>Ga0209347_1000873_pt1 | contig 61778 bp, 59 predicted proteins | sample AutmiccommuBRH23_FD_187382 | JGI IMG/M metagenome (GOLD analysis project Ga0209347, IMG submission 187382) | Deep subsurface microbial communities from Mt. Terri, Switzerland - Autotrophic microbial communities BRH/23 (SPAdes) (version 2) | ecosystem: Environmental > Aquatic > Deep subsurface >... | reverse complement strand
ACGCTGATCGAACCCGACGCTGTCTTCCACTCGGACCGCGGATCGGTCTACACATCGGCGGACTACCGTGCCCTCGTGACCCGTCTTGGAATGCGCTCCTCGATGGGCAGAACAGGTGTGTGCTGGGACTGTCAGTCTGTTTCTGTCGGATCCGATCTAGATTCGGAAGTCCTGGCCGTGGCGGCTTGACCCATGTTGGGAACGACCCTTCGGGTGTCTTTGCGTTGATCTGTCAGCCCCACGGCCGGGCAGCAGCAAGCGCTGCCGCCGGTCGGGCGTGACCTAATAGGAGCCTGGAGCATACTTTCGACAGCGTCCCCGTGACAGTCCTGTCCACCCGCCGGCGACAGCGTGATATCCACGCTAACCCGGCAAGGAGACAGCACACCATGACCACTCTCGAAACCATCCGCTCAGGGCACGTGGTGATCGGCATCGACACCCACAAACACATCCACGTCGCCGCGGTGATGGACACGGTCGGCGGTATCCTCGCGACGCTCACGATCGCGACCGACACAGGCGGATTCAAGCAGCTACTGGAGTGGGCGACAACGTTCGGGCAGATCATCGCGTTCGGCGTCGAGGGCACCGGCTCGTATGGGGCGACGCTGACCTCGTTCCTGCGCCGTCACGGCCACAAGGTTGTCGAGGCCGGACGCCCTGACCGGCGGCTACGGCGCGTGGACGGCAAGTCCGACACCCTCGACGCAGAAAACGCCGCCCGATCGGTGTTGGCCGGATTCGCAACCGTGGTCCCCAAGACCGCGGATGGTGAGGTCGAGATGATCCGCCAACTCAAAATCGCGCACGACTCCGCGGTCACGGAGCGTTCGGCGGCGATGGTCACGATGAAAGCGATGCTCGTGCATGCCAACGACGAGCTGCGCCGCGAGACGAACCGGTTGACCCAGATCAAACTCGCCCGCGACATACAACGCGCCCAAGACCAACTTACCGGCCTAGCCCGACGCCCCACCCTCGACCTCGAAGCCGCAACCGCCAAACCCCTGCCCGACACCAGCCGCGGCGTCCGTACACGCAAAGCAAGTTGACGATCTCGCGGGCATACTTAAGTGAGGCACCGGCCCGCCTACGCGGGCATTCCTACGTGAGGCACCCCGGCCCCTTCGCTACGGGGCGAAAGCGAGCAGTCGGGCCCGCGGCGCGGCACCGATGCGCAAGGGCCGTCCCGTTGCCCCATCGACGAGCGCCATCGTGGCGGAGGCCGTGACGCACTCCTCGCCGTCGACAAGCAGCCGGTACGCGATCACGAAGCTCGCACCCGCACACTTCGCTACCGACACTTCGGCGTGAATCGGCTCGGTCCGATGGTCGATGGGACGCACGTACCTGACCCGCACATCGGCGACCAAGACCCACACGTCCGATGCGGAGGTGAGCGGAGGCAGGACCGGGGCGGCATCGCTCCAGAACGCGCGCACACGGGCCTGCTCCAGCAGCCCGACGATCGCGACGTTGTTGACGTGTCCATAGGCGTCCACGTCGGACCAACGCAGGTGGAGTTCAACGGTCGCGGCTGGCGCTCCTCGAGGCTACGGGCCACGCCGCGCTGAGGCGTCCAGCGTACTGTTCGACGCGTTCGTCGTGCGCATGGTCATCGTTCCAGCGCTCATGCACCTAGCGGGCGAATCGGCGTGGTGGCTACCGCGCTGGCTCGACAGAATCCTGCCGAACGTTGATGTCGAGGGCGCGCAGTTGGAGAGGGAGCACCCGATCCCGGCCGTCACCGACTAGCAAAGGTGTGGGGCGGCTGCCCGCATCACCAGCCTCCGCCTCCGCCGCCTCCGCCACCGCCGCCTGAGGAGCCGCCGCCGAAGCCCGAGCCTCCCGAAGAGCCGGGAGTGGGGGCGGACATCGCGGTGTCGGCAAGGGACGCAAAGCTGTTCATGCGGGCGCCTAAACCGGCCGAATACAGCCAGAAGGTGCCGTAGGCATAACCGCCGTACCAGGTGGGCTCAGCCAGGGACCGACCCTGCTTCGCAAGCTCCTCAAACTTCTTGGCCCACTTATCGGCCACCCCGAAGGCGATCGCATAGGGCAAATACTTGGAGAACAGGTCCTCGCCCTCCTCACACCGCAACTGATTCGCCTCGGCCTTGGAAATATAGAGTTCAAAGCCGCGCGCCTGCTGCAGCGCCGCCGTCCCCTTGGCGGTGCGTGCCGGGGCATTCCGGGTGGTCGCGAGCGCGATGGCGCCCAACAGGATCAACGGAAGCGGCAACAACGCCAGACGGGTGCCCTGAGCGAGCCAGATGGTGCCCAACACGCCTGCGACGAGCAGCGCGAAACCCCCGGCCGCCCACGTCCCACGTGCCGTCTGTGGGTTGCCGCGGAACCACCCCAGACTCGTGACGTTCGTGTACAACTGCTTCTGCACGGAGGACATCGACGAGGCAAAAGTGGTCTTGAGGTCCGACATGGCCACCTCGCTCCGACCTTCAAACAACGCATTGAGGAGTATGGCCTCGTACGGGAACAGCGCGGCATCGCTGTCGCGCAGCTGGACCAGTTGGTAGTCCCGCTCCTTCGAGAACAGACCGGTCTTCCTTTCACCAAGATCGTCGATGCGCAGGTACCCGCGCACCGCGAGGTCCACGAGCGTCGCCGTGACGTCGCGGGGGTCCGCCTTCTCGTCCGTGAGCGTCCCCATCTGTCCCGGCCGCATTCCCGGCGGCGGTTCGAACTGCACCGCCACTGGCGCCTTGTAGTCGCGTCGCACGGACTCCCCCGACGCGCCGTCTGCCGGCACCAATCCGGGGATCTGTCCCGCGTACTGCTCGTCCGCCGCGGTGGTGCGTAGCCGTCTCGTGAGGAAAAAGACCCCGACCCCCAGGATTCCAGCCGTCGCCACTCCGGTCCCCACATTCAGGGTGAAGGCGCGCTTGACGTCGCTGTGTTCGGTGAGATTGGGCGCGGTCTGGAAGGAGCCCGCGGGGTACAGAACGTCAACCGTGAACGGCTGTCCAGCGGACAGGTAGTCCTGCGTGAACGTCGCCGTCGTGCCGCTCGACTCCACGCTTGAGCATGGATCGGACACGCCCGTGCGTCCGGCAAAGCATTGTGCGTCGGTCACGCCGACGGGTGACTCCACGGTGATCGTCGCGTTCGAGATCGGGATGATCCACTGGTCTCCGACGGCGTTCCAGTAGAACTCGTCGCCCGCGGCTGCGCCTCCACTCTCGACGGCGGTCGTGGCGTTCATCACCCGGTCAACGGTGTACGTGATGACGTAGGTCTGGACGCCGGATACGTTGCCGATGTTCGCGTCGCCGACCTTCACCTCGGTGTAGTAGCGATCCTCGGTGACGTTTGCGCCTGCGGGAGCGCCCGTGGTGCTCGAGGCGCTGATGTGAGAGAGGTTGTAGACGCGGTCGTAGTTGTCGTCGTATCCCTGGCGCGTGGGCAGCAGCAGGTACGGCCCGTGGCCGGGGTCGTTGCCAAAGTCAAAATCGATCTCGAGCCGCACGTCGGCCGATCCGTCGGCGTTGAGCGAAAACGTCTCGTCCCAGCGCGTGATCTCCCTGCCCGGGACGTCTGGGTTCGTGGTCGCAGACGCTTCGGCCGCAGGAACCAGCACCAGGAAGGCCGCGGCAATGAGGGCACCAAGAGTTCGCATGAAATACATCATGCCGTGTCCAGGCGCATCATCCCCGGGCCGAGCGGCCTGGCAGGGAGAAAACTACTCTCGCCCTCGCCGCGCCATGGCGCGCTCCGCCTCGCGGTTGTCTTGCTTCTCCCGAAGCGTTTGCCGCTTGTCGTACAGCTTCTTTCCTTGCGCCAGCCCGATCTCCAACTTGGCGCGGCCCTTCAGGAAATACAGGCGCAAGGGCACAATAGTGTGGCCCTTCTCGCGCGTGCGGATGGCCAGTTCATCGATCTCGGTGTGGTGAAGCAGCAGCTTGCGCTTGCGTTTCACCGCGTGATTGGTCCACGTGCCCTGCGTGTATTCAGGGATATGGATGTTTTCGCACCACGCCTCGCCACCAATGATGGACACGTAGCCCTCGCCAATGGAGGCGCGACCCTCCCGCAGCGACTTGACCTCGGTGCCCGTCAGCACGATGCCCGCCTCGAAAACGTCCTCAATGAAGAAATCGTGGCGCGCCGACCGGTTGGTGGCCACCACCTTGACTGCATCGGACATGGCTCACCTCCCGGGCGCATTGGGGTCCGAACGCGCTCTTGCGTCGCGACCTATCAGTCTAGAGCCCTCAACGCGGACGCGACAGCCCTACCACGTCTTGTTGATGAGGGTCATGGGGTCCACCGTGGAGCCGTTGACGTAGACCTCAAAGTGCAAGTGGCATGCGGTGGACGTACCCGTGGTTCCCTCGTAGCCGACGACCTGCCCGCGCTTGACCGTCTGCCCAGCGGACACGGCGAACGTCGCAAGGTGGTTGTAGCTCGTGTAGAGCACCTTGCCACTGACGATCCCGTTGTAGAGCATCACCTGGTTACCGAGGCCGCTTTGGTACTGCGCCCACTCCACCTTGCCGTCCGCTGCGGCCATGATGGGGGTTCCGCAATACGCCCTGAAGTCGGTTCCCGCGTGCAGCCTCCACACCTGATAGATCGGGTGAAAGCGCATCCCGTAACTCGAGGTGATGTAGGGCACTGCCGTGGGTGGGCTGAGGAAGCCCTTCACCAACGAACCGGTGCCGTTGGTCGCCTCTTCGGCCAGCTTCTTCTTCATCAAGACGGCGAGCGCGGCCTTGAGCGCGGCGGCGTCCGCCTCGGCCTGCCGCAACTGGGCCAGATACGCCGCGCGCTGAGACTCGAGGTAGGCCTTCAGGTCCTCGGCCTCCTTGAGCAACCGCTCGACCTCGGCCTTCTTCGCCGCGGCGGCGTCGCGCGCGATCTGGGTCTCGACCACGAGGGCGTCGGCCTTGACCTTGAGCTCCTCGATGTATGCCCGCACCGCCTCTTGACGAGCCTTGCGGTTGCGGTTGACCGCGGCGAGCTCCTCCATCTGAGCCAACGTGTTGGACTGCACGCGTGACGTGGTCTCGCGGTATGCGTAGTCGTCCACGAACTCGGCTGACGTTTGGGCGCCAAAGAAGATGCTCAGGCTCGCATCCTCGCGCGAGCCTTGATACTCGGCGCGTGCAATCTCGCCGAGGACGCTACGCAAGTCATCGATCTTGATATCGTCCGCATCGATCTGCTCCGTCAGAGCCGCATCCTGCGCCTGGGCCGCCTCGAGCTTGCCGGCAACGATGCTCTGCTGGAGGACGGCGGCATCGACCCGCTGCTGGGCGAGCCGGTACTCCTCCTGCACGACGGGCAACCGCTCGTTGAGTTGAGTCAACTTGATCGTGGCGTCGGCGATTGCTTGGCTGGTCTCGCTCAAGTCATGCTCGAGGTTCTTGGCCTGTTCCGCCTTGTTGGCCCTGTCCTTGTTCGCTTGCGCAATCTCGTCGTCGTAACTGGACCAGGCGGGCACGAAGCTTTCGGCCTGCGCGATGCTGCCCGCGCTCGCGCCCAGGATGGCCGCAAGAAGGAGCGCGGCTGCAAGCCTGAACCGCCGCGTGCGCCACGGTGACGTCATCATGCGCGTGTGTACCTCCCCAGAGTCGCGAGCGACGCCAAGGCCGCCAACCCCACTGCGATGGCGAGGAGCCACGGCGCGACGGTCAAGACGTCGGCCCCACTGATGTAATCGACAAATGTCACCGATCCCCTGAGCCAGTCCTCTATCAGGTATCGCACGGACAGCCACAGACCCGTGGCGGCCAGTAAGGCGCCCAGCGTCGCGGCCACTGCGCCCTCAAGCATAAATGGCATCTGGATCAGGCCGCGGGAGGCGCCGACCATCCTCATGATGTTCGTCTCCCGGCGGCGGCTCAGCGCGCTCAGCCGGATCGTTGTGGTGATGAGCAGCACTGCGGCGAGCAGCATGACGGCCGCCAGCCCTGCTGCGATGAAGGTGGCGGCGTTGAGCAGGCTGAACAGCCCCTTGAAGATCTCGCGTTGGTCCTGCACCTCGTCAACGCCCGGCAGGCCCTTCACAGCATCGGCGACCACCTCGAATTGCTCGGGGTCGGTGAGCTTCACGCGGAAACTCGCCTGCATGCCGTCGGCCGTCAGGAGCGCGAAGCGGTTGTCCGTGTCGCGCTCCCGCAGCTTCGCGAAGGCCTCCTCGCGTGACTCGTAGGTGACCTCTTGCACCAAGGGCGCGACCGAACCGTCCTTGAGGACGCTTCGGATCGACTCCTCCTGAGCTGTGGTGGCGCGGCCCGCAGCGCACTGCACTTGTCGCGACTGTTCGGGACACAGGAACACCGAAACCTCGACCTTGCCGTACCAATCGTCCTTCAGCTTGTCGACCTGCATTTGGGTGAGCGCTGCGGCGCCCACAAAGGTGAGCGACACGAACGTCACGAGCACCACGGACAGGGCCATCGTGCCGTTGCGACGCAGACCGTTGAAGACCTCGCCAAAGATGAATCGGAGTCTCATACCGAAGCCTCCGCGCCGTACACGCCGCGGTCTTGGTCGCGGATGAGCTGACCGCCCTTGAGTTCGATCACGCGCTTGCGCATCTGGTCCACGATCTCGTCATCATGGGTCGCCATCAGCACCGTCGTCCCGGTCCGGTTAATGCGGTCCAGCAGCCGCATGATGCCGATGGACGTGCCGGGGTCGAGGTTTCCCGTGGGCTCATCGCACAGCAGGATGGGTGGGTGGTTGACCACGGCGCGGGCGATCGCCACACGCTGCTGCTCACCGCCCGACAGTTCGTGGGGCATGCGCTTCTCTTTGCCCGCGAGGCCCACGAGTTCGAGCGTCTCGGGCACCATCGAATGCACGTGGTGGCGCTTCTTGCCGATCACTTCGAGTCCGAACGCGACGTTGTCGAACACCGTCTTGTTGGGCAGCAGGCGGAAGTCTTGGAACACGGCGCCGATCTCGCGGCGCAAGTGAGGAACGCGCCAGTTCGAGAGCTTGTTGAGGTGGCGGCCGGCCACGTGGACGTCACCCGAGGTGGGCCGTTCCTCGCGCAGGATCAACTTGAGGAACGTCGACTTGCCGGAGCCGGAGGATCCCACAAGGAACACGAAATCACCGCGCTCAATCTCGACGGAGATGTTGTCGAGCGCGGGGCGTGCTCCTCTGGCGTAAACCTTGGAGACGTTGTCGAGTCGAATCACGGCAGCCTTAGGCATGGGGGGTCTTGCCCACGCCTCTCGCATCGTAAGTACGCGGTCTGCCCGATCCGGGGAGGGCGCGCCGCCTGGCCGTGTCGTGCGTGCACACTCTCCCAGGCAAGCACGCCGACGCCCGATGCGGTGAGCGACGGCCCCGCGGCCCCGCGTGGGCTACGGTCCGACGCGAATGAGCTTCTTGTTGACGAACTCGTCGGCCGCCAGCAGCCCCATCTCGCGGGACGTACCGGAGCGCTTGACCCCGCCGAACGGAAGCTCTGGGCTGTCCGCGAGCACCAGGTTGACATAGACCATGCCGGCCTCGATCTTCTCCGCCACACGATCGGCCTGGTCGGGGTCCGTCGTGTACAGATACGACCCCAAGCCGAAATTGGTGGCGTTCGCCAGCTCCACCGCCTCGTCTTCGTTCGACACCTTGTAGACGACTGCGGCCGGGCCGAACAACTCCTCGCCAAAAACGTCCATGTCCTTGGTGACGCTCGTCAGTACCGTCGGCTCGTAGTACGCCCCGTCGCGATTACCGCCCGCCACCAGGGTGGCGCCCTGGGCGATAGCGGTCTTGATCTGCTTCTCGAGGCCCTCAGCCGCGGCCACCGAGCACAGCGGCCCCAGCACTGTGTCATCGGCGAAGGGATCGCCCATCGTGCATGCCGTCATGCCCGCCGTGAACTTCTCGACGAATTCGTCGTAAAGCTCATCAATGATGATAAACCTCTTGGGCGCGTTGCACGACTGACCGTTGTTGTCCATGCGCGCCTCGACGGCGCCCTCGACGGTGGCGTCCATGTCATGGGTCGACAACACGATGAACGGGTCGGAGCCGCCCAGTTCGAGCGCGACCTTCTTGAGGTTGCGGCCCGCGAGCTCTGCCACGGCGGCACCCGCGCGCTCCGAGCCCGTCACCGAGACGCCTCGAACGCGCGGGTCGGCGATGATCTGTGCGATCTGGTCCTTTGACGCGTAGAGGTTCTGGAAGGCTCCCTCGGGGAAGCCCGCGTCGCGGTGCATCGCAGCAATGGCGGCCGACGATTCGGGGCATTGCGACGCGTGCTTCAGCAGGATCGTGTTGCCGAGCACAAGGTTGGGCGCGGAGAAACGTGCCACCTGGTAGTACGGGAAATTCCAGGGCATCACGCCGAGCAGGACACCCAGGGCTGACCGACGAATGACCGCCGTGCCCTCCGCCAGGATGTCGAGGGGCGTGTCCCCCGTGATCTTCTCCCAGTTGTCCGCGTAGTACTCCGTGATGTCGGCGGCGAAGTCCACTTCGCCGAGTGCCGCGGCAAGCGTCTTACCCATCTCGCGCACGATGATCGCTGCCAGCTCGTCCCTGCGCTCCCGGTGGAGTTCGGCGAGTTTGCGGACCAACTCGGCCCGTTCTCGAGGACCCGTCGATCCCCACCCGCGATAGGCCGCGTCGGCGGCACCGATCGCGACCTCGACGGCCGAGTCCTCCATCGTCGGATAGTTGGCCTCGGTTTCGCCCGTGGCCGGGTTCACCACCGCATATGCACTCATGGTTCTCCGTTCGTCCCACTCACTCGGCAGGAATCATCGTGTCGTTGGTTGACAGGTAGGTATCTATGCCCCCGCGAGAGCGGCGGCGACCACGTCGAGGCCTTCGTTCAGCAGATCGTCGCCGATCGACAGCGGAGGCAAGAACCGGATCACATTGCCGTAGGTCCCGCATGTAAGCACGATAACTCCCTGAGCGATCGCGCTCTTGGCGACCGCGCCAGCGAGCGCCGCGTCGGGCTCACCTGTCGCGGGGTCGACCAGCTCGATCGCGACCATGGCGCCCTTGCCGCGCACGTCTCCGACGCGCGGGTCCGCCGCCTGCATCGCTGCGAGGCGACCCAGCACGAGGTCACCGATCTCGCGAGCGCGCTCGACCAGTCCGTCATTTTCAAACGCATCGATCGAGGCGAGAGCGGCGGCACACGCGATGGGGTTGCCCCCATACGTGCCGCCGAGGCCGCCGACGTGTGTCGCGTCCATGATCTCCGCCCGACCGGTCACCGCAGCCAGGGGCAGCCCGCCCGCGATTCCCTTCGCGGTGGTGATCAGGTCGGGGACGATTCCAAACACCTCGCTCGCGAACATCGCGCCCGTGCGCGCAAAGCCTGTCTGGATCTCGTCGGCGATGAACACGACGCCGTTCGCGGTGCACCACGCGGAGATAGCCTCCAGGAAGCCCTCGGCGGGAACAATGAATCCGCCCTCGCCCTGGATCGGCTCGATGAGCACGGCGGCCAAGTTGGCCGCTCCCACTTGCTTCTCGATCACGGAGATCGCCTTCGCGGCGGCGGCGGCTCCACTGAGCCCGTCGCGGTAGGGGTACGACATCGGCGCCCTGTAGATCTCGGACGCGAATGGCCCAAAGCCGCTCTTGTACGGCATCGACTTGGCGGTCAACGCCATCGTGAGGTTGGTGCGTCCGTGATACGCGTGGTCGAAGGCGACGACGGCGGCCTTGCCCGTGAACTTGCGCGCAATCTTGACCGCGTTCTCGACCGCCTCGGCACCGGAGTTGAACAGCGCGGACTTCTTGGGGAAGTCGCCAGGCGTCATCCGGTTGAGGGCCTCTGCCACGGCCACGTAGCCCTCGTAAGGAGAGACCATGAAGCACGTGTGGGTGAAGCGCGCGGCCTGATCCTGAATCGCGGCCACGACGGCGGGGTGGGAGTTGCCCACGCCCGTCACGGCGATTCCGGAGCCGAGGTCGATGAGCGAGTTGCCATCCGCGTCGACGACGACTCCGCCGCCCGCCGCTACGGCACTAATCGGCGCGGTGTGCCCCACGCCCGCGGCGACCGCGGCGGCCTTGCGGTCCATCAGTTCCTGGGAGCGCGGACCGGGGATCACTGTGACCAGCCTGCGCTCTTGGGGAAGGGAGGGCCCACCCACCACGACGGGTGTCGAATCGATTGTGGTCATGCGCGTGAGCCTATTCCGGTTGGGGGTGCAGTGAAAGGGGGCGAGTGAGGCTTAAGCGATCGCCGCGTCTACGGAGGTCAAGGCGGCGTCGATGATCGCGAGTCCTCTGCGCAGCTCTTCCTCGGTGATGACGAGCGGCGGGCACACGTGGGTGCGGTTGAAGTGAGCGAACGGCCACAGTCCCGATGCCTTGCATGCGGCCACGAAGGCCGCCATCGGTGCGGCATCGGCGCCCGATGCGTTGAACGGCACCAAAGGCTCCCGCGTGGCCTTGTCCTTGACCAGTTCGATCGCCCAAAAGAGGCCGGTGCCTCGGACGTCACCTACGCACGGGTGCTTCTCAAGCCAGCTCGTGAGAATGGGCTCGATGACGCGATCGCCGAGGTCCTTGACGTGGGCGAGGATCCCGTCGCGCTCCAACACCTCGAAGGTCGCCAGGCCCACGGCGCACGCGAGCGGGTGACCCGAATACGTCAGACCACCCGGGAACATGCGGTCGTCGAAGAACTCCGAGATGGTCGCCGAGATGATGACGCCACCGAGCGGGACGTAACCGGAGTTGATGCCCTTGGCAAACGTCACCAGGTCGGGAACCACGTCATGCGCTTGGTACGCGAACCACTCGCCGACGCGGCCAAAGCCGACCATCACCTCGTCGGCGATGTAGAGGATGCCGTACTTGTCGCACAGCGCGCGCACGCCCTTGAGGTAGCCGGGCGGGGGCATCAGCACGCCGTTGGTGCCCACGATCGTCTCGAGGATGATGGCGCCGATGGTCGACGCGCCCTCGAGCACGATGGTCTGCTCGAGGTGTTCGAGCGCGCGTTCCGTCTCCTGCTCGGCGCCGACGGAATAGAAGGGCGAGCGATACAGATAGGGGCCGTGGAAGTGCACCACGGAGGCATCCGAGGGTTCGTTCGCCCAACGGCGCGGGTCTCCTGTCAGCGTGATCGCCGTCGACGTGCTGCCGTGATAGCTGCGGTACATGGCCATGACCTTGCGTTTGCCCGTGAAGAGGCGCGCCATGCGGACCGCGTTTTCGTTGGCGTCGGCGCCGCCGTTGGTGAAGAACACCTTGGCGAAGGACTCCCCCGCCGCCTCGGTCACCCGGCGTGCGAGCTCGCCGCGCACGTCGTTGGCGAGCGCCGGCTGAATGGTCGCGAGGCGGCCTGCTTGGCGCTGGATCGCAGCGATGAGGTCGGGGTGCTGGTGTCCCAAGTTGAGATTCACCAGCTGGGAGCCAAAGTCGAGGTACTTGTTCCCGTCGTAGTCCCAAAACTCCGACCCGAGCCCACCAGCGACGGGCATCGGGTTGATGGCGCCCTGGACGCTCCAAGAGTGGAAGACATGGCTACGGTCGTTTGTCCTGATCAAGGCCTCATTTGGGGTCATGGGGGTACCTCCCTGTGTGCTCATCTCAATGCTCAGTGGTTGCTAGGGAATCCGAGGTCCACTTGCGACTCGCTGGGTTCGGGCCAGCGCGAGGTCACGACCTTGCTGCGCGTGTAGAAGTGCACGGATTCCGGTCCGTAGATGTGCGAGTCGCCAAAGAGCGAGTTGCGCCACCCACCGAACGAATACGCGCCCACAGGCACCGGTATCGGCACGTTGATTCCCACCATGCCTACCTCGGCGTCGACCTCGAAGCGTCGCGCCGTGCCACCGTCGCGAGTGAAGATCGCGGTGCCGTTGGCGAACGAATTCGCGTTGATAAGCGCCACCGCCTCGTCGTACGTCTCGACACGGACCACGGACAGGACGGGACCGAAGATCTCGTCGTCGTACACCTTCATGCCTGGGCGGACGTGGTCCACCAGGCTGACGCCGATGAAGAAGCCGTCGCCATCGAAGTGCTTGGCGGTGCCGTCGACCACGACGGTCGCGCCATCGGCGGCCGCACCCGTCACGTACGACGCGACCCTGTCACGGTGCTCTCGCGTGATGAGCGGACCCATTTCGGAGGCCGGGTCGGTGCCATCGCCGATGACGAGCTTGCCCATGCGCTCGCTGACCTTCGCCACGAGGGCGTCGGCCGTCGCGTCGCCCACCGCCACCAGGACGGAAATCGCCATGCAGCGCTCCCCCGCCGAACCATAGGCCGCGGAGACTGCGGCATCGGCCGCCCCGTCAAGGTCGGCGTCAGGCATGACGACCATGTGATTCTTGGCACCGCCGAGCGCCTGAACGCGCTTACCGGCGGCCGTGCCGCGTGCGTAGATCGACCGCGCCACGGGGGTGGAGCCGACGAAGCTGATGGCAGAGACGTCGGTCGACTCGAGAAGTGCGTCGACAGCGACCTTGTCCCCGTGGAGCACATTGAGGACCCCCTCCGGCAGGCCCGCCTCTTCGAAGAGCTTGACGAGGAAGTCGGACGCACCAGGGTCCTTCTCGCTCGGCTTGAGCACCACGGTGTTGCCGCACGCGATCGCCGAGGCGGTCATCCACAGCGGCACCATCACCGGAAAGTTGAACGGGGTGATGCACGCGACCACGCCCACAGGCTGCTTGACCGAATGGACGTCGACGCCGCGCGAGACCTGCTCGGAGAACTCGCCCTTGAGCAAGTGCACAAGGCCAGCCGCGAACTCGATGTTCTCAAGACCCCGACTGATCTCGCCCTTGGCGTCCGCGAAGACCTTGCCGTGTTCGCGTGTGACGATCGCGGCGAGCTCATCCTGGCGTTCGACCAAGAGGTTGCGCATGCGGAAGAACACGTCGGCGCGCTTGATGAGTCCGGTTTCCTTCCACGCGGGCAGGGCCGCCTTGGCCGCAGCGATCACGGCATCGGCCTCGGCCGCCGAGGCGTAGGCGACCTCGCCCACCACCGCGCCCGTCGCGGGGTTGGAGATGGTGCCGGTGCGTTCGGTCGAACCGAACTCCCGGCCGGCGACGTGATGGCGAAGTACGCCCATGGCTTTCCCTTCACAAGACAGACCGGACACATTGCCCGATACCTACGAGATGCGTATCTGCCCAGAATCGCACATAGAATCGGGCCATGCCCTCCTCCGACCGTCATGATGTGAGTAGCGTCCGGACATTCCGTCCGGACGCGGCGGGCCCGGACCGCCTGGGGCTCGATGCCTTGCCGACTGTCGCAGACGCGCTCGACGAGCCCGCGTTCAGGGTCGGCCATCCCGAGGTCCTCGAGGGTCACGACCGGCTGCAGACCAAGGTGCGCTGGGTGCACACCTCGGACAGCGCCGATGTCGCGCGGCTACTCGAGGGCGGCGAGATGCTGCTGTCGACGGGCTCGGCATGGCCGTCCGAGGACGATGCGCTCGAGGTCTTCATCGAGCGGCTGCATTCCGCCGGCCTGGCCGCGCTCGTGCTTGAGCTGGGGTCTCGCTACGCGGAAGCGCCGGCTGCGGCACGCGCGGCCGCGGCCCGATGGGGCCTTCCGTTCGCCGTCTTGCGGCGGGAAGTCAAGTTCGTCAACCTCACCGCCGCCGTCCACCGCCGCATCATCGGCAGCCAGATGGAAGCGCTCGAGGCGCACGCCGAGGTCCGCGAGCGCTTCACCTCCCTTGCACTCAGGGGCGCGCCAGCCGACCACGTGGTCTCCCACTTGGCGCGCACCCTCGCGTCTCCCGTCGTCCTCGAGAACCTCGCCCACGAGGTCGTTGCCGCCGAGATGGTCAACGGAGCCGACGCCGAGCTCCTCGTCGATTGGGAACGCCGATCACGCGCGGCGGGCTTGCTGTCCCCCGGCGAGACCGACTGGCTGATCGTCCCCGTCGATGCGAGGGGCACCCGGTGGGGAAACCTCGTGGCGCTGCCCGGTGCCCCGCATCCCGCTGGCCGACTCAGCGTTCTCGAGCAAGGGGCCATCGCCCTTGCCATCGGCTGCCTCGCAGCTGGCGGCTCCGAAGAATGGAACAGGATCGCGCGGCGCGGACTCCTGGAGGGCCTCCTCGAGGGTCGCTTCGCCACCACGGCCGACGCCGCGGCCAGGCTCGAGTCCGCTGGCCTGCCGGTGGCGGGCAGGATGCTCCACGGGATCGCCGTGTCCTCACCGAGCGCAACTGCGGGCGATGTCGAAGCGGCCGCCCGCGCGATCGGAGGTGTGGCACGAGCACTGCCGCTCGACGCACCGCAACCGGTCGTGACCGTCGCGCTGCTCTCCATGCCCGCCGCGCATGGACTCGACCAGGATTCGGCCCAGGCGCTGCTCAAGGCGATCGACGGCGGGCCCCGCGCCACCATGACGATCGGGAGGGCCGCGACCGGCATCGACGAGGCGCTCGCGTCGATGCGGGACGCGATCGACCACTCGGCGGATGTCGACTCGAATGAAGCCAGCGGCAGGGGCGGGAGGGTGCGCTGGGCCGACGAGCGTCCGCTCGCCCACTTGCTCAACAGCCTGCGCGACGACCACAGGTTGCTCGATCACGGCGAGCGCATGCTCGCTCCCCTCATTGAGCACGACGCCCGGGCGGGCGGAGACCTCGAAGTCGTGCTCGCGGCGATGCTCGCCTATCCCAGCAACCGCACGGCAGCCGCGAAGGCTTCGCACTTGTCGCGATCCGTGTTTTACCAGCGCCTCGCGATCATCGCCGCGCTCCTTGATGCGGATCTCGACGACGGCGAGACCCAGACAGCCCTCCACATCGCGCTACTCGCGCGCAAGGGCCGTCGCGGCTGACTCTCCTGAGGCGATGTAGACCTTGCGCAGCGTCTGGGTCACGGTCCACACGGTCTGCATGCCAGCGGCGAGCCGCACCAGATCGCCGGGGCCCACCTCGCTGGAGGGCAGGGCTGGTGATGTGAAGTCGATGCGCGCCCGGCCGGAAATCACCACGAAGATCTCGTCCACCTCGGTGTCCGTCGAGGCTCCCGCGGTGCACTCCCACACCCCCACCTCGACGTCGCCGAGGGTGGCAAGGCTCGCCGACCCCACCATCGGCGCGCCTTTGATTGTTTGTGCGGGATCGACGGGGTCGTGACCAAGCGTGAGGTCGGCCAGGCGCACCACCACACCTGGCTCGAGAGGGACGTTCACGAGTCGAAACCCATGCCCATCGCGTCGAGTGTCTTGAGGAGGACATTGCGCTTGCCGTCGTTGTGGTCGGCGCGGTTCATGGACCAGCGGACCATGTTGACCCCCACCGTGGCGATGGGCTCCGGCGGGAACGGGAGCGGCCTGTCCTTGACCATCTTCAGGCGCGTGCGTTCGGTCTCCTCGCCCGCGAGCAGGTCGAGCATCACGGCGGCGGCAAAGCGCGTCGCGCCCACTCCTAGGCCCGTGAATCCCACGGCATAGGCGACCGTCCTCGCCCGCGCCACGCCAAAGAACGCGCAGAAGCGAGAACTCGAGTCGATGACCCCGGCCCAACGATGCGTGAAGTGCAGCCCCTCAAGCTGGGGGAAGGTCGTGAAGAAGTGTCCCGCAAGCTTCTCGTACGACTCGGGCCTGTCCTCGTACTGCTCCTTGATTCTGCCGCCCGCGTGATAGATCGCGTCGTAGCCGCCAAAGAGGATCCGGTTGTCGGGCGTCAGCCGGTAGTAGTGGAACTGGTTACCCATATCCACGATGGCCTCGCGACCCTTCCAGCCGATCGACTCTCGCTGGGCGTCCGTCAGCGGCTCCGTCACGAGTGCGTAGTCGTACACGGGCACCGTCATGAGCGCATTGCGGCGCAGCAGTGAGGGGAAGGCGTTGGTCGCGAGGACCACCTTGTTGGCCTTGACGGCGCCCTTTGCCGTGCGCACCACGGGCCCGGCGGCGAGGCCGACGACGGGCGAGTTCTCGTAGATGATGACGCCCAGTTCGGTGGCCACGCGGGCGAGTTCATACGCGAGCTTCGCGGGGTGAACCAGCGCGGTGGAGCCCCTCTCCCACGCGGCGGCGAGGTAGGTGGGCGACTTCACGAGCGCCTGAATCGCGGCCGCGTCCATGACATCCTCGCCCGTGAGGTCGGCGACCTGATGGGGCTCGACGGCGACGGTGAGCAACCCATTGCGTTCGAAGTTCACGTCCATGCCGTAGCGCGCGACCGTCTGCTCGATCTCGTCGATGTTCTGGGTGCCCAGGCGCTCAAGCTCGTCCATCTCGTCGGGCCACCTGCTCGCGCCGTTCTCGTAGCCGTGGGTCAGGCTCGACTCGCAAAATCCGCCGTTGCGGCCCGATGCCGCCCAGCCGGCGGTGCGCGCCTCGACCACGACCACGCTGCGCTCGGGGTTCCTCTCCTTTGCCTGCACCGCGGTCCACAGGCCGGTGTAGCCGGCGCCGACGATGACGAGGTCGGCCTCGATATCGCCTTGCAGAGCGGGCCGCTCGGTGGCCTCGACGTCGTCGAGCCAGAACGGCGTGAGGCGGCTGCCCTCAAGGGAGGCGACAATGACGTCGCGGGCTGTTGGTTGACGCTCAAAGACCGTGGTGCCCACGGATATCACTGCTCCATCTCGACCGACTTCCCGGTGTGGGCCGCTCGGACGTCTTGGCTTGATTTAAGCCGATGGTACCCGTGCCACGCAATGCCCCTGGTCCCGGGTGCGCCGCGCCCCTGGGCGTCGAACGCGGATTCCAGTATCATCGAGGTAGCACATCGTGCCGAGATCACCATGCGCCAGGCCGGCGGTTGATCTCAGACATTCTCCAAGGACCCGTCGCCAGGCCGGACGGGTGGAGGCATCATGGCCATCGAACTCAATCCTGGGCGCATTCAGACGCTCATCGGCGAGCAAACCGAGTTACTCAACGCGCGCACCCAAGCATCCAAGGCGATGTACGAGCACGCCCGCGAGCACCTGAGCGGCGGCGTCGCGTCGAGCTACCAGGGCCGCGACCCGTGGCCCATCTACATCGAGTCCGGCAAAGGCGACAAGATCGTCGACGTTGACGGCAACGAGTACTACGACTTCCACAACGGCTTCGGCTCGATGGTCCAGGGCCACGGACACCCCGCGATCGGCAAGGCCGTCGCGGACCGTTACCCGCTCGGCACGCACTTTGCCGCGATGACCGAGGACTCGGTCGTGGTGGCCGACGAGCTGGCCCGCAGGTGGGGCCTGCCTAAGTGGCGCTTCACCAACTCGGGCTCCGAGGCGACGATGGACGCGATCCGCATCGCCCGCGCCTTCACGGGCCGCGACACCGTCATGAAGATCTTCGGCTCCTACCACGGCCACCACGACACCGTCATGGTGTCGATCGGCGTCGAGTACGACAAGATCGGCGACCGCGAGAACCTCGCGTCTCTCGCTTACGGTGCCGGCATCCCGCAGGCGACCGTCGACATGACCATCGCCGTGCCGTTCAACGACGCCCCCGCCATGGAGCGCCGCATCGTGCGCCTTGACTCCGAGGGCCGCAAACCCGCTTGCGTCATCATGGAGCCCGCGATGATGAACCTGGGCGTCGTCCTCCCCGAGCCCGGCTACCTCGAGGCGGTGCGTGACATCACGAGCCGTCACGGCGTCGTCCTCATCTTCGACGAGGTCAAGACCGGCCTCACGATCGCCGCTGGCGGCGCCGTGGAGAAGTTCGGCGTGAGGCCCGACATGGTGACTCTCGCCAAGGCGCTCGGCGGCGGACTGCCGACCGGCGCCATCGGCGGCACCGAAGAGGTCATGGCCGTGGTCGAGGACGGCACCGTCTACCAAGTGGGCACCTACAACGGCAACCCGCTGTCCATGGCCGCCGCGCGCGCCTCGCTGTTCGAGGTACTCACACCCGAGGCGTACGAACACCTCGGTGCGCTCAACGACCGCATCGTCAAGGGCTGCCAAGGGATCATCAACAAGTACGACCTTCCCGGCTACGCCGTCGGCATCGGCTCCAAGGGCTGCGTCACGTTCTCCTCGGCGAAGATCGTGGACTACGAATCCTTCAAGGAGAACCAGTTCCCCGCACTGTGCGAGCTCGCATGGCTGTGGAACATGAACAACGGCATCTTCATGACGCCCGGCCGCGAAGAAGAGTGGACCATGTCCGTGGTGCACAGCTTCGATTCGGTGGACAAGTACATCGAGGTGTTCGACGGGTTCGCCGCCGCGATCACTTCCGACTAGGCGTCACGCCTGGCTGGGTGTCATCCCCTGCTAGACGCTGGCGTCTCCCGCCACTCGCTCGCCATTGACCCAGGTCTGGCCCACATTCACGTGGGCCAGACGCTCGGGGGCGAGCGTGAATGGGTCCTCGTCGAGCACCACCAGATCGGCCGCGAATCCCGGCTCGAGGCGTCCCGTGTCCTCGCCGCGCCCGTTCGAGAAGGCCGAGCCCGCCGTGTAGGCATCAAGCATCGTGGTGAGGTCGAGCCGCTGGTGCAGGCCGATGCGCGGGTCCGCCTCCTTGCCCTCCTGTGCGCGAGTCAGGCCCACGGCAATCGCCTCCCAAGGATTGGGCGTCGTCACGGGCCAGTCGCTGCCGCACGCAAGCCGCGCCCCCGCGCGCGACAGATCCCCGAATGGATAGTGGCGCGCCACGAGGCTGGGGTCGAGGAACGGGAACGTGAGCTCGGCGAGCTGCTCATCGACGGCCGCCCACAGCATCTGCAGGTTCGCGATCGCGCCGAGCGGCGCGAAGCGTTCCACGTCGCGCTGCCCCACCACCTGAAGGTGCGCCAGCGTGGCACGGGCTGCCGCATCGGGCCCATTGGCACGCTTGACCGCTTCGATCGCGTCGAGGCCCAGCGTGACCGCCCTGTCGCCGAGGGTGTGGAAGTGCAGTTGAAAACCCGCGGCGTCTACCGCGATCGACGCCGCGACCAACGCCTCGGGTGTCAGGAACGTGTGTCCCAGATTCTCGGTGGGGTGGCCGTGAGAGTCCCGGTACGGCAGTGACATCGCCGCCGAGAAGTTCTCCGCGACGCCGTCGACCATGATCTTGACCGCATCGGCCCTCAAGATGTCCGCCCGACCGCGCGCGGCCGCAACCTCCCGCAGCCGCACAAAAGCCTCGACCTGCTCGAGGCCCGCCCCACGCTCCCACCACAACGCGGCGGTCACCCGGGCTCGGAGCACGCCGCGGTCGAGCGCGGCCATGTACGCGTCGAAGATCGACTCCATGCCGCCGGTCTTGCCCACCCAGGCATCGGCCCACGCGGTCACGCCAAAGCGAAACATCTCCTGTTGACCTCGCGCCACGCCCGCCACCGCCTCTTCGAGCGTCACGAAGGGGATCAGGTGCTGCACCAGGTTGGCCGCCTCCTCGTGAAGAGTGCCGGTGGGGTTGCCTGCGGCGTCGCGTTCGATGCGGCCGCCGGCGGGATCGGGGGTGGCGCGGTCGATGCCCGCCAGGCGCAGCGCGGCGGAGTTCACCCACGCGCCGTGATGGTCGCGGTTCGTGAGGAACACGGGCCTGTCAGGCACGATGGCGTCGAGCGCCGCCGCCGTCGGTATCCCTCCCGGGAAGTGGAACATGGCCCAGCCGCCGCCGGTGATCCAGGCACGCTCGGGGTGAGCGTCTGCATAGGCGGCGACCGTGGACACGCACTCGGCGCCGTCCCGGGCCTCGGTCAGGTTGCACTGCAGCAACTCGAGCCCACCCTGAACGGGGTGGGCGTGCGCGTCAATGAAGCCGGACATCAGGAGCCTGCCGCCCAGGTCGACGACGCGCGTGGAGGGTCCGACAAGCCCGCTCACCTCGGCGTCGGGCGCCACCGCAACAATCGCGCCATTACGGACGGCTACACCCAGAGAGCGCGGCGCACCCCAACCGGCGCTGTAGGCAAAACCACCGGTAAAGACCGCATCGGCGCGCTTCGCATCCGGCATGGAGGGGTCCTTTCTGGGAGCACTGACCGGGCGAGGCTACCTTGCCGCCCTAGTCGCGGGAGCGGCGCCAGCGAATCCCGGCATCGATGAAGTCGTCGATGTCCCCGTCAAAGACCTTGTCGGTCTGACCGGTCTCGTACTCCGTGCGCAGGTCCTTCACCATTTGGTACGGGTGCAACACGTAGGAGCGCATCTGGTCGCCCCACGACGCCTTGATGTCACCAGCGAGTTCCTTCTTCTGGGCGGCCTCCTCCTCCTTCTTCAGCAGGAGAAGTCGCGACTGCAGCACGCGCATGGCGGCTGCGCGGTTCTGGATCTGGCTCTTCTCATCCTGCATCGACACCACGATGCCGGACGGCAAGTGGGTGATGCGGACGGCTGAGTCCGTCGTGTTGACCGATTGCCCGCCGGGGCCGGAGGAACGGAAGACATCCACCTTGATGTCCGTCTCGGGAACCTCGATGTGGTCGGTGCCGATGATGAGGGGAATGACCTCGACCGCCGCGAAGCTGGTCTGGCGTCGGCCTTGGTTGTCGAACGGGCTGATGCGTACCAGCCGATGCGTTCCCGCCTCCACGCTGAGCGTGCCAAACGCGTAGGGCGCGCTGACCTCAAACGTCGCGGACTTGATGCCGGCCTCTTCCGCGTACGACGTGTCGAGCACCTTGGCCGCGTACTGGTGCCTCTCGGCCCACCTCAGGTACATGCGCAACAGCATCGCGGCAAAGTCCGCGGCGTCCACGCCACCTGCGCCGGAGCGGATGGTCACCACCGCGTCGCGCTCGTCCCACTCCCCCGTCATGAGGGTGCGGACTTCCATTTTGGCCAAGTCCTTGCGGAGCTTGTTCAGGTCTCGCTCGGCCTCCGCCAGCACCTCTGCGTCGTGTGCCTCGACGGCCATCTCAATCAGCACCTCAAGGTCGTCGAGTCTGCGACCAAAGCCGTCGACGCGTGCGAGCTCCGCGCTGGCGCTGCTCAGGGCGCTCGTGATGACCTGAGCGTTGTCTTGGTCATCCCACAGGTCGGGGGCCGACGCCCGGGTCTCGAGGTCCGCGATCTTCATCTTCAGCGCGGACGGGTCTAGCACCGCCTCGATCTGGTCGAAGGTACTGCGCAGTGCCGCGATTTCAGCGGGAAAGTCGATAGCCACGGTGATTGAGTCTACTGCCGTGGCCGCAGGCCAGTTGATGGCGTGTCGCGGGGGGAAAGTGTCCGGGCATGGGGAAAGGGGCCGACTCCCCATTGTGCCGGCCCCTTAGAGGCGTTGGGTGTCCCCTCCCAACGTCTCCCCACCAAAAAGGATGCCCTGCAAATGCGACGGCAGGCTGGGACCTGAGTCCCAGCCTGCCGTCTTTCCTGCGTTTATCAGGAGTTACTTTGCTGCCTTCTTTGCGGACTTCTTCGAGGGAGCGGCGGAGTCCCCGGAGACCACTTCGGCCTTGCGGTTCTTGACGTCGTCCCACGTGAGCCCGTAGTACGCGGCTTCCATCATGATCTTCATGTCGTCGATCATGGGCATCCGCGGGTTGGCGGGTGCGCACTGGTCCTCGTAGGCCTGCATGGCTAGCGTGTCGAGGCTCGCGATGAATTCGACCTCATCCACACCCGCCGCCTGGAACGAAGCCTCGATGCCGAGCTTGGCACGGAGCTCCTCGACCGCGACGGCGTATGCCTCGACGGCGATCTCGGGGGTCTCGTGTGCGAGGCCGAGCATCTTGGCGATGTCCTGGAAGCGCTCGGGCGCCACGTAGGACTCCTGCTTGGGCCACGACGTCGGCTTGGTGGGTACCTTGCCGTTGTAGCGGATCACGTGCGGCAAGTAGATCGCGTTGGTGCGACCGTGCGCCACGTGGTACATCGATCCGGTGACGTGGCTCATGGCGTGCACGAGGCCGAGGAACGCGTTCCCGAAGGCCATACCGGCGATCGTCGCCGCGTTGTGCATCTTCTCGCGCGCCTTGACGGCGGTGCCGCCCACGGTGACCGACTCCTCGATGTTCTCGAACACCAGGCGAATGGCCTGGAGGCAGAGACCGTCGGTAAAGTCGTTCGCGTAGACCGAGACGTAGGCCTCGGTGGCGTGCGTCAGTGCGTCCATGCCGGAGTCGGCCGCAACCCGCGCAGGCAGGTTGGCGGTGAGCACCGGGTCAACGATCGCCACGGTGGGCGTGAGCGCGTAGTCGGCGAGCGGGTACTTGCGGCCCGTCTCGGTGTCCGTGATGACCGCGAATGGCGTCACCTCTGCGCCCGTGCCCGACGTGGTCGGGATGCAGACCAGCTTCGCGAGCTCGCCCAGCTTGGGGAACTGGAACGCGCGCTTACGGACGTCAAAGAACTTTTCCTTGAGGTCCGAGAACACGATGTCGGGGTGCTCGTACATGAGCCACATGACCTTCGCGGCGTCCATGGGCGAGCCACCACCGATCGCGATGATCGTGTCGGGCTTGAAGGCCCTCATGATCTCCGCGCCGGCCGTGACCGTCTTGATGGACGGCTCGGGCTCGACGTTGTCGATGATCTGCAGCGAGACAAGGTTCGACCGGCGACGCAGCACGTCGATGATCTTGTCGACCACGCCGATGCGGGTCATCGTCGCGTCCGTGACGATCGTGACGCGCTCGACGGCGTTCATGTCCTTCAAGTACTGGATCGCGTTGGGCTCGAAGTAGGTCTTGGAGGGAACCTTGAACCACTGCATGTTGTTGTTCCTCCGGCCGATGCGCTTCACGTTGATGAGGTTCAGTGCGGTGACGTTGTTCGACACCGAGTTCTTGCCGTACGAACCGCAGCCCAGCGTGAGCGACGGCAGGAACGCGTTGTAGATGTCGCCGATGCCGCCGTGGCTCGAGGGAGAGTTCACGATGATGCGGATGGCCTTGCAGCGCTTGCCAAACTCCTTGATGAGCTCGTCATCGGTGGCGTGGATCGCGGCGGAGTGGCCCAGACCGGAGAACTCCACCATCTGCTCGGAGTACGAGAGGCCCTGCTCGGTGCTGTCAGCCTTGAGGACCGCGAGGACCGGGGCCAGCTTCTCGCGCGTCAGGGGCTCGTTGGGGCCGACCTCGGACACCTCGGCGAGGATGATCGACGTCTCTTCGGGAACCGTGAACCCGGCCTGCTCGGCGATCCACTGCGGGCGCTTGCCCACGACGTCCGGGTTGAGCTTGGCTCCTGCGCAGTTGGCGCCGCCAGCGGTGGCACCGAAGATGAACTCTTCGAGCTTGGCCTTCTCGTCCTTCGTGACCTTGTAGGCGTGGAGGCGGTCGAACAGGCCCATCGCGTCCGCGTAGATCTCCTTGTCGAGGATGACGGCCTGCTCGGAGGCACACACCATGCCGTTGTCAAAGGCCTTCGAAATCACGAGATCGTTGATCGCACGCTTGAGGTTGGCCGACTTGTGCACGTACGCGGGCACGTTTCCGGCGCCGACGCCGAGGGCGGGCTTTCCGCAGCTGTACGCCGCCTTCACCATGGCGTTGCCACCGGTGGCAAGGATGAGCGAGACGCCGGGGTGATTCATGAGCGCGCCGGTCGCCTCGAGCGAGGGAATCTCGATCCACTGGACGCAGTGCTCGGGAGCGCCTGCCTCGATGGCCGCGTCGCGCACAATCTTGGCCGCGGCGATCGAGCACTCGCGAGCGCTCGGGTGGAAGCCGAAGATGATGGGGTTACGCGTCTTGATGGCGATGAGCGACTTGAAGATCGCGGTCGAGGTGGGGTTGGTGACCGGGGTGATGCCGGCGATGACGCCCACCGGCTCGGCGATCTCGGTGATTCCCGTGATCGGGTCTTCGCTGATGATGCCCACTGTCTTCATGGGGGCCATGGAGTGGGTCACGTGCTCGCACGCGAAGAGGTTCTTGACGGCCTTGTCCTCGAACACGCCGCGGCCGGTTTCATTGACGGCCTGCAAGGCGAGAACTCCGTGCTGGTTCAGCGCGGCGACGGATGCCTTCTTGACGTAGTAGTTCACGTCTTCCTGGGTCCTCGACGCGTACTCGGCGAGTGCCTTGAGGCCATTCGCGACGAGGATGTCGATTCCGGCGGCGACCGACGTCACGTCGGTGGGGGCGACAGCGCCGGATTGGGGGGCAGTGGTAGTCATGGGGATGTCCTCCTAGTGGTTGCCCTCGTGGGTGTTCCACTACTCAACGTACGTCACCATCCGACTGCGTCCAGCGGTCCTAGGTCCCATGACCTCAGTCCCGATACTGGCGGGGGTATCGTGCGTGAGGATCGGCCCTGGGACCAGGACTCGGGTCCCACCACCAGGGACTCTTGTTGCGGAAAGCCGACGCCCGCGAAGACCGCCGGGCGGTCGCAGAATCCCGCCGGGGTCACCTCACCGCCCTCCCCCTGACGCACCTGCGGCCCGCATCCTTTCAGGTGCGGGCCGCAGGCGTCGTGGTGCCGCTGCAGCGGCTCAACAGGGGTCTACTCGGTGAAGAGCGAGAACGACTTCACGATCGTCTGGAAGACGCCGTAGGCAAGACCCGCGCCCACGAGCACCCACAAGACGTAGGCGAGAGGATTTCCCTTGGTCATGTCAGGCCTTCTTTCCGGATTCAGAGACCTCGTCGTAGGCCGACTCAGTCGTGATGTATTGCTCGTGGTGGGGAACAGAGTCATGAGCCTCGTGGAATTTGGGATCGATCGACCGCACCATGAGGTTCGCAATGAATCCCACAATCAGCAGTCCCACCATGACCATCATCGATGGCACGTACAGTTGAGCGCCTTCGATTCCGGCCTTCTCGCGGGAGTCAAGGATCGAGTTGATGATCAGCGGTCCCGCGATGCCAGCCGCAGACCATGCGGTCAGCAGGCGTCCGTGAATGGCCCCTACCTCGAACTCGCCGAAGGTGTCCTTGAGATACGCGGGAACCGTAGCGAATCCGCCACCGTAGAACGTGATGATGATGAACCCGAGCACCACGAAGGCCGCCACTGACGACGAGCCGACGAGCGCCAGCAGCGCGTATAGCACCGCGCCAGCGCCGAGGTACTTGATGTAGGTGTTGCGGCGACCGATGACATCGGACAGGCTCGACCAGCCGATCCGTCCGCCCATGTTCGCAAGCGACAAGAGGCCGACGAAGCCCGCTGCGGCAGCAACGCTCACGCCCTTACCCGTGGCCTCATCGAACGGGAAGTAGTCCTGGATCATCGGGCTGGCGTTCTCGAGAATGCCGATGCCTGCCGTCACGTTGGTGAAAAGCACAATCCACAGCAGGTAGAAGCTGCGCGTCTTGATGGCGTTCTGGGCGCTCACCTGACCGGTGGTCGTGCGGGCGGGATCCTTGACCTTGGGCTCCCAGCCAGCAGGCTTCCAGCCCTTCGGCGGCACGCGCACAACGATGGCTCCCAGGATCATGAGTACGAAGTAACCCGCTCCCATCGTGATCCAGGTAGGAACAAGCCCATCCGCCGGAGTGCCGTCGCCAAATGCGTCAAGCAGCGCCTTGGAAACGGGGGACGCCAGCATTGCGCCGCCGCCGAAGCCCATGATGGCTAGCCCCGTCGCGAGACCCGGCCTGTCCGGGAACCACTTAATGAGCGTCGACACCGGAGAGATGTAGCCGATGCCGAGGCCGATGCCTCCGATGAATCCGTAGCCCAAGTACACGAGCCAAATGCTGCCGAGCGCGATGCCCGCCGCACCGACCATGAAGCCGAGCGACCACGCGCACGCCGCCAACACCATCGCCTTGCGGGGGCCGTGCCGCTCCATCCAGCGACCGCCGAATGCGGCCGACAGGCCGAGCATCGCGATGGCGATAGAGAAAATCACGCCGCTTTGCGTGTGGCTGATCTCGAGGCGCGATTCAAGGGGCGTCTTGAAGACGCTGAACGCGTAAACCTGCCCAATGCTGAGGTGAACCGCGAGGGCTGCGGGGGGGACGAGCCAACGGTTGTAGCCCGATGGGGCCACCGTTGCCTCACGATCAAGAAACGACATTGAGTTCTTCCTTTCGGATTCCAGTGCCCCCATGGTGGTGGGCACCGGCATCCAAACTGCGGGACTTTAGTCTCCCGTCCTAGGACGCTGTCTCGAGGCGGCGTCCTCCTTCCGTGCGGTTATCAGGCCCGATAGGCCCTTCTTGGCGTTCGTGAAAGGCATGCCCGTCCTGGAATTGCCGTCGAGCCCGTTGTCGAGTCCCGCATGGCCATGACCGAAAGCGACCGCTCTATGACGGCGTTATGGTGGGTCAGGAGTGTCACTGCCGCGGCCACGACGCTGGCAGACCACAAGGAAAATTCATGTCCGAATCGGGCGCACTGCAATCTCATTCCGTCACCCACTTGCCCGTAGGGGCCTTCTCCGTTGTGATGGGAATCGGCGGCTTGTCGGCGGCCTTCAACCGAGCGTCCGGCGCCTGGACGTCAGTGCCAGCGGGCATCGGGGAAGTCCTCGCTTGGGTCTCCGTCGCCGCCCTCGCCACGTTGCTCGCCGCCTACGCCAACAAGGCGGCGCGCCCACCGAAGTGCCGTATTCGCGGAATGGCGACACCCGGTCAAGTCCGCATTCACGGCGACCATCCCGATCGCGGCCCTCGTCGCGGCGACGGCGCTCCTGCCTCACTCGAAGGGCCTCTCGGCCGTGCTGTGGTGGGCGGGCGCGATCACCATGGCCGCGGTGACAGTCTGGGTAGCGCACACGTGGTGAACGGACGCGCAGATCCAGCACGTGCACGTGCACCCCGCGTGGTTCATCCCCGTGGTCGGCAACATCGTGGTGCCGTTGGCGGGCGTCGCTCACGCGCCGGCGGAGCTGTCGTGGTACTTCTTCGGCGTCGGCATTGTCTATTGGCTGGGAATCATGCCGATCGTGCTCACCAGACTGTTCGTGCTCGGCACCATCCCACCCCGCCTCGCACCAACCCTCGCGATCATGGTGGCCCCTCGCGGCGGCGGCCGTCGCGTCCATCGCGGCGTACGAGTCGGGAGAGGGCGCGTTCTACGCGTGGGCGGGCGGAGTCACCCCGGACATCGCCTCGGCGATTGTGCTTGCCCTGGGCGTTCGCACGGTCCGCGGCTTTGCCACGCGCGAGCTCTTGCGGCCTGAGGAGTGACTAGCGCTCAATGGCGCCCTTCCAGGCGGTGATGCCGCCCTCGAGGCCCACGGTCCGCGTCACGCCCGCCTGGGTCATGTAGTCCATGGCCACGCGCGAGCGATTGCCCGAGCGACAGTACACGGCATAGTCGGCGGTGGCATCGAGTGCGGCGATGGCGTTCGGGAACGCCGGGTCCTCCACATTGATGTTGACGGCCCCCGGCAGGTGGCCGTCCGCGAACTCGGCGGGAGTGCGGACGTCGACAACGGTGACGCCGGGCTGCTCGACGGCAAGCGCGAAGGCGCTCGCGCTCACGTGCGAGCCATCGAAGGCGGGGGGCTCAGCGGGGCCCGACGAGCAGGCTGCAAGAGCGACAGCCGCCACGGCGGCGAGGACGACGGTACGAAAGATGCGAGTAGTCATGTGTGGATTATACCCCCCTGGGTATGCGAAGGAAAGGCGAGTCAGCGGTTGCCGCTGGTCAGGCGACCTTGACAGGCAGCCCGTACGACTCGAGTTGCGCCTTCACGCGAGCAATGAGTTCCGGAGTGGGTGTCGGGTTGTCGCTCAACAGGTAGGGCTCCCCTGTCGCCTCCCACTTGGCTTTGCCCATCTGGTGGAACGGCAGAATCTCCATGCGTTGGACGCCGTCAAGCGTCGCGACAAACTTGCCGATGGCGTCGACGTTCTCCTCGTCGTCCGTCAGCCCCGGCACCAGCACAAAGCGGATCCACATGGTCTTTCCCAGCCTCGATAGCCTCTCCGCGAAGTCGAGCGTCGGCTGCAGGGGGCGGCCGGTGACGCGCGTGTACGTGTCCGGCAGCCCCGACTTGATGTCGAGCAGCACCAGGTCGATGTAGTTGAGGTCGTCGTCGCTGAGCCGCGAGCCGAGCAGTCCGGCGGTGTCAAGCGCGGTGTGGATGCTCAGGTCGTGCGCGCGCCGGAAGATCTGGGTCACGAACTGGGCCTGCAGCAACGGCTCGCCGCCCGAGATGGTGAGCCCGCCGCCGGTGACCTTCATGATGGTGGCGTAGCGCGTCACACGCGCCATCACCTCGTCCACGGTGTGCCGCACCCCGTCCTTCATGCGCCACGTGTCGGGGTTCTGGCAGTACTGGCAGCGAAGCGCGCAGCCCGCCGTAAACAGCGTCATGCGGGTTCCAGGACCGTCGGCCCCTGTCACGAGGTCCCAGGAGTGCACAGAGCCTGCCGTGTTGTCGTGAAGCTCTTCGCTCTGTGCGAGCTCCTCGTCGGCGACCTCCATGGGAGGCCCTGCAAGGAGCGGCACCGAAACGGGTTGGTCGGTCATCGTCTCGCTCCTTCCACGCATGGGGTGGGACAGCCCCGCGTCAGTCAAGACTGGGGACAGTCAAGGCCTGGCCCACTTGAAACTGGGTCCACCCAAGACTACGGCGCCCCGCCCATAGGACGGAGCGCCGTGTCGTCCCGAGTCTTATTGGCCTGCGTTGTTCTACAGGCCCGCGTGGAAGGTGCGCGACAGCACGTCGAGCTGCTGCTCGCGGGTCAGTCGCACAAAGTTCACGGCGTAGCCGGACACGCGGATCGTGAGCTGCGGGTAGTTCTCCGGGTGCACCATGGCGTCCTCGAGCGTCTCGCGGTTGAGCACGTTGACGTTCATGTGGAAGCCCTGACTGACCGTGTAAGCGTCCAAGATTCCCACCATGTTCGTGACCTGCTCTTCGCGATCACGGCCCAGCGCCGAAGGCACGATCGAGGTGGTGAGCGAGATGCCGTCCTCCGCGTCTTCGTACGGAAGCTTGGCCACGGACAGCGCCGATGCCATGATGCCGTGCACGTCGCGCCCGTTCATCGGGTTGGCACCCGGCGCGAAGGACTCGCCCAAGCGGCGGCCGTCGGGCGTATTGCCCGTCGCCTTGCCGTAGACCACGTTGGACGTGATGGTCAGCACGGACTGCGTGTGCTTTGCGCCGCGGTAGGTCTTCTGCTTGCGGATCTTGTTCATGAAGCGGCGAACCAGGTCCACGGCGATGTCGTCGGCACGGTCGTCGTCGTTGCCGTAGGTCGGGAACTCACCGTCGACGTCGTAGTCCGTGATCAGGCCCGTCTCGTCACGCACGGCCTTGACCTTCGCGTATTTGATCGCGGACAGGGAGTCGGCAGCGACCGACAGGCCGGCGATGCCGCAAGCCATCGTGCGCAGAACTTCCCTATCGTGCAAAGCCATTTCGATGCGCTCGTATGAGTACTTGTCGTGCATGTAGTGGATGACGTTAAGCGCGTCCACGTAGGTCTCGGCCAACCAGTCCATGAAGGTGTCGAACTTGTCCATCACGTCATCGAACTCGAGCACATCTCCCTCGACGGGAGCGGTCTTGGTCGAAACCTGCTTGCCGCTGACCTCGTCGCGACCGCCGTTGATGGCGTACAGCAGGCCCTTGGCAAGGTTGACGCGAGCTCCGAAGAACTGCATCTGCTTGCCGACCTCCATGCCGGACACGCAGCACGCAATCGCGGCGTCGTCACCGCACTGGGAGCGCAGCAACTCGTCCGACTCGTACTGGACGGCCGATGTGTCGATCGACACCTTGGCGCAGAACTCCTTGAAGCCCAGCGGCAGTTGGTCGCTCCACAGCACCGTCATGTTCGGCTCGGGCGCTGGGCCCAAGTTGTACAGCGTGTGCAGGTAGCGGAAGGTGGACTTGCTCACGAGCGAACGGCCATCCTCGCCGAGACCCCCAAGGGACTCGGTCACCCACAGCGGGTCACCCGAGAAGAGGGCGTCGTACTCCGGGGTGCGCAGGAAGCGGACGATGCGCAGCTTGATGACGAAGTCGTCGATCAGTTCCTGAGCTTCGACCTCATTGAGCGTGCCCTCCGCGAGGTCACGCTCAATGAAGCAGTCGATGAAGGTCGAGGTGCGACCCAGCGACATGGCGGCACCGTTCTGTTCCTTCACGGCGGCCAGGTACGCGAAGTACAGCCACTGCACGGCTTCCTTGGCGTTGGTCGCGGGCTTCGAGATGTCGAAGCCGTAGGAAGTGGCCATCTGCTTGAGTTCGCCGAGCGCCTTGATCTGCTCCGAGTTCTCTTCGCGATCGCGAATGATGTCTTCGACCGACCGCTGCATGTCGAGCTCGATGCGCGCGTTCTTCTTGTCCTTGATCAGGGCGTCGACGCCGTACAGCGCCACGCGGCGGTAGTCGCCGATGATGCGGCCGCGGCCGTAGGCATCGGGCAGGCCGGTGACGATGTGGCTGGAGCGGGCGGCGCGCACGTTGGGCGGGTACGCGTCGAAGACGCCGTCGTTGTGGGTCTTGCGGTACGTCGAGAAGATGTGTTCCAGGTTGGGGTCAACCGGGTAGCCGTAGGTTTCGAGCTCCTTGACCACCATGCGCCAGCCGCCGTACGGCATGATCGCGCGCTTGAGCGGCGCGTCCGTCTGCAGGCCGACGATCAGGTTGTCGTCTTCGGAGATGAAGCCGGGGGCGTGGGACGTGATCGTCGCGGGAGTGGCCCAGTCGATGTCGTAGACGCCCTTTTCGCGCTCTTGCGGGAACATGTCGAGCAGCGTTTGCCACACACGCGTGGTGCGCTCGGTGGGTCCGACAAGGAAGCTGTCGTCGCCCGTGTATTCGGTGTAGGCGGCCTGGATGAAGCCGCGTACATCAATGTTGTCCATCCACGGCCCGGTGGGGAACGAACGCCAGGCGGTGGTCTGCTGGGAGTCAGACCGGGGTGGGGTGGTTTTATCAGCTGCGATAGTCATCTGGGGAAAAACCTTCCTGCATGGGGAGTAAGCGTTGTAACGCCGTTACCTCAGAGCGTATGCCTCTGGGGGCGTCCATTGTCAGGACCATTGACCTCGCGGTCCTGGGTCCCGGTTTCCGGCTTCGCCCCTTGCTCCTGGGTACGGCTACAGTGGCAGCCATGTCCCGAAAGCCTGCATCTGTGGCACGCACCAGTGGAGTGACGATGACGTTGAAGCACAGTGCGGGGGGACGACTGCTTGCGACCGTTGCTGCTTCGACCCTCATTCTAGGCGCATGCGGGCTCACCGGCGATGACTCCTCCCCCACCACCGGGGCGACGAATCCGCCCTCGGAGCCGGTCGATATCTCGATGACGTTCTGGGGCGACTTCGGGCTCGATGCGCTTGCCACCGAGTACATGGACAGCAACCCGGGCATCACCATCACCCTGAACTCGGGCAACTACAACGACGTGCACGACGAGTTGCAGCGACAGCTCGTCGCGGGCACCGGCGCACCGAACATTGTGGCGATCGGCGAGGACTACATCGGCAAGTTCACCGCCCAGCCCGACGCGTTCACCGACCTCCGTTCCTTTGGTGCGGGCGATTACCAGGACCTCTACCTCGACTGGAAGTGGGCCGAGGGCTCCACGCCCGACGGCTCGCAGCTCGTCGGCATCGGCGCCGACGTCTCTGGTTTGGCCCTGTGCTACCGCCGTGACCTCTTCGAGAACGCGGGCCTTCCCTTCGACCGAGACGCCGTCACGGCGGCCATCGGGGACACGTGGGAAGGCTTCATCGCGCTCGGCAAGGAATACGAGGCCGGGGCCGAGACGGGAGCGTTCTTGGACGATGCCGGCACGCTACTGAAGCCCGTGCGTGCTCAGTCGGGTGCGAGCTATTTCAATGCCGCCGGCGAGCTGGCGATCAATGGGGTCAAGCCCGCCTTCGACGTGTCGCTCGACGCCATTGACGCCGGCCTGTCCGCGGGCATCATGCCGTTCACGGACCAATGGGACACCGGTTTGGATAGCGGAGCGTTCGCGGTCACCTTGTGCCCCGTGTGGGGAATGGGCTACATCCAGAATGTCTTGGAGACCGCGGGCGGCAACGCTCAGTGGGATGTCGCCGACATCCCCGGGCCCGGGGGTTCCTGGGGCGGTGCTTTCTATTCGATCCCCAAGCAGGGCACCGCGGTGCAGCAGCAAGCGTCGTGGGCCTTCCTCAAGTGGCTGATCCAGCCCGAGCAGCAGTTGCGCATCTTCCGAGCCACAGGTTCGCTGCCTTCGCAACCCGCGCTGTATACCGACGACAGTGTGAAGAGCTATGTCATTCCGTTCTTCAACGATGCGCCCGTTGGCGACATCTTGGCCAAGGCCGTGACGGAGTTGCCGACCCAGAGTTCGTACTCCGCCAACAACGCAACCGTCGAGGCAACTCTGCAGGACGTGTTGGGCGAGGTGGAGTCGGGCAACGTGGGCAGCGCCGATGCGTGGAAGGTGGCCACGGAGGCCGTCGGGTTGGCAACCCCCGCGCCGTAGCGTGACCGGGGCCGGCTAGAACGGGTGGCTTCTAAAAAGACCGCGCCTCCCCCGTCGCTCGCAGAGTGATTCCGTCAGCGAATGGCAAGAGCGCCTCGACCCCGAAGAGGGGGTACACGGTCACCTCGATCGTGATGCGCGCCGTCGAATCGTCGAGGGTCTCGACGGACACCAGGTGGACTCCCTCGAACTGGTCCACTCCGCGCTCGTCGACGTGGCGCTGCACGGCGTCCGTCATGGCTACTGTCGCAAGGTCGAGCGACGCCGGCCCGGCGCCCGGGCCGTCGAAGTAGCCCGCAGTGTCGACGGCGTCTGCGGCGTCCTCGGCCAGCTCATCGGCAAGGTGGGTGAGGCGCAGTCGAGTCAGGTGCACGGCCGATGCCGAGGACACCACCAGGATCAGCATCAGTGCCAGCACCGTGAAGCCGAGGGTGAGGATCCCTATGGTGCCCTCGTCGGAGCGCGTCCGCCGGAATCGATTCATGAGTCCTCCGTCAGGCTGTCGACGGGCGAGCGCGCTGATCCCACTACCTCGACGTCGAGCGGAACGCTTCCGCTGAGGAACCCAGGTATCCCCGGTAGCGCCACGTGCATCGTCACCACCGCGGTGACATCGCTCCCAGGCGCGAGGCAAGTTCCGTCACAGTGGAGAACCAGCGAGGCGTCTTCCGAGGTGAAGCCGAAATCCGAGGCGACGAGCCTGACAGCGGCCTGCGCCCGTTGTTCACCCTGGCCCATCGCCGACGAGCGTGAAGCTCCGTCCTCAAGTTGGCGCACGCCAGTGACCACGACGGCGCGCGCGGCCTCACTCGCGGCCGACTCCGCCGCAAAGGCTCCCGCCTGGACTCGAGACAGTGTCACCACGAGGTAGATCAGTGGCACCAGGAGCAACAGCGACAGCGCGATGAACTCGAGCATCGCGGCGCCCTCGTCGCCGCGCGGGTCGACCCCGCCCGACCCCTGACGTCTAGCCACGGTCGACCTCCTCGAACGCCCTGCCCGAGACCGAAAAGGTGCCAGCGCCCCACAGCCCGAAGACGGGCACGGGCGCCGTGAGAGTCACTTGCGTGGCGGGAGCGCCATCGATCACGGTGTCGGAGCCCGCGACACGGACGTCGTACCCGCCGAGCGACTCAGAGAGTAGCGACTCCGTCCGACTGACCCCGTCGTCCACGCCACGATCGTTTGTCGCAGCCAGACGCGCGCCCTCGGACGCGGCCGAGATGAGCATATTCCGCACGTGTAGGGCGACGGCAAGCTGAATCACCCCCATGGCAATCGTGATCACGAGGATGGACACCAAGAGGAATTCGACAACAACGTTGCCGTCGTCCCGCCCGCGCTCAGCCCCCCGTGACACCTGCGATGGCCCGCGTGAAGAGGTCGTTGAGGGTGGGCCCCGCAATCGCCCAGATTCCGGCGACGAGGCCGGCAGTCATGAGTGTGATGAGCACCCACCCCGGCACATCCCCATGGTCATCAATTTCGTGGCGGCTCATGAGCCGCTCCATCAGGTGACGCATTGTTCTTCCTTCCCCAAGAACCTGCTCTTTACAGGCCCAATCGAATCGTGGTCAGTCCCGGGAACACCGCAAAAACGACGGTGACCGGAAGAATCAGGAAGATCACGGGCACCATCATGGCAATCTCTCGCTTTCCGCCTTCTTCCATCAGAGCGCGCTGGCCCGCGGATCTCGCGTCTTGTGCCTGCGCCCGCAGGACTTCCGCGAGCGGTGTGCCGCGTTCGACCGCCGTCGCCACTCCATCGGCAAACCTCCGTAAAGGCACCGCCCCGGTGCGGTCCGCCAATGCGGTCAGGGCATGGGCCAGCGGCGTCCCGGTGCGCGCGGCGGCCAGAGTCAACCGCAGTTCCTCCGACATGACGCCGTGGGCGCTCCGCGACACACGCTCGAGCGCTCCCACAGCGCCCTCGCCCGCGGCGACAGACAGCGCGAGGAGTTCCGCAACGGTGGGAAGCTCCGCAACGATGCGCTCTTCGCGGCTCGTGATCGCGCGCGTCAACAGGTAGTCCCTGGCCGCGGCTCCGCCAATACCCATCGCGGCAATGAGCACCACCAGTGCAACCGGAGAGGATCCCCTCGTGGCTGCAAGGAATACCGCCGCAGCAGTGCCGAGAACAAGACCTCCCACGCCCCACACCACCTGATGTGCTCGAAACTGCTCCACGGTCAGGTCGGCTCCGGCCCGTTGCAGACGTGCCTTCAGTTCTTGGCCGGGAGAGCCCCACTTCTCGATCCAGCGAGCGCCATCGCGCAATACCGGTGCGATGAGCCGTTCCAGGGTGGGAAAGGGGGTGATTGGTTCGGCCCGCAGGCGCACTTCTTCGGCAACGGAGGCGCGCACGTGCGGCGCGATACGGTCCGCTAGCCGGGGCGTACGCGCCCGCCACCACGACACAAGCAGTACGAGTCCGAGACCGAGCGTGACGCCCAGCAGCACGGTGGTCGCGGTCATCGCAGCACCCGGCTCTCTTCTGGCAGCCGTCCGAGCCTGACCATCAGCCTGTACGCCAGCACGGTGCTACCGCCTCCGAGGAGGAGCACGGAGAAGCCTGAGGCAGAGTTGTACGCCTCCGCGTTCTCGGGTCGGGTCGACAACAGCGCCAACACGACCCATGGAGCCGCGACGGCGAGTCTCGCGGCGTTCACAGTCCAACTCTGGCGGGCCTCAAGTTCGCCGCGTGTGCGGGCGTCGTCGCGAAGAAACTCGCTGAGAGTGCGCAGCAGTCGGCCCACATCAGTGCCGCCGACGTCGCGGGTCAGGCGCAACGCCTCGATAATCCGGTCACCGATCGGGTCGGCAAGACGGGCCTTGAGCGCGTCGAGGCTGTCGCCAAATCGGCCTGACGCGCGAAAGTCCTCGGCGAACGCGGTGAACGGCTCCCTGAGGTGATCGGGCCCGCGCTCACCAAGTTGACCCAGCGCCTCGGGCAACGACAGTCCGGCCCGAATTCCCGAAGCGAGGTTGTCCACCGCGTCGGGCCAGACCTCGCGCATCGAAGCCTGCCGACGGCCCGCCCTCGCTTGCACGAGCGCGAAGGGCCCACGCGAGGCAATCACCCCGAACGCGAGTCCAATCACCGGCGAACCAAGCCCACCGGACGTGAGCACGGCGACCACGAGCCCGAGGCCCGTTCCGGTAGAGACAAGCGCCCACGGCGTGACGGCCGGGGCTCCCGCCTGAATGAGTCGGTCTTGAGTACGGGCATACCAACCGTCGGGGCTGCGGGGAGCAGCCTGCTCCGGGGGCCAGAAGGACCACCAGACCAGGAAGAGCCCCGCGCCAAGAGTCAATCCAAGGACGGCGGTCATGCGTGCACCGCCAGCAGGTCACTGAGCCGAAAACCTGCTCGTGCGAAGCGCTGCTCGTGCGGCGGATAGCCCTCGCCCCGCACGAGCTCGCTTCCACTGAGGTGGAAGAGGTCGCTCACTTCGATGATTCCCTGCTCCACCCGGCCCGGCACTCCGACAATCTCGCGCACGCGGCGCTTGCCCCTGACATCTAGTTCGAGATGCACCACGATGTCGATGGCAGACGCGACCGTCGGCACCACGAAGCGGTCGGACACGTTTTCGCCCGCGAGGAGCGGTAGCGTGCACATCTTGGTGATGGCATCCCTCGCGGAGTTCGCGTGAATCGTGCACATTCCCGGCACGCCGGCGTTGAGTGCGACGAGCATGTCGAGCGATTCGGCCTCCCGCACCTCGCCGATGATGATGCGGCTCGGGCGCATACGAAGCGCCTCCTTCACGAGGCGTCGTAGAGGGATCTCTCCCGTACCTTCGAGGGACGGCTGCCTACATTGAAGACCCACCACATCCCGAAGGGGGATTTTGAGTTCGAACACCTCTTCACACGTGATGACGCGTTCACGAGGCGGAATGGACCCAGCGAGCGCGTTCAAAAACGTGGTCTTCCCCGCTTGCGTGCCTCCAGCCACGAGCACGTTGAGTCCCGAAGTCACGGCAGCCGACAGGAACGCGGCCGCCTGGGCCGGCAACGAACCCAACGCGACCAGATCCTGAACGTGGTTGGCGCGCGCCACGTACTTGCGGATGTTGACGGACCAGTGTTCGCGCGTGACGTCCGGGATGACGGCGTGCAGGCGCTCGCCTCCCGGCAGGGACGCGTCCACAAAGGGGCTGGAGAGGTCCAGCCGCCGGCCAGAGAGCTTGAGCATCTGCTCGACAAGGTCCCGCACCTGCTGCACAGTCAGGATGGTCGAGGTGAGTTCCGACTCCCCGAGGCGAGCGACATACACCTGGGCGGGGTCGTTGATCCAGATCTCCTCGACGTCCGGATCGTCCAAATACTGTTGCAGCGGGCCCAGCCCTGCCACGTTGTCCAGCACCGACTTCGCGAGCGCAGCGCGGTCCTCGACCGGCGCCACAGCGCCCACCAGCGCCCGCTCGTCCCACGCCGCCACGGCATCGTCCACTAGCGCCCGCACCGCCGCCACATCCCGTACGGGATCCACCCCGCGCTTGCGGATCTGGTCCCGTACCTGCGACTCGATGGCAATCGTCGTCTCGGCCCTCATGCGGGACACCATAGAGGCAAACCGCCGTTTGCGGGAGCCCCTGTGGATGGGGGCACTGAGGCGTCCGTGCACCGTTCGGCACTAGCCACCGAGTCCGGAAATAGCCGCGGCGGCCACCTCGGGCAAGGTGGCCGCCGCAGTAGTTAAGCCGTCGGAGAGTTGGGCGGAACCGCCGACGGGGTACTGCCTACAGTCCGAAGAGCTGGGGCAGGTCGGCCAATGGAGGGAGAGAGCCGACGATCAAGTAGTTGACGAGCACGATCACCACGAGCGCACTCACTCCCGTGGCGAGGAGGTCGCGCTTGGCTGCGGCCACGTGTTCCACCGCTGAGCGCGTGAAGAACGCTGCCACCATTCCGGGCATCACCAGGCCGAGCACCGCGGCGCCGATGAGCGAGGGGCTGATGCCGGTGCCGCCGGTCACGATGAGGAGGAAGACGCCACCCGTAGCCAACGCCAGCAAGGTTCCGAGGGTTGCGAACTCGACCGAGCCGCGCGTCTGACTCATGCGGTTGTTCCGCACGTCCGACTCGACCTTCCAGCCGACCGAGTAGCCAAAGATGGTGGCGCCGAAGGTGACCGTCAGGGCCGCGATCAGGATCAAGGCGAACGAGACGCTGGCGGCGTCGAGAGCCGCGTAGCCTCCAGCCGCCATCTGAGTGGCGGGCGGGGCGAGGAAGGCGAATGCGACGCCGTAGATGACGACGTAGCTGGCTGCGGTAGCGAGCGCGCGGGTTGCGAGCGGCTGGGCCACCGGCGGAGCTGCAAGAGTTGCCATGATCATTCCCTTCCCTCTGGGTACGACAACGCGTTACCCGATGACTCCACGATGGCACCGGGCACCCCCCTTGCCAAACGCTGGCGGTGCCTAGCGGGCCCGTTCAGGGCTCATGTGAGGTTGCACACAACGGGGCCGCTTTGTCCCTTTTGCACCCCCTTATGTGGTACAAACCGGGTCATCGTGGCCTCGTTGTGTGACCAATCCCGCACCCTGGGGGGCACGCGGGTGACGGCACGTCCCCGGCGCATCGCAAGGTGCACTTTGTCACAGGGAGGCACAATAGAGGCATGTGTGGGCGCTACGCGGACTTCCTTGCTGACCAAGATCTGGCCGACGCATTTTCGTTGGCCATCACCACAAACGATGAGCGCCTGTTGCCCCCTTCATACAACGTCGCTCCCATGCAACGGGTGCGGATCATTCGCTCCGCCGAAGGCGCCGCGACGCTCGACATCGCGAAGTGGGGTCTGGTGCCCTCGTGGGCCAAGGACCCCGCCATCGGCTCCCGCATGATCAATGCGCGGGTCGAGACGATCGCCGAGAAGCCGTCGTTTCGCACCGCCTTTGCGCGGCGCCGCTGCATCGTCCCGGCGAGCGGCTACTTCGAATGGCAGACCGACGCGTCCGGCAAGCGGCCGTTCTATATTCATCCCGCCGATGGCTCGCCCCTGGCCTTCGCGGGCCTGGTCGAGGCCTGGCGACCCACCGCGGACGACGACTGGCTCATCACGTGCGCGATCGTCACCACCGCCGCGCGCGCCGAGATGCAGCAGATCCACGACCGCCAACCCGTGATGATGCGCGCCGACGCCTGGCGCACCTGGCTGGACCCGGCGTCGGCGAAGGACGAGCTGCTGGACGCCGCCCACGCCGACGCCCCGGAACTGGCATGGCACGAGGTGGGCAAGGCCGTGGGCAACGTGCGCAACAACGAGCCTGAGTTGGTCGAGCCAGCCCGGTAGACGGACTCGGCTAGTGGCTGGGGGCCCGTCCGGTCCCGCTCAGCGGCGCCACCAACTCAACCATTGCCTGTTCGAGCCCAACAGTCGGGCTCCAGCCCCAGGCCCTCGCGCGGTCCGCGACCAATCGTCCGGTCCAGGCGGGCTGATCGTCCCAGATCGGAGCGACGCCCAATGCCGTAGTCACCGCAACGTAGTAGTCGCGCACCTTTGCGGCTGGCGCGGCCACGTTGACAGCGGTGGCCGAGCCTGGCACAGGCCCGACCTCCGGATCGTTCGACGTCGCCACGCGCCTGGTCGCGATGTCGGCGGCGAAGGAGGCCAGGTCATTGACGTGCACCCATGCAAAGGTCCGATCCGGCACGGCATGACGTGCCGCCTCATCGTCGCGAATCTGGGCGGGCAGTATCGAATTCCAGGTCGATGACTCGCCCCTTCCCAGGATTGCCGGCGGACGGATAAACACGCGGGTGAGCCCAGTGACATTCTCGAGAGAAGCCTCGGCGTCACGCTTGGTCACCGCGTACGGTCCTGCGGCATCAGAGACCAACCGCGAAGACTCCTTCACATCCCCTGTGTCGGACTCACGTTCGTACACACCCGCGGTCGAGATGTGGATCAAGAGCTCGACACCGGCGTCTCTCGCGGCGCGGGCGAAGTCAGACGTACCGTCGACCCCCACCTTGCGCTGGGTCTCGAAGTCGCTCGCCATCGGGTGCACCGTTGTCACCACTGAACGCGCACCAGCACACACGTTGGTCGCGAACACGGGATCAGCGAAGTCGCCGACCCACTCCTCGAGCCCCGGATGCGCCACCATAGATCCTGCTCGACGCACCACGGCTCGAACGGTCTCGCCGTTTTTGAGCAGCGCGCGGCAGATCTGCGAGCCTACAAAACCATTCGCACCCGCGACAACAGTGACCGTGTTCACCTCAGCATCATCGCAGGCCTCGACACCAGTCGGGGCGCGGTCTCACGCGCGGGTCCGTATGGGCAGCGTGCGCAACAACGAGCCTGAGTTGGTCGAGCCAGCCCGCTAGAGAGCTACGTGAAACGCACGGAGAGAACGAGCGCCACAACCCCCGCCACCGGCAAAGCGGCGAGGACCCAGGCGAGCACCACGACCCAGCGATGCTCCAACGCCACGGGAAGCAGGAGGCGTGTGCCAAGTCCCCCGATCGCCGCCGGCAACGCCACATTGGCGGTCGCGCCCACCATGGAAACGTCCTGCGCCCACGACATCAGCGCCGCCAGCGCCAGCCCCAAAGCCAAGCCGGCGCCGCCGAAAGCCAGGGCCGCGCGCGCCGTCCCCCATGCGAGCGTTGCCGCATCGAGCACCCTGCCCAGGCTAAAAACCACGATGGGGATGACGACCGCCACGAGCACCGCGCCCAAGAGCAGCAGGCCAACAAAGTATGCGAGGTCGGCGAACCCCTCCTGACCCGCCGGCTGGAGCCACTGCACCGTGAAGAGCATCGCCACGTAGGGCACCGCGAAACTCACCATGGCGAGGGGCATCGCGACGCGCGCTCGCCGCCGACGTTCCTGAACGGCGGATGGCGACTCGTCGACTGTCATGACACGGTCAACGTATAACGCGCCTCTTCGATTTCCACGATCTACACCCCACGCAGGCGAACATCCCCGGCGTGCACGGGGACGTCCTCGCCCACGGCCGTCCGGACGGTGAGCGACCCGTCGGCGCCGAGCCCCACTGCCTTGCCAGACAGCGGCGGCTGACCCGGGCGCTCGACCACCACGTGCTGACCCAGCGTGGAGGTCACGACCTCGACATCGGCCACGAACGCATCGGGGTCTCGCTCGGCCTCGCCGACCGCCTCGGCCAAGCGACGAGCGAGCGCGTCGAGCAGGGCGCGGCGATCCAGGTGCCCGCCCACCATCGCGAGCGAGGCGGCGTGCGGCACCGGCAACTCCTCCGCGGTCTGCGACACATTGATGCCGATGCCGGAGACCACCACGTCGTCCTGGCGTTCGCACAGGATGCCCGCAACCTTGCGAAGCTTCCCCCAGCCGTCGACGCCATGGCCCTCGACGGACACCACCACGTCGTTCGGCCACTTCAGCATCGCGTGTACGCCGTCGGCCCGCAGTGCGCGAACGCACGCGAGGCCCACGGCAAGGGGAACGAGCCCCCACCGCTCGGGATCCAGGCGCGGCCTCACCACGAAGCTCACGGTGAGCGCGGCGCCGCGCGGGGTGTTCCACTCGCGGCCTGCGCGCCCCCTGCCGGCCGTCTGGTGGTCCGCGACGAGGGCGCTCATGTGCGGCCAGGCCGCGGGCTCGGCCGCGAGCGCGGCGAGCAGTTCCGAATTGGTCGACGGCGACGCCGCCGTCACAGCCAGGCCCGTCAGCGCACCGTCGCCGCCAACAAGCGAGGCCAGGGTGTCCGCCGTGAGCGGCGAACGCACGTCGTTGTCAGTCACGTTGCCTAGGCTCATGCGCTCGGGCGCCTCCCACTACAACAGGGACGTCAGAGTCGGAGCGGCCGCCGCGAGCACGGCCTCACGCGCCTCGTGCGCCGTTCTCGCACGACGCGCCAGATGAGCGAGCCGTTGGCATTGCGCGAAGGTGTGCAACGACAGCGACAGTCTCACCATGGGCACCTTGGACGGGGCCATCGACAGGCTCGACACTCCGAGCCCGGCAAGCACCAGCGCCAACAGGGGGTCGCCGCCAGCCTCGCCACACACTCCCATCGGTTTGCCCGTGACCGCAGCGCCATGGCACGCGGCCGCCACGACGTCGAGCAACGCCGGCTGCCAAGGGTCAAGCAGGTCGGAAAGTTCTCCCTGCATGCGGTCGGCCGCCATCGTGTACTGGGCAAGATCGTTCGTGCCGAGGGAGCCGAAGTCGACCTCCTCAAGCACGTGTTCGGACCGCAGCGCTGCTCCGGGAACCTCGATCATCACGCCCACCGACTTGAGGCCGTTCTCCCGCACCCGCCTGGCAAACCAGGCCGCCTCCTCGACTAGGGCGACCATCGGAGCCATGACGCGCACGTCGGCGCCGGTTTCGCTCGCCGCCACCGACAACGCCTCTAACTGCGCATCGAGCAGGTCGGGCCGCTCGGCAGAGAGCCTCAAGCCGCGTCGTCCGAGCGCGGGGTTTTCTTCCGCCCCAAGGTTGGCAAAGGCGAGCGGCTTGTCCGCCCCCGCATCGAGTGTGCGGACCACCACGCGCCGTTGTCCGAACGGCTCGAACACCTGCCGGTAGATCTCCGTCTGCTCATCGACCGTGGGCGCGGTAGAGGCGCTCAGGAACACAAACTCGGTACGAAACAGGCCCACCCCTTCGACGTCGGCCTGCCCTGCGGCGATGGCATCCTCCACGCCGCCGATGTTGGCCAGCAGCGCCACCCGCTTGCCGTCCTTCGTCATGCCAGGGCCGTGGCTGTCCGCCAACGCGGCCTCACGGCGCTTGGACCTTTGCCGCAGTTGCTCGACAAGGTCGCCGCTGGGTTCGATGTGCACCTGTCCGGTGTCCCCATCAACCAGCACCAGGGTGCCGTCCGGGATCTCGGTCGCGCCAGCGACCTTGACCGCGGCAGGAATGGCCATCTGGGCGGCGAGGATCGCCGTGTGGCTGGTGCGGCCACCCTGCTCGGTGACGATGCCGACCACCTTAGAGCGGTCGAGCGTCGCCGTCTCCGCTGGCGCCAAGTCCATCGCCACGAGCACGCACTCGCCCGTCAGGGGCGGCACTCCGGGCGCGGGCTCGCCAAGGACCGCGGCAATCGCTCGGTCCCCGACGTCGCGCAGGTCCGTCGCTCGCTCAGCGAAGTAGCCGCCGAGCGCCACGAACTGGTCAATGTAGACCTGGGTGGCGGCGTCGATCGCTTGAGCCGGGCCCTTGCCTGCTTTCGCCTGCGCGATCGCGCCGTCGATCAGTCCGGGGTCCCGCGCAAGCATTGCGGTCGCCGCAAGGATCTCGGCGGCGCTGTCGCTCACCGACGCCGCGCGCCGTTCGATCTCGGTCGCCACTTCCTCAAGCGCGGCCCGAATGCGCTTCTCCGCCTCTTCGGCCGGAAGGACAGCCTCGTCGGCCGGCGGCCTTACGGCCGGGCTGACCTGCACCACGGGCGCGTACGCCGCGCCCGAACTGACGGGAATCCCTTGGACAACGCTGTCCATCGCGGTCCTACTTCTCAGCGTCGAGGTCGCGTTCGACCAGCGCCACCAGAGTGTCGAGCACCGCGTCAGCGTTGTCGGCGTCGCACCCGAGTTCGACAGTCTCGCCGAACTTGGCACCGAGCGCCATGATGGTGAGCATCGAGTTTGCGGGTGCGGGAGTGCCGCCCGGCTTGCAGATCGTCACGGCCACGCCGGAGTTGTTGACGGCCTCAACGAACAGCGCTGCGGGCCGCGCGTGCAGGCCGACGGAAGATCCAACTTTCACTGAACGTGTAGCCATCGCAGTCATCCTTTTCATGTGGGGGCCGGGGCCGGAATGTGAGGTCAAGTTGACGTCAACGTGAGGTCGAGTGGCAATTGAGACGACACAGTGACCGTAGCAAGAGAAAGGTCGCCAGGGGAAGGCACCGTGCTGCCTGGCAGAGCCACGGCCGCCGCACCCCACCGCACTCCGGAGGCGAGCGCGTCCGCGAGGGACGCCCCCGCGTCGATGGCGGCGAGCAATCCCGCGAGCAGGCAGTCTCCCGCTCCCACCGTGGACTGCGGTTGGCTGACCACGGCAGCAGCGTGAACCGATGTCGTGGCGTCGACGGCGAGCGCTCCGTGCTCGCCAAGGCTGACGACCACCGCGCCGATGCCGTCGGCGACGAGGCGACGCGCCGCCTCGAGCACGTCGTTGAGGGTGGGCAACGGCTTTCCCACCAACTCCTCAAGCTCTTCGTGATTCGGCTTGATGAGGTCCGGCGCCGCGGCAACCGCCTTCTGGAGCGCGGTCCCCGACGTGTCGATCGCGACCCGCACGCCTTGCGCGCGCGCCCGCTCGATCAGTCCCACGTAGAGACTGCCGTCGATTCCCGGCGGCAGGCTCCCGCAACCGACGACCCACGTGGCGCCGACAATATGGCGGTCAATGGTGTCGAGCATCGCCTTGGCGTCTGCAGCGGTCGATGCCCGTCCCTGCTCGTTGATCTTGGTGGTGACGCCTTCCGCGTCGACGATCGTGATGTTGGTACGCACGGCGCCGTCGAGCGCGATGTAGTCGCGGGGCACACCGTCAGCGTCCAGCCGCGCGGAGAACTCGAGCGCGGGCGCCCCGTTGGCAGGCAATACCGCCAACGTGCGTAGCCCGTTTGCCGCGAGCGCGCGCGACACGTTGACTCCCTTGCCCCCGGCGTCAATGTGGAGCCCATGAGCGCGGTGCACTTCGCCGACGATCAGCTGATCCACCGCGATCGTGCGGTCGAGGCTGGGGTTGGGCGTGAGCGTCACAATCATGCGCGCGCCACCTCTACTCCCGCCGCGTCGAAATCCTCGGCAGTCTCGTCATCGAGCGCCGCATCTGTCACTAACATTGCCACTTCCTCAGTGTTCGCGAAGCGGTTGAGGTGCACTTGGCCGGCCTTCGAGGCATCGGCCACCACGATGACGCGCCGTCCGGCCGTCACCATGGCGCGCTTGGTCGCCGACTCTGCTTGGTCGGGCGTCGTGAAGCCGCGCCCCACGCTGAATCCATTCGCGCCGAGGAACGCCACGTCGACATGCAGCTCGCGCAACGCGTCGATCGCCCATTGGCCGACCGCGGCCCCCGTCCTCGTGCGGATGCGCCCGCCCAACATCATGAGTTCGATGCCGGGCGCGTCGGCAAGGCGGGCTGCGATCGCAAACGCGTTGGTCACCACGGTGATCGACTTGTCGAGAGGGAGGAGGCTCGCCATGGCGAGCGTCGTGGTTCCTGCGTCGAGCAGGATCGACCCACCCTCGGGCACTTCCGCAACAGCCCGTTCCGCCACTCGTCTTTTCTGGTCCGAGCGCTGCGTCTCCCGCAACGCCAAGGAGGGCTCGAGCGTGAGCCGCTCGACGGGAAGGGCGCCGCCGTGGACACGTCGCACCACACCGAGTCGCTCGAGGGCGGTGAGGTCGCGACGCACCGTCTCGACCGTCACCCCCAGCTCCTCTGCCAGCGCTCCCACTTCGACCCGTCCTTGGGCGCGTGCGCGTTCCAGAATGGCCTCGTGTCGTTCAGCGGCGTACACCCGTGACTCCCGTCGTCCCGCGCCGGACTACGGCTCGACCGTGACCTTGATGGCGGCTCCACGCTTCACAATGTCGAAGGCGTCGAGCACATTCTCCAGCGCGATGTGCTCAGTGATGAGGTCCTTTACCGGGACCTTCCCTGAAGCGATCATCTCGAGAGCCGCCTTGTTGTGGTGCGGCGCCGAGCCGTTCGCGCCAAAGATGCGCAGTTGACGGTAGTGCACCAGGTTCGAATCGCACTTGATGAACGGGTTGGTCTTGGGCAGTCCGCCGAAGAACGAGATCTTGCCGTTGCGTGCGGCCATCTCGATGGCCTGCTCCTGAGCGATGTTGGCCGCGGTGGCGGTGATGACGGCATCCGCGCCGCGCCCGTCGGTGAGCTCCTTGACGCGCGCGACCACGTCGACCGCTACGCCGTCAATGATCTCCGCGCCGTTGATGACCTCGTCAGGGTGGACGGCATCGGCCGTCATCTTCAGGCGTTCGTCGTTGACGTCGATCAGAAAGATGCGTCCGGCACCGTTGGCACGGGCCAGGCGAATGTGCATCGCACCGATCGGGCCCGCGCCGAACACGACGACCGTGTCGCCTTCCTCGATGCCGAGGATGCGCTGCGCGTTGATGGCGCACGCAAGGGGTTCGGCGGCCGAGGCCTCATCGAAGCCCACGCCTTCCGGGATCCGGTTGAGTCCATCAACCTTGAGCACCTCGCGCGGCACGATCATGTACTCGGCGAAGCCGCCGTCGTACTGATAGCCCATCGAGGTCTGATTCTGGCAGACCTCCATCCAGCCGCGGTTGCATTCGTAGCAGTCCCCGCACGGGACGGCGGCAATCACCTGAACGCGCGCGCCGATCTCCCAGCCGTCGACACCCTCGCCGATCGCGACGATCTCACCGGCGATCTCGTGGCCGATGATGCGCGGCGGCGAAAGGTTCTGGTGGCCGTTGTAGAAGATCTTGACGTCGGTGCCGCACGTGGAGCAGTTGCGCACGCGCAACTTGATCTCACCGGGTCCGACCTCCGGCTCGGGCACGTCCTCGACGCGCAGGTCTTCCGGGGCGTAGAACATCAGGGCTTTCACGACTGGTTTTCCTTCCGTTGGCGGGGGTTAGGCCTGGGGAGATAGGAGCGCAATAACATCGTCGATGGACGATGCCTCGCGCAATGCGGCGGCCGACTCGGGAACCATGAGAACGGTTGCCAGGGACTGCAGGATGTCGACGTGCTCCTCGGAGCGGGAGGCGATCGCGATGCACACCTGCACCTGGTTGCCATCCCAGTCGACTCCGTCGGGAAACTGCAGGAAGGCGATTGCCGCGCGCTCGATATGCTCGCGACTCTCGTTGGTGCCGTGGGGAATCGCCACGCCCTCACCGATGTAGGTCGAGACGGACTCTTCCCGCTCGAACAGCGCATCGGTGTACGGGGGCGATGCTGCGCCGATTTCGACGAGCACCGCCCCGCACTGCCGCAGCGCGTCCGCCTTGTCCCTGGCAACGAGGCCAAGGCGGACGGCGCTGGGCTCGAGGATCGCCCGTGGTTCAGGACTCAAGGTCGAGACCATTGATAACGGCGTTCTCGACCTTGGCAAAGGCCGGGTCGCCCATGAAAATGGCGAACGGCACCACTACCGCGTTGGGCGCGGTGGCCTGAGCCCGAGCAGCCAAGCTCTGGTGGCACATCACCACAGACGCGTCGGCGGGAATCTCGTCGACGGGCGTGTGGATCACTTCCACATCGTGCTTCTTCAGCTTGGAACGCAAGGTGCTGGCAACCATCACCGAACTCCCCATACCCGCGTCGCATGCCACAACAACACGCTTCACATCTGATCCATTGACTGATGGCATCTCGGAATCTCCTCTTCTATCGGTGTAATGCCAGGTTAAGCGACAACGCCCGCGCGCTCGGCGGCGACGTCTTCCTCGGTGAGTTCCTTCTTCTCACCGCGGCCGAAGCCCAACAGGAATGCGCCGACGATGAACGCCACTGCAGCTGCGAGGGTGACCTGGAGAATCATGCCGATGTAGCCGCCGGGAGGCGTAAAGGTGAAGTACGCGAAGATGCTTCCTGGCGATGGTGGTGCCACCAGTCCGTTGCCCATCACGACGCCGGTGAGCACACCGGTCATACCGCCGGCGATGGCCGCGAGGATCATCTTGGGCTTCATCAGGATGTACGGGAAGTAGATCTCGTGGATTCCACCGAAGAAGTGGATGATGATCGCGCCGGGAACCGACAACCGGAGCAAGCGCGGGCCGAACAGCCAGAACGCCGTGAGGATGCCAAGGCCGGGGCCAGGGTTGGTCTCGATCATGAACAGGATGGACTTGCCGCTCTCCAACACGTCTTCAGAGCCGAGCGGGGTGAACACTCCGTGGTTGATGGCGTTGTTGAGGAAGAGCACTTTGGCCGGCTCGACGATGATCGAGGCGAGTGGCAGCAGGTTGTTCGAGATGAGGAAGTCCACACCATTGCCGGCAATATCGACCAACCAGTTGACGATGGGGCCGATGATGAGCTTGCCGAGAACCGCCAGGCCTGCGCCAATGATGCCGAGCGAGAAGTTGTCGATCAGCATCTCGAAGCCGGGCTTCACCTTGCCATCAATGCTCTTATCGAACTGCTTGAGGACCCATGCGGCAGCGGGACCCATGAGCATCGCGCCAAGGAACATCGGCACATCCGCGCCGACGATCACACCGGCTGTAGCGATGGCGCCGATAACGGCACCGCGCTGACCGTGAACCATGCGACCACCGGTGTAGCCGATGAGCAACGGCAGGAGGTAGGTAATCATGGGGCCGACGAGGGCGGCGAGGCTCTCGTTCGGCAGCCAGCCGGTTTCAATGAACAGCGCGGTGATCAGGCCCCACGCAACGAACGCTCCAATGTTGGGCATGATCATGCCCGACAGGAACCGCCCCACGCGTTGGACCTGAGCGGCTGCGCCCGACCCCTGGCGATTCTTGTTTGCTTGCATATCCGTAGATGACATGCGTACCTACCCTTCCTTGCCTCGCGTCGTTGCGAGAGGCGGAGATGCTCGGTGCCCGTTTGGGCCCGTTTTCGTTGACAATCGGCAATATAGACCCGTACGCGGGCCGAGTCAAGGGGTAAACGGACTTGATCGGGCTTTTCTTTCGAATGCCCTATTCCCGAGTGGCTGTGGCAAGGGTCCAGCCCCCCGATAGGCTGTGTGCGAGTTGACCGAGGGAGCACTGTGGCCGACACACCAAACGCCAAGTCCACCGCGTCCGCGCTCGATGCGCTGCGCGACAAGATGACCGCCGCTATCGATACGCCCGAGGCTGCGGCGCAAGACAAGCAGCACGCACGCGGCAAGAAGACTGCGCGCGAGCGCATCGAGCTGTTGCTTGACGAGGGCTCGTTCGTCCAGTTCGACGCACTCACGCGCCACCGCGCCACGGCGTTTGGCCTGGAGAACAACCGTCCGTTCGGCGATGGCGTCGTCACCGGGTACGGAACCGTTGACAGGCGCCAGGTAGCCGTCTATTCGCAGGACTTCACCGTCTTCGGCGGCTCGCTGGGCGAGATTCACGGCCACAAGATCACCAAGGTGCAGGACTTCGCCCTGCGCACGGGCGTGCCGCTGATCGGCATCTCCGACGGCGGCGGCGCGCGCATTCAGGAAGGTGTCGCGGCCCTCACCCAGTTCGCCGAGATCTTCCGTCGGAACGTGGCCGCATCAGGCGTCATCCCGCAGATTTCCATCATCTTGGGCCCCAGCGCTGGCGGCGCCGTCTACTCCCCGGCGCTGACCGATTTCATCGTCATGGCCGACGGTACGTCCCAGATGTTCATCACTGGTCCCGACGTCATCAAGTCGGTGACTGGCGAAGAGGTGACGTTTGAGGACCTCGGCGGCGGTCTTACGCACAACGTGAAGTCGGGCGTGGCGCACTACCTGGCCGACAACGAGGACGACGCGATCGAGTACGTGCAGCACTTGCTGCAGTTCCTCCCGCAGAACAACCTGTCGGATCCCACGGTGTGGGACCTCGAGGTGGACCTGGAGCTCTCCGAGGACGACCTCGCCCTTGACACCTTGGTGCCCGACAGCGACAACCAGCCGTACGACATGAAGACCCTGATCGAGACCGTGGTCGACGAGGGAGACTTCCTCGAGGTGCAGCCCCTGTTCGCCCCCAACATCGTGGTGGGTTTTGGCCACGTCGAGGGCCACTCCGTGGGCATTGTGGCGAACCAGCCGCTGTCCATGGCGGGCACGCTCGACATCAATGCCGCGGAGAAGGCCGCGCGGTTTGTGCGCACGTGCGACGCGTTCAACATCCCTGTGCTCACTTTCGTGGACGTGCCCGGCTTTCTGCCGGGCGTCGACCAGGAGCACCAAGGCATCATCCGCCGCGGCGCCAAGCTCATCTACGCGTACGCCGAGGCCACGGTGCCGCTCATCACCGTCATCACCCGCAAGGCCTACGGCGGCGCGTATATCGTCATGGCATCCAAGCAGTTGGGTGCCGACATCAACCTCGCCTGGCCCACCGCACAGATCGCCGTCATGGGCGCCAGCGGCGCGGTCAACATCCTGTCCCGCCGCGCGCTCGCCGGAGTCAAGGAGCAGGGTGGCGATGTCGAGGCGGAGCGCCAGGCGCTCATCGACGACTACGAGGACCGCCTCGTCAATCCCTACAACGCCGCCGACAAGGGCTACGTCGACGCCGTGATCGAGCCCTCGCAGACGCGAGCGCAGATCGTGCGCGGGCTGCGTGCCTTGCGCACCAAGCGGGCGGCACTGCCTCCCAAGAAGCACGGGAACATCCCGCTGTGAACGGCCGGGACGACTTCGTCGAGGCCGCATCCTCGATGCGAGTGGTGCGGGGCACCCTGGAAGACGACGAACTGGCGGCCCTCGTGGCTGGCATGGTGGCGATGGCGAGCGCCGCGGAAGACGACGACGAGCCTGGCTCGCCCACGTCCGCATGGATGGATCGCGCGCGGACGATGCGCGGAGTTCGGGTGGGCGTTCTCGGCCGCGGCCCGGGCGCGTGGCGGCACTCGCTGCGATGACGCGCCCTCACACCCGGCTGCATCCGCGGTACCGGTGGGTTGTCGTCGCGATCATCGCCATACCGACGTTGGTGGCAACGCCGTGGGCCGTCGTGCGGGTCTCGACTGGCTCATCGACGCACCCCTCCGACGCCTCCTTCGCCCGCGCCGACGCGGCAGTGGTGCTTGGCGCCCGCGTGTATGCGGATGGGCGGCCCTCGCGGTTCCTGCGCGAGCGCGTCGAGGTGGGAGTGCGTCTCTACCTGGACGGCACCGTCGACAGGCTCATCATGAGTGGCGACGGAGACGATAGCTCCGGTTTCGGGGAGCCGACCGTCATGCGGCAAGTGGCCGAGGACATGGGCGTGCCGCCCGAGGCGATCGTCGAGGACCCGCTCGGCGTCGACACCTATTCGTCCTGCCTCAACGCCCGCGACACGTTCGTCGCCACCAGCGTGATCATGGTCAGCCAGGAGTTCCACGTCCCGCGTGCGGTCTGGGTGTGCGACCAGATCGGCCTGGACGCTCAAGGCGCGTACCCGCCGCAGCGCCTCACCAAGTCCACCGTCGTGGGTCATGTGCGCGAGGTCGCGGCCGATGCCAAGGCCATGATCGACGTGTTGCGCGGCCGCATCCCACAGGGCTGATCTCACTGCGGGCTGATCTCACTGCGGGCTGACCGCACCGCCCCCAAACCGGGACGTTAGTAATTAGGCAAGCCTCACCTTGCATATATCCTGAGGGCATGTTGTTGAGCGCACTCGCCCCCGGTGCCGCCGCCCACGTGCGTGCGGTGAGCACCGAGTCCGGGATCGTCCTGCGCCTGCGAGAGATGGGCCTGCGCCCAGGCGCCCTGATCCGCATGACGGGCCGGGCATCGGGTGGCTCGCGCATCGTCACGATCGGCGCGGCACGCATCGCCATCGACGGATCCACCGCGGCGCTGATCGAGGTGGAGGCCGCATGACCACGCTGAATAACTGCCACGAGACGGGTTCACCCGCCACGTTGAGTTCCGCCACCGGCACCGCGACCCGCGCTCCGAGCGTCCTGCTGGTCGGCAACCCCAACGTCGGCAAGTCAACCCTGTTCAACGCGCTCACGAAGGCCCGCCAGCACGTCGTGAACGCCCCTGGCACCACGGTCGCGCTCGCCGAGGGCACCTGGCGCACCGACCGCGCGGACGTCACGCTCGTGGACCTGCCCGGCACGTACAGCCTGATCGCCCGCTCGCCCGACGAGCAGGTCGCGTCCGACGCGGTCTCCGACCCAGCGCACGACCTCGCCGTCGTGGTGCTCGACGCCACGGCGCTGAGCCGCTCGCTCTATCTGTTGGGCCAGATCGCACGGGCGGGACGGCCCGTCATCGCCGCCCTGACGATGGTCGACCTCGCCGAGGCTCGGGGACTCGCACCCGACGTCGAAGCACTCTCTCGCGTGCTCGGCATCCCCGTCATCGAGGCCAACGGCCGCAGCGGCAAGGGCCTCGACGCGCTCGGAGCGGCGGTCTCGTCGGCCCTTGAGACGCCGCCCTATGTCACCGGAGTGACTCAGCGCGGCACGGAAGAGGTCATCGGGGACCGGCTCACCGACGCCCAGGAGCTCTTCGACTGGGTCGAGGCCGTTGGCGACGCGGCCGTTCCGCCTTCGGTGCCCGGCGCGACGTTCACCGACAAGATCGATCGCGTTCTCCTCAACCCCTGGGTAGGACCCGCGGCATTCCTCGCGGTCGTGTGGGGGGTCTTCCAACTCACCACCGTCGTGGCCGCGCCGCTCATGGACGGAGCGGCGCGCGCGGTCGGCGGTCCCATCGCCGACGGCCTTTCCGCGGTGCTCGCTGTCCTCCGTGCCCCGGCGTGGCTCGAATCCTTCGCGGTGGGCGGCGTTCTCGCGGGCGTGGGAACCGTGCTGTCGTTCATCCCGCTCATGGCGATCATGTTCGCGGCAGTCTCCGCACTCGAGTCCACCGGCTACCTCGCGCGCGTCGCCGTCGTGGCTGACCGCGCGATGCGAGCGCTCGGGCTCGACGGTCGCGCGATGCTTCCCCTCATCGTCGGCTTCGGCTGCAACGTCCCCGCGCTGTCCGCCACCGCCGTCCTCCCCCACGCGCGCCAGCGCCTGCTGACCGGGCTGCTCGTCCCCCTCACGTCGTGCACCGCGCGGCTTGCGGTATATCTGCTGCTCGCGCACACCTTCTTCCCCGGCTCGGCGGGAACGGTGGTGTTCGCCATGTACGTCGCGTCCGTGGTGCTCGTGATCGGCTGGGGACTCATCGCGCGGCACACGGTGCCGCGCGACATCACGCCAGAGCCGCTCATCATCGCGCTGCCCGACTACCAGTGGCCGCACCTGCGCACCCTCGCCTTCAGCGTCTGGACCCGCGTGGCCTCGTTCACGCGCAAGGCCGGAACCGTCATCGTCGTCGCCGTGATGGCGCTGTGGCTACTGCAAGCCATCCCGGTGCGCGGCGACCACCAGATTGCCGACGTCCCCGTCGCGGATTCCGCCTACGGGGCGGTCGCCCAGGGCGCGGCCCCCGCTCTGAAGCCGATAGGCCTCGACGACTGGCGCATCGCCGCCGCCCTCGTGGCGGGAGTGGCCGCAAAGGAGGTCGTGATCGGCGCGCTCGCACAGTCCTACGCGATCGACGATACCTCGGCGGACGCCCAGTCCACGCTCGGCGAGAAGCTGCGCGCCACCGTCGACGAGACCTCGGGCGGGCACGCGGGCGCTGCCGCGCTCGCGCTCATGATCTTCACCCTGTCCTACGTGCCGTGCCTGGCAACGTTGGCCGAGCAGCGGCGGCTGTTCGGCTGGCGGTGGACTGCTCTAGCGGCCGGCGCGCAATTCACCGGCGCGTACCTCATGGCCACAGCAGTGTTCCAGGTGGGGAGGCTGCTGTGAGCGGAGTCTTCGGGTCCGTCATGGAGCGTTTGTCCGCGGGCGAGAGCCCGCGCGCCGCGGCCCGCTCCCTGGGCATTCCGCTGGATCTGGCCCAGGCGGTCGCCGACCAGGCTTCCCGCCTGGGACTGGTGGTGTCGGCATCGGCGGCGTGCGGCACGTGCGTGCCGAAGTCCTCGCCCGCGTGCGCTGGGTGCCCGCTGGTGGCAGACAGATAGACCGAGCCCTCTCGTGATCGGCGAGCGAAGGTGGCCCGCGCCCGTGCCGGAGGGCCCGCAGTACTCGCTAGGCTCGCTTGCGTGACCATCCCCCTCGTCCTTGCCTCCGCCTCGCCCGCACGCCTGGCCGTGCTGCGCGCCGCCGGAATCTCCCCCACCGTGGTGGTCAGCAACGTCGACGAGGATGCGGTGCTCGCCGCCGCCACCGCGGCCTCGCCGCAGGGAGTGAGTCCCGCCGATGCGGTGTTGCTGTTGGCCCGCGCCAAGGCGGAGGATGTCGCCGCCAGCAGAACCGGCTCCTTGGTGCTCGGTTGCGATTCGATGCTTGAGTTCGATGGCGAGGTGATGGGGAAACCTGGAAATGCCGACATCGCCCGCCAACGGTGGCGCGCGATGAGGGGCGGGACGGGTGTGCTCCACACCGGGCATTGGCTCGTGGACGCGCGTGCAGGCGCGGGCTCGCACACGGGCCAGACGGCGTCCACCACGGTTCACTTTGCCGACCTGACGGACAGCGAGATCGACGCCTACGTCGCTACCGGCGAGCCCCTCAACGTAGCCGGGGCATTCACCGTTGACGGGATCGGCGGCCCCTTCGTGGAGCGCATAGAGGGCGACCATCACAACGTCGTTGGCGTCAGCTTGCCGGTCCTGCGCCATCTTCTGGGCGAGTGCGGCGTGCTCATCCAGGACCTGTGGAGTTAGGGGATCCTGAACGGCGGTTTGTGGCGTACCCACAACCTATGGGGAAGCAGCCTCGATTCTTGGTCGATTCGTTGTAGGCTTCCCACAACATGGGACCCAAGCGCTGTGCTTCCGACCAAATCCGCATTCCAGAGGGTCCCGGGTCGGTGCTAGCGGCTGGGGCCACGGTAGGTTGAGCGACGTGCCTGCGTTCACCTCGGTTCTCATCGCCAATCGCGGAGAGATCGCCGTCCGCGTGATCCGCGCCTGTCAAGATGCCTCCCTGCGTTCGATCGCCGTGTACGCCGAACCCGACCGCGACGCCCCCCACGTCGCCCTCGCCGACGACGCCTACGCCCTCGGCGGCACGACCGCGCGAGAGTCCTACCTGGACATCGCGAGGATTCTCGATGTCGCCCGGCGATCGGGTGCCGAGGCGATCCATCCCGGCTACGGATTCCTGTCAGAGAACGCCGAGTTCGCGCAAGCGGTGCTCGACGCTGGGTTGGTGTGGATTGGTCCGCCGCCCGCCGCGATCACGGCGCTCGGGGACAAGGTGAGCGCGCGCCACATTGCCCAGGCGGCGGGAGCGCCGCTCGTTCCCGGCACCCCGGGTCCGGTTGAGTCGGCCGACGAGGTGATCGCGTTCGCGGACGAATTCGGCCTGCCGGTCGCGATCAAGGCAGCGTTTGGCGGAGGCGGTCGCGGCCTGAAGGTGGCCCGCAACCGCGAAGAAATCCCCGAAATGTTCGACTCGGCCACTCGTGAGGCAGTCGCGGCCTTTGGGCGCGGCGAGTGTTTTGTGGAGCGTTTCCTCGACAAGCCGCGGCACGTGGAGACCCAGTGCCTGGCGGACACCCACGGCAACATCGTGGTCGTATCGACGCGCGACTGTTCGTTGCAGCGGCGTCACCAGAAACTGGTCGAAGAGGCGCCCGCGCCGTTCCTGACCGACGATCAGCATGCCCGGCTCGTGGAGTCGAGCAAGGCGATCCTGCGCGAGGCCGGCTACGTCGGCGCCGGGACGTGCGAGTTCCTGATCGGCGTGGACGGCACCATCAGCTTCCTTGAGGTCAACACCCGCCTCCAGGTCGAGCACCCCGTGACGGAAGAGGTCACGGGCGTTGACCTGGTGCGCGAGCAGTTCCGCATTGCCGCGGGCGATCCGATCGCCAACCTCAATCCCCAGGTACGCGGCCACTCGATCGAGTTCCGCATCAATGGCGAAGACCCCGCAGGGGGCTTCATGCCCGCCCCCGGTCGCATCAACATCTTGCGCCTGCCCGCGGGCCCCGGCGTCCGCGTCGATGCCGGCGTCCGCGAGGGCGACACCGTCTCCGGCAACTTCGACTCCATGATCGCCAAGCTCATCGTCACGGGCGCCACTCGCGCCGAGGCGATTCAGCGCGCGCGTAGGGCCGTCTCCGAGTTTGTCGTGAAGGGCATCCCGACGGTCCTGCCCTTCCACGCGGCCGTGCTCGAAGCCCCCGCGTTTGTCGGCGAGGACGGCTTCGGCGTCTACACCACGTGGATAGAGACCGACTTTGCCGAGACCGTGAAAACCTTGGGCCCGTCGGGGGGATCTTTCTCCGGTCACGACGAGGGCGCGGCCACCGAGCGCGTCGTCGTCGAGGTGGGCGGCAAGCGGCTGGAAGTCGTCCTTCCGGCGGCCCTCGCGCAGGCAGGCCGGGCGCGTGCCCGTGCGGGTGCGCCCGCACGTCGCACCACGAAGAAGGCGTCGACGGTGCGGATCTCGTCCAGCGTCACCCTGTCCTCGCCGATGCAGGGAACCATCGTCAAGGTCGCGGTCGAGGACGGCGCCACGGTGGCGGAGGGCGACCTCGTGGTGGTGCTTGAGGCGATGAAGATGGAACAGCCGCTCAAGGCGCACAGGGCGGGCGTGGTGAGCAGCCTGACGGCGATCGTGGGCTCTTCGGTGACCGCCGGCGCGCTGATCTGCGACATCATCGACGCCCCCTCGGAGTAGGCGCTCGGGGCCCCTTCGCCTCACCCCAGCGAATTACGCAACGCATTCGTTGCGAAATTTTGACACGGGGCACTGATACCCCGTAGCCTCTTCGAGTGAGGCAAGCCTTACTCATCCTTGGAGGTCGCGTGCTCGCCAACTACCTCATCGGCTTGCGAGAGGGCCTCGAAGCGGCCCTCGTCATCGGCATCCTGGTGGCCTACCTGGTGCGCACCCAGCGTCGTGACTTGTTGCCGTCGGTGTGGATCGGCGTCGGCGTCGCCACCGCGGTGTCGTTGGCCGTGGGAGCAGCCCTCACGCTTGGCCCGCGCGGCCTGAGCTTCACGGCTCAAGAGCTGATCGGCGGCGGCCTCAGTATCGTCGCCGTGGGGCTCATCACCTGGATGATCTTCTGGATGGGCAAGACCGCCCGCTACCTCAAGCAGCACCTCGAGGACGGGATGGAGCGAGCCATCGCCGTCGGCAAGGGCGCGATCCTGGCCATGGCCCTGATCGCGGTCGGCCGCGAAGGCCTCGAGATCGCACTGTTCCTGTGGGCCGGAATCGAGGCCGCAGGCTCGACGACTGCACCCATCATCGGGGCCGTCCTCGGTCTCGCCACCGCCATCGCACTCGGCTCACTCATCTACCGCGGAGCCGTGCGCATCAACCTGCGCGTGTTCTTCCAATGGACCGGCGTCTTCCTCATCATCGTGGCCGCTGGAGTGCTCTCCTACGGCATCCACGACTTGCAGGAGGCCGGAGTCCTCCCGGGTCTCAACACTCTTGCGTTTGACGTGAGCGACACCATCACCCCCGGTTCCGTTCTGGGAACGGTCCTCAAGGGCATCTTCAACTTCTCTCCCACCACGACCGTGCTCGAGGCGGTGGCATGGGTGGCCTACGTCGTGCCGACGATGTGGCTGTTCGTGCGCATGGCCTTTGCACGAGCACCGCAGCAGGCTCCTCAGCAAGCCGTCTCCACGTCCGCCTAAACCGACAAGGAATCACCATGATCACCCACCATCGCTGGGCGCTTGCCTGCGCGCTGCCCACCGCAGTCCTGGTTCTCACCGCGTGCACCGGCTCGGCTTCCGGGGACGAGGTCACCGTGCCCGTCTCCTCGACCGACGACGGCTGTGTTGTCGCCCAGACCTCCGTCCCTGCAGGGAACGTCGTCTTTGCGGTGACGAACGACGGCTCCCGAGAGACCGAGTTCTACGTGTACAAGGAGGACGGTACGACGATCGTGGCCGAGGTGGAGCACGTCGGGCCGGGCCTCACGCGGGATCTCGTGGCCACGCTCAAGCCCGGGACGTACATCACGTCGTGCGACCCCGGCATGGACGGCGATGACATCCGCGCGGAGTTTGTCGCGGCCGACGCGGGGTAGGCGCCGGCGCGGACCGACGGAAGGATCACTGGTGAGCGAAGGCCCTTCGTCTCCAATGAATGGGCGGCCGGGATATACGCTCGATACATGTCTGCACACGCACTCGCGGCTGAAGCCGCCACCTTCCTCGCCGACCGCACTGGCGTCCCCTCACACGACCTCGCACTGATCCTCGGCTCGGGCTGGGGCGGTGCGGCCGAGCTGATCGGCGAGGAGGTCGCATCGGTCGAGGCGTCCGACGTTCCGGGGTTCACCGGCCACGCCGTCGCTGGCCACCACTCGACGTTCCGGTCGCTCGCGACCGCGGGCGGCAAGCGGGTGCTTGTGCTCGGCGCGCGTCAGCACTTCTACCAGTCGCGCGACGCCGCGACGGTCGCGCACGCGGTGCGCATGGCTGCGGCCGCTGGCTGCACGCAGTTGGTGGTCACCAACGGCTGCGGTTCAACTCGCCCCGACGTCGGCCCCGGCTCCGTCGTCCTCATCTCCGATCACCTCAACCTCACCGGCGCGACCCCTCTCGAGGGCGCGACCTTCGTTCCCATGGGCGATGCCTACTCCCCCCGCCTGCGCGACCTGGCCCGCACAGTAGACGGCGACCTGATCGAGGGCGTCTACGCGCAATTCACTGGCCCGCAGTACGAGACCCCTGCCGAGGTGAAGATGGCGACCATCATGGGCGCCGACTTGGTGGGCATGTCCACCGCACTCGAGGTCATCGCCGCGCGCGAGGTAGGCCTCGAGGTGCTGGGGCTGTCCCTGGTCACCAACCTCGGCGCCGGCATTGGCACCGCGGCGCTCAACCACCAAGAGGTGCTTGACGCCGGGGCCGCGGCCGCCCCGCGCATCTCACGCCTGCTGGCCGACATCGTGGGGAAGATGTAGTCATGGACATTTCCGAGATCGACGACGCCGCCGTCGCAGCCGCCGCTTGGCTCGCGGACGACCCCGATCCCTCCACCCAGGCGGAGCTCCGAGGAGTGCTCGAGGCGGTGGCGTCGGGAGACACCGATGCCGTGGCCGACCTGGCCGATCGCATGTCGGGCCTCCTGCAGTTCGGCACCGCCGGCTTGCGGGGACGCCTGGGCGCCGGGCCCAATCGCATGAACCGCGCCGTGGTCATCCGCGCCGCTTCGGGGCTCTCCTCCTACGTGACCGCCCAACTGGGTCACCCGGGCACGATCGTGGTCGGCTACGACGCGCGCCACGGCTCGACCGAATTCGCCCACGACACCGTCGGGGTGGCCGTAGCGGCCGGGCATCGTGCCCTGTTGTTGCCCTCAGCCCTGCCCACGCCCGTGCTCGCGTACGCGGTGCGCGCACTTCGCGCCGACGCGGGAGTGATGGTGACGGCTTCCCACAACCCCGCGTGGGACAACGGCTACAAGGTGTACCTGGGCGCTTCGATCACGCCCGAGGCGGCGGGCGCGCAGATCGTGCCCCCCCATGACGCCGGTATTGCAAAGCTCATCGAGGCCGTCGACGCCGTGGCACAAGTGCAGCGCGCCACATCGGGCTGGGAGATCCTCTCCCCCAGCATCGTCGACGAGTACGCGGCCAAGGTGGCCGCGCTGGTGCCCGCGGTGGATGGCGGCGCGGTGAGCCAACGTCGTGCCGGTCTCAAGGTGGTGCTCACCCCCATCCACGGCGTCGGCGACGCGACCGTCCGAAAGGCGCTGGGCGCCGCGGGCTTCCTCGACCTGACCTCGGTACCCGAGCAGGCCGAACCCGATCCCGATTTCCCCACCGTCGCCTTCCCCAACCCGGAGGAGCCCGGCGCCATCGACCTGGCCCTCAAGCTCGCCACCACGATCGACGCCGACGTGGTGATCGCCAACGACCCGGACACGGACCGCTGCGCCGTCGCGACCGTCATCGACGGGGACTGGCGAATGCTGCACGGTGACGTCGTCGGCTCGCTGCTCGGCGAGCACGTGGCTGCCGCCCACGCGGGCCAGCCCCTTGCGACGCTGGCCAACTCGATCGTGTCGTCACAACAACTGGCGGCGATCGCCAGGCGCCACGGGCTCTCTCATGCGAGCACGCTCACCGGCTTCAAGTGGATCTCCCGTGCGCCCCATCTGGTCTATGGGTATGAGGAGGCGCTCGGCTACTGCGTGGCCCCTGACCTGGTGCTCGACAAGGACGGCATCTCCACCGCGGTGCTGATCGCAGAGATGGTCTCGGAGCTCAAGGTCGCGGGCGGCACCCTCGCCGACGCTATTGACGACCTCGCTCGCAACTACGGCGTGTACCTGTCCTCGCAAGTCTCCGCCCGATTCGACGACGTCGACCAGATTCCGGAACTCATGACGCGCCTGCTGGCCTCCCCGCCGTCTACCCTCGCGGGTTCGGCGGTGGTGGCCACGGATGACATGAACGAGGGCTTCGCGGGACTGCACCCCGCGAACGGCTTGCACCTGGCCGCAGAGTCGGGCGCGCGCGTCATCATCCGACCCTCCGGCACGGAGCCCAAGGTCAAGGCCTATCTCGAGGTGATCGAGCCGGTGAAGGGTGGAGATGTGCGCAGTGCGCGCGCCGCCGCCGGGGTGGCGATGACGGCACTGAGCGCCGATGTCGAGAAGCTGCTCGGGGTCTAGCCCCGGCGACTAGTAGGAATCGGTACCCGAAGCCTCGGAAGCGGCACTGTCTGACATATGAGCGCCGTCGAGGCCGTCGAGCACCGCGCGGGTGCCGCTGAGGCCCAAGCGAGAGGCGCCCGCCGCGATCATCTCGAGTGCGGCTTCGGCGGTGCGAATGCCGCCCGATGCCTTGACGCCCATGTTCGGACCGACCGTCGCGCGCATGAGCGCCACGGCATGAGCCGACGCGCCGCCTGCGGGGTGGAAGCCGGTGGAGGTCTTCACGAAGTCGGCATCGGCGGCGACGGCGGCCTTGCACGCGCCCACGATCGCCTCGTCGGTCAGGGCGGCGGACTCGATGATGACCTTGAGCACGGCGCCCTTGGTCGCGGCGCGTACTGCCGCGATGTCGGCTTCGACAGCCGCGAAGTCGCCCGCGAGCGCGGATCCGATGTCGATCACCATGTCGACCTCGTCGGCGCCGAGCACGAGGGACTCGGCGGCCTCGGCAGCCTTAACGGCCGACGTGTACTTGCCCGAGGGGAAGCCACACACGACCGCGACGAGCACTCCCTCCGGAACAGAGGACGGAATCATCGACGGCGACACGCACACGGAGTACACGCCAAGGGCGGCGCCCTCCGCGACGAGGGCCGCAACGTCGGCGGGGGTGGCCGTCGGCGCGAGGAGGGTGTGGTCAACCATGTGGGCAAGTTCGGCGCGGGAGATAGTCATGCTCATCAGCCTACGACTCGAAACCCTCGACGATGCTCTCGGCCAGGTCCGCGCGCTCGTGATACGGCAGGAAGGAGCCCCACGCTGCCACCAAGGTGGCCTCGAACAGGTCCTCCTTGGTCCAGCCGGCTCCCACGAGCGTCTCGAACTCGCCCGTCATGGATACGCCGGATACCAGGCGATTGTCGGTGTTGATGGTGACGGCGAAGCCCAGGTGGCGCAGTTCGTGCATCGGGTGGTCCTCGATCGAGGGAGCCGTTCCCGTCTGCACGTTGGACGTGGGGCAGCACTCAAGCGGGATTTGCTGGTCGAGCGCGTGCTGAGCGACCACGCCGAACACGGCCTCGTCGTCGGTGCCAAAGTTCTCGATGTCCTCGTGGATGCGCACGCCGTGGCCCAGGCGTCGGGCACTTCCCAGGCCCAGGGCCTCGCCCACGGAGGCGGCGCCGTCGGCCTCTCCCGCGTGAATCGTGACGGGCATGTGGTTCTCGCGCAGCAGTGCGAACGCGGCCGCGTGCTGGGAGACGGGGAAGCCAAGTTCGGGTCCGGCGATATCGAAGCCGATGCAGCCCGTGCCGCGGTTTGCGAGCGTCAACTCGGCAATCTCGAGCGAGCGGTCCAGGTGGCGCATCGCGTCCAACAGCGCGGCGGCTCGGATCCCGAAGCCAGCCTCGGCGGCCTCGGCGATGCCCTCCTCGATGCCGGCCTGCACCGCCTCGACGACCTCCTGCAAAGTGAGGCCACCTTCGAGGTGCTGCTCGGGCGCGTAGCGCAGCTCGGCATAGACGACGCCGTCCTCGGCCAGGTCCACCACGGCTTCGCGGGCGATGCGCGTGAGGTTCACTGCGGTCTGCATCACGGCGGCGGTGTGCGCGAAGGCCTCAAGATAGCGCACCAGCGAACCGGAGTGGGCATTCTTCGCGAAGACGCCCGCCAGTTCGTCGGGGTCGGTCGAGGGAAGCTCGTGCCCGACTTCGGCCGCGAGTTCGATGAGCGTGGACGGACGCAGGCCGCCGTCGAGGTGGTCGTGGAGAAGGACCTTGGGCAGGGCGCGAAGCTCGTCGTGAGTAAGAGTCATGGGTCAAGCCTACGACGCTGCTAAGGGACGGCGGCCCACAGCACGGAGGCGAAGTAGGCGAGTCCCGCCATGATGATCATCGCGGTGAGTGTGACGGCGTTCGACTTCCCCGTTGAGCGGTACACGCCAAAGAGGCCGACGGCGGTCGCCATGCCCAGCAGACCCACGCCGGAGGCGAGGGCCACGAAGCCCTGCGTGCTCAATTCTCCGAGCGCTCCGATCAAGACGAGCAGCGAACCAAGGCTTGCGGCCTCCGTCACTGCCACGGCGAGCCCTCGCTCGCCGTGTGTCCAGTGGCGCCACGCGAGGTATGCCACCTCCGTCGAACCGAGAGCGACCGAGATTCCCACCACGCCGAGGTAGCCCGAGTGGTGGAACGACGTGGTGAACGCCCGTGCGACCTGAGTTGGCTCAGATTAGTGCGCAGTGGCTCGGGTCTTGATGGTCTCGAGAATGGCGGCGAGGTCGTCGGGCAGGGGGTCTGCTGCGGTGATGGTGTTCTTGCCTGCTTGGATCTGGATGGTGCG
>Ga0209347_1000872_pt1 | contig 61786 bp, 62 predicted proteins | sample AutmiccommuBRH23_FD_187382 | JGI IMG/M metagenome (GOLD analysis project Ga0209347, IMG submission 187382) | Deep subsurface microbial communities from Mt. Terri, Switzerland - Autotrophic microbial communities BRH/23 (SPAdes) (version 2) | ecosystem: Environmental > Aquatic > Deep subsurface >... | reverse complement strand
AGGCCGATGTTCATGTCCTCGCCGGAAAGTCCCAGTACGGAACGAATAAGGCCTTCATCAGCCACGTAGATAAGGTCCCCCGGGCTGAAGGGGATCACAGGAGACCTGAGCATCCCTTCAGTGTCGCGGGTGCCGACAACTGTGGCCTCGGCTATTATCCTGTCATCACTCTTGTCCTTGCGCTGTCCGCTTTTTGCTTCCTCCAATGTGAAAGAGTCGCTTGAACGCGTAACAGATAATACCTGCGCTAGCACCCAGCCGTCGGTCTCGTGCCAGGCTTTTATATATGCGCCTCTGTGGACCGCTGTGCTGTCTGAGACAAGTAACTTGAAATCAAGAGTTCCTGTCTCTCCAAAGATAACGCCTACTGAACCTCGAACCATTTTTCATCCCTCTATTCTTGGTCTTTATTATACGTTCCCACGTATAATTATATTTCCCCGGCAGCCATATTATTTTCACTATGTTCTCTGTCACCGGTCCTATTTAATCTATGATGGCTTCCATTATATGTGAAGGGGCTCCGGCAAGTTTTACAAGGGCTTCGGCTTCTACAAAGTGCAACGATGCAGGAATTACCAGGATATGCAGCGGACCGCCGAAATCGCTATCCTTGAGCATATGCACGTAGCCTGCCTTTACGACGGGTTCAGGCGAGCCTGCTCTGGAGATGCCGATAGCAAGTGATTTGTCTATCACGCCTTCTTTCCTTTTGGTCTCCACATGCAGTAAAAGCTCAAGCGCCTGATTAACTGTCATGTAACCTTTTTCCCGGTCGATGTCCAGGAACATCAGAGTATGCATATTGTGTTCTTTGTTGAGCTTTATAGTGTCATAGGGCGTTTCAGAAATAACGGTGATCCCTCTGCTGCTGGTATAGGGATGAGGTATGGTGGAAGCTTTCCCGAAACGGTAGTTCTGCAGGCCTGAAAGTCCGCAGATGGCTGATGCTATGGACGCCCCATGGATGAGCCTGGTCCCGATGCCGGCATCGTGTGCCCTCAGACGCAGATCTACATGCGTGGTGGAGACCATGGTATCCCCTCCGGTCAGGAAAACAACGTCCTTATGTATTGCCTGGTCCAGCCAGTATGGGTCCTGCTCCACTTCTTCCCTTGAAAGGAGGTGGACCTTCTTTCCGTACAGTCTCTCAAGCGTTTCCACGGTCGTGCCCATTAGCACCGAGGTGTAGAACTCCGCAAAGATCATGTCTGCATGCCGTATAGCTTCAAGCCCTTTTAGAGAGATATCTTTTTCATCGAAAAGACCCAGTCCTATGAAAGTAAGCATGGTCTGGATAATGACCCTTTATATGTTAAAGGTTTTGAATTCTCTTTGAGCGTATCTTTAATCGCAACATTTTTATAGAACGACATACAGTTAGTTTCACTCATACATAACGTAATTACGATCATATCAATTTCGTTGATTGGAGGTTTGGAATCATGGCAGGACAATATGGCGGTCAGCCCGTTATCATTATAGATCCAAGTAAAGAGCACACAACTGGGAAAGATGCATTATCTGTCAACATTACGTCTGCAAAAGCTGTTGCAAACATAGTAAGGTCGACCCTCGGCCCCAGAGGCATGGACAAGATGCTTGTGAATGTGATAGGCGACATCACCCTTACGAACGACGGTGCGACGATCCTTCAGGAAATGGATATAGAACACCCCACGGCAAAGATGATAGTAGAGGTAGCCAGTGCCCAGGAAAAGGTAGCAGGCGATGGTACTACCAGCGCAGTGGTAATGGCCGGCGCACTACTTGAGAAAGCTCAGGAACTGGTCGTGCTGGGAGTCCACCCTACAGTTATCGTCAAAGGTTTCATCATGGCGACCGAGAAATCGCTGCAGGTCCTTAACGACTATGCAATAAAGGTCAGTAAAGATGACAGGGAGACGCTTAAGAGGATAGCATTGACCTCTATCACAGGCAAGGCATCTGAAATGGCAGATGATCACCTCGCCGGGATATGCGTGGATGCCATACTTGCAATAGAGCAGGATGGCAAGGTCAACATCGATGAGAACATTGTGATCGCAAAGGAAGTAGGCGGTACTATTGATGATACGGAGCTCATAAACGGTATTTCCATAAGGCAGGAAGCCCTTCACCCGGAGATGCCCCACCGCATCGAAAATGCAAAGATCGCGCTTATAGACACCGAAATTACTTTCGGCAAGACCTCTACCAAATCCAAGCTCCTGGTCGACAGGGCAGAACAGCTCCAGGAGTTCAAGGAACAGGAGAGGGCAAATTTCAGAAAGACCATCCAGCAGATAATCGATACCGGTGCTAATGTCGTGTTCTGCTCCAAGGCGATGGATGACTATGCGCTGCACTTCTTCAAGGAAGCAGGCGTATATGCCACCAGGCGTGTCAGGGAAGAGGACATGATGATGCTTACGCGTTCGACGGGTGCATCCCTTGTGAGGAATGTCCATGAGATGACAGCCGACGACCTGGGATACGCGGAGCTTGTGGAGCAGGAGAATCTCAATGAGGAGAAGACCTATATCAAGGGATTCAGGGATGCCAAGACCATGACCATTCTCATCAAGGGCGGCTCCGAGCACGTCACCGACAACATAGAGCGTGTCTTTGACGACGCACTGCGCGTCATAAAGTGCGTGTTCGAGGACGGAACAATAGTACCCGGCGGCGGAGCTTCCGAAATGGAGGTTGCACAGAAACTGCGTGCATACGCTGCAAGCGTACAGGGGCGCGAGCAGATGGCCATTAATGCATTCGCATCCGCAGTTGAGGAGATACCCAAGGCCATCGCTGAGAACTGCGGCTTTGACGCTATCGACATAATTCTCAAACTGCGTGCCAGCCACGGCACCATGAAATATGCAGGTATCAATATAGAGACCGGTGACATCTCGGACATGTATGAGATGAACATCATCGACCCCCTCAGGGTGAAGACCCAGGCCATCAAGTCAGCCTCAGAAGTTGCCAACATGGTCCTGCGTGTTGACGATATGCTCCGTTCCAGGGAAAAGGACATGATGGATGTAGCTCCCGAACACAACATCCACAATTACGACATGAGCGGAATGGGAATGTAAGAGGGCTTACCCTCTTATTATTTTACTTCCAGCTTCATTTTTATTTTCCTTTTTTGAATATTTCGAGGTCTTCCTGGAACCCATAGAAGTTCCTGTAGTCCCTGATGACATTTTCTGCCTGTTTCGGATAACGCCTGAACATATACCTGATGAAATCCTCTTTGGACATACATTCCTTGACAGTATTGATAAGTTTCGAAGCATGCTGTTTTGACATTGGATTACCTTTCTGAATCTCGAATGTCAGGCACAGGGCCTGCGCCGGAAAGTATTTCCTGCGGATGAAGGGTCCGACAGAACCAAGCAGCACATCGTGCTCCAGCCTGCTGAATGCAGGCACACCGACACGTTCCAGCCTGTCCGGTTCAGTTAGAGCTGCGAGATTCTCTGCAGAATATGAGTGCAGCTCAATGTATATTGCAGGATGCAACTCCTCTACTGCTTCGATGATCGACTGGCCGATGTCAGTAAAATAGCTGTCATCCAGGGTTGACACATAATTGCCTTTGTTCACCGCCGGAATGACCGCCAGCGTGCCTTTCCCGGGTGCCCGGATATTCTCAAGTATGTCCGATGTATCCTTCCATTCGTTCCCGTGCAGGCCGGCAACAAAAAGCCTTACGGGGTCCCCATGTCCGAGTATCATATATGCCATTTAGTATGTCAGATAATCTCTTTTTCACCTATTACATATATTTCCATCTGCTGCGGGTCTATCACATTAAGTATCCTGAACCCATCATCTTCCACCCTCTCAATAAGTGGGTGGCTGTCTTCTATATGTGATATTTTTATCACCAGCAGAAGTTTCCCTCCGTTTTTCAGGAGGGGTGAAACTCTCTCCAGCGCCTGGATCGAATCAAGTGGCTCAAGCGTCATGTCAATAAGCAGCACATCAACCGGTTCAGGCGAAAGTTCCTTCAGAGGAGCCCGGAAAACATCTGCAAACACAATGGTCACATTGTCCCGCTCATGTTCTATCTTCTGAAGCTCTGTCCTGAAATCCCTGCTGAACTCAACGCCTCTGACCTTTGCAGCTATCTCCGAGGCATAGAGTACGAATCCCCCGGCGCTCGATCCCAGGTCAAGGACGCTGTCTTTGCCGCTGATCATGCCGGTGGCTTCCTGTATCCTTTTAAGTTTAAAATAGCCTTTTGGCATATCCAGGCCTTCCTCCACCCGGACCTCCTCTCCGGCACTTATGTCCTTTGAGGGTTTTTTCACAATAATGCCGCCTACGCTGACATTCCCTTCAAGGATCGCAGTCTTTGCCCGCCCCCGGGACTTGAAATGGCCAGCTTCCACAAGATAAGCATCCAGTCTCATAAAAGGTTAATAGGGAATTTACTATTTGAGACTTTACCATAAACAGCTGCAGATCAAACCCCTTTTCTGGCTATGATAACTATTCCGGCACCCATCTTTCCATTACAGGCCTTGCCGACAGGCCGTGTATGAATATGGAAAGGACGATCACCGTGGTAACCAGGGCAAGAGCTTCCTTGCTTCCCTCAAACCCTGCATGAGAATATGCATAGAGGAGGTAATATATTGATCCTATCCCGCGGATACCATAAAATGAAATGATGTACTTTTTCGATTTCCGAAGGCGTGTCCCGGACAGAGCGATAAGTCCGGTCAAAGGCCTGACTACCAGCACTATAAAAGCAGCTGCCGGAACCATGTACCACTGAAAGTCCTCCAGAAACCCGTGGCTGATGTAAGCTCCCAGCGTGGTGAACAAGATCACTACAAGGGCCCCTTCTATCTCCTCGGAAAAGTCATGCAGGAGATCCAGATACTCATGCATGATCTCCTGCTGTTTGAAGGTACATGCTGCTACAAATACTGTAATGAAGCCATATGAATTGACCATCTGGGCCAATCCGTAAGGAAAGAGTGTGAGGCTAAGTGCCAGCAATCCCACGGACAGGACTGGACTGTTACACTGGGGCCGGGGGGAGCTGAAAATGATCTTTGCCAGCAGCCAGCCGGTGCCTATCCCCAGAAGCGTGCCCACAATGATCTTATAGAGAACATCAATTACAAGCCAGTCGGCAAGCCATAGTGAAGGATGAATGCCCGCCAGAGCCATGGCAATGGCCATATTGGTAAAAGGGAAAGCCAGCCCGTCATTCAACCCCGCCTCGGCGGTCAGCGCCAGCCGGGCACTTGATGTATCCTCCTCATGGGGAGGTGTTGTTTGTATATCTGAAGCCAGTACAGGGTCGGTAGGGGCTAGCACGGCCCCCAGCAGCATTGCTGTGGCAGGTGCAAATCCGAGGAACCTCCATCCGTAAAATGCTATTAAGGCAATTGTCAGCGGCATGGTTATAGCCAGCAGTCGTGCGGCATAACGCCAGGTTTCCCAGGCAAAAGGCCGTTTGAGTTTAAGCCCTGCAGCAGTAAGTGAAATGATCACACCAATCTCTGTAAGCCTTTCGCCAAGATAAGGGTATTCTCCGAGATGGGGAAGCGGGCTTTCCGGGAAAAAGAAGAATACGCCGGATGATATTACAAGATATGCAATAGGCGCGGTTATCGTATAGCGTGACAGAAACCTTGGAAATACCACTGCGATCAGAACAGCAATTCCCAGGTAAAACAAGACCAAATTATAGCTGCCAGGGGAAAACACATCGACCGGTTCCATGAGTTACCTGCTTAGCTCCTTAAAGGTTACAATAAGAATGCACTAAAATAAAATGAATCTCCATGATTAAAGTTCTTACTCAGGGGCGTATTGGATGAGGATTATGAAAGTAAGGCCTTGATAGTATAGGAGTGTTCAGTATTTATATCATAACACCCAGATTTCCCTGAAATACGGATAAAGGATGGAAACAGGTGTTAAAAGCAGTAATATTTGACATGGACGGCGTGCTGACGGATTCAATGCCTTACCACGCACAGGCCATGAAGAAGGTGTTCAACGGACTGGGGATCACCATCGACGTACAGGACATCTATGAGAGAGAAGGAGAAAAGACCGTGGACGTCGTTGATTTCCTGCTGGAGAAGGGGACCGGTGACGTTTCAAAATATGACCGGAGCTCCATTGTTGAAAACTATATCGCAGAGTTCGGACTTATTGCAGAGATCAGGGTATTCGAAGGGATGAAGGAATGCCTGCAGGAGCTTAAAACAAAGTTCCTGCTTGCGGTGGTATCCGGTTCCGACAAACCCATAGTTTACGACATAATGGAGAAGAAGTTCCCCGGGGTTTTTGATGTCATCGTTACAGGAGATGATGTAAAGTGCGGTAAGCCTGCTCCCGAGCCATACCTGAAAGCTGTGGCCATGTTAAAAATAGGCAAAGATGAGTGCTTCGTTGTGGAGAATGCCCCCATGGGAGTTGATTCAGCTATTGGCGCCGGGCTGCGCTGCATCGCAGTCCCAACCTACCTTGCACCTGAGAAACTAAGCAGGGCTGATCTTCTCATCCCTGATCACAGGCAACTGGTAGATTCCCTGCTGAAGCTTGAACCCGGTGACAGCATCTGTTCTATTGCTTAAGTTCCCGGCCTTTGAAGTAATTGCATTTAATGCCGCTGCTGTCCGAGCAAAGATTACATGAGATACATTTGACCGCATCCGCCTGTCCGGTCCTGAGCTTAACCACCAGGTCCGGTTCAGCGATGAACGGCCTGCTAAGGGATATCATGTCAGCGTATCCGTTCTCAAGCAGCATCTCCATGACTGCCTTTGACCTGATGCCGCCCACAAGCATCACAGGGATATCGACAGCCTCTTTGATCATTTTTGAATATTCCCTGTAATAAGCCTCCTGTTCCGGCGAGCTTATCCTGGTCCTGAACATCTCATCTCCTGCATCAGCGATCCCTCCGCTGACCTCTATGGCGCAGATCCCGTGCTGTACCAGTATCTTTGCTATTTCAATAGATTCGGGAGCATCAAGGGAGTTCTTCTTTGAGCCTTTAGGGAAGCCGTCAGTGACGTTCAGTTTGACCATAATGGGATAATCGCCGGCAATCTCCCGGGCTCTTCCGATGATGTCAAGAATGACCTGTGTGCGTTTCAGGGTACTGCCTCCCCACCTGTCCTTCCTGCGATTGGTATACGGTGAGATAAAATTGCTCAGCAGGAAACCGTGTGCGCAGTGCAGCTGCACTCCATCGAATCCCGCCTCTTTGCATCTCCTGACCGCCTGTGCGAAGTCCTCTATGGTTTCTAGGACCTCCTGCTCGCTCATTTCCTCAGGGGTCATGCCTGTTCCCTTCTGAGTGACTGCGGAAGGAGCAAGAGCATATGGGTTCTCGGTACTTATCATCGTCTGCCTGCCGCCATGGACCACCTGGAGAACTATCCTGCTGCCCTGCTTGTGTACCCTGGATACGATCTCCCTGTAAGGTTCGATGAACCTGTCATCGTATATCCCCTGCTGGAGATGGTCGCTCTTTCCCTTCGGGTTGACGTAGGCGTAGCCCGTGATAATGAGCCCGACCTCACTTCCGGCAAGCTCTTCATACATATCGCCTATCCCGGAGGTGGGAGTCCCGTCGGCCCCGGCCATCCATTCATGGGTCGCAGAGCGCACAAAACGATTGCGGACCTCGAATCCGCATAAGGTCATCGGTTCGAACAACATAAGGAGATATTGATGCCTGTGGCTTATATGTTTTTCTTCAGACCTTTCTTCATCCATATCCGGTACGTTCGGCACATTCAGTATTCAGACGCATGCAGCTCTTCTCTCAGTTCCTCGTTGCGGACCCTGTAGGTCAGCAGTGTGACAAAGAGCAGGAAGAAGGCGGCCATATTGACAAGCAGCGTCAACTGAAGGGTAGTGCCCTCAAGTCCGCCTCCAGAGCCTCCGTATGCAGAGGATCCGAACATGAGCGGATGCGCGGAGCGCCAGAGCCGGATGGACAGAAAACTAAGGGGTACAGAAACAAAGCCGACTATGCCAAAAACAGCAGCAAGCCGGGCTCTCTTTTCTGGCTCTTCTACAGCCTGGCGCAGCATCAGGTATGCGAGGTAGACCAGCATAAGCACCAGCGAGGTGGTAAGCCTGGGCTCCCATATCCAGTACCAGCCCCAGGTCGCCTTTGCCCAGATGGAGCCTGTGACCAGTACAAGGAAGGCGAACACAACACCGACCTCGGCAGCGGAGAGTGCTACAATGTCCCATTTGCTGCTGCTGAGCCTGAGCTGCTGTACGCTTGCGATAAAAACCACAAAGAATGCGAAATAAGCAGTAAATGCGATAGGAAGATGGAAATAGAATATCCTGAAGCTGCTGTCAAGTACTTCTCCCGACCCGCTTCTCATTTCCGGCAGGTAGAAGAGGACCATCCATATGGCAAGCGACATAAGGATTGCAGTGGCGATTGCAAGTGCTTTTTCAGTGTTCCATTTTAAGGACATGCTGTCTCCTGTGACATTATCGATACTTTGCTTTTTATATAAAGGCTTTTGAATCCTGTGATCCTTCAGTCCTGGATGGTGAAGTCAAAGACAAGGTGCCCCACAGCAAAGAAGATGAGGTCGTAGACAAGCAGCAGCCGCAGTTCCGTATATATGCCGCTGACGTCGCCGCCGGAGAGCACCCTGCCTGTTGCCATTACAGCCGGGATAAGGACAGGAATAACCAGCGGCAGCAGCAGTATGGGGAGCATTATCTCTCTTGCACGGGTGTTGACAGTAAGTGCAGAGAGCAGTGTCCCGACCACAATAAAACCCAGTGTTCCGAGAATTATCACCAGTGACAGGCCTGCAGGATTACTGATCTCATAATTGAACAGCACCACAAAGACCGGGATGGTCAGTGCCTCCACGAGGAACATTATTACTGCGCTGGATATTGTTTTACCGGTATAGATAGCTCCGCGGTCGACCGGACATAGCTTCAACCCTTCCAGGCAGCCGTTATCCATCTCAGAACCGAAGGAGCGTGAGAGCCCCAGCGTTCCGGCAAATATGAACGATATCCAGAGCACTCCCGGAGCAAGCCTGTCAATGATATCTGGCTGGCCCAGCAGCTCTCCAAAGGCTATGCTGAATATCACTATCACAAGCAGGGAGAAGATGAACATGGAATTGAGCATCTGCTTTGTCCTGAACTCCGATCTCAGGTCCTTTGCTGCAATGTGGATACTTTTGATCATGTTCTGTTGCCTCGCTTTTTACCGGAGGCTGGAAATTTCCCCGGTGTCAGTATCCCCGCTTACGAGTGACAGGTAAATGGTCCTGAAGCTCTCTGCATCTGCGATCCCTGTCTTCATGTTATCGTATGCGATCTTTCCCTTATCCATTATCATAACGCGGTCACAAAGCTGCAAAGCCCTTTCGATGTTGTGGGATACCATTATTTTTGTGACCCTCTGTGTGTCCAGTATACGCAGCACATTCTCGAATGCTTCTGCAGCCTGCTGGTCGAGTCCCGTGTACGGCTCGTCCATCAGCAGTATTGAAGGTTTATGTATCAGGGCTCTTGCAATTGATAAGCGTTGTTTCATGCCTCTGGAGAAAGAGCCGACCCTGTCATTCCCGCGTCTCAGCAGAACGACCTGTCCCAGCAGCTCAGCTATGCGCTCTTCAAGCATGTCTTTTTCCATGCCATACATTTTTCCAAAAAATCTAAGGTTCTCCCTTGCGGTGAGTTCGTCGTACAGGTAGGTTTCATGTGATATGACACCTATCAGCTTCCGGGCCCGGGAAGGATCTTTCCTTATATCGGTACCGTCTATGACCACATTTCCCTTTGTAGGTGTGACTATGGTCGATAGTACCTTTAAAAGAGTGGTCTTACCTGCCCCGTTAGGACCAAATATCGCAACAGACTCACCTTTTATGAATTCCACATCAATACTTTTAAGTGCCGCCTGATTTCCAAAACTCTTTTGTATCCCCCGGGCCGATATGATCGCATCCATTGGGTAGATATTTACAGCCGGTATAAATTAACGTTTTGTTGCTTTTAGCATAAAGTCATCCAAAAGCCGGCCCGCCAACATCGGCGTTGTTATTGTAACCTACTTTCTCCCAGTAGCCTCTGTAGGGTTCATCCGTAAGCTCGATAGCGGTGATCCACTTCGCCCATTTGTAGCCGTATTTTCCCTCGGCGACCAACTGCAGCGGGAACCCTCTCTCTGGCGGCAGGGTCACATCATTGAGCTCGTATGCCATCATTATATCGTTCTCAGTAAGATAATCAAGCTCAAGTGATGTTGAGTAGCCGTCTGCAGAATAGAAGATAACAGTGGTTGCATTCTTATCAGCCTGTGCTTCCTCAAAGATCGTTCTTAACGGAACTCCTGTCCATTTGGCATCAAAGCCCCAGCCTTCCACACAGTCCAGCCTGACGAGTTTAGTGGCCGACGGATAGCTGCGCAGCTGTTCATAGCTGAGGTTCAGGGGATCTGCGACCATGCCGTATACCCGCAGCCTGTAGGTATCCCTATCGATGTACTGGGTTCCTTTTATCGCATTATTGCGCTGCTCTGAGATAGGCGTAAGCTGCTTTCCTTCATACGCCGTAGCTTCCTCCGAAACATTATATGTTTCCTGCGTATCTCTTTCTGATATGCAGCCTGAGGACACTACAAGGCATAACAGGACGTAAGATATGGCTACAAGTCCAGAATACCCGCTCTTCCCGGACATTAGATGATCTCCGCCAAACCAGAATGTTCACTTTATGTTGGAGAGCATCTCCAGTCCTTTTTCGGTCAGGAAGTACTTACCTTCCAGCAAGTCCAGAAGATCACCATTGATCAGGAACTCTGTATGGTACTTGAAGCTCTTGTCATCAATATCTATAGCTCCCTTGATCTCGTCCTTTGTCGCACCAAAGACCCCTATCTGCCTGACAAGTTGCCGGCGGACCGGATGAGAAGCGGCCTTATGCATATATTCGTGCTCCATCTTCACACGTTCGCGTTCGGAAGTCTGTCCTGTAAGCAAGCTGTCTAGGTCATCATTTTCCAGCATGTTCCACTCCTTCTAGATGATCAGTTAAATAATATTAGGACCGCTTTCTTAAAAAGGTTGTCCGACAAGCTTCGGAAAAACTGTGCTTCAAAAAGCAATAGAAGGAATAATATAAATGTTGGCATATGAAGGCAAACTTATTATTGTTTGTAGGATTGTTGTACATTTTATCTGAGGGGATTGTTGTATGCCAACATTTACATTAATGGGATCTAGCCATCGGTCAATAGGTCATTTGAGCGCAGTCCTGGATATGAAAGGATCAATGTGCGCCCTTTCTGCTACAGGTTTTGGATCTGCAGGCAAGTAGACCAGTTTCCCTTCAAAATATCTCATAGGGGATCCGATGGCAGCATAATAATCATTTTTAAGGCTTTGCATTGCAGCGACCACAGTTTCGTAATCCGAACTCGAACTTCCCGTTTTTGCCGATGCAGTGCCTACAAGTGTATCGTTTACCTGCAGTGCAAGGTGTAAACTCCATGTATCCTTGTTAACGAATTCATGAACCATTACATCCATTACCAGACTGCTATTACCTTCTCTCAAAACGATCTCCTTGTGCCTGACTCTATCAGACAATTATAATGAACACATATATAAGCAATCTGTGCGGATTCTGATGACTATGGACATGAAATCTTCTTTCATGCGGGCTACTAAGGTACTTATGAATATCACATAGACTTCTTTTCAAACCAGTTGTCATCTACGAGTGTTGTCTGATCCGCAAATCTTCGGGAATATCTGTCTGCTCAGTATTTGCCAAGAGACCGGGCAATGAACCGATGGAATCCGTGGATGCTGGCACCTTTACCCAGGTACATCATCGAACAGCGGCCTGTTATTATTTCCAGTTTGGGATCACCGGTGAGATGCTCCACATCACATGTATCTGTTTTCCAGTGGACCCAGAAGTGAGTGATACCTCTTGATGCCAGTTGTTCAATTATCCTTGCAGGCTCGGTCTTTGTAACGCCTATAATGACATTCCTGGTATCTTTTGGTACATGAGCGATGTCACTCAGCGTATCTGGTGCAGGCTTGTCTGAAAGGTCGACAACGTGTATCTTTTTACCCCTTTTTCTCAGTTCGTCAATGGTCCATTTCAGTGCCGGCTTTGTGCCATCTGTGATGACCGCGAAATTATCCTTTTCCCAGAATTCTTCCTGTTTGGTAACCATGCTTTGCCTCTTACTTATATAATATAATCAGATTCAAATCTCTATTAGTTTATATGACTTTCTTAATATGATATGTACTAGCACTTTAAGAGAAAATGGTAAGCCGGCAGTATGCTTTTAAAGGTACATGCCAGAAATGAGTATATGTCTGTCATCTCAAAGTACGATCGTTTCTCCCATGTGTACGACCTTATGGAAACACCTATGGAGCTGATGAGATATGGGAGCTGGAGGAAAGAGGTCTTCTCCGCTATGGAAGGGAGAGTGCTTGAGGTGGGCGTGGGAACCGGGAAGAACATACCGTATTACCCTGAAGATTGCGAGGTTATCGGGATAGATATCAGCAGTAAGATGCTTGCCCGTGCAAAAAGCAGGGCCGCAGGCAAAAAGAACGTCTCTCTTTTTTTGATGGATGCAGAGCATCTGGCATTTGTCGATGACTGCTTTGACTATGTCATAACCACTTTCGTGCTGTGTTCCATTCCTGATCCGGTTGCAGCTCTCAGGGAAATGAAGCGTGTATGTAAACCCGAAGGTGAGGTCATTAGTCTGGAGCACATGAGAAGCAGTAACAGGATGATCGCCTCTGTTGAGGATCTCTTCAATCCGCTTACCAGGGGCCTGACAGGAGTCAATATCAACCGCAGAACCGTCGAGAACATCAGGAAAGCAGGTCTTGTAGTTATCGGGGAAAAGGACCTCGCTATGAAGGATGTGTTCCGCCTGATAAGATCAAAGCCATAATTATCAGGTTTCAAAGGGAAGGATGTTCATCCGAATATCTGCATGAGGTCGTCGATACAGAGCTTGACATCAAAATGCTTCAACTTAAAGAACTTCTTTGCCCTCATGTCGTTATCCTCAAGCCGGAGGTCACTCTCAACAAATCCTGCAGTCTCAAGCCGCTTCAGGTGCAACTGGACTACCTGGCGTGAAAGGTTCAGATCCTTTGCCAGATCGTATACGTATCTTTCCCGCTCAGCGAGCAGATACAGCAACTTCAACCTGACAGGATGCGATATAGCCTCGCCTATATCCGTGATCTGCTCAAGTGATTTTGTCATCTTGTCACTTTTCCGGACTACCTGAAGGCAGGTCAGATCTCATCAAGCTTTTCCTTAATAGCCTGTACTGTCCTCTTGATCTCGTCAACATCCTTTTCAAGTCTTGCCAGGCGTTCATTGTTCCCGGAACTTACAAACTCGGACCTGTTCAACAGCAAGACCACAATTCCTACTATTAAGAGAATGACGAAAATGTTCACAAGTATGCCCCAGAAGGAATATGCACCATACATGCCGCTGCCCATCATAAGATTCACCTATCATAAACTATTTTTTAAAAAGGTATATGGTGGAGGTCCATATTATTGTTTGCTATAGGACCTGATGCCTGCTGTTTTATCTGTTATAGTATGCACCGCAGTATCCGCCACCATATCCGCCGCCACGCATCATACCGCGTCCGTTCTGGGTGTACTGTCCCTGGTTTGCAGAACCTGCATAGAAGTCCTCTATGACCTCACCTGTGTATGCGTCGATGCGCCCCTGCTTGATGATACCTTCCTCATCAGCATAGCTGAAGACCCACCATCTGCCCATCTGGTAGACATTATCTTCTGAGATGTCCTGGCCGGTCTGCGCCTCGGCGATGCTTACAGCCTCTTCTGCGGTTGCGACTTCAAGCTCAACCGTGTTATTACCGGTGACATTGCCGGCATTAGTTCCAAAGAACGGACATCCGGCGTAACCGGCCCAGTTGCCGTCCCCATACTGACCCATTCTGCTGGCTGCCCACTGATGCATGGAACCGACAAAGCCCGGATTGCCTGCCTGCCCATTTGCTGCGGCCACTATTCCTACTCCTGCTGTAACTGCAATAAGCATTCCTGCAAGGAGTATTGTTGTTATTTTCTTCATTTTCACACCTTCCTTGTTTGCAGGAATTATTATACCTGCATATGTAGTCTCTACACTACATATGTAGTACGCATCAGTATTTATACATTTGGTAGTACCTCTGCTTTTGCCAGCTCTTCTGCAGTACTCAAATACTTATTACTGTATCAGTATGAGCCTGCCTCAAGCAGGATGCAGGATCAATCTTTTCGGACCCAGTTACCTTCCGGATCCTTTTCGTATTCGTTCTTCACGGCGCTCCAGGCAACCTTATGTGCGGTCTCTTCCCTGGAAGCATCCCCTCTTCTCTCCGAAGGGTCCTTGTATTGCTCCCATGCATTGTTAAAAGCTTTCCTGTAGATATCCTGGCCGTGTTCCGGCAGGTTCTCTCTGACTGTTTCCGGCAGTTCTGAATTCTTGTCGTATGGCATATTCTCCCCATTATGAATGGGTGGGCCATTTTTAAAAACATTTGCAGTAATGCCTGTAACAATGCCTGTAAATGCTTCCCGTATCAAGGTTTTCCGGAAGGGCTCGAACTATTATTATACGATGTGCCTCTCATTATTAACAGGAGTTGAGCGCATGACTGAAAAGAGAACATATGGAGTCCCTGCATTGCTGTCATTTTTCGTGCCCGGCCTGGGACAGATCGTCAAAGGGCAGGTGGTCAAGGCCGTGGTCATATGGCTGGCTCTCGGTATCAGCTGGCTTCTCCAGTTCGTGCTGATAGGATTCATACTACTGCCGCTTATATGGCTCTGGCAGATATATGACGCGTACAACAACTGATCGATCGTTATCTTTTTCCCAATTGATACCTATACAGGCTCGCTGTACGGGAACACCTGCTAGAAATATGAAAATAAAGACAAAAAACGGAAGCTCAGATTATCTCTCTTATTCCCGTGATCTTCGCTCCCTTTGCGCTGGATGCAAGCACCTCGAAGTCCTTGAATTCAGGCACTCCCGTGCCACCTGTATCTTCGGGCACAAGCGCATTGGACCAGGGGCTGTTCACCATGTAAGCGGTCCCGGAATGTGGCTTCTCGTATCCTGAGCTAAGGGCTTTTACGACGACCTTGCCCAGAGCGTTCTTCAGGAGAAGTGTATCACCCTCCTTGATGGCAAGCTTTGAGATATCCTTTGGATCAAGCCTGATGACTGCAGAGAGCTTCTCGTAATCTTCCCCGAAGAGCGACGATACTTTTGCCGAATCCTGGAAGATGTCCCTGTAGGTTACGATCCTCAGTTTTGCCTCCGGCGCTGAAAGGAACTGTCCGAATCCCATTATAATGCCTCCGATATACGCGTCATTATCTCCTCATCTGACAGGCGGTCCGTATCAGTGATCTGTTTCAGCTCGACCTCCACCCCATCCATCCGGATCGCAGAACCGCCGGTTTCCACACCTACCAGGCCGCAGGGAATCGTGACATTTGCTTTTAATGATGTCAGCGTCTGGCAGGGGTCGATGACTATGAGAGGTATTTCTTCAAGGTATCTCACAACTGAGCGTGGCAGACTTGAGGAGGGGTCCGCGCCGATCACAAGCGCAGCATCCACAGCTTTCTGTCTCAGCGCTTCGATAACTGAATACTCAGGCCCGTGCAGCACCTCCGTACCATTGAACTTCACCCGGTTGATGTATCCGGTTTCCTCGAAGAGGTTCTCATTAAAGCCTCTCATATTGTAGTGTCCTGCCATCGGGATAAGGTGGAAGCTGGAGACCGAGTTAAGCTTGTCCATAAGCCTGTACAGGGGCTCGCGGTCATCAAGCGCATAGACCATCCCAAGACCTGCAAATATGACCCCGAACTTTGCTTTCTTCAGGATACTTGCAAGTTCCAGCACTCTCTTTTTATCAAAATCGTAGGATGTCTTTGGGATCTTGCCTGAAAGCGCGCTCACCAGCGCATCCATGAATTCGGCGTCGCCCTTGACAGGGATCTGGTAGAGCCCATTCTCACCGCATATCTCCGCAGTATCGGATTTCCTTACATCGATCGTTATTGCAGTGCGGTCCTCTTCCCATCCTTTCTGGCGCTCTTTCCCTCTCGGGAAGTACGAATAGCGCGACATGTGCCTGGGATGTGAGTTCGCAGGGTCTGCGCCCCAGTAGATTATCACATCGGCCTTATGCCTTACATCATCAAGTGTGCATGTCTTCAGCCGGCCTTCCATGATGGCTTCTACCATGGGACCCTGGCAGAAAGAGGAAGTATCGTCAATATACCCGTTTGTCTTTCTGGCAATCCCGATGGCTTTCTTCTGCGCCCCGGAGCTTGAGTTCGCGTGTCCGAAGATAAGCGGCCTCTCTGCATTCCTCAGAATGCCTGCAGCCTCACTGATAGCTGAGCCCAGATCAGTTTTCTTGCCGTCCACTGTACATTCCATCGGACTGCTGCATCCCTTCATGAATGCAAATCCTTTCCTGCACGCAGTATGGACCTTTGTCAGCTTTCCACCTTCAAGCTCCACTGCAATGTCATCGCACAGGAGCGCGCAGCCTGTGCAGACGTAATAATTATTGTCCAACTTCATCCCCCTTTGCGGAAGTCCCTTTACAGAAGTATTATTCATCCCATCATACAAATTCTATTGCCTTTGTCGGGCAGGTATCGATACATGCAACACAGAGTATCCGGTTCTCTCCGAAACGGCGGCACTCCTTTACATTAACGGCCTTGACGACGCCATCCTCAACTTTAAAGATCACCCTGTCGGATGTGGGAGCCTTTCCACTACCTGCACCCATAGGGTCCGCTGCTACGTTCACAGGACATGCGACCACACAGTTCCCACACCCGATGCACTTTTCATCGTGCACTATCAATCCGGTCTCGGTGACATTCCCTACAGGGGTTATCATCCCAGAAAGCTTCTCATAGTTGGCCCTGTATTTGTTTTCCCTGACAAGAGGGGGACAATCCTCTGCTTTGACCTTGCGGGACAAAAGGTCAACGGCGAAAGCCATGCAAGTGCTTTTTCCGCACTCCTTACAGTTGGTTTTTGGTAGTAACTGATATATTTCCATTACACTTGCCATATCTCTCTCCTGCCTTGTGATCGTTCGATCAAAGGCTGCATTCGGCCGTATACTCGCCTTATTGCTTGAAGAACAGTGAACAGTGGCAGCTGCCGTTATTCTTTATCTCGTCATGGTGATAGGTACAAGGGCATATGATCTTGCGGTCCTGCTCGACATTACCGCTCACTATGCGGCACGGGCAATACTGCCTCCCAAGCTCTTCCCTGTTCCTTGAAAGGCCTTCCACCACAAGCTGGACCATTTCCTGGTCGGGATTTAATTTGTAGCCTTTTCTCTGTGCATATTCGGTCGCCCAAGCGTGCGTTTTTTCCATAATGGGGGTAGTGTTGGTCATGTTAATCTCCTTTGTCAGCTGTTGAGAAATATTAGCAGTTCATACCATTAATCAATTTTCCCCCCGAAAAATGAATAAACAGAATAAAATAGGCAGGTATGCTTTTGCATTCTGCAAAACGGATCAAAGCAGTTTTGTCTGTTCAGTCTGCCGTGGCACTTTTGTGACAAGGAAGCGGAAAGTACCGTCACTCTCATTCATCAGTCTGTGAGGTATTTTCGCAGGGCTTTCTATAAGCATGTCCTTGTAGACCTTTTGCTGCTCAGTGCCAATTTCCAGAATGCCCTCTCCTTCCAGTATGTAGAAAAAAGCGTCCACTGGTGTTGAATGTTTTTTAAGGCTCTCCCCAGGCTTGAGCTCGATATGCATTACCTGAGCATGTTCCGTATCGTATAGCTTCTTCACGGAAACCCCGTGAGGGTTTTCCTTATCCGATTCAGTTTTAAAAGATGTTATCTTCATATATGATCCTCCCTCATTCTTCCTTACTCTCTCAGTGTTTCTTATTCTTCCGGATCTGTTCCTTGTTCCTCTTAACCTGATAAAAAAAGATCAAAGAAGGGCCTTGAGGTCTTCTTCAACTGCTGAGTTTGGCCTTATGTTGAAATTCTCGACCAGCACATTAAGGACATTGGGCGAAACGAACGCAGGCAGTTTAGGGCCCAGCATAATGTTCTTCACACCGAGGCTCAGCAGCGCCAGCAGCACAAGCACTGCTTTCTGCTCGTACCAGGCGATGTTATATGATACCGGCAAATCGTTAATGTCTTCAAGACCGAATGCCTCCGCAAGCTTCTGTGCAATGACCACCAGTGAATAGGAGTCATTGCACTGGCCCGCATCCAGCACTCTGGGGATGCCGCCGATGTCGCCAAGATCAAGCTTGTTGTAACGGTACTTTGCACAGCCTGCCGTGAGGATGACAGTGTCCTTTGGAAGGGCTTCTGCAAAGTCGGTATAGTAGCTTCTTTCCTTTTGCCTGCCGTCGCAACCTGCCATGACAATGAACTTCTTTATCTGTCCGCTTTTGACAGCATCGATTATCTTATCAGCGACCGACAGCGCAGCTACATGTGCGAATCCTCCCATAATGGTCCCTTCCTCAAGCTGCTCAGGAGGCTTGCATTTCTTTGCCTGCTCTATGATGGCCGAGAAGTCCTTGTTCCCATCCTTGTCAGCCTTAAGGTAAGCTACCCCGTCATATCCTACGACACCGGTTGTGTATATCCTGTTAATGTAAGACTCCTTTGGAGGAACTATGCAGTTTGTGGTCATGAATATCGGACCGTTGAACTTCTCGAACTCATCTTTCTGCATCCACCAGGAGCCGCCGTAGTTGCCAACGAAGTTATCATATTTCTTGAATGCCGGATAGGAATTTGCAGGCAGCATCTCACCGTGGGTGTAGACATCCACGCCTGTGCCCTGTGTCTGCTCAAGGAGCTGCTCGAGGTCGCGCAGGTCGTGTCCGCTTATGAGTATGCCCGGAGTGTTCCTTACACCAATATTAACTGCTGTCGGCTCAGGGTTCCCGTAAGTGGTCGTATTGGCTTTATCGAGCAGGGCAAGTGTTGCGACACCCTGTGAGCCGCACTCAAGTACAAGAGGGACCAGTTCATTGACACCCATGCTGTCGTCCATTGTTGCAAGAAGAGCTTTCTCGATGAACGCCATTACATTCTCGTCCCTATATCCCAGGACATGTGCATGATGAGCATAAGCGGCCATCCCTTTCAGCCCGTAGGTGAGCAGTTCCCGCAGGGAGCGTACATCCTCGTTCTCCGTTGCAAGTACGCCTGTATTTATGTTGGCCAGGCTCTCTGGTGTGACCTTTGCCATGAAAGGAAGCTCCTGGCCTGCATTGGGCGATGCTCCCAGAAGTTTTTCCTTGATCCACCGGGGGAAAGATGAGCCGGACTTCTCATCGAGCACTTTCTCACTGACAAGTTTCTTCTTGATGCCATCCTTGATCTCAAAACCCTCACTTATGAGCTTCTCAATGCCGGACTTGCTGAAGTTGGTGTTCGTTACAGTGGCGAAAAGCCCGTCAAGCATGAACTTATCGGTTTCCGGCTCGTTGAGCTTGTGTGCCCTTGCCTTTGAGTTGTAGAACGCTATGCTTTTCAGGACATAGACCAGATCATCCTGAAGGTCCGCAACCTCACCTTTCTTTCCACATACACCGTTCTTTGTACAGCCGCTTCCATTCAAAGTTTCTTCACATTGGTAACAAAACATTTTTGACACACGTTTCCCAGATTTGATATCTTTTTGATACTATGGTATTCGGGACCATTGCATATATACTGGACAGTTTCCAACCGGATACTCGCAAAGATGTGAGAACTGCCAAAGGAAAAGATCTGGCGAAAATAAATAAGATGGCTGGCTATGCAAGACTAAAAAAGGATCAAAGGAGAACCTTGAGATCCTCCTGGACAGTTGTGTGCGGCCTGATGTTGAACTTATCGACAAGGACGTTAAGGATATTTGGCGAGATAAATGCCGGCAAGGTGGGACCAAGAGTTATGTTCTTCACACCAAGGCTCAGCAGCGCCAGCAGCACAAGCACTGCTTTCTGCTCATACCATGCTATATTGTAGGCTATGGGCAGGCCGTTGATGTCCTCAAGACCGAAGGCCTCCGCAAGCTTCTGTGCAATGACCACCAGCGAATAAGAGTCATTGCACTGGCCCGCATCCAGTACTCTGGGGATGCCGCCGATATCGCCAAGATCAAGCTTGTTGTAACGGTACTTTGCACAGCCTGCCGTGAGGATTACAGTGTCCTTTGGAAGGGCCTTGGCAAACTCCGTGTAGTAATCCCTTTCCTTGTGCCTGCCGTCACAGCCTGCCATGACAACGAACTTCTTTATCTGCCCGCTTTTGACAGCATCGACTATCCTGTCAGCGACCGACAGAGCGGATGCGTGTGCGAATCCTCCGACGATAGACCCTTCCTCAAGCTGCTGAGGCGGCTTTGACCTTTTTGCCTGCTCTATGATGGCCGAGAAATCCTTTGTGCCGTCCTCTTTTGTTTCTATGTGGGTGACGCCTTCGCATCCGACGATACCTGTGGAATATATCCTGTCGGTGTATGTTGCTTTTGGAGGCACGAGGCAGTTAGTGGTCATGAGTATGGGACCATTGAACTTCTCAAACTCATCTTTTTGCTTCCACCATGAACCTCCATAGTTGCCCACGAAGTTATCGTAGCCCTTGAATGCAGGATAACAATTTGCAGGCAGCATTTCCCCGTGGGTGTAGACATCCACGCCTGTGCCCTGCGTCTGCTCAAGGAGCTGCTCGAGGTCGCGCAGGTCATGCCCGCTTATGAGTATGCCAGGCCTGTCGCGCACGCCGATGTTGACCTGTGTAGGCTCCGGATTCCCGTAAGTGGTCGTATTGGCCTTATCGAGCAGGGCAAGTGTTGCGACACCCTGTGAGCCGCACTCCATGACAAGGCCGACAAGTTCGTCAGCTCCGAGACTGTCATCGGTTGTTGCAACAAGAGCCCTTTCCACAAATTTGAATATCTCATCGTCCTTAAAACCAAGTATATAGGCGTGATGAGCGTAAGCAGCTATGCCCTTGAGGCCGAAGATAAGCAATGACCGCAATGAACGTATATCCTCATCTCCGGGAGCATTAAAGCTTGTATCCACATCCTTCATACTTTCAGGAGTGACCTGTGCCACCTCCGGAAGCTCTCCCGAGGAAACGCTCGCTCTTTCAAGTTTTTGCTTTATACTATCCCTTATCCCGAATCCTTCCCTGAGAAGCTTTTCTGCATTCTCCTTGCTGAAGTTGGTATTGGTGAGCGTGGCAAATAGCCCGTCAAGAATGAACCTGTCAGTCCCTTCCTCGTTGAGATCATGCTCTCTTGCTTTCATATTATAGAAAGCGATGCTCTTCAGCAGATATATGAGATCGTCCTGCAGTTCAGAGACCTCGCTCTTCTTCCCGCAGACCCCCACTTTCATGCATGCCTGCGCATTAGCTGTTTCTTCACACTGGTAACAGTACATTTGTTTCACCACTTTTATCCCGATATCTTTTTGATACTGGAATATTGGAGGTACTGACATATAAGTGGGGTAGTTTCCGGTTGTATATCTAGCAAAAAAAAACATGCTTGATCCGGTTAAGTAGGAGCAGCAAATAAACGTCTCCATAACCTAAGGACTTATAAATACATAAAATCCAAAACTATATCTCCCTCAAAGTCATCATTTCTGCAAAAGGAAGCCACTAAAATGCGGATCGGAGTTTACATCTGTCACTGCGGACTTAACATAGCCCATACAATCAATGTCAATTCCCTGCAGGAGAAGGCAGGCGGCTTAGAGGATGTTGCGGTTGTCAGGGATATTCAGTTCATGTGCTCGGATTCGGGGCAGGAGGCTATAATCGAGGACATAAGAGAGAATGGTCTTGATCGCATACTTGTGGCTGCCTGCTCGCCTCACCTGCACGAGCCTACCTTCAAGAGGGTGCTTGCAAAGGCCGGGCTGAACCCTTTCATGCTTGAGATGGCAAACATCAGGGAGCAGTGCTCATGGGTGCATCATGAAGAGCCGCAGATGGCCACCCAAAAGGCCTTCGATCTTATCAGGATGGGCGTCGCGAGACTGAAACTGCTTGACCCGCTGCAGATGAAGAAAGTGCCTGTCACAAAGGATGTGCTTGTCATCGGAGGAGGTGTTGCAGGCATCGAAGCCGCGCTGACCCTTGCGGATTCAGGCTACCATGTACGCATGGTGGAGAAGGAACCGACCATCGGCGGCAAGATGGCTCTGCTCAACGAGGTCTTCCCGACCAATGACTGTTCCATCTGCGTGCTGGCTCCCAAGATGACCGATGTGCAGAACCATCCTAATATCGATCTCCTCACAATGTCCCAGGTAAGTGAGGTCACTGGGTCCGTGGGCAATTTCCATGTGACCGTGAAGCGTAAACCAAGGTACGTGGACGAGGACAAATGCAAAGGCTGTGTGGATGAGTGCGGGCGCGTATGTCCCGTGGAGATATCCAACATCTTCGATTCAGGGCTTGGAAAAACGAAAGCCATCAATATGCCTATCCCCCAGGCGGTCCCTCAGGCGGTCTATATAGATAATAAGTACTGCGTGGGCTGCGGGCTGTGCAAACAGGCATGTCCTGCGGATGCTATCGACTACGCACAGAAAGAGGAGATACTTGAGTTCACTGTAGGCGCCATTGTACTTGCCACAGGGTACAGCCTCTTCGATGCCAAACGCAAGCCTGAGTACGGTTATGGCATTTATCCCGATGTCATCACGAATATGGAGCTTGAGCGCCTGCTCAATGCCTCAGGTCCAACCCGGGGGAAAGTAGTGGTGCCGTCCACAGGGAAAGTGCCTGAAAAGGTGGCCTTTATCCAGTGTGTGGGTTCAAGGGACGAAAAGGTCGGCAATCCCTATTGTTCCAGAGTATGCTGTATGGCCAGCATGAAGAATGCCCAGCTGCTCAAGGAGCGCTATCCTGATATTGATATTAACATCCATTACATTGATATCCGGGCATCAGGGGAGATGTACGAGGAGTATTATATAAGGACCCAGTCCATGGGCATTGACTTCACCCGGGGCAGGGTCGCAGAGATAATGCCTGATGCCACGAGCAGGCTCTACCTGCGTTACGAGGACACGCTGGCAGGCGAGGTCCATGAAGAGCCTTATGACCTTGTTGTGCTGGCTACGGGACTGGAAAATGTTCCTGAAGCCGACAGGATATCAAGGGTGTTCAACCTTTCCAGGCGCCCGGACCGCTTTTTCGCAATAGCTCATCCCAAGATGAAGCCAGTGGATTCCCATGTCAAAGGGATCTATATAGCAGGCTGTGCCTCCGGACCCAAGGAGATACAGGTTTCCATAGCCCAGGGCAGTGCTGCCGCCTCCAAGGTGATGCAGCTGCTCTCAAAGGGCGAGCTTGAGGCTGACCCCCTCAGCGCCCATGTGAATCCGGATGTGTGTATCGGATGTGGCATATGCGCCGATGTGTGCAAATTCAATAAAATAAGCATGGTCGACCGAAAGGCAGTCGTAGAGGAGCTGTCCTGCATGGGTTGTGGCGCATGCAGCGCTTCCTGCCCGTCGGATGCAATAACCATGCATAATAGTACCGATGAACAGATAATGGCACAGATACAGGCAGCCACAGAGATCAGATCAGAGTTCCCCCTCATAATAGCATTCCTGTGCAACTGGTGCAGCTATACCTGTGCAGACCTTGCAGGCACATCACGGATACAGTATCCCACCAATATCAGGACCATCAGGGTCGCATGTGCCGGGCGCGTGGACCCAGCCTTCGTGCTTGAGGCTTTCGAACGCGGAGCTGACGGTGTGCTGGTTTCAGGGTGCCGCCTGGGAGAGTGCCATTACACCTTTGCAAACTATCATGCCAAGCACAGGATGGAAGCGCTCCAGGAAGTGCTCGGTGATATAGGCATCGATCCCGGCCGTCTCAGGGTGGAGTGGATATCAGCAGCCGAAGGTGAGAGATTTGCAAACTCTATCCGGAGTTTCGTGGAATATCTGGAGAAGACAGGCCCGATCGGTTCTGAACTGCAGGAGGGGCCACAGTGACAGAGGATGCCGGGGACAAGTCACTGTCCGTGACCAGGGATATGGACATCGAAGGTTCCCGTTTCATATACAGAATGATCACTGACAAGTCTGTGAAGATCCTTGATTACGATTACAAGAGATGCGTCGGATGCGGGATATGTGTCGGGCTCTGCCCCACGAAAGCGCTGGAGCTCGGACCCATGAAAGAGATATCCACCGGCCTGGATGCCCCTCCGGTGATAATGGACCTCGATAAATGCACCTTCTGTTCGATGTGCGCAGGTTTCTGTCCTGTGGATGCATTTAAAATGACATCAGAAGGTGACTTTTTCGAAAAGGGGGATCTTCCCGAACTGAACACATACGTGCGCATGAACGAGAAGTGCCTGCCCTGCGCCATATGCAGGGCAGCCTGTCCTGAAGATGCCATCGATGTTGAGTTCACGTTCCAGAAAAAGGAAGAGATCGCGCCCCTCAAAGATAAGTCGGGAGGAGACGTAAAAGGCGAGATCGAGATAGACACCGACAAATGCAATTTCTGCGGCCTTTGCGCGCAATTCTGCGATGCCTTCCTTCTGGTCGAAAAAGAGCCTACTCCTGATGACCCTGCACCATTTGAGCTTTTACTGGTGGATGAGGACAAATGCGATTACTGCGTGCTCTGCCAGGACCTGTGTCCCGAGGAAGCTATACGTGTAAAGGGAGAGAGGCGCGGAGAAGCTCCTAAGATAGAAGGTAAACTGGTAGTGGATGACAGCAAATGCACAAGATGCACCTGGTGCCAGGCTGTGTGCCCTTACGAGGCAGTCGATATCAAAAAACCCTTTACGGGCGAGATCTCCCTTATAAATGCCAACCTCAGCAAATGCGATCCCCAGGGATGCCACGGATGTTTCAACGTTTGTCCTTCCCACCTCTGGTACGTTCCTGATGACGGCAACAGTAATATTGCGATAAAACAGGACTACTGCATCTACTGCGGTGCCTGTGTCAATGCCTGCCCCAAGGACGTCATGAAGATATCACGCTCTGAAGTATCCCATACCGATATCCCTGATTCCCCCTGGGCCGGCCAGTGGCGTGATGCTGTTGGTTCCATAAAGACGGGAGAAAGGCACTATCCCGATATCTCAAGGACCCTGGAAACTGAAAAAGAGCCTCCCCGGAAACATGTCGAAGTAGAGATGCCTGACATCGACCCTTCTTATCTGGAGGCTGCAAAAAAGCGCCTGGAAAAAGCCGGTTCCCTGCTCAGCAGCGCCAAATACAGGAAGGGTGTGGAAGCAAAAGCAAGGGAAGCCGGAGAAGGAAAGGGAGAAGCGGCTCAGGAGTGAACCACACGGTTCGAAATATGCTTTCTTCCAGCTGTGGCTTTTTGCATATCTCCGGACCAGTTTGCTCTTTTGAGCCTTTATCTGATGAACAATACCTTTATACATCCTGAGGCTGTTTGATGAGTGAACCGACGCGTATGCGAAAATTATTTGGTGAGATAATTCATGAGTGATAAATTCGATTATGCCGGACTGGGTTTGAAATGCGGTCTTGAGATCCATCAGCAGCTTGATTCAAAACAAAAGCTCTTTTGCAGATGCCCTACCCTTATAAGGGACATCGGTGAATCCACTTATGAATTCTTCCGCTACCTGCGCCCGACAGAGAGCGAGATGGGTGAAACCGACAGGGCAGCTATCGAGCAGTCCAAGCTCAAGCGCAAATACATATACAAAGGATATGACACGACCTGCCTGGTTGAGAATGACGATGAACCGCCAACAGAGGTTAATCCGGAAGCTCTTGACATTGCACTGGGCATCACCAAGCTCCTGCGCATGAAGCCTGTGGACCAGGTGCATGTTATGCGTAAGATAGTCGTGGACGGCTCCAATACATCAGGCTTCCAGCGGACAGCCTTCCTGGCAAAGGACGGAGTAATTGAAACATCAGTTGGTCCGGTAGGTGTCGGTGTGCTCTGCCTCGAGGAAGAGGCATGCCAGAAGATAGAGGATAAGGGCGATTCCATTATTTATTCCCTTGACCGCCTTGGTATCCCCCTGGTGGAGATAGGCACGGAGCCGGATATAATATCCCCTGTCCATGCAAAGGAAACCGCACAGCAGATAGGGATGATGCTGCGCTCCACCGGGAAGGTCAAGCGCGGCCTGGGGACCATACGCCAGGATGTCAATATATCCATAGCCAGAGGCTCACGTGTTGAGCTTAAGGGTGTGCAGGCGCTGGATATGATAGAGACTATCGTGGAGCGCGAAGTAGAGCGCCAGGTAAATCTGCTTGCCATCAGGGACGAGCTCCGTGAGAGAGGCGCCTCTGTATGCGATACTGTTTTTGATGTTACGGATATTTTCAGGGATACAAAGTCCAAGGTCATCCTTAGCGCACTGAAAAAGGGAAAGGTGCTTGCGGTCCTGCTACCCGGCTTTGCCGGATTCACAGGCAGGGAAGTGCAGCCAGGCAGACGTATCGGGACAGAGTTCTCTGACAGGGCCAAGACCTCGGGCGTCGGTGGCATTTTCCATACGGATGAACTTCCCAACTACGGCATAACGGCCGAAGAAGTGAAGATGATGCGTGAAGCCCTGGGTGCGGCTGATAATGATGCCGTTGTGATGGTGGCTGACCTTGAAGTGCGTGCACGGGGTGCCATGGAGAGTGTCCTGATCAGAGCAAGAGAAAACCTGGAAGGAGTGCCTGAGGAAACCCGCCGTGCGCTGCCTGATGGGAACAGCTCCTACCTGCGACCGCTTCCCGGAGCTGCGAGAATGTACCCTGAAACCGATGTCCCGCAGGTCGAGATATCCGAAGGACATTTTGGGTCAATAGGAATACCTGAGCTCCTGACAGAGCGTGCAAAGCGTTTTGAGTCTGAGTACAGCCTTCACAGGGAGCTTTCCGAGAAGATAGTTTACTCAGCCTATCTGCCCCTGTTTGAGGAAATTATGCAGCGCTTTAAGGATAATCCTAATATTAGTGCCACCCTTGTAGTGAGAACACTTACAGGGATGCTTCCCGAACTCAAGCGTGACGGCGTGGAGATCGATAAGCTGGAAGACTGTCATTTCATAGATATTTTCAGCCTGATCGCTGATGACGGGATATTAAAAGAAGCCATAGACAGTTTATTGAGGGCAATAGCTAAGGAACCGTCCCTGAGTGCAAAGGATGCTGCATCAAAGCTCGGCATAGGTGGAATAGATATCACTCTCGTTGAAAAGTTCATAGATAATATGATAGAAGAACGCCGGGACTTTGTAAAGGAAAAAGGACCTGCTGCTGTTGGCCCGCTGATGGGTGTTGTCATGGCTGAGTTCAGGGGCAAGGTCGATGGTAAGATATTGAGCGATACCCTTAGACACAAGGTTAATAAATATATATGTGCATAATATATTATTGATGCATATATATCCATGTTCCCGAATTTCAGGATACCTGACCCGTATCCTGTTCACAGCGCTGGCATTATCACTATTGATCCCTCTCGCCTGCGGAGCAGGAGCTATCATTGTCGATGAGGAGATCAAACTGACAGATGGTAAGAACTATAACCATCCTTCATGGAGTCCGGATGGCAGCAAACTGGTCTATGCATCTGACCAGGGCATATGGACCATGAACAGGGACGGTTCAGGTCCGGTGAGACTATATAACACTCTTTCATGGACCGGAGATCCTGTCTTCGATCCCGCCGGCACTCAGATCTATTATGCAGCTGAAAGCAAGACAGCGTATTCGTCGCGCTATATCAGCCTGCATGCAATGAATGCTGATGGCAGTGAGAATCTGAAACTGACGGGGACGTCGGATTCACGGGAACCCTCGGTAAGCCCTGATGGCAGCAGAATAGCCTATGTTTCCAAACTTTCCGGCAATTATGATATATGGGTCATGGATATCAGCAGCAGGAAAAGTGTGCAGATCACAGATAACAAGAGTGATGAGTCCTCTCCTTCCTGGAGCCCGGACGGAACCAGGCTGCTATACTCTCTTGAAGGTGACATATATATCCAGGAGCTGGATGCTGTTAAAGCGGTGCGCCTGACTGACGATGAATTCGACAATACTGAGCCTGCATGGAGCCCGGACGGCACTATGATCACTTTTTCATCCGACAGGGACGGAAGTTATGACCTGTGGATGATGGGTGCTGACGGGAAAGGAATGAAAAAGCTCACCCTGGAGAAGTCGAACGAGAAGGCGCCTGCGTGGAGCCCTGATGGCAATCGCATAGCTTATATATCCAATTCAGATGGCGAGTATAATATATGGGTGCTGAAGTTCAGGGTCGATGATTCGGAGCAAATTGCTACAGTGGAACAGCATCTGGCAGAAGAAGGTGCATCCGGAACGAATCCTTATATAAACAGGGTCAGATCTTTTGCAGTGGAGGACCCTAAAAAGTTTATAATATCCATCCTATTAATATCCTTTGTTATAGTGGTGGGCACAGTTTATTCATTCATAAGGAAGATCAGATAATCTTCTTACTCTTTTTTGATATGGGAGGAAATCCCGCAATCCCATCGCAATACTTATAGCCTATTCATTACATGTAAACGCAGGTTCTTACAATGACTGCAGTATTAGGATTAGAAGATGGGACAATTGTTAAAGGCACCGGCTTCGGTGCCGAAGGTATCGTTACAGGGGAACTTGTTTTCACCACTCAGTATACAGGTTATGAGGAGGCGCTGACAGATCCTTCATATAAAGGTCAGATCCTCATGTTCACTTATCCGCTGATCGGGAATTACGGTGTCAGCGAAGGCTGTTTTGAATCCGACGGTGTCAAGGCCGAGGGCCTTGTCATCAGAGAGGAGTGCTCTGAGCCTTCTCATTATCTTTCTAAGAGAACGATCTTCCGGTTAATGGAAGACGCAGGCAAACCCGGTATATCCGGAGTAGATACACGTATGCTCACTATAAAGAGCCGCGAGTACGGTACATTGCGAGCAGCTCTTATAAACGGGAGTGATGACGGAGAAGAGGCTGTAAGGCTTGCCAGGGAACTGCCAAGTATCTCAGACCTTGATCTTATATCAAAAGTGACATGCCCGCATCCTTTCAAAATAGAAAGTCCTCTGCGTGACCCCTATGATCCGGTAAATGTGGTCCTGATGGATTTCGGACGGAAACTGAGCATAGAAAAAAGCTTGCTGGCTCGCGGCATGGATGTTACTGTAGTGCCGGCGAATACATCTCATTCACAGATCATGTCATATGAGCCGGATATGCTCTTCCTGTCCAACGGTCCGGGAGACCCGCAGGCTGCAACATACGGCATAAAAGCTGTGAAAGAGCTTGCAGGAGAGCTACCTATCGTGGGTATATGCCTGGGGCACCAGATAATATCCCTGGCCCTCGGAGGAGAGACATATAAACTGAAGTTCGGCCACCGGGGCGCAAATCAGCCGGTGAAGGACTTTGAGACGGGCATAGTGCACATAACATCCCAGAATCATGGTTTTGCGGTGGATCCCAATTCATTTGAAGAAGCAGAGGTTCAGGTGACCCAGGTGAACGCGAACGATAAGACCGTCGAGGGAATATCTCACAAATATCTCGATATGTTCAGCGTGCAGTATCACCCGGACGCACATCCCGGACCTATGGATACGGAAAAACCCTTCTTTGAGAAGGTCCGCAAACTTGCAGGGAGGAAGTAAACCATGCCAAAACGTGAAGACATCAAAAAGGTACTTTTGATCGGCTCAGGCCCGATAATGATAGGCCAGGCGGCAGAGTTTGACTTCTCCGGCAGCCAGGCATGCCGGTCCCTCAAAGAAGAAGGGATCAAGGTCGTACTTGTGAACTCGAACCCCGCAACCATCATGACGGACCCTGAGATGGCCGATGCTGTCTATATAGAACCTCTGGATTACAGGTCCGTTGAGAAGATAATCGATAAGGAACGTCCTGACGGTATCATTGCAGGTATCGGCGGACAGACAGGACTGAATGTGACCAGTGAGCTTGCAGAGCATGGCATCCTGGATAAGTATAATGTAAAGCTGCTGGGAACTTCCCTTGAAGCGATAAAGAATACCGAGGACCGCGAACTGTTCAAGCTGACAATGCAGAGAATAGGAGAGAAGGTCCCGCGCAGCAGGGCTGTGGCATCCCTCCGGGAAGCGGAGGAAGTCATTGATGAACTTGGCCTTCCGCTCATCATTCGTCCTGCATATACCCTTGGAGGCGCCGGCGGCGGTATCGCCCACTCCAGGGAAGAACTGCTCGAGATATGCGAAAGGGGACTGAGGCGCAGCCGTATCCACCAGGTGCTGATCGAGGAAAGCGTGCTCGGATGGAAGGAATTTGAGTACGAGGTCATGCGTGATGCAAATGACACATGTATAGTCATATGTAACATGGAAAATCTGGACCCGATGGGTGTCCATACAGGTGAATCCATTGTTGTCACACCTTCCCAGACCCTTAATGATCAGGAGCACCAGATGCTGAGGACCGCTGCTATCAAGATCATACGCGCTTTTGGCATCGAAGGCGGCTGTAATATACAGTTCGCCCTCAAGGATGGTGACTACCGGATAGTAGAGGTCAATCCCCGTGTATCCCGTTCCTCTGCGCTTGCCTCAAAGGCAACCGGCTATCCTATCGCCAGAGTGACCGCAAAGATCGCTATCGGCATGAAGCTTGATGAGATACTCAATAGTGTGACCCAGCAGACCCCGGCCTCATTTGAGCCAACCATCGACTATATTGTCACCAAGATACCCAGATGGCCTTTCGATAAGTTTGTCAATGCTGACAAGACATTGACAACCGCGATGAAAAGCACCGGCGAAGTAATGGCTATCGGCCGCACCATCGAAGAATCCCTGCAGAAGGCTATCCGCTCTCTTGATATCAAGATGGACCTGGGGTCTGATGAATGGAACAGCAGCGAGGTCAAGACCCTGCTGCAAACTCCCACAAGCGAGAGGCTCTTCGTTATTTATCATGCGCTTCGAAACGGCTTCACTCCGGAGGACATAGCCCAGCTGACGTCAATAGATGTTTTCTTCATTAAGAAGATCAAGAACATAGTGGACATGGAAAATGCCCTGCAGGAAAATGCAAAGTCCGGAGAGATATCCACAGATATCCTGCGCCGCAGTAAGCGCATGGGCTTTACAGATTCCAAGATAGCAAAGCACACAGGCAAGACCCGGGAAGAGATCAATGACCTGAGGCGCAAAGTGGGTATTACCACTACTTACAAGATGGTGGATACCTGTTCAGCGGAATTTGCAGCTGCAACCCCATACTACTATTCATGCTACGAGACGATGTGCGAGATAGAGCCATCCGACCGCAAGAAGATCATTATACTGGGCTCAGGCCCCATCAGGATAGGCCAGGGTATCGAGTTCGATTACTGTACTGTGCATGCGGTTTCCGCTATAAGGGAAGAGGGCATAGAGGCCCAGATAATTAATAATAATCCTGAGACCGTTTCCACTGACTACGATACTTCTGACAAGCTGTTCTTTGAGCCGCTTACCCTCGAGGATGTGATGAATGTCATCGAACGCGAGAAACCCTATGGAGTGCTTGTACAGTTTGGCGGTCAGACATCCATCAATCTTGCAATGCCACTCGAGAAGGAGCTTAAGAGGCGCAAGGACCTTGATACGGTGATACTCGGCACCTCTCCGACGGATATAGACGTGGCAGAGGACCGTGAAAAGTTCAACCTCCTGATGCAAGAGCTGGGTATCAGGCAGCCGGACGCGGGCTATGCCAAATCACAGGCCCAGGCCATCGAGATAGCTGCACGCATCGGTTATCCCGTTCTCGTCAGGCCTTCCTACGTACTGGGAGGCAGGGCCATGGAAATAATCTACGATAAGAACGATCTGGAGCGCTATATGCGGGAAGCTGTAAAGGTTTCTCCTGAGCATCCTGTACTCATTGATGATTTCCTTGAGAGCGCGGTCGAGATCGATGTTGACGCGGTCTGCGACGGCAAGGACGTGCTTATTGGCGCCATAATGGAGCATATCGAGGAAGCAGGCGTCCACTCCGGTGACTCTGCATGTGTTATTCCTCCGCAGTCCCTTTCTGAAGAAACGCTACAGACCGTGCGTGACTACACCAGAAAGATAGCACTTGCACTGAATGTCAAAGGTCTGATAAACCTCCAGATGGCCAAGAAAGGCGACATTGTGTATGTTCTCGAAGCGAACCCGCGCTCAAGCAGGACCATACCTTTTGTATCCAAGGCTGTCGGGCTGCCGCTGGCAAAGATAGCGGCGCAGGTCATTATCGGCAAAAGCCTGAAAGAACTCGGGTACAACCTGGAGAGAGAGCCTACGGTCAGGCATGTAGCGGTCAAAGAAGTGCTGCTTCCATTTGACAAACTGCCTGGCGCTGACCCTGTGCTCGGGCCGGAGATGAAAAGCACCGGAGAGGTCATGGGAATCGATTACGATTACGGGCGCGCTTTCTTCAAGGCTCAGCTCAGTGCCGACAACATCCTGCCGCTTACGGGCACGGTGTTCATGTCCATAAGGAATGTCGATGAAGAGCAATTACTTGAAGTTGCACGCAAGCTCAAGATTGCAGGAATAGAGCTTGTCGGTACCAAAGGCACTGCCGAGTTCCTTGAAAGGAACGGTATTGAGATGGGCATCATCAAGAAGGTCCATGACGGCAGTCCCAATGTCATTGATATGATGCGCAGGGACGAGGTCGCTCTTGTTATCAATACGCCTACGAACAAGCAGGCGCGCAAGGACGGCTCCAGGATACGCCGTGCGGCTGTGGACTTCAAGGTGCCCTACATCACGACCATCCAGGCAGCACTCGCAGCAGCCTCCGCGGTAACTTCGATGAAGCTGGGCGAAGGGACTGTAAAATCTATCAATGAATATCACAAAGAGATAAATAACTCTTAATTTTTTCAGGACCAGATAACATGTCAAAGAAAGTAGTACTTGCTTATTCGGGCGGGCTTGACACATCCGTGTGCATCCCGCTGCTCAAGGAAGAATACGGTTACGATAAGGTCATTACTGTTTCCGTGGATGTGGGCCAGCCCCCGCAGGAAGTGCAGGAAGCTGAACAGAAGGCTAAGAAGATCAGTGACGGACATTATACCATTGATGCAAAGGAAGAGTTCGTGAAGGATTACATCTTCCCGCTGATCAAGGCCAACGGCGACTATGAAGGCTATGTGATGGGCACTTCCGTGGCCCGTCCGCTCATTGCAAGGAAAGTCGTGGAAATCGCAGATAAGGAAGGCGCAGTAGCGCTGGCCCACGGCTGTACAGGTAAGGGCAATGACCAGCTCAGGTTCGAGGCTATCTTCAGGCTCACCGACCTGGATGTTGTCGCACCCATGAGGGATATGAACCTCACCCGCGAGTGGGAGATCGACTATGCCAAAAAGCACGGCATCCCCGTGGCAGCCACAAGCGCCAAGCCCTGGAGTGTTGACGAGAACATATGGAGCCGCAGTATAGAAGGCGGCAGGCTGGAAGACCCCGGCTTCATCCCTCCCGAGGATATCTACCAGTGGACGGTCTCCCCCGCCAGCGCGCCGGAAGCACAGACCATTGTTGTCGGCTTTGAGAAAGGCGTCCCGGTCTCCCTTGACGGAAAGAAGATGGACGGCGTGGAGCTTATCGTGAAGCTCAACAGGATCGCAGGCTCCCATGGGGTCGGCCGCACGGACATGATCGAGGACCGCGTGCTCGGCCTGAAGGCCCGTGAGAACTACGAGCACCCCGCAGCCACAGTGCTGCTCACAGCCCACAGGGACCTGGAAAAGCTGGTATTAAGCCGCGCCGAGCTCAAGTTCAAGAAGATGGTGGACGAGCAGTGGTCCGAGCTTGCCTACTCCGGCCTTGTCGACGAGCCCCTCTACCACGACCTCAACGCCTTCATCAACAAGACCCAGGAACGCGTCACAGGAGCCGTCACACTCAAGCTCTACAAAGGCAGCGTCATGATCCTGGCCCGCAGCTCCCCCTGCGCTCTCTACTCCGAGGACATGGTATCCTTCGACAGCGCCACCCTCAACCAGAAGGACGCCGAAGGTTATGCGAAGTACCACGGGTTCCAGGCAAGATTGTACAAGAAAGTTATTGAGAAATGAGATCGTGTGCCGAAAGGCATACGATTAATTTTGTTTTTTGCTAGCAAGCTTTTTTTAGTAACATTTATATTCCATTCTTTCAAAAATCACTTCAAATAAGAAGTGAGATTTATGATAACTGACAGGATCACTAATGAAGTTGAAAAAGGCTTGACCATTCCAAAGCCAAATGCTACACAACCGTTTAAAATTAAAGGTTGGGGTACTCGAAGAGGAGAAGCGGCTTTAGTTTACTACATCCCGAATCATACTCATCCGAGTAAGCCTTATGAAAAAGGAGTTACAATTACCGAGTTTGAAAAGGCTTATCAACAACTGATAAAGGAAGGTAAATTTGAAAGAAAATGGTTCAACGGTAACATGGTAGCTTGTTCAAAGGAGGGAGGCTGTAATTTTACGACAATTGGTGGCATATTTGAACTATTAGGAGTTGCCACTTATGAATATGGACAATACATTAAAAAGTGAAGAGTATATTTATATACTCTTTTCTAGACAACTAACATCTATTCCGATTATAGAGAGAGTGGGGAATACCGAGCTGACCAGTCTCCCCACTTTGAAATATGCTCGTTGACATTTATTCCCTTGATTCCACCCTGACAGGATGCTCGGCAATTATGACCGGCGGCTTGATGAATCCCATTATACTGACCACGCCGAAGATAAGTCCCAGTGCAATTCCGGCAATTCCCAGGAATGCGTAGGCATCGTAGAGTGTGCCTGTTCTGAGTATGGGCTGGATGACCAGGGGGCTGACCAGTTGTCCCAGGAAGAGCACGGTTGTGAATCCGGAGAATATCCTCCCGCGTGAGTGTTCCGGGGCGATCCTGCCCAGCCAGCTCAGGTTAGTGGCGTTTATGACCCCAAAACCAATGCCGCCTATTATCAATCCGATTATGAGTGTCGGAATATCCGGGGCTATGGAAAGGATAAAGATACCTCCTCCGAATACCAGGAAAGAGACGAAATTCGTATTTATCTCCGACAGGTACCTTGATACTCTTATGTGCGCCAGTCCTCCGACCGTGCCGAATAATCCTACAACTGATATCAGGGCCCCAATTATTAATCCCGATGAGATGCCCTTTTCGGTCAGAACGAACGGAAGCTTTGTGGGCACGGAGATGAACAGCACCATGAGCGTGAATGTAGCTACATAGATGAGGGCTATACTTCTCAGGGGCATCTCTTTCTTTGCCCTGGCAGCTGCGGACTTCCCGTGATCATGAGCGCTGCTGCTCTTTGATCCGCTTATTGAGATCATCACTCCGGGGATTATCAGCAGTGCTATCAGGTAGATGTAATAAGGTGCGTGCCAGCTTATGTCAGCAAGTGCGCCGCCTGCTACTTCAAGCACCACGGCCCCAAGTCCCATGGATGCCGCCTGAAGTCCTATCTTTTTCTTCAGCTCGGCGCCCGTATAGTTATCTGCAAGCAGTGCCGTGGCACAGATCGTCATTCCTGCGATACCTACTCCAAGCAATATCCTGAAGGCAAGTATGATGTGGAGCGTATTCAGGAATGCACCGGTGACACCTACAAGCGCGAATATGGCAAGTGATGCCATCAGCATCTTCTTCCTGCTGTATCTGTCGGCGAGAATACCGATGAAAGGCGAACTGATAATGATACCAAGCGCCGGTAGTGTGACTATCATGGATACCAGCAGGCCTGCATCCGGCACATCGGCAAAGTATTCAAGCATCTCCGGCAATGCCGGTGCAACCGCAGCCGATCCCATTATGGTTAGCATGGATGCACTTAATATCACGATAAGCTTTAAAGTCTCATATTTTTTCTTTTGACCATTTATTGCAGGTCTTTCAGGGGAAATTCCTTCCATTTCTTTTCACCATTTTCATAAGCAGCTTCGTAACTGTTCTGTGTTATTTTAAGGAGCAGCCGTTTTGCCTGTGTCTTCTCGTCTTCTGTAAGTCCTGAAAATGCAGCTTCTTCCCATTCCCTGTCTATTCTGGCTACTTCCGGGATGAGCTGTTCCCCTGTTTCCGTGAGATGAAGACGTACAGCCCGACGGTTATTCTCGTCGATGATACGTTTGACCAGACCTTTATCCTCAAGGACATTGACCGCCCGGGCTATGCTTCCCTTATCTATCAGCAGTTTTCCGGCAAGCATGTCCTGTGTAATATCCTGCTCATCCGAAAGTACCATGAGTACGAAAAACTGGCCTTCAGAGAGACCAAGTTCTTTCATCCTATTATTTATCCTCACAAAGTGACTGCGATATGTTATAGAGATCAATGCTCCGAGTGGTATCCTGTCCATAAGATGCTCCTTAGTTCAGCATAGTTGCCTGTGCAACTGTTGTCAAGACAACAATAATACTAGATGGAGTATTTAAGGGTGTTGTTAAAACACCAGCTGTAATTTACAAATTCGTGTAGTGTATCTGCCGGAATGATATGGCACTGTGCCTCGTGAGCAAGATCCCGGGTGAGCTGGCTGCCAGAAAAAGCAAAGGAAAGGATTTACTTTCTTTTTTTCTGGTATAGCAGAAAAGAAGCTCTAACACCCTTTTTTTGTTGAAGCCGAAGTTTATTAAGTGCTGTGAGGATAAGTTTTGAAACAAGTTATTCAGGAATTATCATTACCTTTTGAGCGTGCCTTTTTAACGCGATTACGGATTTTGACTGCCTCACGATTTCGTTTCATTTTTTCCAATAAATGGGCATAGTTTTCCAGGCACTTCAATGAGTCGGGATGACACTCACTTTTGTTTGCGTCAATTATCGTAATTGCCCGAATGTACAATTCCTTACCTTTGAGATCTTTACCCAGATTCTGGTAGAGACCGGCCAAACTACTGAGAGTTGAAGCCACATCCGGATGCTCCGGGCCCAATACCTTCTCTCTGATCCCTAATGAGCGAATGTAGAGAGGCTCAGCATCAGAATATTTACCCTGAACTTTGTATATGCCGGCCAGGTTATTCATACTTGCAGCTACAGATGGATGTTCCGGGCCCAATACTTTCTCTGTGATCTCTAATGCACGAATATAAAGGGGTTCAACAGCAGCATATTTGCCCTGTGCCTGGTAGAGTCCGGCCAGATTATTCAGACTCGTAGCTACAGAAGGGTGTTCCGGACCCAGCAAATTCTCCCTGATCTCTAATGAGCGAATATAGAGATGTTCGGCATCAGAGTATTTCCCCTGGGCCTGGCAGAGTACAGCCAGATCATTAAGACTCGTAGCTTCATCCGGATGTTCCGGATATGATGGGCACTCTTTGTTTTCAGCTGTTTCATCACTATGACTTATGAAAACCTCTGAATTTTCTGGCTCATGAGATGTTATCTTTTTTCCCCCAAAAATTGTTCTTTTTAGAATAAAATATAGTGATCTGTGAATCCAGTCCTGTTTCGAGGATATAAGGAAATCAAGACTAGACGCGGTTACTAATTAGTTTGTATAGTCAGGATCGAATGATATAAATCCTTTATCCTGACCGGGCTTGCAGAACAGGTTTGCACAATTAGACAGGATCTATGAAAAAATGCTGACAATAACCCGTACATTCCGGGAGTGCCGGAATGTACCTCACCCATGCTCATACTCCACCACTACCCATGACCATTCTCCCCCTTTCCCACTCCCTTCCTGACCACCCATATTTCCCTATTCCCCCACGGAACCACCCATAATAACTCCCACTTGGCCGCTCATACTCCAGTTTTCCCACCTGAATGCTCATACTCCACTTATGTGCGTTACTGCAGGGATCAGGGCAAATGCCACGTTTGGGGGGTTGAGGGGATCAGCCTTCGCCCTTTTCCGTTTGCAGTTAACTTTCGTTTTTCCGTTTTTCGCTGCCGGATAGATTCCGGCCAGGTTACATACCACCTATATGTAATTGGTCATTGCAGTTTCCTGCACAGGTATTGCACCTGCAGATCCTAGTAGTCGATACTAGTATATTAATATATGTATATTATTGTATATAATGAGTATTATCATTATGATAACTCGTATTTGCAAAGTAGTTATACCACATGAAGGAAGAAATAACTGTTTTCGACAGACATCACCTTGTCCCAAGTTGTGTTCACAGTAAGCATAAGTCATGAAATATGGAAATGCAGAGGGTCTTGGAGTGGTCAGCTGTCCACAAAACAGATATCAGAATAAACCCACAACCTTAACCGTCAATATGAAACTGGATGAAAGGACTTATGGCTCACAGATGGCAGTTATAGAGAAAGAACTTCTCTTCAACCGGGACAATACAGGCTTTGTCAGGTTCGACGGCAATAGCAGACGCACATTCTATCTCGACCCATCTCCTTTTTTAAGATCGGGAAAAACTGAGGTATTCTACCTGACAGGCGGCCAGACACCCGCAAAGAATGATCTTGTGAAGGTTCATGTGTCTGATTCAGAGATCATCCGCAGGGGAGGTAAAGGCGGGTTCTCTAGCATGACCGTAAAATTCGTCTCTGAGTGGGAGACTGTCGATCCCAACTCCATCGCAAATACCAGAAGCCTGATGGACTTTGAAGAGGTCATTGATTACCTTAAAATGCCCTATGTGGGAGATAAGGGCGTGCTTGATTGCATCGGTATGGGTAGTGCCCTCTATATTTCCTCTGCTCCCCCCTGTACAAGACAGGTTGGAGGCATCAATGCGGCAGTGCTCGGGAAACAGAAAAGCTGGAGCGGGTACATAGGTTCAATGAATGCCGTGATTCCTTCAGACTTCAGGAAAGTATCCTCTGATTATTACTACAAGCTCTCAGAGCAGGACAGGACAGTTGAACCGGGACAGAGAAGAGAGGTTAGCATGTCGTACCTGAATCCGGAAAGGACCCCGATGCAGCTGCCTGTAATATTGGATATAGAGAGCGTCAAAAGCAGAAGCAAGATAAACGAGTATTGCAAAGAGGACTATTCCCTGCTGAATGCACATCTTATCGATTCCCTGCTCATGAGCCCGTCCATACCCGGGAACCTGGATCCGTATATCACCGAGAAGACATATGAACTTAAGAACGACCTGATAGACATGGGAGGCTTGCCCTATAACCAGGATCTGGGCTCCTCCATCTCTCTGATGAGCCTCGCCTATGCAAGGCTGCAGCATAAGATGGAATGTTCAAAGGAAGATGTTAAGGAAGTCTTTGATTTCTGGGTGGACATGACCCACAATACCCACAGGGAACTGTCCACTCCGGTATCACTTACCGAACTGTACAGTCTCAGGAGGGACGAGAAGACCCTTTATACGGACCTGTGCACTGCCTTTGGCACAGATGTCGATGTGCCTGTGGAAGAAGCAAAAAAGGCCACAGCTTTGAAAGAGTCGCAGTTCGAAGCTGCACTGGAGAAGCTCAACCTGAAAGGTTATGTGCTCCTGGTGGGCAATTACCGGACTATCCGTATATTATGCAAGATATAATGAAAAAGCAGGATCTAATAATTGTTGCGGGCTGTGGTGTACCCGCGAACAGGGGACGGATAAGCGGAGAGGTATTTTTTCTTAATGTCTTGTTGCATTTCGCGCAACACTGATTCTACTCTTTCCAGTGTCCTTGATTTATTTATATCAATAAGAGCATCTCTTTATCCCTGCTATGATCGATAGAATTTACATTTCCTATACTGAGACTGACGAACCCCTCGCACAGGAACTTGCGCAGACGCTGTGGGCTGTGAATCTTGAGAGCTCTTCTTCAATGTACAGTAAGGTCCTGCACGTTTCCCTGGGACAGCGAATATGTTATGGCATCAGTCACTCAGACTGCATGATAATTGTGCTTACCAGGGAAGGCGCATTGTCGCCCCGCGTTAACCAGGAGATAGGCCTGGCTGTGGCAGGCGGCAGCAACCTGATAATCGTTCTTGCAGAGAAAGGCGTTGAGCTCCCGGTCCTGGTAGAGCATCTAACGCCCATCAGGTTCACGCAGGACACCTTTACCGATGCTCTCGGATATCTTATATATACTTTGAGAAACCTTACTAAGTTCGAATGGCTCAGGATAAAGTGCCCTCACTGCAACGAAGAGATAACCCAGTACATGACGCCGCAGGAAGAAGTAGACAGGTCACTTCTGGCAGGAACCAGGCTGAATACCATTTGTAACTACTGTGAAAGCAAGCTCTTTCTTGATCCCAGGACATTCAAGCCTTTTTTGTGATCCCGGTCACATTGAAGCCTGCATAGCGATAAATATTATTAAGTAGAAATTATACGACGTCTGATATTTGTGATGGGAATAACATGGCCGAAGATTCGATAGACGAACTGCTCAGATGGATAGTAAGTATCGACCGTCGTGTGATATTGATGGATTATCTGAAAGAACATAATATGGCAAAAGCATCGGATATTGCTCACGGGACAAGCCGGTCTACGCAGAATATCAGTCGTGCTCTTAAAGAGTTCGAGGATATGGGACTGATAGAGTGCCTGACCCCGGAAAAAACAACATGGAAAAGATATATCCTTACAGCTAAAGGTAAGCAGCTGATGCAAAAGTGGGAGGTTAACACCTCCGGCCTCTTCTAAATTCTCAGGCTTCCGTAGCAAGGTTCTTGTAGCCGTTCACAAGACTGACATTAGCCTTTATGACTGACTGCTTGAACTTTGCAAGCTCGGAACTGAGTCCGTCGAGACATTCCACACTATCCTGGCTGGTTATGCTCATGCCATCCGGCACTACCTTGCCAGCAGGTATTGTAACCTTGCGTACAGTTGCATTATGAAGGACGAGCGCATCCTCGCCTATGATGCAGTCGAATACTACAGATCCAAAACCCACAAAGCAGCCCTCGCCCAGTATACAGGGGCCGTGCACTATGCACCCGTGTGCAAGGGATGTGTTGCTGTTTATCACCACATCGGAATTGGCCAGTGAGTGAATGATGACATTGTCCTGTACATTACAGTTATCACCAATAACAATAGATGAGCCAGGTTCATCCGCCCTGATGATCGCGTTGTGGGCCACAAATACATTATCCCCGACAGTGACATTTCCTACTATGATGGCGGTTTGCGAAACCCATGCTTTTTCACTTATCTGCGGGCTCTGATTCTGGGGATTTGGGTATAGCATTTATTTCACCTTCTTTTAGATTACGTTATCATCAAGACACGAGGAACCTAATTGCATGAGCCTTCTGAAAGAGCTTGTTTTTTATACATTTAGACTCAACGTGAGTTTAATATGAGAATTTATGACAATTTATTTAAACCTGTTGATTCGAACATGCTTTTTAGGTTTTATGAGCTGCAAAAACAATTCATATATAAACTGCATAGTCAAGTCTCATGGGGTTGGCGGAGGACTCAGAGAAATGTTTATTGCAGGTAAAGCCAAAAACTAGAACCAACTCAGGATACAAGTGTTATAACATGAATACAAAGCGTAGCCGTCACCTGTCAGTAATATCTGATACGCTTATGAAACAAGATGCTCAGATGCCATCATTAGAAGAGCCCGTAAGCATTGAACAGCACCTTCACGACCAGATGTTAGCCGGTGACTATGAGATCGCGACCTTTGGCGCCGGAAGTTTCTGGAGAGTGGAAGCCATATTCCGCCAGGTTACAGGTGTTATAGGCACAGCTGTAGGATATATCGGAGGCAAGGTGGATTATCCCACATATGAACAGGTCAGTACCGGCAAAACAGGCCATGTTGAAGCTGTGCAGGTGATCTTCGATCCGGATATAGTTCCTTATGAGAAACTGCTGGAACTCTTCTGGGAACTGCATAATCCAACTGTTCCTGAGGAAAACAGCAAGAATCTTTCCAGCCAGTACAAGTCTATGATATTCTATCATAATGAAAAGCAGCGCAAAATAGCTACCGATTCAAAGAAACAGCAGCAAGATACCGGGAACTTCAAAAGGGACATACTCACTGAAATAGTACCGGTGACCCGTTTCTACAGGGCTAAGGAATATCATCAGCAGTATTATGAAAAAACGGATTCAGGCGGACATTTCATAAAGTAGGTTGTTTTATCTGTCTTCTATAGATAAGATATCCAAAAAATAATCTTTTTAAGACTGAGTGATTTCCTTTCGTGATAACGGAGGTTATATATGTATAATATTATATAATACGATACATTGTATGTGTATTTTTTGCTATGATACAGCCAGATACACTCCCCGGATAAGATCATGAAGGATGAAGCCAGGTCACAACAACACTTTATTCAAGAGCCGCATGAGTTTAAGGGTCTCCTGAAGGCTTCAGAGGAGTTAGTTCCATCCCCTCAAGAAAGTCCTGAGAGTAAATTGCACAGGAAAGCTACATTTTTAGACGGATTACTCAGGTCAATATCCGATCCCATATTCTATAAGGATATATCAGGGAACTATATAGAATGCAATGATGCCTTTTCCGAATTCGTGGGCCGGTCAAGAGAGGAAATAATCGGGGGAACGGATCATTACCTGTTTGAAAAAGAAGTCGCCGATATATTCTGTATGAGTGAACGCAAAATAATAGAAGAGGACCGCCCCTGTAAAAACGAAGAGCAAGTAGTTTATCCGGATGGCAGGCATGTCTTTTTTGAGACACTGAGAACACCATTAAGGACGCCCGAAGGTAAACTTCTGGGAATAATGGGGATTAGTCGTGATATTACAGACAGGAAATGTGCAGAAGATATTTTACACGACCTCAAGAACGAATTCCTTCAGATAATCAATGGGAGCCTGCTCCCCATATTTGTGATAGATAAGGACCACACTGTAGTGTACTGGAACAAGGCATGTGAAAAGGTATCCGGGATCACCGCAGCTGAAATGATAGGTACCACGGAAAGCTGGAGAGCTTTCTATCCCCGGAAAGTACCTCTGCTTGCAGACCTGATAGCAGATGGCCAAACCAGGCTTATAGAAGATCACTATGGTGATAAGGGCCTGAGATCTTCATCAATAGAAGGCGGATATGAGGCTCGGGATTATTTCCCTCAGATTGATAAATGGATGCTGTTCAATGCTGTACCTCTCAGGAACAAAAGCGGGAACATTATCGGGGCCATAGAGACCCTGCAGGATATCACCGATAGCAGGAGAACGGAGGAAGAACTTGCAAAGAAACACGAACAACTTCTTTCTATTCTTGAGGCTATTGATGAACCTGTCTATGTGTGTGATCCCGATACTTATGAGTTACTATTTGCGAACTCCCCAATAAAATTAGCAAAAAAGGCTTTGCAGGAAAGTGAAGAAAGATTTGAGGCGATCAGCACTTTTGCACAGGATGCGATCATAGCAATAGATAATGAAGGCACTATCACTTTCTGGAACAAGGCTGCAGAGAGGATATTTGGTTATTCGCGTGAAGAGTCCCTGTCACACGATGTTCATTCATTGCTGGCTCCACAGGATTATCATGAAAAATGTAATCCTGCATTTTTACGATTCAAGGAGACCGGAAGAGGTTCGGTGGTGGGAAAGACCCTTGAGATGAGAGCTAAAAGGAAAGACGGAACCGAGTTTGCCATGGAACTGTCACTTTCAGCGGTCATATTGAAAAATAAATGGACCGCTGTTGCGGTAATCCGTGATATCACCGAACGAAAGAGGATCGAAGATACGCTGCTGCAGGCCAAGATAGCAGCAGAAAATGCAAACCGCACAAAGAGCGAGTTTCTTGCGAATATGAGCCACGAACTAAGAACCCCGCTCAATTCAATTATAGGGTTTTCGGATATCCTGCTTGAAGGATACTTCGGGGAACTGAACACTAAGCAATACAGATATCTGGGCAACATCTCAAACAGTGGAAGGCATCTCCTTGGAATTATCAATGATATTCTGGATATTTCAAAGGTAGAGTCAGGAAAATCAAAACTGGAACTTGAGGAAATATCTGTCCATAGTACACTGGAAGAAATGATTTCTTTTATGCAGCCGCTTGCAGCAGAGAAAGAAATAGTGTTAAAGCTGGAAATGGCACAGGAACCTCATAAGCTGCTGGCTGATAAGCCCAAGCTCAAACAGGTACTTTACAACCTTATAGGCAATGCGATAAAGTTCACGGATATAGGTGGCTACGTTACGATCAAAGCAAGAGCAGAAGGAAATATGGTGTACATATCAGTGACCGATACAGGAATTGGTATTGAAGCGCACGATATGGAAAAGCTGTTCAGGCCCTTTACCCAGCTTGATTCTTCTACCTGCAAGAAGTATGAAGGTACAGGTCTTGGGCTTGCCCTTGCAAAGGAACTGATCGAAGCGCATGATGGCAGCATATGGGTGGAAAGCCAACCCGGCAAAGGCAGCACTTTTACATTCACGCTTCCCCTGGACATACCTCTGTGCCGGAACTGACCGTTAGAACTGATCGTTATATGATATGATAAAAAGTACAGAAAGCACTATCAGTTGTACTCATCATAGTATTTTTTCAGCCGCTTTATATAGTGTGAGAACAAAATTGAACTATCCTGTATTTGCACCGGTGAGTTTCCGACATCAGTGGAGGATTCGCACAAGATCGTGGGTGATAGGGAAAAGGGTGAATAGCAATAGCACAGCATAAGCCATTCGAGATACCTTACGAGACGGAAGGTATTCCGCTAGAAGACCAGTTCATGAACTGGAATGAGATGATCAAGGCACCTTATGATAAGAAATCTGTGGATGCGTACACAAGGACGCGCATCATCCTGATGAACGGGATAGAGAATGCCTCGGTCCTCATGTCTCACTGCATGGAGCGCATGACCGAAGATCCCGAAATTAAAAGACAGATGGCCCTGATCAGGAGAGCTGACTCCCAGCAGCAGCAGACTATCAACTGGCTTAATCCGGCTGATCAGACCGTGATTGAGACAACGCTTGGCTATGAGCAGGTGGCTGTTGACCTTACTGCGAATCTGGCCAGGAATGAGTCCGATCCGTATGTCAAACAGACCCTGGACTTTGCGCTTCTTGAAGACTTCGACCATCTTTACAGGTACAGCTGTCTTTATGACTACCTTGAGGAGGGAGACCCTGACAACGTGGTCCAGGGCAATACAGAGGTAAAACCCGGAAGGCCTACAGTCATTGAGCACAGACATCCGAACGACAGCATGCGCAAGCACTACGATAAGGATACGGCTGATATCAAGACAAAGATGAACTATCTGACAATCGTTGCCGGCGAGCAGCAGACCGAGCTTTTCTATAAGTCCCACGGATTTATGTATGCTGATGATCTTGCACGAAAGATCTATGCAGAAATAGCCGAGATAGAAGAGCAGCATGTGACCCAGTACGGACTGCTCGGGGACCCGCGGGAAACCATGCTCGAGAAGCTGACCATGATGCAGTTGTGCGAAGCCTACATCTACTATTCGTGCGCCCAGAGTGAGAAGGATCCCAGGTTCAAGGATATCTGGGAAAAGTTCACACGGATGGAAATGACCCATTTCCAGGCCTGCGCCAGGCTCCTTGAGAAATATGAAGGCAGGGATATCAGAGATGTCGTGAAGGCTGATGTCATAAAGCCGCTGGTCATCTTCGAGCCTAACAAGGAATATGTCAACGATGTCATCGAAGAGCAGCTTGACCTCTCGCCCCATAATATGGAGTTCAAGAGGATTCGCGACCTCCCTGACAACTGGTCCAGCTTTGGTTATCAGAGCAAGGTCAACAAGGGAGGCGTTCCCAGTGAGGATGTAGTGGGCAAGGCGAACAGCGAGCTGGCTCAGAAGGACCAGGCTGAGAAGATCAAACAGGTCAAGCAGGAAATGGCACAGAGAATGCAGAAGAGCCTGTCCGGTGCGAAAACACACTGACCCTACAAAGAGGGCTCAGTCCCTCTTTTATCTTTGTATCACATCTCGAACCGAGTAACTATCCCATGGACCTTGTCCGACGGGATATTATAGAACTGGACAAAAGACGGCGATAGTTTTTTGATGAGAGAGAATATTTTCCATACGGGATTACTGGTAATTATATCCTCTACTCCGTAGAATATTGTTTTTTCATATATCCCTGCATCCTTTATTATTGCGGCCACATCGATGATTTCCATGTAACCTGTATTGATCTCGAATACGCGCATTCCTTTTGCAAGCTTCTCCTTGAATGAACTGGTTACTCCAAAGGGATCTTCCCGTATGACAATAGTAACGATGATATTATCTTCATAGATGATACCATCCTCGAACATTGTATGAGCAATATACTGGGGAATAAAACTGACATCCCTTGCAAAGAAGAGAGCAGTACCACTGATCCTGTTTGCATGGACATATGAGTGGTCATATATCTTCAGAAAGTCATCGAGTTCAACAGGCCTCAGAGACTGATAAAGTTTCTTCTGGCCTGCGGTATATATCATTATCATGCTGAATGCAAGGAATGCAATAATGAGAGACCAGTACCCGCCGTGTGGGATCTTGTAGCTGTTGGAAACAAAAAATATAAGGGCTACCACTGTTACGAATACGGACAGGATGGACTTGAATATCTGTTCCCTTAAATAGAATATCAGTATCATCATTATGCCTGTGATCACCATGCTTCCTGTAACCGTCAGTCCGTATGCTGCAGCAAGCCTGCTGGATTCCCTGAACTCATATATGGCAAACAGGACTGCAACTAGAAGTAACCAGTTTACAACGCTGATATATATCTGCGATTTTAATACATTCGACGTGTAATCTATTTTCAGCATGGGGGATATTCTGGTGACGATCCCCTGATAGACCACCGAGAACATGCCGCTGATCATTGCCTGTGAAGCTATGACGGTTGCTACGATACTCAGGAGCAAAAAAGGGATGTATAGCAGATGCGCCTGCTGGTTTATCATTTCGAACAGTATGTTTGTCGAATCTGGATGCCTGAGAAGAAAAGCTCCCTGTCCGAAATAGTTCATGACCAGCGCAACAAAGACCAATCTCCATGCCTTCAGGATCGGCTCTCTTCCGAGATGGCCCATGTCTGCGTATAAAGCCTCACCACCCGTTGCACACAAAATGACCTCTGACAATACAAAGAACCCTGCAAGACCGTTATTCCAGAGAAACTCGATCGCGTGGTATGGATTCAACGCTGTGATAACTGATGGCGTATTGAGTATTGAAGCAATCCCTGAAAGAGCAAGGGAGGTGAACCATATTATCATTACCGGACCAAAGACCCAGGCAATCTTTTCAGTTCCTTTCTTCTGGATAGAGAAAAGACCTACAGCAATTATCCCGGCCATTAACATAAGAACTTCCTGTGAGGTATTAGTAAATCCGGGAATGATGCGTATTCCCTCGACCGCACTCAGTATGCTTATAGCAGGTGTGATCACGCCGTCACCAACAAGAAAGGAAATACCGATATATGTTAATATGGTTATGAACGTGACCTTCCTGCCTGATCTCAGTAAGGGGACCAGCTGTTCCCTTAGAACGATCGATCCACCTTCACCTTTCTTTCCGAGGCTCATGGCAAGCCAGGCATACTCTATTGTCACAAGCGTGACCAGTGTCCATACAATTAAGGACAGGACACCTATAACATTAAGATAAGTAGGTTCTGTAAGCAGAAATATGACTGTAAGCGTGTATATAGGACTGGTACCGATGTCACCAAAAACAAGCCCCATTGAATTGACTATTCCCCGGATATCACTTCTGCTATACAAAATAGCCAACCTCAAATTAATCCTGTTTTTATATATGCTGTGGAAGTGAAACTCATAACATTTATCTCCTTAATAAATCTTACGTATGATGTGCACTTGCCAGCTGTCTCTGCATATCTAACATAGGTATAAACTCTAAACAGTAGATGATGTTGATGATACAAAAAGTAGGCGCATGTTTATTCCAGAAGCAGTGCGCTTACGTAAATGACTACTGGCAATGAGAATCCGGACGGCCCTTCTTGCCGGGAAGGTGTCTATTATGTAAATTGTGTTCACTCAACGATATGCGTTCTTTTATGAAAACAGCGGGAAGGCAACCGACTTGTTGCCATTCCCTTATCTCCAGAGGTATTTTTGGCCGGCATTCCACTTATTCAGTAAAGACGACCTTCACATCATTAACGTCCCATAGGGATCCTATCTTTTCAACTATATCTTCCCTGATGGCTGCTGCGAACTGATGGTTGGAGGGCATATCAAGCAGTATCCTGACAGAGCCGTCATTTACATCTATCTTTGTCACCAGTTCTGTCCGGACTATATCCAGCCCTGCCATGGGATTCATTACATGCTTCAGTCGGCTCCTGACCACAGCCTCGGTGGTGGGCTCCTTAGCGCTTACAAGTCCGTGCTTTTCTTCGTAGTCACGTATAGCCGCTCTCAAACCTTCAACAGCAAGCACTGAACAGTGGGCCTTTACAGTCGGAAGACCGCCAAGTTCTTCGGTAGCCTGTTTCCAGGATATCTGCTTTGCTTCCTCAATGGTCTTTCCCTTGGCCATTTCAGTGATTATGGAGGCTGTGGCTATATTAGATGCACATCCGTATGATTCGAACTTCACGTCATCAATAACCTTTGTTTCCGGGTTGATCTGCAGGTAAACTGCAACCATGTCGCCGCAGGCAGGACTGCCTTCCAGTGCCTTACCATCAGGATTCTCTATTTTTCCTACATTTCTCGGATTTTTGAAATGTTCTAGGACTTTCTCAGTGTATGGGAATTTCATTATATTACCTCGATATGCACTTTCAGATCAATGTTCATTTCTTTTTCTCATAAAGGGGACTGATAACTCTTAGCTGGGCCACGACTTCCTTGATAGCATCAATGATAGTGTCCACATCTTGAATCGTATTGTACCTCCCAAAACTAAAACGCAAAGAACCGTGAGCTCTCTCGTGGTCTCCTCCAATCCCCATGATCACATGGCTTGCCTCAAGTGAGCGGCTGAAACATGCCGAACCTGTGCTTACTGCAAAGCCTCTCATGTCCAGATGGAGTGTCATGGATTCTCCCTCCACATAGTGGAAAGTTATGTTTGCGTTCTGCGGTATGCGCTGGTGCCTGCTGCCGTTGAGTATCACATGGGGCACCTCTTCTTCAGCTCTCTTTATTGTATGGTCCCTCAGTGATGCAAGGAACTTATTTTCTTCAGGTGTTACAAGTTCCACTGCCTTTGCAAACCCGACTGCACCCGGGATGTTCTCAAGCCCTGCACGGCGGTTTGATTCCTGGAAGCCTCCATCCATCCACTTGGTTATTGGCGTGCCTTCCCTGATATACAATGCACCGACGCCCCTTGGGCCGTGGATGGTATGTGCTGACATCGTTATAAGGTCAACAGGTATCTTACTGACATCTATCGGCACTCTGGTAAAACTGTGCGTGGCATCCGTGTGCAGCAGCACATCCTTCTCCTTGCAGATCTCTGCAATTGCCTTGAGGTCCTGGAGGGTTCCAATCTCCTGGTTTGCATGCTGTATGGAAACAAGGGTAGTTTTCTCGTTAATGGCGTTCTCCAGCTCTTCCAGGTTGAGCACACCTTCGGGGTCCACACTGATGTAATCTGCCTTGTAACCCTGCTTTTCCAGAGCCCTGGCTGTATTGAGCACAGGGAAATCCTCTATCTTGGAGACAACTATATGGTTGCCCTTCTTTTTTGTAAGAGCAGAGGCAACACCTTTTATTGCCATGTTGCTTGATTCGGTCTCACCTGAATTGAGCACGATCTCTTCCGGGGATGCCCCCAGCGATGCAGCAATTGTTGCACGTGCACTCTCAAGTCCTTCCTTAGCTTCGATACCCATAGAGTAACCAAATTCTGAAGTAGCTACAGCATATGTATCAAAGTAGTAGGGCTTCATAGCATCCAGCACCCTTTCATCAAGACGGGTACTGGCTGCATTATCAAGATAAACGGTCTTATCCAACATTTAACCTCCAACAACTGAATTTTAATACATCGATCTAAATGAAGAGCGTGATACTGGCATCCTTTGCTTCATGGATATAAGTACCGACTGCTCCGTAATCATCAATCCATTCCCTGTGAAGCTCTTCTGGCTTTATCCCCATTATTTCCATTGTCATTTCACAGGCTATGATCCTGCCGCCAAGTTCTTTGTAATCCTCCATGAGTTTCTGAAGCGGCGCGACATTGGCTTTTTTCATTCTTTTGCCGACCATCCATTTTCCCAGTCCGAGCATGTGCATCTTTGAAAGAGGCCCTTTGTCCAGACCCCCCTCCTTAAGCCGCTGCAGTCCCCAGAAAGTGAAATACAGGGTTGCCTCCATTCCCATGGACAAGGCCCCGTTCCCTATGATAAGGGCGCTGTATATCTTATCCAGGTCCCCGCTGTGGACCACGATTACTGCCTTTCCTGACATCTTTGGCGCCGCCTATCTTTTTATCCTGATCTTCCATTCGTTACCCGTGTCTTCAATATCAATAACCTCAAGCCCCATGGCCTCGCAGGCCATAGGTATCTCTTTTTTTGAAGCAGGGTGTGTCCCCATGACCACGACCTCATCTCCAGGCGATGCTTTCCTCAGTGCTTTACGGCATTCCACGAGAGGGACAGGACATGTCTGCCCCCTTACATCGATTTCCACTTTTGCCATATGACTACCCCGTTGAAACGGATGCACAGCAAGTTAACGCTGTTAACTGTTCTATACTATGTGCAATAATATAGTTTTAACCCTCAACAGATATCAAGACTGATACCAATAAATACCTTATATCTATCATTATATTCTTTGCACTATTTAACAGTGCAGCACTATCCATTACTCCGAAAACATAATATGGCAGGTATCATTAAAAATCCTGTATCAGACCTTTTTGGGTCCATCAGTCCCCCCGGAACTATTATCCCGAATGCCGCCTTTCACCTCTGAGATCGTTCCAGAAATATCAAAAGTACAAAGCACCTATTCTTTCAGTATCTTCCTTATCAGGAGCAGGCCGATCATATTGATGGCTACTATCAGGACACTGCCAGCGATATAACGTGGGTTACGGAAGAATATATCACTTTTGGAAGCAGCCTGCTGCAGCCTGAAATCAATATCTTCGCTGCCTGTCAGATATATTTCTTCCTCCATAGGTGACATGGAAGCATCCTCAGATGTGAACCGGACAACGTAATTATGATCGGTCTCAATACCTGTGAGCAGGGTGTTACCAGACAGGGTTCTCTCGAATATAATATTTCCATCCAGAACGAGTTCCAGATCACCTTTAGTGGGTATCGATACTTTCAGGACCGTATGCTCTCTGAGCGGTATTGCTTCTCCGTCGGCGAGTCTGAGTTCGTCCGGCAGATAAAGTATATCAAGGATCGTAGGTGCAATGTCTTCCTGCCCGTAACTGCCTGGAATGATAGCATTTTCAATATCGTTTGTTGATATTACAAAAGGCACCTTTTGCGCTTCATCGCTCTTTGCATACTTAGCTGCCTGGTGACCTCCACGGGAATCCGGGCTTGGAAAAGCCATGCCATGGTCAGCAGTGAAGATAAAGGCGAGGTTATTCTCTTTGCATTTCATGTACAGGTCCATGCAGGCAGCATCAATGCCATCGATGGTCGCAATATAACCCGTGTCTTTTTTGTAATGACCCGCAGAGTCGGCAGCACCGACATTAATGGTAAGCAGGTAGCGCTGATTTGGATATTTGGCCTGCATGTGGTCAATTACCTCCAGTGCAGTCTCAAAGGCCCAGTTATCATATATGTCATATCGCTGCTGGGACCCTTCGGGGAATTGTCTGAGCCGTTCATTCAGTGCCGGTATGCTATTTTGCATAATAGCAGCTACTTCCAATGGTATCTGTTTTTGATCTGTTGCGCGTATATTTGTCCTGACGGTCATCTCCGGCTGGTTGACAGAATTGGCGGCATCAGCAACGACAACATCCTGCTTGGAGCACAGGGTGGCAAAATCGCCTTTATGCATGATTGCGAAAGTGTAGTAATCATATTCATGGGCAACATCATAAATAGTGGTGCCTGAGCCCTCTATTACATCGGACAGGGCTTTCGAGTAGCCGGTGACAAGGACCGAGTGACCTGCTTCCGTATAGGTATGGGGAGCCCGCACGTCAAGTACCCTGCAGCTCTGGCCTAAAATAATTGAAATATTATTGCCCTGCGATCTCGGAAGTACTTGTCCGTCCAGCGCGTAGGGCGTGAGTTCAGAATAGATATAAGGGGAACCCAAGCCATCCACTATCAATATCACTGCCCCGTTCGGTATGTTTACGGGGTTTACTTCCAGTATTTCTGTTGCTTCAGCTGGCTGGAGAGCGAAAATCAGAAAAAAGAGAATTAACAGAAACCTTATCTGTGCGAACAGTGGCGTTTTTTGTATTTTCTGCATGCCTTCAGTGAGGCGTAATCGCTATAATAAAGTTTCTATTTAAAACTTATTTTTATGAAAAGATTAATTATGGCTCCCGGCATCTAAGAAGAAATGAATATTACTTCTAACTCTCACTTTTTAATCTATCCTTAATAAGCAGTGAGGATAAGAGCATAATAGCACAGATGGCAAATATAGCTTCAAATCCGAGAATTCCAAGAAAAACACCGGCAAATAATGGTGTGATTCCCATTCCTGCGTAGATGCAGGTAGTAAAGATGCCCATTGCAAGCCCTCTCTGTATTCTCATAGTGGAAACAGCCAAGGGCAAACCTACCATACCTGTGCCAGAACCTGCGCCGATGAGTGCAAAGCCTGGCAAAGGGTATACTATGCTTAACAAGGCGCCAACAGCGGCTATTGTTATTCCTGTCCGGATCAGCCGGTCATAGTGCAGGTTCATTCTGCCTGCAGCCAGATTTGCTATCATCGCACTGACATACATTGCTGCAATGGACAGCCCAAGTGCTGTTTTACTGAGAGTTTCCTGGCTGTAGTCCGGATAAAAAGCTGTCAGTACTCCGCTTATACCAAATAGCAGAAATGATATGATCCATATGCGGGAGTATATTGTATTTGTAAAGTGACCGGCAACTGTGCGCACTCCTGGTATCTCATCAGATTCTCTGATTCTCATTTTCTCTCTTATTTTATGGTCTTTGTTTCCCTGCTTCCTGATCATTATGCCAGCTATCAAAATTAAGACCGCCATTGAAGTGAAGATAAAGATCCCACCCTTCAGATACCAGTGCGCAACATAGCCTGCCAGCGCGACCCCCAGTGCGAGACCTGCATTCAGGAGAAAGTTGAACTCGCCGATATACCGGCCCCTCTCCCCGTATTCCGACAGCATCGCATAGGCTACCGGGAAGAACGCGCCGCAGGCAATCCCCTCTGCCAGCCTTGCAGCCACAAGAACGTAAAGGTTCCCGCTGACAAGGAGCACTATACCTGAAACCAGTGTAATCAGGATTGCCATGATGATGAGCTTCTGGCCTTCATATCTGTCAGAAAGCATTCCAAAAGGCAGCATCGTAGCCAATGCTCCGATAAAGTATCCTGAGAACAGCAGGCTCGATGCGAACACCCTGTCACTTCCCTGTCCGGAAGCCGCCATTTCCGGCAACACAGGTATGACTGCATTGGATAGCCCCATTATCAGGAAGACGGTCAGATAAATCAACAGCCGGTTTTTATCCATATTTCTCCTAGCAGACCTTACTACAAAAATGGATTGGCAATAATGTTAATATGCTTTCTCGTTAAAACTGACTTTAAGATCAGCTCTCACTTTTCCAGGCACAATATTGAGTCTTTTAACTGAAGGTCCTTCTATAAACATACTTTATGTTCTAATAGATAAAATTTTATGGCGTATACAATAATTTAGTTAATGTGTAAACTTAAAATATAAAAATCAGTATTTGAAATATACGTTCTATATTTAGAAATTTTCATTTAAATCATGTAATATAATTTTAATAAGTATTGCAGTATATACTAAAATTTAAGAAGTGTATAATTATACATTTTTACTAATGTATATAAATTTCTAAAGGTTGTGATCGTAAAAAGTTCAATGTGGTAAAATTACTATAGTTCTACTTTTATAATATCATTACAGGATTGGAGACTCTACACTAAATGAATTAAAAATATAAATATTCAATTTTATAAATATAATAATGTTAAAACTTAATGAATTGTTAAAATAAAAAATGCCACTCCTGATTATAAACATAGGCGATACCCCTTTATTATGAGAAGTTAGTTTCCATAAGAGTATATAACAGGCTATCAGAAATAATATTGAGCACAGAAATAACTGCAAATCAGTAATAATTTATTGGGTCTAATCCATCGCAGTATCTATCTCCACGTCTGTGCTCCCTTTGAATGTTGATTATTTCGGGGCAATAAAGCGCATTCTTGACAGAGCCGACCAACTCCTTGGTAAAGTAGCTCTGACGCAAGGTATGTCCTTTAATATGGGATCTTTTCAGGTGACAAAACAGGGCCTTACAATATGAGACATAAAAACAGCAATGTAAACCGTGAAAAGTGCGAATGGGGACATCCAATAAAGGTGGTTTCTTAAGTGAACCTCACTTTATTAATGGCAATGGGGGCAGCTAAAACTCAGATATCGGCCCTATCTGATGATGGTTTCCTATTATTGGCTGCCAATATGAAAGAATACTTCAACGAGGAAAGCAAAAAGCGGGGGCTTGTCCTGTGAACATTAACCTTACAGGTAAGAGGCTTTGTGTTTTCGGCCTGCCGGGGTCCGGTAAAACCAACTTTACCAAGGTCCTTTTAGCATCAACAAAAAAGGCCCTGATCTATGACACCCTGCCCGAGTACAAAGGCTTTGATAGGTATTTACCCAAGTACCGGGACTACTCCGAGGAATCCCAGGACGAATTAAACGCATTTATCCGTAAATACGTGACAGTCAAGCAAAAAAGGCCGCAGTTCTTCATAATCGATAAAGCTGACCGCTATTGTCCGAACCGTCAACCATTGCCTGACCAAGTGGACGAACTCAACGACTTTAACCGGCGCTTCCGGTTAGCTACTGGCTACATTTTCCGCAGGCCCACACAATTAAATATTGATCTTGTCGAGCTTGCGCACTATCTGGCATTCTTCCGGCTTGTGGGTAAAAACGACTATCAATATATGGAAGCTATAAGCGAGAAAGCAGGGGATGCTGTACGGGCTCTGGAATCTTACCAGTATGTTTTAGTGGATGAGTCAGGAACTTTAAAACCTGTCTGCCAGCTAAGGATATGGGGACAGCTCCTATTATGTAATTAGTATCTGCTTATATAATAAAACTAAATTAGTGGAATAAAAGTATATATAGTATCAAAATTATAAAAAATAGTGCACTAAATCAAAGTGCTTGTATCCATCCTCTATCGTTTATAGGGTTACTCAATGTATCCTCCTGGCATGTAACCCTATTATATTATTAATCCTATTTTCCTATTAAGGATACTTTTTTGTTTTCTCGACGAGCGACCTAAACTAAATTTGTCTTAAAAAGATATCTCATAAAAAACTTTATAATTGGCTATCATAATAATTCGTGACCTATAACACAATGTGTATAGATGAGTAGAAAATGCCAACATTACTAAGTACAGCAGCAGTTAAAAGCTCGGCGCAAAGTCCGCGTAGAGTCCATTATCGCTGGTGATTCCGGCGGTGTGAGTGTATCCTGGGTACTGCTATTCTCGAGCCTGTTCTGAGCGCTCCTCTGGGTGCAGTAGAGGGTGCAGCATTCGGGCCTGGCGGTTATTGTAGGGACTGGCATACCTTTACAGCTACATAAATCATGTACGACCTCACTTTAACGGGATCCGGAGTAGCCTATTACTTCGCAACATAGGCGGGATGATGGCAGAACTTGACATCCAGATCCTATCCCTTAAAACCGGGACAAGCTTCTAATAAATACTAGCGTTTGATATAAATTAGGCCGAATTGCTGACCGTGTGGAAAACTGCGAAAACTATAAAGTTACTTTAAAAAAATACAATGTAACCAAGTAATGTTACATTTTAAACTATTTTTTATTATATACTTTAGTATAGGTATAAACTCATTCGTACTTCTACTGACAAATTTTAATAAATTTATTTTGACTGATAAAATTTGAGTAAGTATAATATTTTTTAATACAGATGATGTACAAAAATGTACAACTGTAATTGTTTAAGCCTATATTTATATTAGTACTTCTGATGTGTTTAGGCTACCATCTACAGACCCAATTAATCAATATAAAATAAGCTTAATAAAAATTCAGTTATGTTTTTTATATACAGTTCTAACTTTGCCGTACACTTGACAAAACAAGTCGTTTTGTAATATTAAGTTATCAAACTATAACCTTTGATAATATGGCTCTCTTTCAGTCAACATGTGTTCAAGTATGTAATAATAGTTACTGAAAATATGACCATTAGTAATATATCTTTAATCTGTAAAGCGCAAAAAATTTACTATGCTTGAAATTCTTATAAACTATAGGAACGGATTTTATCGTTTTTCCAAACCCTATACTTTTCTCAACTCGATTGTTTCAAAGACTATAAGAATGAACAAATATCTGCCTTCAACCCTATGATGATCTGCTAAAAAGTATTCACAATACACATAATCAGATGTGTAAAAACATTTATTCTTATAGACACTGTAACGATAGCAGTAAACACATATGCTAAAAGGCTTTTTTTAGTGAGCAGTGTTTGTTAAATAAATTATATTATTGATGCACACATTAATGAATCGGGGTAACCTGTTCAAATCTAAAAAAACAGGATAAATGAAAATGATAAAAATTAAAGTATAAGTAATTTAATTGATAGAGTTCATTAATTTTGTTCTATATTTATCTACTCTAATTAGAGATGCTGATGCTACCCTCTGCATGTATAAAGTATTAATATAAATATAGTCTTATTTTACTAGCAGAATACCCTGAATTGAATAGGATATTACTGTAGGTTATTAATGCATAAGTATTTATTATTTTGTTCCTCACTTATGTACAATACCACTGTATATACTATCTTCGTATAATCACGAACTATTGTGCATATATATCTAAAATATTTAATATAATTAAAATTATTAATCTATTTTATTAGTAATAAATTATAAAAATATAGTAATTATATGTAACTAAAAGGAGTTACTTAAATCTAGCTATTTTAACGTATATGTTATGGCATATATGTTAGTTATTCACATGAAATGTAAAAATTATTATGCTGACAAATTTTATCATTTAGTTAATTTTTTATAAACGTTCTTCAATTTAGCACTTCTCAAATATTTAGATAAATATCAAAAATCTCTCTTAACTCTGGATATTTTTTACGTGCCCTGTACAAATATTGGCGAACGTATTTCTTACCGCTTGCTTTTGCGAACAGTGTTTTTATTTCTGCCTGCGTGAAAACGGTTTCCAGCTTCTTGAGGGGGATTGCCTGTAAAGACAGCAGCTCTTCGGAAAGTTGGGCATTTTCCTCTCCTACTGCAGCAGGAGCATCGGGACCTTGATGTACAGAGGATGCAGCTTCCTGGAGAGAGTGTTCGCCAAGCCAGATCCAATACTTATTATACAGGATGGCATACATACGACCACAGGCAGAGCACCTGGCAGCAACCACAATCTTGTCTTCCTGCAGATGGTAGCTTATACTGACAACATCAGCATTACATTTACTGCAGGTACCAATAAGGTTCTGTTCCAGGTTATCAAGGGGAAGTTCCGCCTCATAGGCTTTCAGGATATTGTTCTGCAGATCATAAGTATAAGGCATAGCTTCACCAAAAACTGAGAGATAAATAGGGGATAATTGTAGATAACTGTGAATAAGTAGGGATAAATTTGATATGGCTTTTATGTAAAGGTGATATAAAGGTCTTTCAGTTACTCAGGATATTAAACTTTAAAAACCTATTTATAGATAGAAGTTGATATAAAAAAGGCTATATCAATATGGCAAAGAGGTGTGACTATAGAATCAATTCGATCTAAAATAATACGGAGACTACAACGATTTATCGAACTTGATGCCAATGGTCTTCGCAGTCATATACTATCAAAATTCCTAAGTGTAAAGGAAACCACCGTAGATCAATTGCATGCCGCAATCACTGTAAAGTACGAGATCTCACGTAGCGCGATTGCGTCAATGGTCGGATACATATACTCAAAGATAGGAGTATTGAGATCCCACAAAGAATCCTACAAAACTCCCATCATCTATTCCCTGAAAGAAGAGTATGTGGATCTTATCAGAAATGCGCTGGAATCAGGCAATATCGCACAGCCTGCAGCATAATGCCAGAATGCCATGTCCATAGTCAAAAATGCACCACGGACATCTACTACCATTGTGATACGTTCCGATGCAAATACCCGCATTACGCACTCCAGGGATCCGTATTATAACCTGATGAGGAGGCTATTCCAGGAAGAAGCTACTGCCGTGCGCGGCCAGAAGTTCCTTATCATGGTAGAAGAACGCCAGAAGAGCGGTGATCCCATAAAGACCGGCGAGTGGGAGAAACTGCTGGAGGAACTTGACATCGGGCGTGCATCCTTTTATGCCATGCGAAATAAATTGCTAGGCGCCGGCCTTATTTCAAACCGCAATGGCGAGTACCGCCTCTCCGGCCAGTTCAGCAAAGATCTTATCGACATGGCCAGATGGTGGTGGACAGCCGTTCTGAATGAGAATCCTGAAAGCCTTTGATCAGATCGATCAGGTTTTGACCGATATCTTAATATCTTACTATTGCAATTAAGGAATACTTTCACAGAAGCCCGGTAGTGTAGTGGTCAATCATGCAGGACTCTGGATCCCGCAACCTCGGTTCGAATCCGTGCCGGGCTACTAAATTATTTTAGATAGTCCTCTTCTGAAGGCGTTTTTTGAACGTTACTTTTTCAAAAATATAGTATATGTCTTGACCATTTGGCGGGCAACTTAAGATTATGAAAATAATAATTATCTCCAATAATTTTAAAGAGATTTAATCCCAACGAGAGAATATTGTAAATTTCTGTTTCTCTTCTATCTTTATAGTTTTAAAGCTCCTTGTTATGTGCCCGGGAAAATCACTTATGTAGAGACCTTTAGTTGCCAGAGACATGTGAATCCCTTCTAGTATAATCTCTGTCTGCCAATCCCATATTACCACCATTTAATTGTATAATGTTTCATTAGCAACTTCTTTACTACTCTTACATATTGTTTTGGTTTCAATTAATGTACTTCTAAGTTCCAAAAAGTGTTTAGAATCCATATCCATCAAAACTTTTTTATTTACTTCCATGAACATAAGTAAATCATCGGTTTGAGATTCCAACACTTCATTACTAATTATTGAAGACCTTGCAGCACTACGAAAATTGGTTTTCAAAGTATTCATTTTATTAACAGCTGATGAAGATTGCTGTTGATAGTAAGACATCTCATAATATTCGTCGAGATATGCATTATATTCATCAGCTGCATAATTGAAATTATCCACTGCTATTTGATTTGACTTTACCAATTTATTGTATTGGTCAATACGCAGATTAAATTCATTAGACACATCCTGATTTAGTCCATATGAAATTACTTGTGAGGTGTTTATTGATTCACCAGCTGAGTCTACATAACTTTTTTCGATTATTGAAGGTAACACGAACATTCCTGCAATTATTAATACAACCCAAATAATCCATGAATTAGATCTCTTTTTTGAAACAATTACAGTTTCTTCAGTAGTTGGTTTTCCAATGTTTTTCATGGCTCCACCTTTTTATTTCAACTTTCTTCTTTCAATATGTACTTCGCCAATACATGCCGTTGTAATCTTTTCGAGTGATTTATATATTTATGCCTGTATATAGTTATCCCGAATTTTTTGTACGCTAAAGATTACAAGACGAAAATCCATGTATCCTGCACTGTTCTTTTTACAATCACGTCTTTAGGGTCTCAAAGAAAGGCAGGCCTCCTAAGCCGGTCAAATTACTTCTATGTGAGAAGATTGAGAGTTGGACAGGTGTATCTATGGTCTTCAATTGGAACTTCTGGATTCATTTGGATTGTTCTCCTGAAGTAATTATACGGAAGAATTTCTTTGCTACTTTTTTTAAGTATGAAGACCAACCGGCTGCAAACTTTTCTCCGTCTGAAGGGAAAAGAGTAACCTATTGAAGAAATCATTTCCTCAGGGTATCAAGAGACTTTATATTCCAAGTCCTTGAAGTCTCTGAGCCATTCTTGTGATGTAAATGAGGTATCCCACAAGTGTACCTTTTGCGAGACCTTCAATATGACACTTTACCATAAAGTTCTCGATCAGGTCCTTATTCTCTTGAGATACTCCGATTCTCTGAGTCGCTTCGTTGCTTTAAAAGAACCAATATCAAAAGAGTATACATCGTCCACGTTACGAATCATCAATTATATAGCTATGCCAAATAGCTTTTGTTGGGCTACCATACTCTTTTCCAGTAAAGTATCGTTTTCTACTCTGCAGGAACAAAGACGTTTATCGCCATTTAGGATTGCTTGTAGAATTTAAAATGTGTACTGCAATCTTTCATAGGTCGTTCTCTTTCTTCCAGAGAATGAAATATGTTCATTCCTCCAGGTCCTCCTCCACTCCTGTTTCTGCTGCAAATATGTAAACTCCTATTTCGTATGCTGCATCACCAAGTACCTCTGCGTCTTTTATATATTGAACGTACTTGAAACTGTTTCCGACTATCTGAAAAATATTACTCCAGTACTGACTTATATACTCAATGGACCATCGATCGCCCGGAAGCTGGCCAAACTGAGGGATATCTCCCCCACGCGGCATAAATTTCGGCTTACCGGTATATAGTTGTGTGATTTCTGGTATATTTTGTGCCTGTACGGCAGAAACAAATCCCATGCTGATGTCTTTTATTGTATTGCATATTTCTTCGTTGGTCACTACTGATCCTCCCCTGTAAAATGGAAAATCCAGGATTTATGGCAGATCACTGCCTGCGTTTAGCACATTTTTCTTCGGTTTCACGTTCACTGCAGGCAAAATCATGGTGATGTACCGAACACTTTTTTCCATCAGGCCTCTTCTGGTTCAGATCGCATATACTGAGAAAGGTTCTGTCATGATTGCACAATCGTTGGGCCTTTGCTTTATTCTCGCGGTTGCATTCGGTTTTACCCATCCAGATAGTATGTATTCTTCTGCCGCCGCACTCCTTATCACTTGAACACTTGCAGATTGCATAAGCATAGGTGGCACCGGCAATCCCCGGAGAGGTTTCAACCGGTGGAGATCTTTGCGAACCGCTCCCGGGTGCAGGACGGCTTTCCCAATCCAGCCAAAAATTGGCAATGGACTTCGAGTAATTCACATTTTGAGAAATAAGAGGACTTATACCAAAAAAGGCAGTTTCTATGTCAGCATCGGTTTCTATGCGCGCACCCATCATCACATCCACTTCATCCACAGTGCTTGGTACACTCTGTGTCACATGTTCAGAATCACTAAACGGTGCAAAATCTCCTTCATCAACCTTGGTCAGCGGTAGTGTGAGCTTGAAAGAGCTGCTTTCGCCAATTGGTATTTCAGCTTCGATCAGTCCCAGATCGCCGACCGTAGCTGCTGATATACCTCCTCCGCCGATTTGGAATAATGGCTGGCTTGGAGGCGTCGGATTATCTGC
>Ga0209347_1000870_pt1 | contig 61842 bp, 47 predicted proteins | sample AutmiccommuBRH23_FD_187382 | JGI IMG/M metagenome (GOLD analysis project Ga0209347, IMG submission 187382) | Deep subsurface microbial communities from Mt. Terri, Switzerland - Autotrophic microbial communities BRH/23 (SPAdes) (version 2) | ecosystem: Environmental > Aquatic > Deep subsurface >... | reverse complement strand
TTGTTTTTGTTTTGGGTTGCATTCTCTTTTTCCCGTTTGGGGGTGTGACCTGTTTTTGATGCCAGTTTTGGTGTCTTTTTGTTAGGTCAGGCTTGTTCTGATTCGAATTCACCTGTCTGCTTTGCAGGTTGGGTTGTTTTTGTTTGGAGAGTTTGATTCTGGCTCAGGACGAACGCTGGCGGCGTGCTTAACACATGCAAGTCGAACGGAAAGGCCCTTCGGGGTACTCGAGTGGCGAACGGGTGAGTAACACGTGGGTGATCTGCCCTGCACTTTGGGATAAGCCTGGGAAACTGGGTCTAATACCGAATACACCTCATGGGATGCATGTTTTGTGGGGGAAAGCTTTTGCGGTGTGGGATGGGCCCGCGGCCTATCAGCTTGTTGGTGAGGTTACGGCTCACCAAGGCGACGACGGGTAGCCGGCCTGAGAGGGTGTCCGGCCACACTGGGACTGAGATACGGCCCAGACTCCTACGGGAGGCAGCAGTGGGGAATATTGCACAATGGGCGCAAGCCTGATGCAGCGACGCCGCGTGAGGGATGACGGCCTTCGGGTTGTAAACCTCTTTCGCCAGGGACGAAGCGTGAGTGACGGTACCTGGAGAAGAAGCACCGGCCAACTACGTGCCAGCAGCCGCGGTAATACGTAGGGTGCGAGCGTTGTCCGGAATTACTGGGCGTAAAGAGCTCGTAGGTGGTTTGTCGCGTTGTTCGTGAAAACTCACAGCTTAACTGTGGGCGTGCGGGCGATACGGGCAGACTTGAGTACTGCAGGGGAGACTGGAATTCCTGGTGTAGCGGTGGAATGCGCAGATATCAGGAGGAACACCGGTGGCGAAGGCGGGTCTCTGGGCAGTAACTGACGCTGAGGAGCGAAAGCGTGGGGAGCGAACAGGATTAGATACCCTGGTAGTCCACGCCGTAAACGGTGGGTACTAGGTGTGGGTTTCCTTCCTTGGGATCCGTGCCGTAGCTAACGCATTAAGTACCCCGCCTGGGGAGTACGGCCGCAAGGCTAAAACTCAAAGAAATTGACGGGGGCCCGCACAAGCGGCGGAGCATGTGGATTAATTCGATGCAACGCGAAGAACCTTACCTGGGTTTGACATGCACAGGACGTGCCTAGAGATAGGTATTCCCTTGTGGCCTGTGTGCAGGTGGTGCATGGCTGTCGTCAGCTCGTGTCGTGAGATGTTGGGTTAAGTCCCGCAACGAGCGCAACCCTTGTCTCATGTTGCCAGCACGTAATGGTGGGGACTCGTGAGAGACTGCCGGGGTCAACTCGGAGGAAGGTGGGGATGACGTCAAGTCATCATGCCCCTTATGTCCAGGGCTTCACACATGCTACAATGGCCGGTACAAAGGGCTGCGATGCCGTGAGGTGGAGCGAATCCTTTCAAAGCCGGTCTCAGTTCGGATCGGGGTCTGCAACTCGACCCCGTGAAGTCGGAGTCGCTAGTAATCGCAGATCAGCAACGCTGCGGTGAATACGTTCCCGGGCCTTGTACACACCGCCCGTCACGTCATGAAAGTCGGTAACACCCGAAGCCGGTGGCCTAACCCCTTGTGGGAGGGAGCCGTCGAAGGTGGGATCGGCGATTGGGACGAAGTCGTAACAAGGTAGCCGTACCGGAAGGTGCGGCTGGATCACCTCCTTTCTAAGGAGCACCACGAGACTTGAGCCCGCCCACATCGTGTGGGGGTTCGGTGATTCAAGCGATTCGTGAAGATGGCCTGTTCTCTGTAGTGGAGGCGGGTCTGGTGCACGACAACAGACGCACCTGCCGGTATGGGATTTCGAGTGATCGAGCCGGTGGGGGGATTGCCAGACACACTATTGGGCTTTGAGACAACAAGCCCGCGGCCCGTTCCCGTTGGGGGGCGTGTGCCGGCCTTCGCCTCTGGAGGTTGTGATTGATTCAGGGGTGGGGGTCTTGTTGTTGCCCTGCTTTGGTGGTGGGGTGTGGTGTTTGATTTGTGGATAGTGGTTGCGAGCATCTAGATGGCGGCTTGCGCGAAAGGGTTCACCCTCTTTGTGGGGGGTGGGTTTTTTGTGTGGGTGGTCGTCTGATATTGCAATTTTGTTGATCTCAAATTTTTTTGAGTGACTCATTTTTTTGGTTTTGTGTTGTAAGTGTTTAAGGGCGCATGGTGGATGCCTTGGCACTGGGAGCCGATGAAGGACGTGGGAGGCTGCGATATGCCTCGGGGAGCTGTCAACCGAGCGTGGATCCGAGGATGTCCGAATGGGGAAACCCGGCACGAGTGATGTCGTGTCACCTGCATCTGAATACATAGGGTGCAGGGGGGAACGCGGGGAAGTGAAACATCTCAGTACCCGTAGGAAGAGAAAACAAAAGTGATTCCGTGAGTAGTGGCGAGCGAAAGCGGAGGATGGCTAAACCGTGTGCATGTGATACCCGGCGGGGGTTGTGTGTGCGGTGTTGTGGGGCGTTTCTTCTCTCATCCGCCGATGAGGGCAGGAGTAAAAAACCGTGGAGTTAGTGGAAGTGGCCTGGGATGGCCTGCCGTAGAGGGTGAGAGCCCCGTAGACGAAAACTTGACGGCTCCTGTGGAATGTTTTCCCCGAGTAGCAGCGGGCCCGTGGAATCTGCTGTGAATCTGCCGGGACCACCCGGTAAGCCTGAATACTTCCCAGTGACCGATAGCGGATTAGTACCGTGAGGGAATGGTGAAAAGTACCCCGGGAGGGGAGTGAAATAGTACCTGAAACCGTGCGCTTACAATCCGTCAGAGCCTTCGTGTTAAAGCGTGGGGTGATGGCGTGCCTTTTGAAGAATGAGCCTGCGAGTCAGGGACATGTCGCGAGGTTAACCCGTGTGGGGTAGCCGTAGCGAAAGCGAGTCTGAATAGGGCGTATCCAATCCGTTGGGGTTGGTGTAGTGGTGTGTTCTGGACCCGAAGCGGAGTGATCTACCCATGGCCAGGGTGAAGCAGCAGTAAGATGTTGTGGAGGCCCGAACCCACTTAGGTTGAAGACTGAGGGGATGAGCTGTGGGTAGGGGTGAAAGGCCAATCAAACTCCGTGATAGCTGGTTCTCCCCGAAATGCATTTAGGTGCAGCGTCGCAGTGTTCGTGTCGGAGGTAGAGCTACTGGATGGCCGATGGGCCCTACTAGGTTACTGACGTCAGCCAAACTCCGAATGCCGACACGGTGTAATGCGGCAGTGAGACGGCGGGGGATAAGCTCCGTGCGTCGAGAGGGAAACAGCCCAGATCGCCGGCTAAGGCCCCTAAGCGTGTGCTAAGTGGAAAAGGATGTGCAGTCGCGAAGACAACCAGGAGGTTGGCTTAGAAGCAGCCACCCTTGAAAGAGTGCGTAATAGCTCACTGGTCAAGTGATTGTGCGCCGATAATGTAGCGGGGCTCAAGCACACCGCCGAAGCCGCGGCAGCACACCTTGTGTGTGCTGGGTAGGGGAGCGTCCTGCATCCGGTGAAGCCACAGAGTGATCTAGTGGTGGAGGGTGTGGGAGTGAGAATGCAGGCATGAGTAGCGATAAGGCAAGTGAGAACCTTGCCCGCCGAAAGACCAAGGGTTCCTGGGGCAGGCCAGTCCGCCCAGGGTGAGTCGGGACCTAAGGCGAGGCCGACAGGCGTAGTCGATGGACAACGGGTTGATATTCCCGTACCCGTGTGTGTGCGTCCCTGATGAATCACCGGTACTAACCGCCCAAAACCGGAATCACCAATCACCTTCGGGTGTGCGGGTTTCCGGGGCTGCGCGGGACCTTCGGTGGTAGTAGTCAAGCGATGGGGTGACGCAGGAAGGTAGCCGTACCAGTCAGTGGTAATACTGGGGTAAACCTGTAGGGAGGAACCTAGGTAAATCCGGGTTTCATATAATCCTGAGAGGTGATGCATAGCCGATTGAGGCGAATTCGGTGATCCTATGCTGTCAAGAAAAGCCTCTAGCGAGTCCACACACGGCCCGTACCCCAAACCAACACAGGTGGTCAGGTAGAGAATACCGAGGCGTACGAGTGAACTATGGTTAAGGAACTCGGCAAAATGCCCCCGTAACTTCGGGAGAAGGGGGACCCCCACACCGTCAACACCCTTGCGGTGGGCAGCGGGAGGGGGTGGCACAAACCAGTGAGAAGCGACTGTTTACTAAAAACACAGGTCCGTGCGAAGTCGCAAGACGATGTATACGGACTGACGCCTGCCCGGTGCTGGAAGGTTAAGAGGACCGGTTAACCCTTCGGGGTGAAGCTGAGAATTTAAGCCCCAGTAAACGGCGGTGGTAACTATAACCATCCTAAGGTAGCGAAATTCCTTGTCGGGTAAGTTCCGACCTGCACGAATGGCGTAACGACTTCTCAACTGTCTCAACCATAGACTCGGCGAAATTGCATTACGAGTAAAGATGCTCGTTACGCGCGGCAGGACGAAAAGACCCCGGGACCTTCACTACAACTTGGTATTGGTGCTCGATACGGTTTGTGTAGGATAGGTGGGAGACTGTGAAACCGACACGCCAGTGTGGGTGGAGTCGTTGTTGAAATACCACTCTGATCGTATTGGGCCTCTAACCTCGAACCGTATATCCGGTTCAGGGACAGTGCCTGGTGGGTAGTTTAACTGGGGCGGTTGCCTCCTAAAAAGTAACGGAGGCGCCCAAAGGTTCCCTCAACCTGGACGGCAATCAGGTGTTGAGTGTAAGTGCACAAGGGAGCTTGACTGCGAGACGTACATGTCAAGCAGGGACGAAAGTCGGGACTAGTGATCCGGCACCCCCGAGTGGAAGGGGTGTCGCTCAACGGATAAAAGGTACCCCGGGGATAACAGGCTGATCTTCCCCAAGAGTCCATATCGACGGGATGGTTTGGCACCTCGATGTCGGCTCGTCGCATCCTGGGGCTGGAGCAGGTCCCAAGGGTTGGGCTGTTCGCCCATTAAAGCGGCACGCGAGCTGGGTTTAGAACGTCGTGAGACAGTTCGGTCTCTATCCGCCGCGCGCGTCAGAAGCTTGAGGAAACCTGTCCCTAGTACGAGAGGACCGGGACGGACGAACCTCTGGTACACCAGTTGTCCCACCAGGGGCACCGCTGGATAGCCACGTTCGGACAGGATAACCGCTGAAAGCATCTAAGCGGGAAACCCCCTCCAAGACCAGGCTTCTCACCCATTAAGTGGGATAAGGCCCCCCGCAGACCACGGGATCGATAGACCAGACCTAGAAACCCAGCAATGGGCGCAGGGAACTGGCACTAACCGGCCGAAAACTTACAACAACCCCAAAACCTCGCAACCACACCACACCAAAGAATCAACCACGATTCACACCCCACCACCAAAAAACACTTCCCCCAACACACCGGGGGACACTAAATAAAGTGAATAGAGTTACGGCGGTCCATAGCGGCAGGGAAACGCCCGGACCCATCCCGAACCCGGAAGCTAAGCCTGCCAGCGCCGATGATACTACCCACACGGGTGGAAAAGTAGGACACCGCCGAACACAAATTGGAATCGCCCCCCACTTAATTGTGGGGGGCGTTTTCCATTTCCGAATTCGACGCCATGGAATTCGTCAATTGTGGGCCGATCGATTTTGGCCGTATCCTTTGCAGGACGAACACCATGCGAGCAGGAAGGGCCCACGTGCCGCAGGAGACCCAGGGCGGCCGCGACGATCGGCGCCCGCGCCGAGGTTCGGCATCCGGCGGCCCGCGAGCGGGCCGCGATCAGCGATCGGCGCCGCGCACCTCCGGACCACAGCGCGCCCGCCGCGCCCAACCGCGGCCTGATGGCGACGACAACCGCGACGTCGGCCCGTCGATTCCCGCCAACATCGAGGCCCGACAGCTCGCACCCGAGATCCGCGGTGAGCTCACAACTCTCGACAAGAGCACCGCCGACGTCATCGCCCGTCATCTGGTCGCCGCCGGCGAACTCCTCGAGGACGACCCCGAAGCGGCACTGGCCCATGCCCGGGCCGCCCGTGCGCGAGCGGGCAGGATCGCTGCGGTGCGCGAGGCCGTCGGGATTGCCGCCTATCAGTGCGGCGACTGGGCCCAGGCGCTGGCCGAGCTACGTGCGGCCCGCCGGATGGGTAGCCGCTCTCCGTTGCTCGCCCTGATCGCCGACTGCGAACGCGGGATCGGCCGGCCCGAGCGTGCGATCGAGCTCGCCCGTACCCCGGACGCCGCGCAGCTCAGCGGCGACGACGCCGACGAGCTGCGCATCGTCGTCGCGGGCGCCCGCTCGGATCTGGGCGAGCATGACCAGGCGCTGGCCATTCTGTCGTCGCCGCAACTGGATCCGGCCCGGACCGGACAGACCGCCGCCCGGCTGTTCTACGCCTACGCCGAGACACTGCTGGCGCTGGGCCGTGACCAGGAAGCACTGCAGTGGTTCCTCCACGCCGCCCGCGCCGACGTCGAAGCGGTCACCGACGCCGAAGAGCGGATCACGGAGCTCTCCTGACGTGAGCACCCTTGCGCAGCAACATGATTGCCTGTTGCTTGACCTCGATGGCACGGTGTTCCGCGGGCACGCGCCCACCCCCGGCGCCGTCGAGACACTCGCCGCTGTCGAATCCCGCATCCTGTTCGTGACCAACAACGCGTCACGGGGGGCCGGGCAGGTCGCCGAGCACCTGCGTGAGCTCGGCTTCACCGCGGAACCCGACGATGTCGTCACCAGCGCGCAGAGCGCCGCCCGGCTGCTCGCCGAGCAATTGCCGCAGGCCGCAAAGGTTCTCATCGTCGGCACCGACGCCCTGGCCGCCGAGATCAGCGGGGTCGGCCTCGCACCGGTCCGGCAGTGGTCGGACGCCCCGGTCGCCGTGGTGCAGGGACACTCCCCGCAGACGGGCTGGCCCGACCTGGCAGAGGCGGCGCTGGCCATCAGGTCGGGCGCGCTGTGGGTGGCCGCCAACGTGGACAAGACGCTGCCCTCGGAACGCGGTCTGCTGCCCGGCAACGGCTCCATGGTGGCCGCATTGCGCACGGCCACCGACCGCGAACCGCAGGTTGCCGGCAAGCCGGCACCGGTCCTGATGGCAGACGCCATGTCCCGCGGCGACTTTCACGCCCCGCTGGTGATCGGCGACCGCCTCGATACCGACATCGCCGGAGCCACTGCCTCACAGCTGCCCAGCCTGATGGTGCTGTGCGGGGTGAACACCGCCGAGGACGCGATCTGGGCGATTCCGTCGCAGCGGCCCGACTATCTTGCCGAGGACCTCCGCGCCCTCACCGCCGACGCCGACACACTGCGTGTCGGGCCGCACCCCGGCTGGCAGGTCGACGTCCAATCGGAAACGGTGACGGTGCGCACCACCGGGAACGATCCCGGCGATGACCTGTCGGTGGTACGGGCGATCGCCGCCGCGGTCTGGGCGGCCGACGCCGATGGGCAACACCGGGCGATCTCCGCCGTCGACGACACCGCCCGACAGGCCATCGACCGCTGGTCACTGGTGCAGGCCGCCGGCGGCAGGGGTGCGCTAGCGTGAACACCGCCATGACTAACGATCCCGACGAGATCCGCGCCCAGGTCGTCGAATTGCTGGGCGAGCAGACCGACCCCACCGAATCCGACCTGGACGCCGTCGCGGCGCGTCTGGAGGAGGCGCACGATCTTCTGGTGCAGGCGCTGGAATCGGTCGAGAAGGGCTGAGCCGCGTGACGCGGCGCGCTCGTGTGGACGCCGAGCTGGTCCGACGCGGCCTGGCCCGGTCGCGCCAGCAGGCTGCCGAAATGATCGGTGCCGGACGGGTCAGCATCGACGGAGTGCTCGCCGCCAAACCCGCAACGGCGATCCCTGTGAGCGCCAACCTGATCGTCGCGGACCTGGGCGAGCACTCCTGGGTGTCGCGCGGGGCACACAAGTTGATCGGCGCACTTGACGCGTTCGGCCTCGCGGTCGACGGAAGGCGCTGCCTGGACGCGGGCGCCTCGACCGGCGGATTCACTGAGGTGCTGCTCGACCGCAACGCCCGTGAGGTCGTCGCCGCCGACGTCGGCTACGGCCAACTCGCCTGGCCGCTGCGCACCGACCCGAGGGTGACCGTGATGGAGCGCACCAACGTCCGCGACCTCACCGCCGACGCGATCGGCGGGCCCGTGGACCTGATCGTCGCCGATCTGTCGTTCATCTCGCTGGCGACTGTGCTGCCCGCACTGACCGCGTGCGCGTCGCACGACGCCGATATCGTTCCCATGGTGAAGCCGCAGTTCGAGGTCGGGAAGGACCGCGTGGGTGCCGGCGGGGTCGTCTCGGATCCGGCGCTGCGCACCGAGGCGGTGCTGGCGGTGGCCCGCCGCGCCGCCGAACTGCACTGGCAGACCGTCGCCGTCACCGCCAGCCCGTTGCCCGGGCCCGCAGGCAACGTCGAGTACTTCCTGCATCTGCGTGCCGAGACCGACCATGCGCTACCGGCGGCTTCGCTCGAAGATGCGGTCCGGCAGGCCGTCGAAGAGGGGCCGCAATGACGCACGAACGCACGATCCTGCTCGTCGTCCACACCGGCCGTGAGGCGGCGACCGAGGTCGCACGCCGGGTGGAGAAGGTCCTCGGCGACAACGAGATCGGGCTGCGGGTGCTCTCCGCCGAGGCCGTCGACAAGGGCCCGGTCCACCTGGCACCCGACGACATGCGTGCGCTCGGCATCGACATCGAGGTGGTCGACGCCGAAGAGCGTGCCGCGGCGGGATGCGAGCTGGTGCTCGTCCTCGGCGGCGACGGCACGTTCCTGCGCGCCGCCGAACTCGCCCGCAATGTCGAGATCCCGGTGCTCGGGGTGAACCTCGGCCGGATCGGCTTCCTGGCCGAGGCCGAGGCGGACTCGATCGACGCCGTGCTCGACCACGTCATCAAGCGCGACTACCGCGTCGAGGAACGCATGACGCTGGACGTCGCGGTCCGTGCCGGGGGAGAGCTGCTCGACCGCGGCTGGGCCCTCAACGAGGCCAGCCTGGAGAAGGGGCCCCGCCTGGGGGTGCTCGGTGTGGTCCTCGAGGTCGACGGGCGGCCGGTGTCGGCGTTCGGCTGCGACGGGGTGCTGGTGTCGACGCCGACGGGGTCGACGGCCTACGCGTTCTCGGCAGGCGGTCCCGTGCTGTGGCCTGATCTGGAGGCGATCCTGGTCGTGCCCAACAACGCCCACGCGCTGTTCGCCCGGCCGATGGTGACCAGCCCGAAGGCGTCGATCGCGATCGAGATCGAGGCCGGCGGCCACGACGCGCTGGTGTTCTGCGACGGACGGCGCGAGATGGTGGTGCCTGCGGGGGGCCGGCTCGAGGTGACCCGGTGTGGCACGCCGCTGAAGTGGGTGCGGCTGGACAGCGCGCCGTTCACCGATCGGCTGGTGCGCAAGTTCCGGTTGCCGGTCACGGGGTGGCGCGGGCAGTAGTGCTTTCCGAGATCCGTATCGAGTCGCTGGGCGCGATCAGCGCCGCGACCGCCGAGTTCGACGGCGGTCTGACGGTGCTCACCGGCGAGACCGGCGCAGGCAAGACGATGGTCGTCACCGGCCTGCACCTGCTGGGCGGCGCCCGAGCCGACCCAACCAAGGTGCGCTCCGGGGCGGCCCGCGCTGTGGTCGAAGGCCGTTTCGTCACAGACGAACTCGGCGGCACCGTGATCAGCGAGGTGGATGAGATCCTCGATTCCTCCGGCGCCGAGCGCGACGACGACGGCAGCGTCATCGCCGCCCGCTCGGTCAGCCGGGACGGACCGTCGAGGGCGTATCTCGGCGGCCGCAGCGTCCCCGCCAGGTCGCTGGGCGGGTTCACCAACGAACTGCTGACACTGCACGGTCAGAACGACCAGCTGCGGTTGATGCGGCCCGACCAGCAGCGCGCCGCCCTGGACCGCTACGCCGACGTCACCAAGCAATTGCACCGCTACCGCACGCTTCGCGACGAGTGGCTCGGGGCGAAACGCGACCTCGACGACCGCCGCCGCCGGGCTCGCGAACTCACCCAGGAGGCCGACCGCCTCCATTTCGCACTCAACGAGATCGACCTGGTGGCGCCGCAGCCCGGCGAGGATGACGCGCTGGTCGCCGACATCCGCCGGATGTCGGAGCTGGACTCGTTGCGGGAGGCCGTGCAGACGGCCCACGCGGCTCTGTCCGGCGCCGTCGACGAGGGGCCGGCCGACGGCTTCTCCGCCGCGTCCGCGGTCGGACAGGCGCGCTCGGCGCTGGAGGGCACCGACGACACCGCGTTGGCGGCGCTGTCCGATCAGCTCGGTGCGGCCCTGACGGTGCTCGTCGACGTCTCCGGTGAACTCAGCCGCTTCCTATCCGAATTACCCACCGACGCAAGCTCACTGGAGATGAAGCTGGCACGCCAGGCGGAGCTGCGGACGTTGACGCGCAAGTATGCCGCCGACATCGACGGCGTGCTGGACTGGGCGCGGGAGTCGCGCGAGCGGCTCGCCCAACTCGACGTGTCCGAGGAGACGCTGGCCGTGCTGGAGCGCCGCGTCGGCACGCTGCAGGCCAAGGTCGTCGACGCCGCGCAGGACCTGACCAAGGCGCGGGTCAAGGCCGCGAAGGGGTTGTCCAAGGCCGTCACGGCCGAACTGTCCGGGTTGGCGATGGCGGGCGCAGAGTTCACCATCGCCGTCGGCCCCCTCGAGGCACGCCCCGATGACAGCGCCCCCCTGACCATTCCCTCAGGGCCGTCGGGCACCACGGTGCACGCCGGCCGTGACGGCGTGGACTCCGTAGAGTTCGGCTTCGCCGCCCATCGCGGCTCCGACATCCTGCCGCTCAACAAGAGCGCCTCCGGTGGTGAGCTCTCTCGCGTGATGCTGGCGCTCGAGGTGGTGCTGGCGGCATCGACCGAAGGCACCACGATGGTGTTCGACGAGGTCGACGCCGGCGTCGGCGGTCGCGCCGCGGTCCAGATCGGCAGGCGACTGGCGCGGTTGGCCCGCACTCATCAGGTCATCGTCGTCACCCACCTTCCCCAGGTCGCGGCGTACGCCGACGTGCACCTCGTCGTCGAGGGCGACGCCGGCGCCAGGAGTGAGCGGGCGAAGTCCAGTGGGGTGCGTCGCCTCGACGACGACAGCCGGGTTGCGGAGTTGGCCCGGATGCTTGCCGGGCTGGGGGAGTCCGACAGCGGCCGGGCGCACGCCCGCGAACTGCTGGAAGCAGCCCGCGAGGACCGTGCCTCGGTGAGTTGAGGGTCAGCGACCGAGGACCGCGTCGACCACGTCGGTGAGGAAGCCGGAGTCGACTGGATCGGCGGTCATCAGGCATCGATAGAACACCGCGCCGGACAACGTGACCGACGCGGTGTCGGGGTCGACGGTCGGGGGGAACTCACCGGCGCTGACGCCGGCGGTGATGACGTCGGTGAGCCGCCGGCGACGTTGCGCCGAGAATCGGTGGAGTTCATCGCGGAAGCTCGCGTCGTTGCCTGCGGCATGGATCAGCGCCGGAACGCAGGCCGATACCGGTGAGTCGGTCAAGGCCCGCGCGAGGTGGCGCAGCAGCACCTCGACCTGTTGCCGCGCGGACCCGGAGGCGACCTCGGCGCCGGGATCGGGCTGGCGGTGCAAGGTTCTCAGCGCGTCCGCGATCAGTGCCGACTTCTCCGGCCAGTGCCGGTAGACGGTGCTCCTGCCGACGCCCGCGCGGGCCGCGACCGACTCGATCCGGAAGCCCGCGTAGCCGGTTTCGGCGAACTCGTCGAGAGCCGCGCGGCAGATCGCCCGCCGCGAATGCTCGATGCGCGGATCCGGCAGTCGCGCGCTGCTCATGCACCCACCCTTCACGTCGTCGGGGACATATTGCCATGCTATGGGACACAAGTGTAGCGTAACCGCCAGGAGGTGCAGTTATGACCACTTTCAGCGTTCGGTACATCGTGGACGATGTCGACGAGGCCGTCGAGTTCTACACCCGCCACCTCCGGTTCGAACTGGTCATGAGACCCGGACCGGGCTTCGCCATGCTCCGCAGTGGCGGGTTACGTCTGTTGCTCAACGCGCCGGATGGCGGCGGCGGCGCAGGACGGCGACTGGCCGACGGACGACGACCGGAACCCGGCGGATGGAACAGGTTCCAGATGGAGGTCGAGGACCTCGACGCCACCGTCGACGCGCTCCGCAGCGGGGGAGTCGGCTTCCGCGGAGACGTCGTCGAGGGGCGAGGTGGTCGGCAGGCGCTCGCCGTCGACCCGTCCGGGAATCCGATCGAACTGTTCGAACCGCAGGCCTCCTGAGCCTGTGACAGATGTGAAAAGAAGTAACTAATGGGGCTGGTGTTACGGCGCGCCTCCAACGGATGACTGTGGTTCCTGGACAGAATCGGCTCCATGAAGATGTCAGCGCTGCTGTCCCGTAATGCCAGCTCACGGCCGGGTATCACCGGCACCGCCCGAGTTGACCGCGACATCGACCGCCTGCTGCGGCGGCTCACTCCCGGCGACATCGTCGTGCTCGACGCGCAGGATCTCGACCGGGTCACCGCGGACGCCCTCGTCGAGGCGGAAGTCGCCGCGGTCGTGAACGCGTCGTCGTCTATCTCGGGGCGGTACCCCAACCTGGGCCCCGAGGTCCTGGTCGCCAACGGCATCATGCTCGTCGACGACACCGGCCCCGAGGTCTTCAAGAAGGTCAAGGACGGTGCCCGTGTCCGGATCAACGAAGGCGGCGTCTACTCCGGTGACCGCAGGCTGATCCTCGGCACCGAGCGCACCGACGCCGAGATCCACGAGTTGATGCAGGAAGCCAAGGGCGGCCTCGTCGCGCATCTCGAGGCGTTCGCCGGGAACACCATCGAGTTCATCCGCAGCGAGAGTCCGCTGCTGATCGACGGCATCGGCATCCCCGACATCGACGTCGACATGAACCACCGTCACGTCGTCATCGTGGCCGAGGAGGACCACGCCGCGGCCGACCTGAAGGCGCTCAAGCCCTTCATCAAGGAGTACCAACCGGTTCTGGTGGGAGTCGGCGCCGGAGCCGACATCCTGCGCAAGGCCGGCTACCGTCCCGCGCTGATCGTCGGCGACCCCGACAAGATCAGCACCGAGGTGCTGCGCTGCGGCGCCCAGGTGGTGTTGCCCGCCGACGCCGACGGCCACGCCGCCGGACTCGAGCGCATCCAGGATCTCGGCGTGGGCGCGATGACGTTTCCCGCCGCCGGTTCGGCCGCCGACCTGGCGCTGCTGCTGTGCGATCACCACGGCGCATCGCTGATCGTCACCGTGGGCCACACCGCGAGCATCGAGGAGTTCTTCGATCGCACGCGCCAGCGCAGCAACCCGTCGACGTTCCTGACCCGCCTCAAGGTCGGCGAGAAGCTCGTCGACGCCAAAGCCGTTGCCACGCTGTACCGCAGCCGGGTGTCCGGCGGTGCGATCGCGCTGTTGGTGATGGCGATGCTGATCGCGGTGATCGCCGCTTTGTGGGTGTCGCGCGCCGACGCCGCGGTGCTGGAGTGGGTCGTCGAGTACTGGAACCGGTTCACGCTCTGGGTTCAGGGCCTGGTCTCGTAGAAGGTGATGACGTGATCTCGCTGCGTTCGCATGCCATCTCGCTCGCCGCGGTGTTCCTCGCGCTGGCCATCGGCGTCGCCCTCGGCTCGGGGCTGCTGTCCAACACCGTGCTCTCCGGTCTGCGTGACGACAAGAGCGAGATGCAGACGCAGATCGACACCCTGACCGACGACAAGAACGCCCTCAACGAGAAGCTCAGCGCTGCTGGGGATTTCAATGCGCAGATGGCGCCGCGCATTCTGCGTGACAGCCTCGCGGACAAGACGGTGGTGCTGTTCGCCACACCCGACGCCGCCGACAGCGACCTCGAAGGGCTGACCCGCCTGGTGGAGCAGGCCGGCGGGCGGGTGACCGGCACCGTGGGTCTGACCCAGGAGTTCGTTGACGCCAACTCCGCGGAGAAGCTGCTGTCGGTGGTCAACTCGCCGATCGTGCCCGCGGGCGCGCAGCTGAACACCGGCTCCGTCGATCAGGGCTCGCAGGCAGGCGACCTGCTGGGCATTGCGTTGCTGGTCAACCGCGACCCCAAGGTGACGCCGGTCGACGACACCCAGCGCGACACCGTGCTCGCCGCGCTGCGGGACACCGGATTCGTGACGTACGGCACCGAGCGCATCGGCGCCGCGAACACCGCGCTCGTCGTGACCGGCGGTGCGCTGGGTGACGACGCGGGCAACCAGGGAGCCACCGTCGCCCGGTTCGCGGCCGGCCTCGCGCCGCACGGCTCGGGCACGGTCCTCGCCGGGCGCGACGGATCGGCGTCCGGGACCGCCGCTGTCGCGGTGACCAGGTCGGACGCCGCGCTGAACAGCGTCGTCAGCACCGTCGACGACGTCTCGAGCGAATCCGGGCGGATCACCTCGGTGCTGGCGCTCAGTGACCTGATCAACGGCGGCAAGCCCGGACAGTTCGGCATCGGCCACGGAGCGACCGCCGTCACCGTGGCGCAGTAGCCCCGTCCGCGGCGCACCCGCGTGTCAACAACGCGGTGTCGGTGTCGGTGTTAGGGTGAGATTCCGTGGGTCGGCAGGCCCCAACCGGACTCGATCTCGATGAGAGTCCTCCCAAACTAAGCCCTGCCCGTCGTCACGGAGGTCGCTCTTGCCAGCGTTACGTAAGCACCCGCAGACCGCGACCAAGCACCTCTTCGTGACCGGCGGTGTGGTGTCGTCTCTCGGCAAGGGCCTCACGGCGTCGAGCCTCGGGCAGTTGCTGACCGCGCGGGGGCTGCAGGTGACGATGCAGAAGCTCGACCCCTACCTCAACGTCGACCCGGGCACGATGAACCCGTTCCAGCACGGCGAGGTGTTCGTCACCGAGGACGGCGCGGAGACCGACCTCGATGTCGGGCACTACGAGCGGTTCCTCGACCGCAACCTGTCGGGCTTCGCCAATGTCACCACGGGGCAGGTGTATTCGACGGTGATCGCCAAGGAACGCCGTGGTGAGTACCTCGGTGACACCGTTCAGGTGATCCCGCACATCACCGACGAGATCAAGCGGCGCATCGTGGCGATGGCCGAGGCCGACGGCAACGGCAACCGGCCCGACGTGGTGATCACCGAGATCGGCGGCACCGTGGGCGACATCGAGTCGCTGCCGTTCCTGGAGGCGGCGCGGCAGGTGCGCCACGAGGTGGGCAGGGAGAACTGCTTCTTCCTGCACTGCTCGCTGGTGCCCTACATGGCCCCGTCGGGGGAGTTGAAGACCAAGCCGACCCAGCATTCGGTTGCTGCGCTGCGCAGCATCGGTATCTCGCCCGACGCGCTGATCCTGCGCTGCGACCGCGACGTGCCCGAACCGCTGAAGAACAAGATCGCGTTGATGTGCGACGTCGACATCGACGGTGTGATCTCCACCCCCGATGCCCCGTCCATCTACGACATCCCCAAGGTGCTGCACCGCGAGGAACTCGACGCCTACGTCGTCCGGCGGCTGAGCCTGCCGTTCCGCGACGTCGACTGGACGCAGTGGAACGATCTGCTGCAGCGGGTGCACGATCCACGGGAGACGGTGCGAATCGCGTTGGTGGGTAAGTACATCGACCTCTCCGATGCTTACCTGTCGGTCGCCGAGGCGTTGCGGGCCGGTGGTTTCGCCCATCACGCCAAGGTGGAGTTGCGCTGGGTGGCCTCCGATGACTGCGAAACCGACCCGGGCGCGGCGGCCGCGCTGTCCGACGTCGACGGTGTCCTCATCCCGGGCGGCTTCGGGATCCGCGGCATCGAAGGCAAGATCGGCGCCATCCGGTACGCGCGCAAGCGCGGCCTGCCGGTGCTCGGGCTGTGCCTGGGCCTGCAGTGCATCGTGATCGAGGCGGCCCGGTCGGTGGGCGTGACCGAGGCGAACTCCGCCGAATTCGACCCGGAAACACCCGATCCGGTGATCTCCACGATGGCCGACCAGCGTGACGCGGTGGCCGGTGAAGCCGATCTCGGCGGCACCATGAGACTGGGGGCGTACCCGGCCGTGCTGGAACCGGAATCGATTGTCGCGCAAGCCTATGGGGTGACCGAGGTATCCGAGCGGCACCGGCACCGCTACGAGGTGAACAACGCCTACCGGGACCGCATCGCCGAGAGTGGACTGAAGTTCTCGGGCACCTCGCCGGACGGTCACCTCGTCGAGTTCGTCGAGTACCCCCGCGAGGTGAACCCGTTCCTGGTCGGCACCCAGGCACACCCGGAGCTCAAGAGCCGCCCCACCCGGCCGCATCCGCTGTTCGTGGCGTTCGTCGGCGCATCGCTGGACTACAAGAACGAGGAGCGGCTGCCGGTGGAGATGCCGGCGATGCACGACACCAAGGCCAACGGCGCCGAGCATGCCCTCGAAGACGCCCCGGCCCGTGGCTGACGACGCCGGCCCCAACGACACAGGTAGTCACGAGTTCTTCGTCGCCACGTCGGAAACCCTCTACGTCGGAAGCATATTCGCCCTTCGCGCCGACGAGGTCCGGATGCCCGGCGGGGCCACGGCCCGCCGCGACATCGTCGAGCACTACGGCGCGGTGGCCGTCGTCGCGATCGACGACGGCGGTGACATCGTGCTCGTCTACCAGTACCGGCATGCGTTCGGCAGGAGGCTGTGGGAACTGCCCGCGGGGCTGCTGGACATGGGCGGGGAGCCGCCGCACGTCACGGCGGCGCGGGAACTGGCCGAGGAGGCCGGCCTGGCGGCCGACACCTGGCGCACCCTGGTCGACCTGGACTCAGCCCCAGGGTTCAGCGACGAGAGCGTGCGAGTGTTCCTGGCCACCGGACTGCGCGACGTAGACCGGCCCGAGGCGCACCACGAGGAAGCCGACCTGACGGTGCGGCGGTTCGCGCTCGACGACGCCGTCGCCAAGGTCTACTCCGGCGAGATCGTCAACGCCATCTCGGTCGCAGGCATCCTGGCCGCGCACGCGATGCCGGATGTCGCAGCGCTGCGTCCCGTCGACGCGCCCTGGCCCGACCGGCCGACCGCGTTCAGACGCCGGAAGGGACATCCGTGACCGACACGTCGCTGTTTGTCGGCGCCTCCCTCGACGACCAGTTCCAGGGGTACCTCGACCACCTGGCGATCGAGCGGGGAGTGGCGGCCAACACGCTGAGCTCCTACCGCAGGGACCTGCGGCGCTACGCCGAGCACCTGACCACACGCGGGGTCGACGACCTGGCGAAGGTGGCCGAGGCCGATGTCAGCGAGTTCCTGGTGTCGCTGCGCCGCGGCGACCCCGAGAACGGGGTGGTGCCGCTGTCGGCGGTCTCGGCGGCCAGGGCGCTGATCGCCGTGCGCGGGCTGCACCGGTTCGCGGCCGCCGAGGGGATCGCCACCATCGACGTCGCCCGCGAGGTGAAGCCGCCGACACCGACCCGGCGGCTGCCCAAGAGCCTGAGCCTCGACGAGGTGCTGGCGTTGCTCGACGGTGCCGGCGGCGACAGCGAGACAGACGGCCCGTTGACGCTGCGCAACCGCGCGCTGCTGGAACTGCTCTACTCCACCGGCGCCAGAATCTCCGAGGCCGTCGGACTCGACCTCGACGACGTCGACACCCAGGCCCGTTCGGTGCTGTTGCGGGGCAAGGGCGGCAAGCAGCGGCTCGTCCCGGTCGGTCGCCCGGCGGTCAGCGCGCTCGACGCCTACCTGGTGCGCGGACGTCCCGACCTGGCCAGGCGCGGCAGGGGCACACCAGCCATCTTCCTCAACGCCCGCGGCGGGCGCCTGTCGCGGCAGAGCGCCTGGCAGGTGCTGCAGGACGCGGCCGAACGCGCGGGGATCACCGCGACGGTGTCGCCGCACGTGCTGCGGCACTCGTTCGCGACCCACCTTCTCGACGGCGGCGCCGACGTCCGCGTCGTGCAGGAGCTGCTCGGGCACGCGTCGGTGACAACGACGCAGATCTACACCATGGTCACCGTGAACGCGCTGCGCGAGGTGTGGGCGGGGGCGCACCCGCGGGCGCGCTAGCCGGCCAGGTACTCCGATTCCAGCACCAGATCCGGCATCAGGGACTGGTACTCGACGTGGGTCTTGTGCTCGACGGTGTTCCACGTCGTGCCCTGGTGCTCGCGCATGTAGGCGCGATACTTCGGCGCGCCCGGCACCAGGACGTTGTCGGCGACCACGATCGACCCGCGGTGCAGCCATCCCCGGTCCAGGACGCTCTGCAGGTCGGACAGGTAGGCGCGTTTGTCGTGGTCGATGAACAGCAGGTCCAGGCTCTCCGGGGTGAATCCGTGCTCGGCGGCAAGGGCGTCGAGCGTACGGCCGCCGTCGCCGAGGGTGCCGACCACGCAGGTGATCCGATCCGCGACGCCGGCGTGCGCCCAGATGCGCCGCGCCACTTCGGCGTTGGCGGCCGAGAACTCGATCGAGCACACCCGCGCCGTGGGCGCCGCACGGGCGATGCGCAGCGCGCTGTAGCCGCAGTAGGTGCCGAGCTCGAGCACCAGGCCCGGCGCGGCGCGGCGCACGGCCGCGTCGAGCAGTCGGCCCTTCTCGTCGCCGACGTTGACCAGCATCGCCTTCTCGTAGGCGAAGGTGTCGATGGCGGCGAGCGCGTCGTCGGCGTCGCCGCGGCGGGCGTGGGTCTCCACATACGCGGCGCAGGCGGCTTCCCGGCCGTCGCCGATCTGACCGGTGCGCAGGAACGACGGCATGCCCAGCGCGAGGCGCCACGTCGACCACCGCAGGAAGGGCAACCGCTGTTTGAGGCTCATGTCACCCAGCGTAAGAGCCTCGGCGGCGTCGCCGGGTGGGCGTGGAGAGCGAGATTTCGACCTCTTTCGCCCGCTGACCGCGCATTCGGCACAGTCAAGCTGCGATATTGCCTGCGGGTCTGCCAGACCAGTACGACACACCCCGTTAAACTTGCCCGGATGTCTGCCAAGCCTGTGGGTTGCCTGACCGGCCAAGGTCTGGGATGACCGACGACGCGGGCACCGCCAACCCCGAGCCCACCCCCGGCTTGACCGGCCGCCTGCCTCGGCGGACGCCCGAGCCCAGGCCCCGATCCACGCACGGTCCGGCCAAGGTCGTTGCGATGTGCAACCAGAAGGGCGGCGTCGGCAAGACGACCTCGACGATCAACCTGGGCGCCGCCCTCGCCGAATACGGCAGGCGGGTGCTGCTGGTCGACCTCGATCCGCAGGGCGCGCTGTCGGCGGGCCTCGGCGTGCCGCACTACGAACTCGACAACACCGTGCACAACCTGCTGGTCGAACCGCGGGTGTCCATCGACGAGGTGCTGCTGAGCACCCGGGTGCCGGGTCTGGACCTCGTGCCGAGCAACATCGACCTGTCGGCCGCGGAGATCCAGCTGGTCAACGAGGTCGGCCGGGAGCAATCGCTGGCCCGGGCGCTGTACCCGGTGCTGGACCGCTACGACTACGTGCTGATCGACTGCCAGCCGTCTCTGGGCCTGCTGACCGTCAACGGGTTGGCGTGCAGCGACGGTGTGATCATCCCCACCGAGTGCGAGTACTTCTCGCTGCGCGGACTGGCGCTGCTGACCGACACCGTGGAGAAGGTGCACGACCGGCTGAACCCGAAACTGTCGATCAGCGGGATCCTGATCACCCGCTACGACCCGCGCACCGTCAACTCCCGTGAGGTGATGGCGAGGGTGGTGGAGCGGTTCGGTGATCTGGTGTTCGACACCGTCATCACCCGCACCGTCAGGTTCCCCGAGACCAGCGTCGCCGGTGAGCCCATCACCACTTGGGCACCGAAATCAGCTGGCGCCGAAGCATATCGGGCGCTGGCGCGTGAGGTCATCGACCGGTTCGGCGCGTGAGCGAGACGCCCGAAACCGGAACGGCCCCAGACGAGGCAGCAGCGTCCCCCCAGGCCGGCTTCCAGGTCCGCCTGAGCAATTTCGAGGGTCCGTTCGACCTGCTGCTGCAGCTGATCTTCGGCCACCGGCTCGACGTCACCGAGGTGGCGTTGCACACGGTCACCGACGAGTTCATCGCCTACACCAAGGCCATCGGACCGCTGCTCGAGCTCGACGAGACCACGTCGTTTCTGGTGGTCGCGGCGACACTGCTCGACCTCAAGGCCGCGCGGCTGCTGCCCGCCGGTGAGGTCCACGACGAAGAGGATCTGGCGCTGCTGGAGGTGCGCGACCTGCTGTTCGCCAGGTTGCTGCAGTACCGGGCGTTCAAGCACGTCGCGGTGATGTTCGCCGAGCTGGAGGCCGCGGCGCTGCGCAGCTACCCGAGGGCGGTGGCACTGGAGGACCGCTACGAAGACCTGCTGCCCGAGGTGATGCTGGGTGTGGACGCCGACCGGTTCTCGCAGATCGCAGCCGCGGCGTTCACCCCGCGGCCGGTGCCGACGGTGGGCACCGACCACCTGCACCAGGTGTCTGTGTCGGTGCCCGAACAGGCGGCGAACCTGATGTCGCAGCTCGAAGGCCGCGGCGTGGGACAGTGGGCGTCGTTCTCCGACCTGGTAGCTGACTGCGAGGTGCCGATGGAGATCGTGGGCCGCTTCCTGGCGCTGCTCGAACTGTACCGAACCAGGGCGGTAGCATTCGACCAATCAGAACCGCTTGGTGTGCTCCAGATTTCGTGGACCGGAGAGCGGCCGAATAGCCAACAATTGGCAACCGCCGACGCGGAATAGACAAGACAGATGACTGACGAACTCGCAGAGAATTCGACGGAGCCCCCGATCGACACCGACGACGACGTCGCCCCCGAGCTGGACGACGCCGAAGTGGGGTCGGTGCTCGAGGCGCTGCTGCTCGTCGTCGACACCCCCGTCACCGTCGACGCGCTGGCGTCGGCGACCGATCAGCCCCCGTCGCGGGTGGCCGACACCCTGCATTCCATGGCAGCCGAGTTCACGGCCCGCGACAGCGGCATCGAACTGCGCGAGGCCGGCGGCGGGTGGCGGATGTACACGCGCGCGAAGTTCGCGCCGTACGTGGAGAAGCTGCTGCTCGACGGCGCCCGCTCGAAACTGACCCGCGCGGCCCTGGAGACGCTGGCTGTGGTCGCCTATCGCCAACCCGTGACCCGGGCCCGGGTCAGCGCGGTGCGGGGCGTCAACGTCGATGCGGTGATGCGCACGCTGTTGGCACGCGGGCTGATCACCGAGGCCGGCACCGACGCCGACTCCGGCGCAGTGACGTTCGCGACCACGGAGTTGTTCCTGGAGCGGCTCGGCCTGACATCCCTGGCCGACCTCCCCGACATCGCACCGCTGCTCCCCGACGTCGACATGATCGACGACCTCAGTGAAACCCTCGGCGAAGAGCCACGTTTCATGAAACTCAACGGTGCTCCCACCCCCGAGGCGGCGCTGTCCTTCGACGTGGACCGGGAGTGACGATGGCTGACGATGAAGGTGTGAGGCTGCAGAAAGTGTTGTCGCAGGCGGGGATTGCCTCCCGCCGGGTCGCCGAGAAGATGATCCGCGACGGCCGCGTCGAGGTTGACGACATGGTGGTCACCGAGATGGGCACCCGGGTGGACCCCGCGGTGTCGGTGATCCGGGTCGACGGCGTCAGGGTCACCCACGACGACACGCTGGTGCACCTGGCCATCAACAAGCCGCTGGGGATGCACTCGACGATGTCCGACGACCGGGGGCGGCCCTGTGTCGGCGACCTGGTCGAGCATCGGGTTCGCGGCAACAAGAAGCTGTTTCACGTCGGACGCCTTGACGCCGACACCGAAGGGCTGCTGCTGCTGACCAACGACGGCGAGCTCGCGCACCGGTTGATGCATCCGTCCTACGAGGTGCCCAAGACCTACCTGGCGACTGTCGACGGCAGTGTGCCGCGCGGGCTGGGTCGCAAGCTGCGCGACGGCATCGAACTCGACGACGGACCGGTGCGTGTCGACGATTTCGCGCTCGTGGATTCCGTACCGGGCAAGTCGCTGGTGCGGGTGACGCTGCACGAGGGTCGCAAACGCATCGTGCGCAGGCTGCTGGCCGAGGTCGGCTTCCCGGTGCAGGAGTTGGTCCGCACCGACATCGGCTCGGTCTCACTCGGCGAACAGCGGCCGGGCAGCATCCGGGTGTTGACGCAGAAGGAGATCGGCGAACTGTACAAGGCGGTGGGTCTGTGAGCCGTTCACTGGTGGTGGCGATCGACGGACCCGCGGGGACCGGAAAGTCCTCGGTGGCAAGGGGTTTGGCCGGTAGCCTGGGTGCGAGGTACCTGGACACCGGTGCGATGTACCGCATCGTCACACTCGGCGTGCTGCGCGGCGGCATCGACCTCGCCGACGCGGCGGCGGTCAGCGCCGCCGTCGACGGCATCGAGTTGGCGGTGGGCCACGACCCCACCGAGGACCGTGCGTATCTGGCGGGCGAGGACGTGTCCAGGGAGATCCGCGGCGACGCCGTCACCAAGGCCGTCTCTGCGGTATCGGCGGTGCCCGCGGTGCGGACCCGGCTGGTCGCCCTGCAACGCGCGCTCGCGCAGGGCCCGGGAAACGTCGTGGTCGAGGGCCGTGACATCGGCAGCGTCGTCCTTCCCGACGCCGACGTGAAGGTCTACCTGACCGCCTCGCCGGAGGTACGGGCCCGACGGCGCACCGACCAGAACGTCACGGCCGGGTTGAACGACGACTACGAGCGGGTGCTCGCCGACGTCAGGCGCCGTGACCACCTGGACTCCACCCGCGCCGTGTCGCCGCTTCGGGCGGCCGACGACGCGATCGTCGTGGACACCAGCGACATGAACCTGACCGAGGTGATCGCTCACCTGACCGAGCTCGTCGAACAGAAAGCCGGGGCGTCCCGATGAGCGCTTGCGCGAAGAGCAGACGGCACCGATGACCGACGAATCGGACGGCACGTGGGTCGACGAGGGCGACTGGGAGCAATGGGCCGAAGACGCTGAAAACGACATAGCCGAAGCGATCGAGGAGGCGGCGTCGCCACCTCCGGTGGTTGCCGTCGTCGGGCGACCCAACGTCGGTAAGTCCACGCTCGTCAACCGGATTCTCGGCCGCCGCGAAGCGGTGGTGCAGGACATTCCCGGGGTGACCCGCGACCGGGTGTCCTACGACGCGCTGTGGTCCGGGCAACGGTTCGTCGTCCAGGACACCGGCGGGTGGGAGCCCGACGCAAAAGGCCTTCAGCAGCTCGTCTCCGAGCAGGCGTCGGTGGCGATGCGCACCGCCGACGCGATCATCTTCGTCGTCGACTCCATCGTCGGGGCGACGGCCGCCGACGAGGCCGCCGCCAGGCTGCTGCAGCGCTCCGGAAAGCCGGTGTTCCTGGCCGCCAACAAGGTCGACACCGAGCGTGGTGAAGCCGATGCCGCCGCGCTGTGGTCGCTGGGCCTGGGGCAGCCGCACTCGGTCAGCGCAATGCACGGCCGCGGCGTCGCCGACCTGCTCGACGTCGTCGTCGAGGCGATGCCGACGGTCTCCGAAGTGGGTGGCGGTTCCGGCGGCCCGCGCCGCGTGGCGCTGGTCGGTAAGCCCAACGTCGGCAAGTCCTCGCTGCTCAACCGGCTCGCCGGGGATGAGCGGTCGGTGGTGCACGACGTCGCGGGAACGACGGTGGACCCGGTCGACTCGCTGATCGAGATGGACGGCAAGTTGTGGCGGTTCGTCGACACCGCGGGTCTGCGCCGCAAGGTCGGGCAGGCCAGCGGGCACGAGTTCTACGCGTCGGTGCGCACCCACGGCGCGATCGACTCCGCCGAGGTGGCGGTCGTGCTCATCGACGCGTCGCAGCCGCTGACCGAGCAGGACCAACGGATCCTGACGATGGTCATCGAAGCGGGACGGGCGCTGGTGCTGGCGTTCAACAAGTGGGATCTTGTCGACGAGGACCGCCGGTACCTGCTGGACCGTGAGATCGATCTGCAGCTTGCGCAGGTGCAGTGGGCGCCGCGGGTGAACATCTCGGCCAAGACGGGCCGCGCGGTGCAGAAGCTGGTGCCTGCGCTGGAGACGTCGCTGGCGTCGTGGGACTCCCGCATCTCGACCGGGCGGCTCAACACGTTCTTCAAGGAGATCGTCGCCGCCACACCGCCGCCGGTGCGCGGCGGCAAGCAGCCCAGGATCCTGTTCGCCACCCAGGCCACCGCCCGCCCGCCGACCTTCGTGCTGTTCACCTCGGGGTTCCTGGAGGCGGGCTATCGGCGTTTCCTGGAGCGCAAGCTGCGGGAGACATTCGGCTTCGAGGGCAGCCCGATCCGGATCAACGTCAGGGTCCGCGAGAAGAGGGGTGCTCGCACCCGAACCCGATGACTCCGGTGTGCGCCGTCGCCTAGCGCGCGACCGAGTACGCCGTGATCGCTCGGATAGGTTGTCCGAGTGCCCGTCGTCGACATGGTCCTCATCGCGCTGGCGGGTGTGGGAGCCGGGGCGATCAACGCCATCGTCGGGTCCGGCACGCTGATCACCTTCCCGACGTTGGTGGCGCTCGGGTATCCGCCGGTGACGGCGACGATGTCCAACGCCGTCGGTCTCGTTGCCGGCGGTGTGTCGGGAACCTGGGGGTACCGCCGCGAACTGCGCGGCCAGTGGGACCGGCTGAGATGGCAGCTCCCGGCGTCGTTCATGGGCGCCGGTGCCGGCGCCTGGCTGCTGCTGCACCTACCGGAAAAGGTGTTCACCCAGGTCGTTCCCGTCCTGCTGGTGCTCGCCCTGGCGTTGGTGGTGGTCGGACCGCGAATCCAGGCCTGGGCGCGCATCCGGGCCGAGGCCGCCGGACGCTCGGTCGATCACGTGTCGGCGGGCCGGATGACGGCGCTGGTCGCGGCCACGTTCGCGGTCGGGGTGTACGGCGGCTATTTCACCGCGGCCCAGGGGATCCTGCTGATCGCGGCGATGGGGGCGCTGCTGCCCGAGGACATGCAGCGGATGAACGCCGCCAAGAACCTGCTGTCGCTGGTGGTCAACGTGGTGGCGGCGGTGGCGTACACGGTGGTGGCGTTCGACCGGATCAGCTGGGGTGCTGCGGGCCTGATCGCGGTGGGTTCACTCACCGGCGGATTCCTCGGTGCGCACTACGGGCGCCGGCTCTCGCCGGCGGTGTTGCGTGCCGTGATCGTGGTGGTGGGATTGATTGGGCTGTATCGGCTGTTGACCCTGTAGTCTGTCCGAGGTTCGTGAGCTCAACAGTGAGGACTGTCGATGACGGTATGCGTGGCTGTCGCGCCGGCGCCGTCTGACGTGTCCGCGCTCGAGCCGTTCTGGCCGTCACGTCGGTTGATGGCATTCGACGAGTGGTGTTGTCCGCGTCCCTGACGCGTACCCATCCGTCCTGAGGTCGCCGTGCGGTGACCGCCCTCCCTGAAAGCAGCCATGCGTTCGCTTCTCATCTTCACGCTTGTCGGCGTCGGAGCCCAGCTGGTCGACGGCGCGCTGGGCATGGCGTTCGGCATCACCGCCACCACGCTGCTGGTGCTGTCCGGTGTCGGTGCGGCCCAGGCAAGCGCGGCGGTGCATCTCGCCGAGGTCGGCACCACGTTCGCCTCGGGGTTGTCGCACTGGAAGTTCAAGAACATCGACTGGGCGCTGGTCGCCAAGCTGGGCGGCCCGGGAGCGGTCGGGGCGTTCCTCGGCGCGACGGTGCTTTCGTCGCTGTCCACCGAGCACGCCGCGCCGCTGATGGCCGCGATCCTGGTGGCCATCGGCATCTATGTGCTGCTGCGGTTCTCGTTGCGGACGCCGCTGGCCTTCGGCGGGAAGGGAACCAGCCACAGCGCGAAATTCCTTGCCCCACTGGGGTTGTTCGGCGGCTTCATCGACGCCTCCGGCGGCGGCGGGTGGGGGCCGGTGACGACGAGCACGCTGCTGTCGCAGGGCAAGACCGCGCCGCGGACCGTCATCGGTTCGGTGAGCGCGTCGGAGTTCCTGGTGTCGGTGTCGGCCTCGCTGGGCTTCCTGATCGGGCTGCGGCAGGAGTTCCTGCAGAACTGGCCGGTGGTCGTGGGCCTGATGGTCGGCGGCGTGATCGCCGCCCCGTTCGCCGCGTGGCTGGTGAGCCGGGTCAGTCCGGCGCTGCTGGGCACCGCGGTGGGCGGCGTCGTGGTGTTGACCAACAGCCAGAAGCTGGTGCACTTCTTCGACGTTCACTGGCCGTGGTCGACGGCGATCTACTCGCTGATCGTGGTGGCGTGGGCGTCGCTGGTGGTCTACGCCTGGCGGGTGTCGCGCGCACCGCGGTTCGCGCCGGAGACCGGTGCCGTCGCGGCGGGTGAGAGCGAGTCAGAAACGGTCACGCGCTGACTCCTGCTCCAGCACCGCGTCGAGGTCGTTGAGCCGGTCCATGGACGACACCGCGCGACGGGTTCGGTTGTTGCGCGACAGCAGATCGCGGTGGCGGTGGGTGAACGCCCAGTAGCCGGCGGTGAAGGGGCACGCGCCCTCGCCGACGCGTTTCTTCGGGTCGTAGTCGCAGTCGCCGCAGTGGTCGCTCATCTTGTTGATGTAGGCGCCCCCGGAGGTGTAGGGCTTGGTGGCCAGGAGGCCGCCGTCGGCGTGCTGGCTCATGCCGACGACGTTGGTGGGCATCACCCACCGGAAGCCGTCGACGTAGGCGGTGGCGAACCATTCGGTGAGTTCGTCGGGGCGGTACCCGCGCTGCAGGGCGTGGCTGCCGAGCACCATGAGCGGCTGGATGTGATGGGTCCAGCCGCGGTCCCGGACACCTTTGAGCGCGTGGTGCAGGCACTGGGCGGTCACCGCGTCGGCGTCGAGATCCTTCCACCACTCGGGCAGCGACGTGCGAGCGGCGAGTTCGTTGTTGGCGGGGTACTCCGGGCCGAAGTGCCAGTACAGGTGCCACATGTATTCGCGCCAGCCCAGGATCTGCCGGATGAAACCCTCGACAGCGGCCAGAGGGGCATCGCCGTCGCGGTAGGCGCGCTCGGCCGCCTCGACGGCGTCGAGGGGGTGCAGCACGCCGAGGTTCAACGGCACCGACGCAGGGAGTGCGACATCGCCCAGTCGTCGCCCATGATGGCGTCCTCGTAGCGGCCGAAGGTGGGCAGGCGGTGGTCGACGAAGCGGGTCAGCGCGCGTCTGGCCTCGGCGGGGGTGACGGCGAACAGCCGCGGCCCGTCCACGCCGACGGTGTCGAGGCTCATCCGGTCGAGGTCGCGGCGGACCTGGTCGTCGATGTCGTCCTCGCGGGGCTTGTACGGGGCGGGTAACCCCAGGGACGACTGCTTCTTGAGCGGCGACTCGCGGTTGTCCTCGTCGAAGTTCCAGCGGTTGCCGACGGGTTGGGAGCCGTCCATCAGGATGTCGAACCGGCGGCGCTGCTCGCAACAGAAGTCCTCCATGCGGAAGCGGGTGCGGTGGCCGGCCCACTCCCGGAAGTCCTTGCGGGGCAGGGCGAAGGTCGGGGTGGGCAGAATGTCGGCGACGAGGCCTTTCTTGCGGAGCCGGTGCACGAACTGTTCGGCGGCGTGCGAAGTGGGTTCGTGGACCAGGACGGGCCGGTTGAAGCGGCGAAGCGCGTCGGTGTAGGTGTCGGCGCTGAGCAGGGTGGCGCGGCCGCCCAGATCTCGCTCCGCGTGACGCAGCGCCGACAGCACCAGGTGCAGCTTCTGCCGGTGGTAGCGGCGCTTGGCCAGGGCCGAGGTGGCCTCGACGAGCAGGACCTCGCGATGGGCGTGCTCGCCGCCGTAGACCGCTGGGCCGAGTTGATCGGCGAACAGCCACAGGGGAGTGTCGTCGCGAGTCACCCGTCGGTGGTACCCCGAACCGACACCCCCGACGCGGTTGGGATCCGGGCCAAGGCCTGAGGTAGGCTTTCGACCGCCTGCCGGCGATCCCGGAGGCACCACGGGCTGTGGCGCAGCTTGGTAGCGCACTTGACTGGGGGTCAAGTGGTCGCAGGTTCAAATCCTGTCAGCCCGACCAAGAGAAGTAGGTTTGATCTGCGACGATAGGTCCGCTGCATAGACTTCGGTGGGAATGTCGGGAACCAATGGGACCAACCAGCATGAGCGTGGCGTCTCTGATGGCTGCATTCCGGCCAATAGCGAAGCCGGCTTGTTGCGCATCTCGTGCAAATCCCCGTCGACGGGCGACCTGCTCCGCGTTCGGTGGTTGTAAGCACTCCGGCGTGGCGGTCTCTGCCGGTCTTAGCTGTTGGCCGTCACTGAGTATGCAGATGATGCCGGCGTAGTCGATGCGGATGTTTCTGCTGTGGAGAAGGCCCCCAGTAGTGGGGACTTCATATGGCCATTGACAAACCTATCGCCGTCGCGTCGAGAACCTGACCAGCAGACGGCCCACGCACTTGCTCCTTCCAAAGAGGCTTTTGACACCCCGCTCAGCCCGTCGCCTCTCGACGACGAACCAGGGCCCGCTACCCGGCGCTCCGATGCCTACCGGGACGGACTTCCACCCGCTAGTCCAGTCCAACTTGCAGGACGCAACACGGATTCAGGCTAAGGCGCGGCGCGATAACGACCCGGGGTGGTGCCGACGTACTTGTGGAATACGCGTGTCATGTGACTTTGGTCGGCAAACCCGCAGCGTGTCGCGATGTCTGGCAGCGCAGCGGAGGTCCGGGTGAGCATCGTCTTGGCCTGCTCGACGCGCTGGAGAAGCACGAACTCGTGCGGGCTGGCGCCGGTAGACCGTCGGAAGCGGCGAGTGAAGTGGTAACGGCTGAGCGACACCGATGCGGCGAGGTCGTCGAGCGTGATGACCTCGCCGAGGTGAGCGCGTACGTAGTCGGCAACGGTGCGCTGTTGGGTGAAAGTGAGGCCGTCGTGACTGGCTGACTCGCGGAAGAGCACGTTGGCGTGGCGGCGCAGGATGTGCACGCTGAGTTGCACCGACAGCGAGTCGACCAGCAGTCGGCTACCGGTGCCGCCTTGGGCGGCCTCATTGGCGATGGCCATCGAGGTGCGGTGGATGGCGGGATCGTCGGCCCTGACCTCGTCGCGCAGTTCGACGTCTTCGACGTCGCGTTCGTACATCTGGCGGCAGGTGGCGGCGAGTTCGTCGCGGGTGAGATAGACGTGGACAACCTCGATGTCGCTGGGCCAGACCCAGTGGGATGCGGCCGCACGAGTCAGCAGCGAGACATCGCCGGGATGCAGCATCTCCTCGACCCATGCGCCGTCCACACGGCGGCGCATCGCAGTGGTACCGCGGCGGTAGGCGACAATCAGGAAGTCCCGCATCGGCGGCACCCTCACGTCCGAGCTGCGGTACCGGTAGCCCCGCACCGCAAGGCCTCGCCAGGCGTCCGGGTTGTGCACCGTCAGCTGTCCGGGCACCCAGGTCGGAAGTTGCTCCGGCAAGATCAAACTCCCGGCCATCACCATCCCTCCTAGTAGTCGCGGCGAGCCCTGCCGACCCCGCTGGACGCAGAAACCAGGATAGTACGGCGTGAGCTATCTCACAGGCAGTACCGCCTTGAGCGTCGCGCTTACCCACTCGGCCCAGGTTGCGCACGTCTGTTCTAAGAATCCACCCGAATGTTCAAGATTTCGCCGCCGCCGACTTGTCACGCTGTGTCTCGTATACCGGATTTCTGTGACGAAGCGCACAGGAGCCCGCTTCGGAACGTGATGGCGGTTGCAGGCCACCGGCAAAGGAGGGCGAGGATGACCACAGTCGCACCAGATACCCGCGGGCAACGCGCGGGCGTGGACGTCGATGTCGACGCGATCGTCATCGGGGCCGGATTTTCCGGGGTGTACATGCTGCACCGGCTGCGTAACATGCTGGGGTTGTCGGTGCGGGTGCTGGAGACCGGCGACGGGGTCGGCGGAACCTGGTATTGGAACCGCTACCCGGGGGCACGCTGTGACTCGGAAAGCTACATCTACTGCTACATGTTCGACAAAGAGTTGTGGCAACAGTGGGAGTACAGCGAGCGCTACCCCGAGCAAGACGAGATCCGTGCCTACATCGAGCATGTCGCCGAACGGTTCGACCTGTATCGCGACATCCAGTTCAACACCAGGGTCACCGCGGCGACGTTCGATGAGGCCAACGGCACCTGGACGGTGAGCACGCAAAACGGTGGCCATCTCACCGCGCGGTTCCTGATCGCCGCCGTCGGCACGCTCTCGGTGTCCAATACTCCGAAGTTCCCGGGCATCGGCTCCTTCGCCGGCGAGACGTATCACACCGGGTGCTGGCCGCACCGGCCGGTCCACTTCGTCGGCAAGCGGGTGGCCGTCATCGGCACCGGCGCCAGCGCCATCCAGGCCATCCCGCGTATCGCTCAGGAAGCCTCCGAGCTGACGGTGTTTCAGCGCACTGCCGGCTACACGCTCCCGGCTAATCATGGTCCGGTGCCCGAGGTGGTCAAACGGGCCCGCAAGGCCGACTACGAGGGGATCAAGCGGCGGATCAGCGAGTCCGCCGCCGGGTTCGAACTCTCCTTCCTGGAGAAGGGGGCTGCCGAGTCAACCCAGGAGGAGGTCAACGCCGAACTGAAAACCCGGTACAACCAGGGCGGATTCGGAATCTGGCTCGGCGGCTACCTCGACCAATTCTTCACCCAAGACGCCAACGCCAAGATTCGCAAGTTCCTGGAGGACCGGATCCGGGAAAGGGTCAACGACCCGGCCACCGCGGAGTTGCTAGTCCCGAAGGGCTACCCGTTCGGCGTCAAACGGGTTCCGCTGGAATCTCATTACTATGAGACCTTCAATCTGCCGCACGTACACCTGGTCGACGTGAAGTCCAACCCGATCGCTGCAATCACCCCGACCGGGCTGCGGTTGTCCGATGGCACCGACTACGAATTCGACACGATCGTCTATGCCACCGGCTTCGACGCGCTCACTGCGCCGTTCACCGATATCGATTTCCGGGGCCGCGGCGGCCGGCGGCTCGAAGAAAAGTGGGCGGAAGGCCCGCGCACCTATCTGGGCCTGATGAGCGCCGGATTCCCCAATCTGTTCACCATCACCGGCCCGCAAAGCCCGTCGGTGCTGTCGAACATGACGGTCTCCATCGAGCAGCACGTCGAGTTGGTCTCCCGCATCATTGCCGACATGGCCGACCGGGGCGCCGGCACCGTCGAAGCCACCCGCGAGGCCGAGGACGCCTGGGTAGCCCACAACCAGGAGGTGGCCGAAGCCACCCTGTTCCCCACCGCCGCAACCTGGTACATGGGCGCCAACATCCCCGGCAAGCCCCGCGTCTTTCTGCCCAACCTCGACTTCGTCGGGCCCTACCGGGCCAAATGCGATGAGATCGTCAACAGCGGCTACGAGGGCTTCGCCTTCGACGCCACCGTCACCCGGGAGGTCTCCGCGTGATCGACAATCCGTTCTACAGCCACGAGTTCCACGGCGACTACGACCTTTTCAGCGTCGGGGCGCTCGACCTCGAAGACGGCGGCACGATCCCAGATTGCCGGCTCGCGGTAGCCACCTTCGGCCAACTCAACGCCGCCAAGGACAACGCCATCCTGATCCCGACCTGGTATTCGGGCACCCACCAGACGTGGCGTGACATCTACATCGGCCCCGATCATGCGCTCAACCCCGAGCGATACTTCATCGTCTGCGTCAACCAGATCGGCTCGGGTCTGTCGACCTCGCCGCACAACGCCGACGGGGTCAACGCCGGCATCGCCATGTCGAAGTTCCCGCACGTGCGCATCGGCGACAACGTGGTCGCCCAGGAGCGGTTGTTGCGCGAGCGCTTCAGCATCGATCGGCTGGCCCTGGTGCTCGGCGGGTCGATGGGCGCCCAGCAAACCTACGAGTGGGCCGTGCGGTTCCCCGACAAGGTGTTGCGCGCCGCGCCCATCGCCGGCACGGCGCAAAACACCCCGGGCGACTTCCTGATCGCCCAGATCATGCGGGAGGCCACCCAGTCCGACCCGGGTTGGGCCGGCGGGGAGTACCGTTCCAACGCCGACGTGTTCAACGGTCTCGTCCGAGAAGCGCACATCTGGGGTGTGGTCGGTCTATCCAGCGAGTTCTGGAAACAAGAGGTGTGGCGGGCGCTGGAATTCGAGACCAAGGACGCCTTCCTGGCCGGGTTCCTGGAGCCCTACTTCACCGCTATGGACCCCAACGATCTGCTCACCCAGTCCTGGGCCTGGCAGCGCGGCGACGTCGCCCGCCACACCGGCGGTGATCTGGCGGCCGCCCTCGAGCGGATCACCGCCAAAACCTTCGTCATACCCATCGACGAGGACCAACTGTTCCCGGTCCGTGACTGCCGAGCCGAACAGGAGCTGATCAAGAACAGCGAACTTCGGGTTGTCGAAGACGTACTTGGCCACCTGGCCCTGTTCGGCGTCGCTCCTACCTATATGCCCCAAATCGACCGGCACCTCGGTGATCTGCTCGCCACCGAGGCTTGAGAGCGACGATCCGATCGTCCCGGCCGTTAACGCCGCGATCATGCAGCGGTTGCTGCCACGATCGGCATCGCAACCGCATCCCGGCGAACACCTCGACGTGCTCACCGCCGCTGCCCGGTTCGGGCCGTTGATCAACAATTTCTTGGCCGCCGGCACCGCGACGATTAGGGGAACTCAATGTCTGCTGCCCTACTAGCGGGCAAGATCGCCATCGTCACTGGCGCCGGCGCGGGACTCGGTGCGGCCATCGCGCGCGCGTTTGCCGCCCAGGGCGCTCGCGTCGTTGTTTCCGACATCGATCCCGACACCGCCAAAAACACCGCCGCCGGGATCGAGGGCGCCGCCGCGATCCCCGCCGACGTCACCGACGAAGGCCAAGTGCAGTCGCTGGTCGAGCGGACCGTCGCCGAGTTCGGCGGCCTGCACATCATGGTGGCCAACGCCGGGATTGGGATCCCGCAGCCACTACTGGAGACCTCCCTGGCCGACTGGCGGCGCACTACCGCGGTCAACCTCGACGGGGTGTTCCTGTCCATCCGTTATGTGGCGCCGGCGATCATCGCCTCGGGCGGCGGGTCGATCGTCACCCTGTCGTCGATCACCGCGACCGCCGGCTCCCCCCTGTTGTCGAGCTACGCCGCGGCCAAAGCCGGTGTTCGCAATCTGACCCAGACCGCAGCGGTCGAGCTACGCGCCGACGGCGTGCGGGTGAACGCGCTGCTGCCCGGCTTCGTCAACACCGAGCTCGTCACGAGAGCCGCCCCGGTGTTGGAGGCCGCGCTCGGCCTGGGTTCGGGTGACTTCGATCGGCTGATCGCGCAAAAACAGGGCCGCTACGGCACTCCGGAGGAGGTCGCGGCCGCCGCCGTGTTCTTCGCCAGCGATCAGTCGTCCTGGTGCACCGGGTCCAGCCTCGTCCTCGACGGTGGCTTCACCGGTGCGTTGCTCTGATCCTTCAGACCACGACACTTAAGGGAGTTGCAGATGACCAATCTCGACGGCAAGGTCGCCATCGTGACCGGCGGTGGAGCGGGCATCGGCCGTTGCACCTCGCAGCGGCTGGCCACGGCCGGCGCCAAGGTGGTGGTCACCGACATCGACGATGCCGGCGGCGAGGACACCGTCGGCCGGATCACCGCAGCCGGGGGCGAGGCGATGTTCATCCACCAAGACGTCACCGACGAAGACCGGTGGAAATATGTCGTCACCCACTCTAAAGAACGCTTCGGCGGGGTAGACGTACTGTTCAACAACGCCGGCATTTACCTCATCGCGCCGCTGACTGAGGTCACCGTGGAGACGTGGAACATGCTGATGGCGGTCAACGTCACCGGCACCTTCCTCGGCATGAAGCACACCGTGCCCGCCCTCATCGAACGTGGCGGAGGCTCGATCATCAACGCGTCCTCGGTCGCCGGACTGCGCGGCGTTGCCGGGCACACCCTGTATGGCGCCTCCAAGGGCGCGGTCCGGATCATGACCAAAGACGTCGCCGCCGAATACGCCTCGGCCAACATTCGCGTCAACTCAATCCATCCCACGTACACCAAAACCGCGATGGCCGACTACGGCGCCGCGGCAGCCGGAGCAACCCTCGACGAGCTCGCTGAAAAGATGGTCCCCCTCGGCCGGCTTGCCGAAGCCGACGACGTGGCAAAGGTCGTCGCGTTCCTCGCCTCCGACGACGCCGCCTACCTGACTGGCGGCGAGTATGGCATCGACGGCGGCGGCATGAACACGATCATGCTGTGACCGATCTCGATGGCCAGGGGCTGCGTGCAGACCTACCCCGCAATGGCGATGACTCTGTGGGGGGCGGGTCCCGAAGTTGCTGCCGGTCTCCCGTCTTTTTGCAGATTCTGCGCATGGTGGTCGCGCCGACGGTTCCAGCGAGTCGCGCTGACGAGCGTGTGGAGCCCAAGGCCGTGGGCCGCCGGCGGATGCTAGAGGCTCAGTAAGACGCGAGAGCCGTCTGGACGCTTCACCACGACCTCCAGCTCGCCGCCGGTGGCCTCGACGTACTTGCGGAGGGTGTCGACCCGGCTGGTGCCCAGATTGCCGTGCTCCATCTGGGAAACGCGGTTCTGCCCGACGCCGATGGCTGCGGCGAGGGAGGTCTGGGTGTAACCAACGTCTTCGCGCAGCTCACGGAGGCGGTACTGCGCAACTTCGCGATCCATCTCGTCCTTGATTGCGTCGATGCGGGCGCGGTTGCCCGGACGGCGACGTCGAAGGTCATCAAGCGTGGTCATCGTTTCTTCCCTTTCTTGTCTTCGGCTTGGCGGCTTTGGCCGCGTCAGCCTCCTTCATTAGCTTCTCTTGGTGTTCGGTGAACAGGCGATCGGCGATGGGGATGTTCGTCGTACATCACTTCGTCGATTTCCTGCCTTGTCCCTGGCGACCAGCAAGATCGCTCGAGACTGGATGTCACGAAAGGCGGAGCCCACATACGAGTGCTGTTCGCCTTCGGTGGCGCGAGGCCGAAGCTCCTTCATGTTCGGGTGCTCCGATCCTTCGAGGGTGTCCACGAACGGTCGGCGCGTGACGGGTCCGTGTTCCTCCAAAGCGTGGATCGACACCCTCGATGACGAGGAATACGACAACGTGATTGCGGCTCTGGAGTAATTTCGATGAGGGTCGGATCGACCTCCCATTTCCGCACAACGGGACACTATCAGCTTTAACTGATATCAGCTAGAGATGATTTCCAGAGGAGTCGGGGGAGGCCGCGCTGGGACCACCCAGGGACCACACGTTGTGCGCGATACTGAACAACCTGCGCGCTGGTGAACGTCACACATCGCTCCGACAGCGTGAGAACCTTTAGGGACCTGGGAAAACGCGCTACCGCTACTTCCTGGGGGTCAAGTGGTCGCAGGTTCAAATCCTGTCAGCCCGACTTAAAAAGTAGGCTTTGGCCTGCGCTGTTTCAAAGCGGCGGCCGAAGCAGAGCGAAGTCTTTGGGACCATCTGGAACCAGATGGCCATGCCCAGAGGCGTGGCGTGAGAGTTCGCCCTATCGCGTGGCCCTTCGGGTGGCAGTTTAGACGGTCGGTGCTGGTGTCGTGGTGGGATTCTTCAGGCGCTCCCCTCGGCGCTCGACGAGTTGGTCGTGGACGCGGCGCATCCCGGCTGGGCGGACTCGGCGTCGGGATGATCGAAGACGGAGTGCAGCAGGGTGCCGCGAATGACGCCGTACAAGGACGTGACGCGCTGCTGCCCGTCGAGCAGCAGCTGCCGGGTACCGCTACCCGCTGCGGCGCCGCGGACCGTGATGTCCTCCTCCGAGGAGGTTTCCCACACCAGCAGACCGCCTACCGGATGCGCGCGGTAGGGCGACCGCATGAGGCCACGAACCTGGTCGCGGTTCCAGACGTAGCCGCGCTGAAATTCCGGGAGAAGCACGACGCCGGAATCGATTTCGTCCAGCAGCGTAGACAAGCGGGTCACTCGACATCTCCTGTTCGATTCTTCTCAAGTGCAGTCAGGAAGGGGCTTGGCTCGCCGTGCCAGGTGACGAGCAGCTGCTCGCGGGCGCGGGTACAGGCCACGAAGAGAAGGCAGCGTTCCCGCTCCAGATCCTGCTGATGCGACTGCCTGTCATCTTCGACGGGGGTAACGGCGTTGGCGGCGGGCACCTGCTTGGCGCTGACCCCGGCGACACACATGCAGCGAAATTCCAGGCCCTTCACGCGGTGCATCGTTCCCACCCGAACCGCGTCGTCATCGTCGGATGCCTTCGCCAGGTCGACGCTGTCGATCCCAGCGGCCCGCAGAGCGCTTTCAATCTTCGACGTCAGCCATCTGGCCCTGACGGCGATGGCTATCTCCGTCGGCGCGATTCCGTCGTCGATCCAGCCCTTGACGGATGTGGCGATGACCTTCGCCTCCGCCTCGGCGGTTGGGTGCCCACTCAGTGCCGGCGGCTGCCCGTGTACGTAGGACTTGCAGCGGGCGATGGAGTCCAGCCCGCCTTCCATGTCGTCGATCGGTTCGCCGCGCAGCAGGCCGAGGCTCCAGCCGAGAATCTCGGCGGTGGTGCGGTAGTTGATGTTCAGCCGCGAGGACCGGCCGGCGATGTTGATGCCGACTTCGCGCAGGCTGACCCGGTTGTCGTAGATGCGCTGGTGGGTGTCCCCGGCGATGAAGATGTCGTCGGGCGCCTCGGCGACCGCGGTGCGGAGCAGCCGCCACTGGTCGGGGCTGAGGTCTTGGGCCTCGTCGATGATGATGTGGCGGAACGGCTTTTCCGCTGACGCCTCCAGCAGGCGGGTTGCTTCGCGCCGGATGGTTTCGTGCGTCCACACGCCCTGCTGGGTGAGGGCTTGTTCGAACTCCCAGATCGCTTGCCACGCCTGGGCGCGCTGGGCGGCTCCGAGGGCACGGCCGCGGCCGGTCCGTTTGGCGGCCAGGTAGGCGTCGGCGGTGCTGATGCGGCGGGCGAGCACCACCTGCCGCCATTCCTCGGACAAAAACACCGGGGTGAAGGTGAGCCCGAGTTCGTCGATCAGCCCCGCCCACAACGCTTTCTCGTCCTCGGCGCCGAGTATGTGCGGTGCGCCGTGGGCCTTACGGAAGACGCGGTGGGCGATCCGGTCGACGTGCGACACCTCGATGCGGCTCTCCGCCTTCTCGTCGTCGACGAGCATGTCGAGCCCAGATTTCAGCGTCTCGGACAGCGTGGAGGTGAAGGTGGTGACGAGTACCTTGCCGTCACCGCGTTTGGCGAGCATGTGCGCGCGGTGCAGGGCGACGACGGTCTTGCCGGTGCCGGGGCCGCCGGTGACGCGGGCCGGGCCTTTGTAGGTGGCGTCGACGACGGCGCGCTGGGTCGGGTGCAGGTACACCCGCCAGGTGGCGAATGGGTAGGCGAAGACGTCCATCAGTTCGTCGGGCCCGCTGACGAGGACGACACGGTCGCTGCTGCGCAGGATGGCGGCGTCGATGTCCTCCGTGTCGACGGGTTCCTTGAGAATCTGTGCGCCGAGGTCGGCCCACACCTCCTCGGGGGTGAAGCCGGCGGCCAGACCGCACAACACATCCCACTGCGTCTCGGGCAGAAAGGATTTCGCGGCGTCGAGTTGTGCGGCACCGGTGACGGTCCGTGCGAACGCGAGCACCTTGTCGTCGATGCCCAGCTTGGAGAGTTCTCCGTCGCTGACATTGGCGAAGATCGGTGTGCCGGCGGACTTTGCGGCTTCTGTCATTTCGGGTATCTGGCGGTCGAGTTCGGCTTCGTCGCGGATCTCGATGCCGCCGGTGGCGGAGTTAACCGAGACGTTGCTGCGCTGCGCCCACGCGTAGGCGTCGTCGTGGGGCAGCACCTTCAGCAATGTGTAGACGTCGCCGGTGACAGGGGCGAGCACGATGCCGCGCCAGGACTGGTCGATGCGGATGGAGCGGAATCGCGGGTTGCGGGCGGTGGCGATCTTCTCCAGATGCAGCCCGGTGTGGGTGGCGGCGTCGAACTCGTCGAAGACCTCGGTGACGCGGTTGTAGACGGGCTTCTCCAGCTTGCCCAGGTCTTTGAGGAACCCTTTGTCGATGGCTAGTGGCATTGTGCTTCCGTTGCTTGACTATTCGGAGTGACGGGGTCCATGCCCGGCAGGCGGATCAGCGAGCGGCTTCCAGCCCTTGCCGCCGTTGGCGATAGCTTCGGCCATGCGGTCGTAGGCCTCCAGCACCAGGCGTTTGGTGCGGTACTCGCCGAAGTCGCGCTCCTCGTACTTGCGGATCACGGGGAACGAGTCGAGGACGTGCTCGGCTTCGTCGCGATCGAGGCCGTAGATGTGGAGGAATCCGGCGTCGAGGTCAGCCCGGAGTAGCGCGCGGCGTTTGGAATCCCAGCGGAAGGGCGGACCGTCATCGCCGAGGTCTTTCGCATATGGTTGTAAGCGATATGAGGTGTACGCCAACTCAAGAATGTAGGGCTTGAGCCAAGTTTCGACGTGCTCGTTGTGGCGCCAGGGTGCGGGGCTGCTGTATACCTCAGGGGACGGGCAAGCAAGCTGCTTCACGATGAAGTACTTCATCGATGCGCTGCTTAGCTTTTGACGAGCCACGTAGTCAAAGGCAAGGCTCGACCATGTGGTGTGCAACAATCGGCCTAACAAGGCGTCTTCCGGCATAGCAAGTAAGAACTTGTCGCCCACCGCCGACGCCGGGAACGCCGAGGGAACGAAGGTCCGCGAATCGCTGGCGCGAGCGATATCTCGCCAGCCCAGTAGCCATTGTCGATCCCAGCGGTCTTCGAGCTTGGCGTCCACCTCGGACCGCTCAACCCAGTACCGCGCCAGGGTCTCGAACTCCGGATCGTCATGCTGCTCCTCGGTGAGCCGGGGCAGCGAACCAACATTCAGCTGTGCCTGCGTCGCACCTTTGTAGGTAGAGAACCGATGGTCGAAGTGGCTAAGCATCTTCGCCTCGTAGAGCGGCACGTACTCCTTGCTGTCGCGAGTGTAGGACCAGCCGTTGAACTTCGCGTCGGCAAGGTCATCGGCGGTGTGGAACAGACCAGAATCGTTGGCCATGTGGAAGAGCGTCGCGAACGACAGTCCCCAGGGGTTGCCGTCGGGGTCGTCGTCGCGGATGAGCACGGGATGGCGTGAGTAGATGCCAAGCGTGATGTCGGCATCTCTGCGGGTGCGGAACATCGGCAACGTGCCGGTGTTCGGGTTGAGCGCCAGAACTTCCTTGGCTGCCAACTGGAATCGCTTATCCGGCACATCAGAGATATGGCGGTTTAGGAACGCGAACTTGGTGCGCTGCACCGTGCGTTGCGTTCCGGTCATCGTCGTCACCGCGAACCGGACCCGGTGGTCCACGTCGCGAAAGATCTTGGCTTCGTTCTCGAAGTCGTAGAACGCATACAGCCGGTGGTTACTCAAGGTGTCGGCGAAGAACGGCGCGGTCGTTTTGTCCGTGGCGAGACCGGTGGGCGTGACGATGCCGGCGCTGCCGTACGGATTGATAACTGTGCGCATGGTTTCGGCGAACACGCTGTAGGTGTTGACGTCACCTTGCCCGGTGAACGGGTAACGGCCGGTCTTCAGCAGCAGGTGCGCGGTGCCGTCCGATTGCCGGAGTGCCGCAAGGTAGGCCTGGTGGAGGTCGGGGTCGGTGTCGGCGAGTTTGTCGATCATCTTCTTGCGGATCGCCGCGGTGGCCGCACCTTCGATGTCGGGGCGGCCGACGTTGCCGAAGAATTCCTTGTCCTGGATCTTCACCCGCTCCCACGGCGGGTTGCCGGCGACGCAGGAAAACCCGCCCGTCCATCCGGTGCCGGCGTCGGCGCTGCCGTCGTCGGGAACCGTGAAGATGCCGGGGAATTCCAAGTGCCAGTGAAAGAACCGGTATTGGCGGGCCAACGTATTGACCTGGGTGATGATGGTGTCGGGCACCGACTCCGGTGTTTCGGACAGCGCCCGGACGGTGGCATGGGTGATGCCCTGGCCGGAGGTGGTCGCCCCGGTCGTGGGTTGGACGAACGCCGCACACCACGCATCGGCGACCAGTTTGGCGGCCACCAGGTCGGGGTCGGCTTCCAGTCGTCGCCATGCGTCGGCGCGAGCCCGCAGGGCGGCCACCGACGCCACGGTGCCGGTGTCGGCTTCGCGGGCGGCTTTGGTGAACTGGCTGGTTTCGACATTCAATGTTTCGGGGCCGAAGCTCAGCGTGAGCTGATCATGGTCGGCTTGGCGTTCGGACTTGTTGCGGGCCTTGAGCTTCGACGTCCAGGTCTTGTCGTCGTCACCGAGAACCACGAACGCGGTGTCGGGAATGTTGTGCCGCAACAATTCCGGGGTGGTACCCAGCAGTGCGTTGCCGACGCGGAAGTGCGCATCGAGAAACGGAAACGGCCGGTCGGCGTCGAAAGCCTCCAGCCACAACGCCACCTTGGTGATCTCGATCGCCAGGTCGTTGAGGTCCACGCCGTAGACACAGCGTTCGATGACATCGGCAGTCGCCGCGCGCAGCGCCGCGGGCGTGGGTTCGGTCTCTTCGGTGCGCACGGTGGCCAGCGCGGCGGCGATCCGGCGGGCAGCAGCGACAACGAAATGGCCGCTGCCGCAGGCCGGATCAACCACCGTGAGATCCAGCAGCGCCTGCTCGGGATCGGATTCCCGGACGGCTTCGTCAATCAACGGGTTCAGCGCCTCGTCGAGCACCAGCGCAATGAGATCGGAGGGGGTGTAGTACGAGCCGGACTTCTTGCGCTCGTTACCGGTGGACACATCGAGGGTGAATGTCCGCTCGTCGGCGTGGTAGCGCGGCGTATAGGCCAGCAGTCCCTCGTACATGCCGCCGAGTTCTTCGCTGTCGAGGTTGCGGTAATCGACCGGACGCGGCAGACCCGTCACCGGGTCGTCGATCTGGGCCAGAGCGCGCACCGCGGCCAGCAGCGCGCGGTTGGGCAGCTTGGCGCCAACGAGAATGCTCAGCGCGTCCCGCGAAAAGAGGCTGGCACCAAGGCCACTCAACCCGAGCGCGGGCAGCCCGTCACCAGCCAGGGCGTCGGTGACGATCTGGTGCGCCTCCACAGATCGGTGTGCCAGCCGCCGATCGGTTCGGCGGCCAGTCGGCGCAACCGTGTTGTGGAGAAGTAGTCCGCATACAGGGTGTGGGCGCTTTCGGGGACCTCGGAGCGGTGCAGCAGATCGCGGTCCTCGACCACGAACAGCACGATGAGGCGGTAGGCGATGCGCAGCAGCGCGCGCTGCAGATCGCGGTCGGCGTCGGTGGCGGCGGCCAGCGTCTCGCGCAGAGCGATGTTCGCTGGGTGCGCGACGAAACCGGTGCCGAGCTCCTGCAGCGCTGCTGCGATGCCGTGCTGCAGGTTCAGCAGGGCGCGGGCGCCGTCGTCGATGGCGGTGGTGCGCCAGCGTTCCAGCCAGCAGTTGTCGAGTTTGGGTTCGGCCTGCTCGGCTCCGGCATCCCCACTGGCATCCTCACCGGAATCCTCGCTGTCGGCTTCGGTTTTGGAGGCTTTGGCGGCTCTGTCGTCGAGGCGCGGCGCGAACCGGCTGGCGTGGATAGTCAGGAACAGGATGCGGAAGTCGGAGTAGAGCTGGTCGGCGAAGATCGCGTCGAGGTCGAACTCGACGAAGGACTGCCTGGTGAGACTGGAGGCGTCGCGCAGCAGCCGCAGCTGACGGCCGTTGGACACAATCGCCCAGAGCGCGTGCTCTTCCCGGTTGAGATAGTCCTGCACCATGGCCTGCGGCGCCCGGGCGGTCACCCCCGCGGTCTTGGTGTCCAGTTCGATGCCGGCGCCCACCAGGTGCAGCGGCACCCAGGCCGTGGCGTGCGCGGCGTCGGGCCAGGCGAGGCGGTGCGAGATGGGGAAGTGCGGCGCCTCGGTCTCGCCGAGGCCAGGCGGCACGGTCAGGCCGCCGCTGACGACATCGGGTCGGCCCCAGCCCAGCTCGTAGAGCAGGGGCAGCAGCCATTTGTCGCGGGTGAGTTTGGTGGCGGGGTCACCGTCCGGTAGCCGCTCCAGCGCGGTGCACCAGGCGCGGTGTGCGGCGAGCATGGCTTCCCAGGCGCGGGCAATGGCGCCGTTGACGGCCATCCCCGGTGGAAGCTGGTAGGCCTCGGCGGTCTGGCCGGGCATCCGCAGTTCGTTGGCCCGCGGGATGGCTTCGGCGGGCAGCGCGGTGCCGACCGCGCGGACGGCCCGAAAGACGGTGAGTGCGGTCATCGGGCACCCGCTTCCGGCAGGAACACGTAGAGGCCGAGGACGTCGGCGGGTGGCAGGAACCGGACGGTGGGTGCGCGCCCGCCGGCCTTGGAGGCGCTGCGCACCGCCTGATGCTCGGACACCAGGTCCTTGGCGGCGTCCTTGCCCGCGGCGCTGAGGTGCTTGGCGAGTGCGGGCAGGCGCCCCAGTGCGCGGCCCAACTGCATTCGGGCCAGCTCGTCGTCGACGTTGCCCGACGGCGTCAAGGACAGCAGCGCGTCGACCTCGGCCTGCGGCAACCAGGTCAGGGTGTCGCTGCTCGCGGTGAACGCCAGGAACTTGGCTTCCTCGGCGACCTGCGTGACGGTGCTGGCCGAGCCGGGGATGGTGATCTCCAGCCGATGGCGCACCATCAGCAAGGTCGTCACCTTGCTGACTCCGCGGGTGCGCATGACACCGGCGCGGCGGGCGGGCCGGGCCGTCGGGTCGAGCCGGGAGTCGAGTGCGGCGTCGAGGACGTAGCGCGACAGCGCATCGACCGTGGCGTCAGTGCGGGTCAGCACGCTGTGCCCGGCCGGGACGGGCAGCGAGCGGTGGAAGTGCAGTCGCCCGCCCTTGGCCCTTGGGAACTGGTCGCGCACAGCAGCGGGAAGACTGTCGACGAGTGCGGTGAACCCATCGTCGGTGTCGCTGACCGGAGCACCCAGAATGGATAGTGCTGTGCGGGTGAAGGTTTCGACATCAGCCGGCCCGCCGAGGGCGCGTCGCACCTCGGTCAGCGCGTGTTCGACGGTGTCGGGTTTGAGTCCGGCCTGCCGGAACCGCGATCGCGACGCCTTTTCCCGTTCGGCCGCGTTGGTCCACTCGACCTCCACTTGTTCTGCCAGGGATTTGGAGGTGGCTCCGGCGAAGTCGAGGGTCAGCTGTTCGGCTTCCTTGCCGCGCAACAGCAGCGACTCCCAGATCGCCTTCATTACGGTGGTGGAATCGACCGGGATCGGCACCGAGACGCCGATGCTCCGTTTGATGTTCTCGTGGCGGCGGATGAGGACCTGCAGCACGATGCCGTCAATGCCGTTGTCCTCGCCGTAGTACGTCACAGTCCGCACGGTGGGGGCTTGCTGGCCGAATCGGTCGACGCGGCCTTCGCGTTGTTCGTGGCGGGTGGGGTTCCACGCCAGGTCGTAGTGGACGACGGCGCTGAATCCGTCTTGCAGATTGATACCCTCCGACAGGCAGTCGGTCGCGATCAGCAGGCGGGGGCCGTCGTGGGCGCTGAGGGTATCGACGCGGGATTCGCGTTCCTCGGGCGGCAGCGTTCCGGTCACCGCGTCGATCTTGAGGTCTTTGACCTTCGACAGGGCTGAACTCAGGTGTTCGGCGAGATAGTCGGCGGTGGGGATGTAGCGGCAGAAGACGATGGGGTGGTAGCCCTCGTCGAGGAGTTCCTTGAGCAGCGGGATGAGCCGCTTGAGCTTCGCATCAGACCGCGGGCCCTTCAGTGCCGCCGCGGCAGAGGCCAACTCGCGCAGGCGCTTTCGGCTCTTCGTGTCGGGAGTGTCGGTGTCACCGGTGTCGGCGCCGACGGTGACGTCCTCGGCCTCCAGGGTGTCGTCCAGATCGGTGTCCAGCACACGGGGTTCGGCGTACGCGTCCACCTCACTCTCGTCGTCGGCGGCTGCGACCGCCGAACGGTTGAGCAGGGTCTGTTCAGCTGCGGCCGGGCTGGAGGCCAGGCAGCGCAGCAGCGCGATCGCCGACCACCACCGGACGCGTTGGCGCACCGCGCTGAGCTTGGGGTCGGCAACTTGTTCGCGGACGTAGTCCATCACGTCGTCGAACAGTTGGCGGTATCCGGCGGTGAGTTTGTATGCGGTCTCGGTGGTTTCGCGATCGGGGAACGGCGTGTCCTCCCGAAATTCTCCGCGGAGGTACTCGCGGATGTCGGCGCGTTGGCGTTGGATCATGTACTTGGCCAGCAGTTTGCGGTCGTCTTCGCGGTCGCGGCCCGACAGGTCGGCCGGCAGATCGCCGAGGCGGTCGTCGAGCAGGCCGATCAGCGACTGCCAGGCGCCGTCGTCGCCGCTATGTGGAGTCGCGGTCAGCAGCAGCAGGTGGCGCTGCTGGTCGTCGGCGAGTTTACGCAGCAACGCATATCTCAGATGCGCCTGGGAGGACTTGCCGACGCCAGCGGATGCCACGCAGGTGTGTGCCTCGTCGACAATCACTAATTCCGGGCAGAGCAAGGCGAATTCGTCACGGCGGGACTTCTGCTTGATGAAATCGGTGGAGATCACCAGATACGGATAATGCCGGTAGACGTTGGACCCGAATGGGACGCCACGTATCAGCCGGTTGACCGTGGACGGCAGCAGAAGTTGGGCGTCGATGCCGAACTTGTGCCGGAGCTCGCCCTGCCATTGCGGGGCCAGCTGGGGCGAGCACAGCACCGCCAGGCGCTGGGTTTCGCCGGTGGCCAGCAGCTCGGCGGCGATGAGTCCGGCCTCGACCGTCTTGCCGATACCGACGCCATTTATGTGCTCTGTTTGGGCGTGTCTCAAGGGTGGGCCCTCTGACCGCCGCTACCTTGCCGTTAATGCCTTCTGCGGTTGCAAGGTCCGGGTAGGTCGGGAAGTCACGAAGGAGGGGATTGCTGCGATGTGGGAGGAGTCCGATAATGCGGTCGGCGACCTGCTTGCGTCGCGGGTGCTCGGTTCGGCTGACCAGATCGACGAGTCGGTAAGAGTGAGCAGCTGGTGGGCTGATCGCGGAATCACGATCGATTCTCCGGCCCTGAATCGCAAGCGGCTATTTGAACTCGCCCAGCGATGCCGGCAGAGCGCCGACTCGGATTGGGTGTCGTTCCTCTGGCATGTACTGGCCTGGGGTGTGATGGGCGACTACCGGAACTCCCCGACGATCGTGGCAAGCGCCAGCGGCGACGAGCAGCGTCGGCGGCTCAACGACATTCTCGGTGCGGCCGCCGAAGCCAGCTATCGAGGCGACATTCGTTCTGCCTACACAGCGATCCGTGGCAAAGTTCCGCGGCTGGGCCCTGCCTTCTTCTCGAAGTTCCTCTACTTCACTGCCGACCTCGATTTATCTGGCTGTCGCGCAATGGTTTTGGACTCGCGGGTCAACGCCGCGATCTTCACTCTTACTGGCTACGACTTCTCTGAGGAGAAGCCGGCGACATATGAACGTTTCTGCACTGCCGTCCACGAATGGTCGCGGCAGTTCGATACGTCGGCGGATGTGATCGAGTTCCGCCTGTACCAGTTCGGCCAGCTCATCGACTCACGCCGGTGGAAGTGGCTCCACGCGGAAGTATCGCTGTATCGCGAGGGGCGGAGTCAAGTTGGGTTCGATGACATTGCCGCAAGGCGCGCCCATCTCACGGGCCGGACGAGGTAGCGGCGTGGAGCTGTACTTTGCGGACTGGCAGGGTGTCGAGAGCCTTGGCTTCAACGACATTGATCTGCCGCGGACTCGTGCGGTTTCGGACGGGACGCCTATCGTAGTTGATTCGGAAATGCGGCCTGTTGAGCCGCTGTGCACGTTCCTTCGGTTGTACTCGGAGACCGTCTCACACAACTCCGTCTACGCGTATGCCCTTGATGCTCTTCGCTTTACCCGGTTCCTCGCGGAGAACAACACAGATGTGCTGGCCGCCGGCCGCGCCGATCTCCTTGCCTATCGCAAACACCGCCTCGCCTCGGGCCTGTCCACGCGGTCATGGTCTCGGGAGCTGGTAGTGACCCGAGCGATCTTCAAGTACTTGTTCGAAACCGGCCAGCGGAGAGACCTGCCTTGGATTAGGGTCGGAAGCAGATCCCTTGTCACACCGAAGATCACGAAGACCGAACTCGATGTCAGAGCGCTGTCGCACGAGCAATGGACCGCCTTCAGGAACATTGGCATGGGCGGGGAGCTACCGTCCGGTGAACTCGATCCGAGCTACCGCGGCCCCTGCACAGTCAGAAACACCTGCGCCGCCGAACTCGCATTGACCACCGGGATGCGATTGAACGAATGGCGAACCCTCCTTGAGATCGAAGTACCGCCAAATGATCGCGCTGTCAGTGTTTCGCTCGCCGCCTGCGCGAAGAACGGGCGATTCCGGCGCGTCTACGTGCCGGTATCGACCGTCGAGATGGTCAACCTGTATCGCGAAACAGAACGCAAGTCGGCCGTTCGGCGCGCACAGAGCCTGCTCAGGAAAAGACTTCCCTCCCTGGCGATCGCAGAAGAAATCGACACGAGTGCAGGGAGAATCACGTACTTCTACCAGGGACGTCGTCATCGTGCGAAGGTCGTCGACTTCCCAGTTGGAATCCGTAGCATCCTCGTGAAGCAAGGACCGGATGAGTGGGTTGAACCCCTATCGCTCTTCCTCGGAAATACCGGAAGGCCGCCTTCTGCACGTCGATGGCATCAGTACTTCCATGAGGCGAATGAGCGCCTGGCCGCCCTCGGTTTTGGGCCTCCGAAGATGCCGGCCGCGGTAACCACGCACGACCTACGACACACTTTCGCCGTCGTGATGCTGCGTGGATTGCAGGAAATCGCAGCGACAATCGAAGCCACACGACCCCGCGCCGGAACGGGGACCATCAGTGAGCATATTGTCCACAACCCCCTGCTGACGTTGCAGCGCCTACTCGGTCACGCAAGCCCCTCGACAACGATGATCTACCTCCGCTACATCGACGAGTCCGACGAACTGATTCAACGCGCATTCGAGTCGTGGGCCGACAGCGAACGAGACTATGCGAGCTACGTCATGGAGCAGATCGGCCAGGAGGAACATGGCGATGAATCCGCCTGACGTTCAACCACACACGGTGACCTTCCCGGACTCCTCCACTCTGAAGAGCTGCAGCATAGATCCAACGGACTACGTGGCCGCCACCCTGATACGTGAGTTGGCGCAAGGTTGGAGAGAAAGCTCCGTGGAATTCCAGTTGTCGGCGTCCACGGTGTCCGGCAGAGCGACCTCCATTCGTGCAGTCGGCAGGTTCCTCACGGAGGAGTCCGACCGATTCCTGACTCTGCGCAGTAACGGTCCCGAAGTTGCAAATCGACTGCACGACTGGGAGACCGCCATGCTCACGAAGTACCCGCCCGAGAGCAAGCAGCCCAAAATGCTGGGCTACGACGTACGTATCGCGGTCTCGTACTTCCTCCAGGCCAACGACTTACCGAACGGCGTGATCGCTGATTGGGCCGACAGCCCTGTCCTCGATGGACGCCCACTCATTGCCGCGCCGCTCGACGAATTCAGCAATGACGAACGCCAACAACTGGAATCAGCATGTCGACAGATTGTTCGCGACACCGAGGCCCGTCTGAACCATGGTGACCGACTGCTCGCGATGGGTCGAGATCCACGCCGCTTCGGATGGGACCGGTTAGAGAACGTCGCGTGGGCCTTACGGAGGCTGCCGTTTGAAGAGTCATTCAGAACACATCTCATTGCCAGCGGCACGCGACAACTGGATCCGACGGAGGTCGATCAGCTGTCCGGCGTGTACCGCGATCCCGCGCGAATCAACACGCCTCCACTCGTGTCGGCCGTCGGCACGTTCCTTATTCCTGATCCAGAATTCCTTCTCGCGGTCAGAATCCTGCTGCACCTGCAGACTGGATGGTGCCCTGAAGAGTCCGCTGACTTGAAGCGCACGGACATCGAGATCGCCAGCGATTCCGTGAGGGTCAAAGCCGTGAAAGCTCGCGCACACCGAGTTCGATGGCACACGTTGCGAGCCTCAGAAGCTCAACCCTGGGGGTGGGCCGCTGGAGACCTACTTCGCCGCGCTGCCAACGCAATGCGGCACGCTCACGCATTGACGCCTGAGGAACCTGCATTCTGGATGACGGCAGCGAAGTGCTCGAACCGGCGCGACGGGGAATACCCGAACTGGCTGATCCGCGCCCACACGTTCTCACCAACGACCATCTCGTTAGCCAAGATCGTTCAACGCCGAGGCCTTGTGATCAGCGAGCCTCACGACATGCGGCGGCTGCGAAAGACAGTGAAAAGTGCCCGGGCAGTGTTGCTTGGCACCCTCAGCGGGGCTGCCGGTGATGATCACACTATCGAGGTATTCCGCCAGCACTACGCGCAGTCAACTACTGTACGGACGATTTCGGCCCAGACGGTCATTCGCGTGCAGCAGAAGGTGCTTCTCCACGCGACTGGTGGTCCGGCTTTGGTCACCGCGACGGCCGAGGAGATCGCCGGAACACGCAACGGCGATCAGAAAATTGTTGAGCTGGCCGAGCAGGTTGTCTGTGAGACCGCAGTCGAACAACAACTCACCGTCTCCGCATGCGTCGATCCTTACGAAAGCCCTTTCACTCAGCAGGGAACTCTCTGTCACGCTTCGCCCTCGATGTGTCTGCAATGCCGCAATGCCGTCGTCTTCCCTGAGCATCTCCCACGGCTGCTCGCCTATGACGAAGTGCTGCAATCGCTCGAAAAAGACCTACCACCAATGGTCTACAGCGAAATCTATGGGCAACAGACAGTGAACGTGAGGGCGATCATCGAAAGGTTCGATGCGAAAGAAGTCGAATTAGCGCGAGGTAAGACGCAATTGCACCGGCCACTAGGTCAGAGGGCTGAACAATGACCCGCAATCAGAGCGTGGCTACGCCGGAACAACGGGTTGTCTTCGCGGCGGATGAGTCAGTGCTGCCGGAGAGCCGGCAAGTTGCTGATGGGCCGGATCCGAAATTCGGCGACTTTCCTCGATGGGACCTTATCGCTGGTGGTCTGGCGCCCAACCTGGCGCCGTTCAGAGCGCAACTGCGATTCGACGACATTCCCGATGACTGGCGGCTCACCGCCAGGACACTTGCGATGGCGATGCTTCAGCCGACCCACCCAGCCCTTCGCGCTGCCGGCATCTACCGTTCGAACCGGCCGCGGAAAGTGAAGACTATCCAGATGACTCTAGCTGAGCTGAAGGCATTTGCGACGTGGGCTTCGCAGCAGGGAATGCCGAATGACCTGTCACAGTGGACATCAGCGGACTGCAAGCAATATCTGGCAGAGGTCGAGAACACTCGAGGTCGAACCGCTCCGTTCGCTGCGCGAGACCTCCTGAAATCATTCGTGACTTACGGATCGGTTCTACCCAACGGTGGGCTTGGTGTGGAACTCCCTCCGATGGAAGGTCGACAATCGGGCACCGTCAAAACGCCCGTGATTCCGCCGACGACGTTCTGGCCACTTGTCCGTGCCTGTTGGACCTATCTGAGTGCGTTCTCCGAGGACATCCTCACTGCCCGGCGACAGTTAGATCTTCTGGAAGCTCTACCGCCAACCGGTAGAGCGTTCCGGATCGGTGCCCAAGACAGTGCACTCGACGCCTGGCTCAACTCGCCGCATGGCTTCATCCCCTTGCATATCCAGGACTGGGGTAAGGGTCTGCGCGGTCAACCCAACTGGGTTGCGCTGAGCCTAAGGGTGTTTGGAAGACGCAGCGGCGCCGTTTTCAACGGACCCTACGGGCTACCTCGACGAATGCGCGTCATCGACGCCATGGAGCACGGCTTTCCGACGCGGCCCGGCGTCTGCGACTTTCAACCGAAAGAGGTCGAACGGAGCGACGGCACTTGCGGCCCATGGATCGAAGGGTTCGACCACAGCACCGTATTCAAGGAAGTCACCCAACTCCGTAACGCGGCCTACATCTTCGTCGGAATCATGACGATGATGCGCGACAGCGAAATTCAAGGCATCGCCAGCGGATCTCTGAGAACGTACTACGGTGCCCCCGCCGTAGAGAGCATGCTGCACAAAGGTCAACAGGGTGCTGGCAAGCGCGAACTCTGGTGGGTTAGCCGTCCGGTAATCGAGGCCTTGAAGATCGCCGAGGAGATCGCGATCAACCCAGCTCGGCTCTTCGGGAGCGTACGCAACGGCACTGACCGCCGATTGGCCGGGTTCGACCAGCACGAACAGATCAACGGCTTCGTCGAGTCAGTGAACGCCAACGCAGCCGCAACCGGGCTTGAACCGATCCCTCCGACGCCCCTGTCACCGCACATGTTCCGACGGACCATGGCAGTCATCACCGCCAATGAACCTGATGGGGAAATCGCGCTAGGAATCACGTTGAAACACAACGCTGTTCGCGCCTTAGCGAACGTGACTACCTCCGGTTACGGATCACCCACCCCCGAATGGGCCAAAGAGTTCGACCACCAGGGCAAAGAAGCCGCAGCCGGAGAGGTTGTTGCGGACTGGGCCAGACATGCTCGTGGCGAGAAATCAATCCGTGGCCCCGGTGCCAGAGCATTCATCAACGGCCTTGATGCCGTATCGGAACGGACCACCACCGTGGCGGTGGGTAACGACCGCATGCTCCGCAACCTGCTGCGCGACGAATTCGCCACCATCCGACTGGGGACCCTCAATCACTGCCTCGGCGACCCCGAGAAGGCGCTCTGTCTCGACGGCGCGTCCGCAGCAGTCCGAGCAGGCGGCCCAATCCCCAGTATGTGCCAGCCCTCCACTTGCCGAAACTCAGTTATCACCGACAAGCACCTCCCCATCTGGCTGCACGAGGAATCCGACCTCGTCGACAAGCTCAAGGACAAGAAGATGGCAGCCGTGCACCGCGAACGTCTCGAAGCGCAGCTCGCTGATGCCCGCAAGATCACCCGACAGGAGCCGAAGTGACCACCGTGGGACCGGCCACCGAGCAGAAACTTCGCGATGCAATGGAACGCCTTCTCACAGGCAAGGCCAAACGAACCGACGGTCGCCTTACCAAAGCCAACCTGCACACCGAAGCCGAAGTCAGCCGCGCAACCATGAACCGCGCCACCGCGGTGATCGCGGACTGGGAAACGGCCGTCGACGGGCATTCCACACCACGCGATTCCAAGCTCGTTGAACTTGAGGAAACGGTCACCAAACTTCGACAGACGATCGCGAAACTGCGCGACCACAACGCCGATCTCGAACGTCGGAACAAGGCTGCCGTGACTGTCATCGCAGAACTGCACGCCCAAGTCCAGGCGTGCCGTGGAGAGACCCCAAAAGGCACGGTCACGCCGATACGAGAGCGCCAGCCACGCCGAGGCTGGTGACCGGGCGTCCGCGCAGACGGACGGCCCGTGTTCACTTCGCAGAACACCGGTGCCCGGCCAGGGTACATCTGGCATCACCCGCATAGTTGGGTCGAAACCCGGCTAAACCGGCTCTTCCGACTTGGTGGGGGTCTGGTGTGACCGATCGGATTCGTGTCGGTGACTGATTGGGGGCTCGCGCCCTTGTGAACTGGGTGTTCTCTACGCATCCAGCAGCAGCAAAGGCGCGAGCATGTCCCACGATAGTTCCCGGCTGCTCGGACTCGACGGCATTGTCGTTGATTCCGTGCACGTCGACCACGATGTCCCAACCCGTACCGTGCACGTGCGGACCGATCCGGCGCTGGTCGGGGTGTGCCCCGGGTGCAGGGCTCGGTCGTCTCGGTCGAAGGGGTGGGTGACGACCCGGCCCCGCGACATCAAGATCGGCCCTGACATCCCACGGATCGTGTGGAAGAAACGGAAGTGGTTGTGCACCAACACGTCCTGTGAATTAAAGTCGTTCACCGAATCGACACCGTCGGTCCCGCCGCGGGCTCGGGTGACGGTGCGGGCCAAGGCGGAGATGGCGTTGGCGGTCCTCGACGACGACCGCTCGGTCAAGGCGGTCGCCGCGGCATACGCCACCACCTGGAACACCTGCCATGACGCGGTGAAGGCGACCGCAGACCCGGTCCTGGCCGGCGAGCCCACCAGGGTGAGCGTGCTCGGGATCGATGAAACCCGGCGCGGGAAAGCGAAATGGGAGACCTGCCCCGACACCGGCGGGCGGCGGTGGGTGGACCGTTGGGACACCGGACTGGTCGACATCACCGGCAGCGGCGGGTTGTTGGTACAGGTCAACGGACGTGCCGCCAAGACGGTCACCGACTGGCTCGACAAGCGTCAGCAGGGGTGGAAGGAGAACATCGAGTTCGTCGCGATCGACATGTCGGCGACCTACGCCAAAGCCGCCCGAGAAGCGTTGCCCCACGCGAAGCTGATCGTCGACCGGTTTCACCTGGTCAAACGAGCCAACGACATGGTCGATGCGGTACGGCGCCGTACCACCGCAACCCACCGGTTGCGTCGTGGCCGCAAAGGTGATCCAGAGTGGATCAACCGACGCCGGTTGCTGCGCGCCGCTGAACGATTGACCGCCGATCAGCGGACCCGATTGTTCGAGCGGCTGACTTCCGCAGACCCCAACGGGGACATCGCCGCCGCGTGGATCGCGAAGGAACTACTACGGGATGTGTTGGCCTGCACCGCGCGTGGCGGTTTGCGCTACGAAATCACCGCGGCCCTCTACGCGTTCTACACGTTTTGTGCCGCATGCTCGGTGCCCGAGATAGGCGTGCTCGCGCAGACGATCTCCACGTGGCAGGAGCCGATGATTCTCGCTATCGAGACCGGGCTGTCCAACGCCCGCAGCGAGGGCTACAACCGCATCGTCAAACACGTAGGCCGCATCGCGTTCGGATTCAGAACACCGGAGAACCAACGCCGCCGAGTACGGTGGGCCTGCACCCGCCAATCACGGCGAGCGCCATCCAGAACCAGGCTCCGCCCCTGTTAAATCGGAAGAGCCGCTAAACCGGTTTGCTGTCGGTTAGGCTCTGCCCGTCCATGCCCCCCACGTCGACGAAGCAGGAGGTTCCCTTTGCCTGAGCCGTGGCTGTCGGCAGACGACATTGCTTCCCACCTGGGCGTCACCAAGGACACCGTTTACACGTGGATCGCAGAGAAAGGAATGCCGGCCCACAAGGTGGGCCGTCTATGGAAGTTCCAGTCCACAGAGGTCGACGACTGGGTCCGCGAGGGCGCGGCGGCCGACGACATGGGCGAGGCCTGAGCAATGCGCATCATCGACAACGTCAACGAACTGCTGGGTGACGATCTCAAGAGTGAGGTTCGTCCCGGCTCCAAGCTGCGGATCGCCGCATCGACGTTTTCGATCTTCGCGTTCGAGGCGTTGCGCAAGGAGCTAGAACGGGTCGAAGAGCTTGAGTTCGTTTTCACATCGCCCTCGTTCGTCGCCGCGAACGCCACCGATCAGTTGCCTAAAGAACGCCGCCAGTTCTTCATCCCCACGGCACGCGACGGGGAATCCTCGCTTTACGGCTCGCAATTCGAGATCCGGTTGCGAAACCAGTTGACACAGCGGGCTATCGCGCGGGAGTGCGCGAACTGGGTGCGCCGGAAGGTCCGATTCCGCTCAAACCGGACCGGAGCGCCGATGCAACAGTTCGCAGTCGTGGACGACCGGGTCGCCTACCAACCAATCCAAGGCTTCACCTCGGCTGATCTCGGTTACGAACGTGGAAATGCGGTCTCTAACATCGTCACCAAACTCGATGAAGCTCCGATGGCCTCACAGTATGTCGCGCTGTTTGAACAGATTTGGAACAATCCGAGCCAGCTCGAAGACGTCACCCAGTCGGTGCACGACCACATCGCTAGCGTGTACGCGGAGAACTCGCCGGCTCGGATCTACTTCGTAGTCCTCTACAACTTATTCTCCGAGTTCCTCGAAGACATCAGCGAAGACGTCCTGCCTAACGATCGAACCGGCTATCAGGAGACGCAGGTCTGGAAAAGCCTGTACAACTTCCAACGTGATGCTGCGACCGGCATCATCAACAAGTTGGAGACATACAACGGCTGCATCCTCGCCGACAGCGTCGGCCTGGGCAAGACATTCACCGCGCTGGGGGTGATCAAGTACTACGAGCTGCGCAACAAATCCGTTCTCGTGCTAGCGCCGAAGAAGCTCGCTGAAAACTGGACCAATTACAACGCCAACCTGACCACCAACATCTTCGCCGGCGACCGCTTCAATTACGACGTTCTCGCCCACACTGACCTCTCCCGAACGAGAGGAGAGTCTTTGGGTCTGCGGCTAGACCGAATCAATTGGGGTAACTACGATCTCGTCGTCATCGACGAATCTCACAACTTCCGCAACGCGGACTACGCCGAAGAGAAGGAGTCGCGCTACCAACGGCTCATGCGCCGAGTCATCCGCGAGGGCGTCAAAACCAAGGTTCTGATGCTGTCAGCCACCCCGGTCAATAACCGCTTTAACGACCTCAAGAACCAACTCCAACTCGCCTACGAAGGCGAATCCGAGAATCTCGCTCAACACCTAAACCTATCCACCACGGTCGATAAGGTCTTCAGCGACGCACAGCGCGTGTTCAACGAGTGGTCCAAACTTCCCGCCGAGACACGCACCGCAGATCGAATCCTGCAGATGCTCGACTTCGATTTCTTCGAGCTGCTCGACTCGGTCACAATTGCACGTTCCCGCAAGCACATCCAGGCGTTCTACGACATGACCGAGATCGGCACATTCCCCAAACGTCGCCACCCAGAGTCGATCAGGGAGCCACTCTCCGATTTACCCAACGTGCCAGCCTTCAATGACATCTTCGCGCAACTCCAAGTGCTCACCCTGGCTGTGTACACCCCGCTCGCGTACGTTTTCCCCAGCCGAATTAGCAAGTACGAAGAGCTGTACAACGTCAAGGGCGGCACCGCACGCTCCAACATCGGACAGCGCGGTCGTGAACAGGGCCTCAAGAAGCTCATGACCGTCAACCTGCTCAAGCGCTTGGAAAGCTCCGTGGAGGCGTTCCGCCTTACCCTCTCCAAAATCGAAGCAGCAGTCGACTACACTCTCGACCGACTCGATTCGCGAACCGGATCCCTCACGGACGTTAACGTCAACTTCGCCGGACTCGACCTCGATGTCGACGACGAGGACGACGCCAATGTCGAAGCCCTCTCCTTCGGAGAGAAAATCAAGATCGACCTCAACGACATCGACGTGGAATCCTGGCAACGAGACCTGTCTAACGACCGCGAAACGCTACGCGCACTCCTGGACGAGATGCATGAGGTCACGCCGGCCCATGACCTGAAACTCCAGAGGCTCAAGCGTCTCATCGAGGATAAGGCCGCCAATCCCTTCAACCCCGGGAATCGCAAGGCACTGGTCTTTTCCGCGTTCGCCGACACCGCCGAGTACCTCTACCGGGAGCTCGCGCCGTCATTTCGTGAGGCCGGAATCCAGACCGCACTGGTCACCGGTGGTGCCCACGCCGCGAAAACGACCTTGGGCACCGGCTATGACTTCCAGCAGGCCCTGACACTCTTCTCGCCGAGGTCCAAGCAACGCCACCTCACCATGCCGAAAGAGACCGCCGAACTGGACCTGTTGATCGGTACCGACGTGATCAGTGAGGGACAGAATCTTCAGGACTGCGATTACCTCGTCAATTACGACATTCATTGGAACCCGGTCAGGATCATCCAACGATTCGGTCGCATCGACCGCATCGGCTCGACCAACGCCGAGATCCAACTCGTGAACTTCTGGCCGGACATCTCCCTGGACGAGTACATCAATCTGAAGGAGCGCGTCGAAAGCCGAATGGTGATCGCCGATCTCGCCGGCACCGCTGACGATAACGTCCTCACCCTAGAGGACAGCGACGCAGTCTTCCGCAAAGAGCAACTCCGCAAGCTCCAGGACGAAGTGATCGAACTCGAAGACGTCCGAACCGGTGTTTCCATCACCGACCTTGGGCTCAACGACTTTCGGATGGACCTGCTCGGATATCTCAAGGAGTACGGCGACCTCGCCACTGCCCCGAAGGGACTGCACGCCGTGATTCCCGCCGACCCAGCAAAAGGTCTCCGTCCGGGCGTGCTTTTCGCCCTCCGCAACGTGAACGCCGACGACAACATCAACCGCGGCAATCGTCTTCATCCGCACTACCTCGTATACCTCGACAACGAGGGCAACGTCATCGCCGACCACACCGAGGCCAAACACCTGCTCGACTTGATCCGCAAGGGATGTCGCCCCCACGACGAGCCGGTCAGCGACGTCACCTGCATCTTCAACGACACCACACGTGAGGGCGCAGAAATGGGCGCTTACTCGGAACTACTCACCGCCGCAATTCATTCGATGATCCAGGTCACCGAAGAACGTGACATCGACAGCCTATTCACCGGTGGCACCACCACTGCGCTAACGCAAACGATCGCAGGTCTTGATGATTTCGAACTGATCGCCTTCATCGCCGTTGTCGATCCCGGTAAGGGAACTCCGTGACCGACGTGCTCTACCGATGGCCGACCGCCGCCAGATTCGGTCGCCAGGTACCCAAGACCAAGTTCTACGAACACGGCTCAGTATCTGCTGCGCTGCGTGAGAAATTTGTCAACGAGGTTCAGCGCATTACCTGGGCCTACAAGCTCGCCGAGTCCACCATCAACCTCACCGGCGATGCGCAGGTGCCCGAGATCCAGATCTTCCAGATCGACGCTAAAGGCGACGACGTCAGCGAGCCCGTGATCGCTGCCATCGACAAAGCCGTCCAGACACCGATCATCTTCGAGGTCACCAGCAGCGACGGCCGCATCCGCATGACGGCCACCCACAAGCAGGTAGCGTCGGCCACGCCCAAGCTCGGCGCCTACTACACGACCCATTGGCACGCCGAAAGTGCTGCACGGCAACCGCTTCCAACGGCCATCACTCTGACGGCTCTCTACACGGCCCTCGTTCAATCTCTCACCCCCGTATCAGCACGACCTGGCGAAGAACTATCGGAAGCGGCTGCGAGGCTGGAGACAGTCCGCAAGCTTGAGCGCGACATCGCCGCGCTACAACGAAAACTTCGGACCGAACCGCAACTCAATCGCAAAGTCGAACTGCGCCGCACGTTGAAAGCCAAGCAAGCAGAACTGGAACAGCAAAGGTAACCGGTGGAAAAACTCCGCATGACATCACCCGATCTGACCGACGCCAACATCGACAAGCTCTCAGAGCTGTTCCCTAGCGTCATCACCGAAACACTCGACGCCGAAGGCAACCCCTCGAAGGCGATCAACTTCGACCTGCTACGCCAAGAGTTGGCCGACCACCTCGTCGAAGGTCCCCAAGAGCGTTACCAACTCGACTGGCCCGGCAAGCGTGACGCCGCCTTCGCCGCCAACGCCCCGATCGCGAAAACCCTAAGGCCCGTCCGCCAGGACTCTGTCGACTTCGACACCACCAAGAACCTGTTCATTGAGGGCGACAATCTTGACGCGCTCAAACTGCTGCAAGAGTCGTACCTCGGCAAGATCAAACTCATCTATATCGATCCCCCCTACAACACCGGTGGAGACTTCATCTACGACGATGACTTCGCGGAATCCACGAGTGACTATCTGGAGCGATCAGGTCAAGCAGATGCCAACGGCGCCAAGCTAGTGGCCAACACAGAAGCAAACGGCCGCTTTCACTCTGACTGGCTCAGCATGATGTACCCACGACTGAAGCTGGCCCGAAATCTGCTAAGAGACGACGGCGCCATCTTTATCTCGATCGACGACAACGAAGTAGACAGCCTTCGCAAGCTATGTGCGGAAGTATTTGGAGGCCAGAACTTCGTCGCCCAAATCATCTGGCAGAAGGTGTTTTCGCCGAAGAACTCAGCTAAATGGTTTTCAGAAGATCACGATTACATTGTTATCTTCGCGCGAAACAAGGAAGCGTGGTTCCCAAATCAGCTTCCTCGAACTGCCGCGATGGACGCCCGGTACCAGAATCCCGACAACGATCCGCGCGGGCCCTGGGCATCCTCTGATTTGGCGGCACGTAACCGGTATGACGCCGGCCTCTACCCGATTGAAACCCCAACTGGACGCGTCATTCCGGGGCCGCCTAAAGGTAGCTACTGGCGCTTCTCCAAGGAGCGGTTTGACGAGCTCTCGAAAGATGGAAGGATTTGGTGGGGTAACTCTCCCGACAGCGTGCCTCGCTTGAAGCGCTACCTCTCAGAGGTATCGGGAGGACGCACTCCGCAAACGTTCTGGCCATACAGCGAAGTAGGCCACACACAGGATGCGAAAAGGTCCCTCCTGAAGTACGTGCCGTTCGAACACACTGAGAATGTTCTCAATTCGGTCAAACCTGTTGAACTGATCCAACGTGTGCTTCAGTTGGCCACCGAACCTGGAGGGGACGACATCGTCCTCGACTTCTTCAGCGGCAGCGGCACAACCGCCCACGCCGTCCTGAAACAGAACGCCGAGGACGGGGGACACCGCCGGTTCATCGCCGTGCAAGTGCCGGAGAAGCTGCCCACCCCAGAGCCGACTTTCGATTCGATCCTCGGAATGAGTCTGCTCCGCGTTCAGAACGTGGCGCAGGAACTCCGCGAACAACTCGGCTCGACCGAAGCAGACCTCGGATATCGACGGCTGACTGTCGACACAACAAACATGATGGATGTCCTGCGAACTCCAGATGAAACAGGACAACAGACACTCACCGAACTAGAGAACAGCGTCAAGCCTGGACGATCCGGCGAAGACCTTTTGTTCCAAGTGCTATTGGACTGGGGCCTCGAACTGACCATGCCGGTCACCGTCGAGACGCTCGAAGGCCACGAAGTGTTTGTGGTCGAGGACGACGCACTAATCGCCTGCTTTGACAAGGAGGTGAGCCCAGAGTTATTGCGCGCCATAGCAAAACGTCAACCACTCCGGGCCGTCTTCTGCGATTCAAGTTTCTCCTCTGACGACGCTCGTATCAACGCTGGGCAGATCTTCCGTGAGACCTCCGCAGCGTCGGACCTCAAGGCCATCTGACGCCGATGAAACTCCAGTTCAAGGTCCAGCAATATCAGACCGATGCGGTGGATGCGGTTGTCGAGGCCTTCGCCGGCCAACCTAAACATGACGGCGTCTCCTATCGGATCGATCCGGGCAAGGCGAAAATCACCAGCGACCCCACGCTGTTTGAGCCGAGCGTTAGCCCGGATTCGGGTCTACGCAACTCGGAGATCGCACTAACGCCAACGCAACGTCTAGACAACGTTCACAAGGTGCAACGATCGCGAAACCTGCCTTTGGCGCAGAAACTTGTAGACAGCAAGGCGGCTCCGGGGGCTCCGAATCTCGACATCGAGATGGAGACTGGCACCGGCAAGACCTATGTCTACATCAAGACAATCATGGAGCTGAACAAGCGCTACGGCTGGTCCAAGTTCATCATCGTCGTTCCATCGGTCGCTATACGTGAGGGCGTGCAGAAGTCGTTCGATGTGACGGCCGAGCATTTCCAGCAGATGTATGGCGAAAGGCCTAGGTCATTCATTTACAACTCGTCCCAACTTCACGAGCTGGAGCGGTTCAGCTCGGACGCAGGTGTGCAGGTGATGATCATCAACATCCAGGCATTTAACTCGACGAGCAAGGACAACCTCCGAATATACGAAGTACTCGACGACTTCCAGTCCCGGCGCCCTATCGATGTCATCAGCGCCAATCGACCCATTGTGATCATCGACGAGCCGCAAAAGATCGGCGCACCAAAGGCATTGGAGGCGCTCTCGCGGTTCAATGCGCTCATGGTGTTGCGCTACTCAGCAACTCACAAGGTCGAGCACACCAAAGTCCACCGGCTGGATGCCGTCGACGCGTACAACCAGAAGTTGGTAAAGCGGATCTCGGTGCGAGGCATCACCGTAAAGGGGCTTGCTGGATCCACGGCATACTTCTACCTCGATGCTATCGAGATAGCGAAGGGAGCCAAACCACGTGCTTGCGTGGAGATCGAAGTGCAGACGAAGAGCGGACCGATCACCCGTCAGACCAAGCGCCTCGAGGTGGGTGCCAACCTTCATGACATAGCGAATGGCATAGAGGCCTACAAGCCGGACGGTCGTCCCCTAATTGTCACGGACATCGATGCAAACCGTGACGTTATCGAACTCAGCAACGGCGATGTTGTCGTCGCGGGACAGCTTGCGGACCGCGACGTCACCGAAGAAACCAAGCGCCGCATCCAGATTCGCGAGGTTATTCGGGCACACCTCGACCGAGAGCGTGAGCTGTTCACGCAAGGCATCAAGGTGTTGTCGCTTTTCTTCATCGATGAGGTCGCGAAGTATCGTGACTACGTGCGCGAGGACACTCTCGGCGAGTACGCCCGGGTTTTCGAAGAGGAGTACGACACGGCCGTCAACGAGATCCTCGGTGAGCTCGAACTCGATGCCGCGACAGCGGCATACCAAGAGTACCTCCGCCGTGACGACGTACACGCGGTGCATGAGGGCTACTTCTCTATCGACAAGAAGACCAAACGCCAAGTTGACCCGACCGTAGCTAAGCGCGGAGACGAAGTCGGCCAGTCAACAGATCCCGATGCCTACGACCTGATCCTCAAAGACAAGGAACGCCTTCTGTCGTTGGCCGAACCTGTCCGCTTCATCTTCTCGCACTCCGCCCTCCGTGAAGGCTGGGACAACCCCAACGTGTTCGTGATGGGCATGCTCAAGAAAAGCGACAACACCGTGTCGCGGCGCCAAGAAATCGGGCGTGGACTGCGCTTGGCCGTCGACCAAAACGGCGAACGCATGGACAACCCCGTGACCGTGCACGACATTAATGAACTGACGGTCGTCACCGACGAGTCATACACCGACTTTGTCACAGGGTTGCAGAAGGAGATCGCCGAGACTCTCAGCGCGCGTCCCCGCAAGGCTGAACTTAAATTCTTCACCGGCAAGACGATTCAGACCGAGGACGGTGAGTCAATCGTCGAAGAAGCCCTTGCCCGTGCGTTGCAGATGTATCTCATCAAGAATGACTACCTTAATGACGACTACACGCTCTCCGATACATACCGAGATGCCAGGAAGGCAGGCACACTCGAAGATCCATCGTCCGAACTTCTGAAGCCGATGATCAAGCATCTTCTCCCATTGGTTGATTCGCTCGACCAGAACCTGCCCGTTCCCACCGACAGCCGCAAGGGTAAGAAGATTCCACTCAACGAGGCCAACTTCGCCAAGAAGGAGTTCCAGGCACTCTGGAGTCGGATCAACCACAAGGCCGTATATCAGGTTGAGTTCGACTCTGCCGAACTCATCAGCAAGTGCATACACACGCTTGACAACCACCTCAATGTCCCTGCAATGCAGTATGTCGCTCAAGCAGGAACTCAGATTGACTCCCTCGACGCCGAAGACCTCTCGACAGGCAAAGGGTTTGGCATCTCGAATACGGCCACGCACACGGAGACCGCCTCGGCCGGGTCCCAGGTCAAGTACGACTTGCTCGGTGAGGTCACCGAGAAGACTCATCTCACCCGACGGACGGCTGCTGCGATACTCAAGGGGATCAATCCAGATACGTTTGCGAAGTTCCGGCTCAACCCAGAACAGTTCATCACCGAGGCCGCTCGGCTCATCAATGAGCAGAAGGCCACCGCCATCATCGAGCATCTGACGTACGACGCTCTCGACGACCGTTTTGACACAGCGATTTTCACCGAAAATCAGACCACGCACGACTTCGCCAATGCCGGAAGCAAGCTGACGAAGCATATCTATGACTACGTCGTCACCGATTCCAAAGTGGAGCGCAAGTTCGTCACCGAGCTCGATACCAGTAACGAGGTCGCCGTCTACGCCAAGTTGCCACGCGGATTTTTCATCCCAACCCCGGTTGGGGACTATAACCCTGACTGGGCCGTCGCCTTCACCGAGGGAACCGTCAAGCACATCTATTTCGTAGCCGAAACCAAAGGCTCGCTCTCATCTCTCCAACTTACTAAGAAGTTCGTAAGTAAGTCGAGACATGCCGGAGAAAGTGCTTGTTGGCCAACGATATTCGGTGAGAATAGGTATGTGCGCGATAACGATGGCCGCAAGCTTGATCACAAGACGCTCGAAGTGCTGCGGAAGCGGGCGGTGGAGCAGGTCGAGGCGGGTGAGCACCCCGAAAAGGTCGCAGTGACAATGGGGT
>Ga0209347_1000869_pt1 | contig 61889 bp, 57 predicted proteins | sample AutmiccommuBRH23_FD_187382 | JGI IMG/M metagenome (GOLD analysis project Ga0209347, IMG submission 187382) | Deep subsurface microbial communities from Mt. Terri, Switzerland - Autotrophic microbial communities BRH/23 (SPAdes) (version 2) | ecosystem: Environmental > Aquatic > Deep subsurface >... | reverse complement strand
TCAATGACGGCCGGGAGCTCTTCGGCCCCAGGTCGGGCGACGGCTTCGCCGACCTGGCGGAATATGACCGGGACGGCAACCTCTGGATTGACGAGAACGACGCCATATTCCACCGGCTGCGCATCTGGACCAGGGACGAAGAGGGCAACGAAGAATTGATGGCCCTGGGGCAAAAAGGTATCGGGGCCATCTTCCTTGGCAATCTGACTACCCCCTTCTCCATGAAGGACAATGAGAACCAGCTCCAGGGGGAAGTCAGCAAGTCAGGCCTGGGCCTTAAGGAGGACGGAACGGCTGTTACGGTGCAGCAGATCGACCTGGCGGTATAAACCGGTGGGTTTTTCTGTGGCCTTGGCGGCATTCTCCTGTTTTCACTCACCAAAACCAATCATCCTTAACCTGACCCAGTCCTCGATCTCTTTTTCGCCATCATGCAGAATGTGTATAATCCCCTCCCTTTTCAGCTGGGCGATGGCATTGGTCACGGTTACCCGGTGTACCCCGGCAATGGCGGCCAGTTCCTGGTGGGTCAGCTTGTTTTTATTATTGTAAAAACTGCTGGCCGGGTCGGTCAGCAGGCAAAAGAGCAGCCGGCACAGTTTTTCAACGGTGTTCCGGAAGGCAAAGTCCTCCACCTGGTGAGCCAGAATGCGTGATTTCAGGCTGATGGACTTGATCAGCAGGTGGGCCAGGCCGGGCCTGGAGATAATGTCCGAAGCGTATTTTTTCTCTACCGCCAGCACTTCCACCTCTTTAATGGCCTTGGCGTTGTAAATCACCGGCTGGCCGTGAAAGAAGCCCTCCTCGCCCCAAAAGCAGCCGGAGGCTACGTACAACACCGGTTTCTCCACCCCGTTGCGGCCTAACATAGAGATCCGCACAACACCTTTTTTGATCAGGAACAGTTCTTGCACCAGATTGCCGATGCCCAGTAGCAGGGCACTTTTTTTATAGCGCCGGACCTGGCCGATTCCCTTGATAAAGTCCAGGTCGTCCGGGCTTATGCTGCCTCCGGCATCGGTGCCCAGCATCCTGGAGGTAAACATGGGCGAGGTGGAAAGAAAGACCTCAGCGCTGGTGCCATTCACCCTGCATCACATCCTTTGGGTCTAATGCAATACTTGTGAAATATTTCTTATATTATAGAATAAAAATCCGGCCCTGTCCAGAAAAACAAATTCAAAAGGCCGCCGCCGCAAACTTCCCGGCGGCGGCCTTTCTTAAAATACTGATCCGGCTCTCACCAGGGCCGGATCAGCCATTAAAAAACAGGTTGGGCAGGTAGAGCGCTATTTGCGGGAAAAGAACCAGCAGGATGATGCAAACCACCATACACAGGAAAAAAGGCAGAATGCCCTTGAATATTGTTTCCATGGGCACGTCCCTGGCAATGCTGCTCAGGGCGAACACGTTGACCCCTACAGGCGGCGTAATCTGACCCATTTCCATGAGGATCACCACCGCCACCCCGAACCACACCGGGTCGAAGCCCAGGGCGAATATTGAGGGATAAATGGCGGGCAGGGTCAGCAGGATCATGGGGATGACGTTCATCAGACAGCCCAGTATAATATAGAGAACGCAGACAGCCAGGAAGATGACGTAGCGCCCGAAGGGCAGTCCGGTGACCAGGTCGGCCAGGGCAAAGGGAAGCCGGGTGGCCGCCAGGAAGTAGCTCAGCACCCCGACCCCGATCAGGATCATCAGCAGTTTGGTGGTTATTTTGGCTGTTTCCTCAAGGGACACCCTGAGGTTTCCCCAGCTCAGCCGCCGCCTCAAAAGACCCAGCAGGAAAGCCCCGAAGGCGCCTATGGCGCCGCCCTCGGTGGGGCTGAAGACCCCGCCCAGAATGCCGCCCAGGATCAGCAGGAACAGGAAAAGCATGCCCAGCACACCCTTGAGGGAGATCAATTTTTCCCTCCAGCCGAACCGTTCCCCCCGGGGAGCCATGGCCGGGTACCTCCTGGCGATTATGTATATTGAAAGGATGTAAAGTACGGTTAGCAATATGCCCGGCAGTATCCCGGCCATGAAGAGCTTGCCGATGGACTCCTCGGTGACGATGGCGTAAAAGATGAAGCCCATGCTGGGCGGGATCAATATGCCCAGGGTGCCGCCGGCCGCCAGGCAGCCGGTGGCCAGCCCGGGATGGTAATTCTTCTTTCTCATTTCCGGCAGGGCCACCGTGGACATGGTCACTGCGGTGGCCATGCTGTCACCGCACACGGCGGCAAACCCCGCGCAACCCGACACGGCCGACATGGCCAGCCCCCCGGGCAGGCGCCCCAGCCACTTGTTAGCGGTGTCGAAGAGGTCCTGGCTGATTCCGGAATAGAGCGCCAGCTCGCCCATCAGTATGAACAGGGGGGCCACCGCGATGACGAAGGAGGCGGTGGAGTGATACGGGGCTATCCCCAGGGTGCTCAGGGAGGCATTGATGTTGGGGTTGGTGATCATCATCCCCAGAAACCCCACCAGCGCCATGGCAAAGCCTATGGGCATCCTCAGCAGCATCAGGGAGAACAGCAAAAGCATGCCCAGGCCGCCCAGGGCCAGCCCGCTGAACCTCACCTGGGCCGCCTTCAGGATGAAGGGGGAAAGCAGCAGCAACGCGCCCAGTACCACCACCGGCGCCAGCCAGGGCCAGCGCCCTTCCCTGATCACCCGGGAGGAACTCCTCAAAAAGTCTGTCAGCAGCACCAGGGTGATCAGCAGGGTGCCCAGGGCCGCCACGAAGATAAATATGGGCGCCGGAATACCCAGTCCCACGGTCTTGGTGCCAATCTTTTTGATAGTAAACACCACGGCCTGCCAGGTCATCAGCCCGAAAAGCAACGTGGCCACCAGGTAGTTGAAGCTGTCAATGACGGTCTGCAGCCATTTGGGCAGACGGGAAACCAGCAAGTCGATGCAGATGTGTTCTTTCTGGGTCTGCACGAAGGCCAAAGCCAGAAAGACCACCACCACCATGGACAGTTCCTCGAAGTCGATGATGCCGGGAATGGACTTGTCTAAAAAGAAGCGGCTGAGTACATCCAGCACCACCGGCAGGGACATTAGTCCCACCACGGCACAGCTGACCGCGTTCAGTTTTTTAGACACGGGGTGCAGCAATCTGTCCAGGGCTGACACGACTGATTCCAAACATGAACTCATAAAGTCCACCCTTCACTGCGTTATCTCTGCGGCAGAACTACTCCTGATACCCCCGGCCGGTCTTTTTGCCAAGTTCTTCACCCAGGCGCAGGGCGTCCTCCAGCATGGCCCTGGCGTTTTTCAGGCCCTTGGCCTCCATCTCTTTGACCCATTTCTCGTGCAGGGGCCTGACCGCCTCCAGCCACCTCTTTTTCTCCTCGGCGGTCAGCACATGGAAGGTGTGGCCGTTGTCCTTCATCCACTTGGCGTCCGCCACCGCACCCTGGTCCAGGGTCTTGCCGCAAATCTGGGCCATCTTTTCTACGGTGGTCTCGTCCAGCACCTTCTTAACCTCGGGGGGCAGTCCGTCATACCTGGCCTTGTTCATGGCGCCGAAAAACGGCCCCACCGACAGGTCCACAATGGTGTGAAATTTTGCGGCGTCACTTATTTTATACGACCTCACCGGGGCAAGGGGGCACATTACACCGTCCGCCATGCCTCTCTGCAGGGCCAAGTAAGAGTCCGGACCGGTTATTTCCACCGGGCTGGCCCCCAGCAGCTTGATGGTCTCCAGCATTTTGGGCGACCAGCCGATTATTTTCATTCCCTTCAGGTCGTCCAGGCTTTTGACCAGTTTTTTGGTGGTATGCAGCTGGAAGGTGGCGCTGGCCCATTGCCATAATAGCTTAGTCTCTTTGTACTCGTCCCTCCACTCCGGGTACTTTTTGTACATTTCCCACGCCAGAAGGCTTCCAGCCTCGGCGCTGGGGGCAATCAGCGGCAGCTCAAGCAATTCGTTGACCGGGAATTTGCCGGGTGTGTTGCCGCAGAAGCCGGCGGCGATATCAACGGTTCCCGCCACCGTGGAGGCGTAAAGCTCCTTCATGGGACAGAGGGTGTTGGGGTTGAAGTAATTAACTTTTAACTTGCCCCCGGTTTTTTCCCCCACCTCTTTCATCCACGGCTTCCAGCCATTGGCCACGGTGGGATGGGCTTCCATATAATCGCCAACAAAACTCAGCTCAATAACCTTCTGGTCATTGGCCGGGGCGGCAGCCTTCTGTTCGGTTTTTTGACCCCCGCAGCCGCTTAAAACCAAGGTGCAGCTTAATACAAACGCCGCCATCAGAGCAATGGCTTTTTTCATGATTTTCCCTCCCTGATTAATTAATCATTGGGATAGTATAGACGCGTATTAATCCTCGGCCTGGCCCACACAGAGAGCATTATCACCCCCCTGATAAGGTAGAACCCCTTCCACCACGGTCTCCCTCAGCCGGCCTACAGGCGCGGCGCCCGGGACCCGGAATTTGGTCACATCGATGCGTTCTATGGCAATTTCTTCCGGCCTGTCCAGTTGCGGCACCCAGCCATAAGGGGCGCGGTATGACCGGTAGACCATGTTCAGATTCAGGCCATGACCCCAGTAGGGGCTGATGTATTCCCAGACCAGCTCATGTTTGGCCGTGACCTCAATGAGACGCCCGCCGGACCCTTCAGTAATCAGGGTATTGCCATTGGGCAGCCTCTGGGCGCCGCTTATAAAGGGACTGTAAAAACGGTTAGAATCGTATGGCATGACGAAACCCGCCTCGGCCGGGGTGTACTGCCAGACTATTTGCAAGCTGACGGGATCAATCTCCAGAACCCTGGAATAATCTCTGAGGGCGCTTTTAATGCCGGTGGGCGCACAGGGATTGGGTGAACCGTAACCAGCCCAGCCGCCGTTGTCGAAGACCAGTATGTTCCCTTCCCCGGGCAGCCCCCGGGGGATCAGGTGGGCGTGGTGCTGACCCACAATCCAGCCCAGTTTCCTAAGTTCTTTGCTGGAATCGTAGTCCGGCCCCAGCTTCCACACTATTTTTCCGGTCTTTTTGTCAATGATGGCGATGATGTTGGTCTCCCGGCCGTCCCAGATGATGTTGTCCGGGTGGAAGCGCGGGTCGCCGGCGTCATGCCATTTGTTGGGCCCCAGCACAGACATGGAGTTGATGTGCATCCAGTCGCCCATGCCCCCGCCCGACGGCCTGAAGTTGGGGTCCCGGGCCAGTATGTTTTTGGCGGCCTCGCTGAACCCATACTGGTCAAAGTGATCACTGCAAACCCATTCCCAGACAATGTCCCCGTCCCAAGTAACCTCAATGATGGCGTCATCCAGCAGGAGTTTTTCGGAAATCTTAGGGTTTTTTAGGTTTTTGTGGCAAAGAATAAGGGTATTGCCACGGTCAACCAGCGGCTCCATCCCGGGAACATAGTAGCCTACGGTATTTCCTTCCCTCTGAAAGTCGTGGTGCTGCCTGGCCATCCACTGTGGCGCCTCCCCCGGGTCCTCTATGTACTCATGCCGGTTGAATCTCCAGACGATATTGCCCTCCCAGTCCACCTGGACCAGGTCACGCTGGTCCTGCATGCCGAAAGAAGGATTTCTCTGCCCGGTGCTCCCGAAAACATATCCCCCGGGCAGCAGCTTGTTGGGAAAGCCGTGCAGCCCTTTCCAGAGTTGCACCTCGGCGCCGTTCATGTTGATCAGCAGGGCGCCCTGTTCCATGGCCTGCAAAATGGTGTAGCCGTTCCAGCATTTTGCTGGGTCGTAAATTGTTACACCGGTGGGGTAAACGCTGGGATAAGTCATAAAACCACTCCTTTTGCCGCTTATTTATTTCAGACTTTATTCCTTTCCAAGATCAGCCAACACCTGGTATTCCCTGGCCGCTGTCCGGTAGCTGTACAAAGCCTGGACCGCCATTGGATCCAGCCCTTTCAGTCGCGGGTCGTCGGCACTCTCCGGTTTGAAGGGCCGGATTAGATAGGGATGCTTTTTACTGCCTGTGATCTCAAGAATCTGCCGGGCTGTTTCGGCCACCTCCCCGGGCGTCAGGTAACGGGCGGTTCCATCAGCTTCAATCACCGGTGCCACCGTGATCTGAAACTGGTACTGCGGAAACTTGGGAGTCAGGGCAATGCTCCTTGCCAGGTCGGAGGGATCAACCTCCTCTCCGGTTATCCGCCGGTACAGCGCCCCGGGCCCCGGGACCTCCATGACCACCAGGGCAGCCAGGCCCTCATCCAGGATACGGCTTAAAATATGGCTGTTCTTGCCCTTTGTGTCCAGCCGGATCTTCATGTTATTGCCCTTTAAATAGCGCAGCAACTCCATAAATTCTTCGGCCCGGGAGGGATCGCCGCCGGAAACCAAGAGGCCGTCCACCCATTCCTGGTGCAGTGTGCCGACACTAACGAAGCCGTCCAGCCCCTTTCCGGCCAGGATGTAAGCGGTCACCGCGGCCAGCCCCTGGCGGATGGCCACACCGTCAAAAAGGAGCGGAAACTCCACCCCCTCCTGGCCGCGGTAGATAGACTTGCGGTGGGCGACGTAAAATTTTTGAAAATCTTCCTTGCCCTCGGCTTTGATATCCTTCTCGGCATAGGCCAGGCCCCGCTCCCCCAGGAAACGCTTCACTATCTTGCAGCGAATGCAGCCCGTTGAGGTAAACAGCGTGATACTCATCAACCATCCCTCCGTTAAATGCGCTCAATTAAGTATCTTAATTACTTCAATGAGGCGATGTAATCATCCCTGGACAACAGACTGTTCAGTTCGGTTAAATCATAGGGTTTCACCAGGACAAGCCACCCGGCGCCGTATGGTTCGGCATTCACCAGGCCGGGAGACCCCTCCAGTTCTTCATTGACGGCCTGGATTCTGCCGCCAATGGGAATAAAGAGCTGAGACGCCGTTTTGGCCGACTCGGCGATCCCAAATTCATCATCTCTGGAGAACTCATCATCAGAAACGGGCAGTTCAATGAATACTATGTCTCCCAGTTGGTCCTGGGCAAAATCGGTAATCCCCACCCGCACCAGATCGCCTTCCCTTTTTGCCCAGGTGTGCTCCTGATAATAAAGAATTCCGTCGGGGAAATAAAGTTCGTCCAGGTCTTTCATCTACACCAGTCCCTTTCAGTTTTTTTGTCAAGATTGTGCGGAAAAGAACTAACCCTGCTTCAATGGTACCACGGCTGAATCATGAGGGCTTGTAATATAAGCTACAAGGTAAACAATAAATTACTCCCGGCGGGAATCTTAGAAGCATTAAACGGAGGCTGATAAAAAAAGAGGACCCGGGAGCAGTGCCCCGGGTTCTCTAATCCCCAATCCCCAATCCCCAATCCCAGGTCTTCATCTGCCCAGCACCGAAATAGCCGTGTCCAGGTTGTAGGCCTTATCCTTGTCCTGATCAATCACTGCCAGGTCTGATTTGCCGTCCCCGTTGAGGTCGGCCACCAGCGGCAGGGCCTTCTCGCCGGCCCCCCAGGGGCCGAAATCCAACCTCCGGACAAAGCCCCGGCCATCGGACAGGGCCACCTGCCAGTGGCCTTTGCTGCTGTACATGACCAGGTCGCTCCTGCCATCCCCGTTGACATCGGCCGCAAAGGGCCGCACCCTTTCACCCGACCCGCCCCCGGACAGCCAGGGCTGGCCGGCCACGACCAGGTTGCCCCGGTATCCCGTCAGCAGGACCCTGACTTCCCCGCTCTTGCTATCCAGCACGGCCAGGTCGCTTCTTAGATCACCGTTGAAGTCCCCGGCCAGCAGCTTCTGCCCCTTGGCTTTTAGCAGGTCTATGTCCTGCCAGTTCAGCTGCTTGAAGCTGTTTCCCCTGGAATAGGCCACCCCAACGCGGTAGTTCTCCCGGTCGTAGATGGCCAGGTCGGACATACCATCACCATTGAAGTCGCCCACCATGGGTGAGATGGCTTTCAGATCGGCAATGGACAGTACTTCCTGGTTCAGGGGAACCAGCTGCCGCCCGTCGTTCAGGGCCAGCAGGAAGGCCCGCAGGCCGGGGCTGTATACCAGCAGGTCGTCGGACTTGTCACCGTTAAAGTCACCGGCCAGGGGAACGGCACGGTCATTCAGATCCCACGGCAGGACCTGTGCCCCCTGGCTAGAGAAGACATTTTTCCCCCTGGGGGTGTGGGAACCAGCGGTGTACTTGTACAGATTCCACCTCCGGTTGCCCTTGTTCCAGACCAGTACCCACTGCCGGCCATCCCCCCCGAACCTGCCGGACAGCGCCTGGTCACCCTTGCTAAAGGGCAGTCCGGTCAGCCGCTGGGCCGGCACGAAGCCGACCAGGTCATAGATGGACACGAAGGTGTAGCCCCTGGCCTTGATGGCATTAATCAGCAGGTGCAGGGGGGAGCTTTGGTCGTAGGTGTAAATATCCTCTCCCAGGTTGTTTTTGGTCTTTTGAATATAGCTAAACTCCCTGAAGGGATGGTAAAACATCGAGGCCAGCTGGCTGTCCCCTACCCGGTCAAGGTACTTGAGCAAGTGGTCCAGCTTGACCTCCCCCCCGATGTACCCCATGGGTGTGGGCACGGTTATAAAACCACGGTAGCGGTCGTATTCCTGAATATCGATTACCTTTGGCTGGTAGGCCTGCTCGCCACGATACATGTTTTCATACAGCAGACCCACCTGCTCCTCGAAGGCCTGGTACTGGTTCGGGGAGGCGGTGTAATGGGGGGTTTCCCAAAAGCCGGGGGCAATCCCGGCCTTTTCAAAAAGCCCCACCGCTAAAGTCACCCTCTCCTTGGCATAGGCGTAGGTATCAGGGATGTTGGGGTTCTTGGCCTGGTCGTAAAACTCAAAGCCCAGCCCGCTGGTGACGTACCCGGTCTGGTGGGTGTAGCCGTGGATGCCAACCACGGCGCCCATTTTTTCCATATTTTTGATGGTGGCCACAAATTTCTCAGCATAGGGGCTTTGGTCGGTGATGCTGACATCATACCCCTTTTGCGGTGAAAGAAAGCGGGGAATAAGCCCCACCTGAAAGGGCACCCCTTCCCGGTGCAGGTATTCGGCGATGACGTTGAGCTTGTCAAGGCTTTCTTCGTCCTGGTACAGCCCGCCCGGGGCAACATCCTCCAGCCTGATCAAGGCCGGCCTGATTTTGGCTTTAGGAGTGAAATCTGCGGCTTCCGCCTTCCTGCCCATTTCCCGGGGGGCGCTCATCCCGGCGCAACCTGCTAAAAACATGGCTGCCATAATAACTGCAATTAAGTTGAGCCTGCCCGTAAATACCACTCCTATTATGTCGAATAGCGATCTATTGGCTAAAAACAGGCCAATATCCTTTCCCCGGCCTGCTTTTTTCTTGTTTAGCTGTCATCCAACTTATGATAAAATTTATGCAGGCTATCTTTTCCAATGACAGGGAGTGGACAGAAATTTGAGCACCGACGCAGTACTCAACTTTTTAAAGGGCATCCCTCTGTTCAGCAGCCTGGGGCCGGTTCTCCTGGCCAGGCTGGCTGACAATTCGGCCTCGCTTAAATTCAACAAGGGAACCACCATATTGGATCAGGGCAAAAACTGCAACAACCTCTTCATCGTGGCCTCAGGCAGGCTGGAGGTGTACCGGAAGGGCGGCGGCAACGGCGGGCTGACCCTGCAGACCCTGGGGCGGGGCGGTATGTTCGGAGAGGCCTTCGTGTTGGACGGATCTCCTGTCGCGGCCTCCCTTAGAGCTGCGGAAAACTCGGTGGTCATCGGCATCGACCGGCTGACACTGAGTTCCCTGGTTAGGGACAACACCGAGTTTGCCCGGAACTATATTAAACATCTGGGGGGCATGATCCGGGACTCTATCGACAGAGAGGAAAAGCTGCTGGCAGCTCTGATTTCTTCGGGGGGGGAGATTCCCGATTCCTACAACTTCGGAAATAAAGCACCCCAGCCGGAAGCTCCTGCTGCGGCAGGTCAGATCGGCCAGGTGGAGCAGCCTGAGGAAGCGGAGGAAGAGGGCGAATCCGATCAGGTGTTTTTCAGGAAGGAGTATGCCTGCCCCCTCTGCTCAAGCCGCTTTCGCACCCTCAAGCCCCGGCAGAAACAAATCATTGTGGAAAGGGCCGACGAGGACTTCTGCCTTTACTATAAAACCGTGAACCCCCTGTATTACGAGATTAATGTCTGCCCTAAGTGCGGTTACTCCTTCAACAGCTCCACCGGAGGTCCGGTTAAGCCGGAGCTGAAGAAGGGTCTGGCCAAAATGCTGGGCGGCCTCTGGAAACCCGCCAACTACAGCGGCCAGAGGACCCTGGAGGACGCCGTCCAAACCTTCCGGCTGGCCCTGGAGTGCCAGAGACTGATGGGGGCCGACGACTCCACCCTGGGCAAATTTTTCCTGAAGCTGGGCTGGCTTTACCGCTATCTTAACCAGAAGGACCAGGAGCGGCAGTCCCTGGACAGCGCCCTGCACCACCTTTCCAAATCCTTTGAAACCGGCAGCGACAAAGACCCCAAAGAAGAGATGAACCTCATGTTCCTGCTGGGACAGCTGCACCTCAAGCTGGGAGATGAAAAGGGGGCGGTCAACTGGTTCGTGAGAATAACCCAACACCCCGAAAAAAAGAGCTACCCCTACATCGTCAACCGCGCCCGGGACACCTGGCAGGAGATTAGGAAAGGCAGGAATTAATCCCTAACCCCCAATTCCGGCTTTTTATCCCAAGGGCAGATCCTCTCAAACAGTGCCGAGGCTTTTAGAACCGTTGCCTCGTCAAAGCGGCGGCCCACTATCTGCAGTCCCATGGGCAGTCCGTCCCGGCTCAGGCCGCAGGGGATGGAGGCCGCCGGGTGGCCAGTAAGGTTGAAGGGATAGGTGAGCATCCAGCCGCTGTACGGGTCCACGGGAACACCTTCGATTTCGGAGGGGCCCGGAGGTCCAATCTCAAAAGCCGGGACAGCGATGGTGGGGGTGATCAGCAGGTCATACCGGGCCAGCAAGGCCTCGATCCTGTCCCAGACCTGCTGCCGCATGAGGTCCATTTTTTTGTACTCAACCGCCGATATATTCTCTCCGGCCTTGACCATGGCTTTTATTCCCGGAGACAGGTGCTGTCCCCAGTTGTTCATAAATCCTTGATAAAATGCTGCATAGTGAACGCACCAGAGCATGTTGAAGACCCCCAGCACGGTTTCAAGGGGACTGCTGAAGCCGGGGTCCACCTCCTCCACCGCGCAGCCGGCCCCGGCAAAAAGTCCGGCGGCGGCCCTCACTGCCTCCCGGACCTCGCTGTGCACAGTAATATAACCCAGGTCGGGGCTGAAGGCTATGCGCAGCCCGGTGGCCCTTTCCGCCGCCGCGGCCTGGAAGTCGTCCCCGGTCTGGGGAAGAGAAAAGGGGTCCCGGCTGTCCGGCCCGGAGACAACCGCCAGGAGCAGTGCCGCGTCGGCCACTGTTCTGGTAAGCATACCAAAATGCAAAAAGGGGCTGGAGGAAGAAAAGCGGGTGGCCATGGCGTCCATGGGTATCCTGCCGTAGGTGGGCTTTAAGCCGTAAACACCACAGGCGGCAGCCGGAATGCGCACCGACCCTCCCCCATCGCTGCCCTCAGCCAAGGGGGCCAGGCCGGCAGCCACCGCAGCGGCCGAACCGCCGCTGGAACCCCCGGCCACCCGGCCGGTGTTCCATGGATTCCTGGTGTGCCCAAACAAATCATTGTCGGTTACACCCTTATGACCGAACTCGGGGGTATTGGTCTTGCCCAGTATTATTCCGCCGGCCTGCTTGACCCTCTCCACATAAACGGAGTCTTTATCGGGAATATAATGCTCAAAAATTTTCGACCCAAAAGTGGTCCTAATCCCCTGGGTGGGAGTGAGGTCCTTGATCGCCACCGGCACCCCGAACAGCGGCCCGGTGGCTTCCCCTCCGACCACCGCCCGCTCGGCCTGCCTGGCCCTCTCCAGGGCCGACTCCCGGGCCACCGTGCAGTATGCGTTAATCAGAGGATTTAGCCGATCAATCCGGTCCAGGTAAGCCGAAACCACCTCCACCGGAGATACCTTTTTTCCCCGGACCAGCCCGGCCAGTTCCGAGGCCGGAAGAAAGCAGATATCGCGGTCACCAATTTTCATTTTAGCCCTCCTATTTCTGAAACCTTTAAAACTATTTAATGCAGTATAATCATTCTATTTTGAGCAAAAATTTCCTTTAATTCAATAAGAAAAAGAGGGCCAACCATCAAAACAGCCGGCCCTCTGCTTATTTCAGCCGCCTGCAGCGCGGCTTTTGGTTATCTTCCCGGAAATGGCCTTAATCAGCCCCTGGCCTTCAGGTAGCGGCCGTTGACATCCTCCCAGTTGACCAGGTTCCACCAGGCTTCGATGAATGCGGCCCGCTTGTTCCGGTACTTCAGGTAATAGGCGTGTTCCCACACATCCAGGGCCAACAGGGGTATAACGCCCCACTGGGTCAGGTTCTGGTGCTTTTCGGCGGTCAGTATGACCAGCTTGCCGAAGTCCGGGCTCCAGCACAAAAGCGCCCAGCCCGACCCCTCCACCGCGGCGGCGGCTGCCGAGAACTGCTTTTTAAAGGCCTCAAAGCCGCCGAAGTCGGCCTCTATCCCGGCAGCCAGTTCACCGGTGGCCGGTCCACCACCGCCAGGCTTCAGATTTTGCCAGAAGAGGCTGTGCAGCAAGTGCCCAGACCCGTGAAAGGCCGCTTCCCTTTCCCAGTGTTTAATCAGGGCGAAGTCACCCTTCTCCCTGGCCTCGGCCAGCTTGGCCTCGGCATTGTTCAACCCGTCCACATAGGCCTTGTGGTGGGCGTCGTGGTGAAGGCGCACGGTCTCTCCGTCATAGTGCGGCTCCAGGGCGTCGTAGGCATAAGGGAGCGGCGGTAGTTCATGTTTAGGCATTTTACCAACCTCCATTACTCTTTCTCGAACTGGCTCTTGTCCACTCCGCACACAGGGCATACCCAGTCCTCGGGCAGCTCCTCGAAGGGCACCCCGTTGTGCTCCCGGGGGTCGTAGACATAGCTGCAAATTGTGCAAACCCATTTTTCCATTACCTAATCCTCCTTGTTATCTTTAATTAAAATACTCCCTGACAGAGATCGGCCACCCGGCGGGCGGCCCTCAGCCTGCGATCCACCATCTCCCAGTCAATGCTGCCCCAAAAAGCCCTGAGGTAGTCCTGCCTGGACTGGAACTCCGAACAGTAGGCATGCTCGTATACATCCAGCACCAGCAGAGGCAGCACCGACCAGACCCCCTCGGAGTGAGAATCGGCAATAAAATTATGCACCCTGGCCGCCTTGAGGTCGTAGCCCATGACCACCCAGCCCCTGGCACACAGCCCCAGGGCCTCAAACTGGTCCCTCCACTCCTCGAAGGAACCAAAATCACGGCACAGGGTATACACCACCAGCGGGGTTGCCTCCGAAGACTGCCGCCGCCCCAGGCTGCCGAAATAATACTCGTGGAGCCTGACGGCATTGGCGGTATATGAAAACTCCTTTTTAAGCGATCGCAGCGGGCAGTATATAGAGTCCACACAGGAGGTCTCGGCCTTGATCAGCCTGGCCCAAATTTCCCGCAGCTTTTGGATCTGCGGTGTGTACTGCTGTCTTATATGATGCTCAAGCTGACTCCGGGAAATTCCTCTGTTTTCCTGAACCAGATCCGGCATAAGGGCTTCCTCCTTATCACAAGCCCCATTATATTCTCCGGGTCTTAACAGGCGATTAAGCAAACCTTACAAATTCCTTAAAGAAAAAATCTCCTGAAGCAAAAGATTAGTTTTCGAACTTGTAGCCTGTCCCCCAGACAGTTTTAATATAGACGGGGCGGGAGGGTTCCTCCTCTATTTTCTCCCTGAGCCTCCTGATATGCACCATAACGGTGTTTTCATCCCCAAAATAGGAGCTGTCCCAGACCAGATCCAATATCTGTCCCTTGGTAAACACCCGGTTGGGATTTGAGGCCATCAGCCAGAGCAGGTCAAACTCCTTGGGGGTAAGATCCACCTTTTTGCCGCCGACGGTAACCAGGCGGCTCTGGCTGTCGATGGTCAGGCCGTTATAACCGAGGGTTTTTCGCTGCTCCCTGGACCTGGTGCCCCCTGTCCTCCTGAGCACCGCCTTGACCCTTAAGGCCAGTTCCGCCGGACTGAAAGGCTTGGTCTGGTAGTCGTCAACCCCCAGCCTCAAGCCCACCAGACGGTCAACCTCGTCGCTCCGGGCGGAAAGCATGATCACCGGCACATCCATTATCGCCTTCAGCCGCTGAAAGGTCTCAAAGCCGTCCATGCCGGGCATCATTACATCCAGCAGGACCAGGTCCGGGCGGTCCCTGGAGACCAAATCAAGGGCCTCCTGTCCGCTGTTGGCCGAAATAACCTCAATGCCCTCTTTTTTCATAGCGTGATCAATAATTTTAATTATGGTGGGGTCATCATCAACCACCATTATTCTTGGGGACAAGCCTCCACCTCCCTGGGGCCCTTTACCGGAAGTATGACTGTAAACTTGCTGCCCCGGCCACTCTCACTATCCAACACAATCCTGCCGCCGTGCATTTCCACCAGTTTGGCGGCCAGGGTCAGTCCAATGCCCGTACCCCCGTACCTTCTGGTGCTGGCGCCGTCAACCTGGTAAAAGAAGCTGAAAATCAGCTCCCGGTGAGCCGGCGCTATACCTATGCCGTTATCCTGAACACTGAAGAAGGTCTCTCCGGGACCGGGGCCCGGGCCGGCCCGCACCTCCACCTTTCCCCCCGGGCCGGTGAATTTCAAGGCGTTTTCCAATAAGTTAACCAGCACCCGTGAGATCTTTTCCCGGTCTCCCACCAGCACCGGATTGCCGTCATATTCCGCCTGCAGGCCGATGCCCTTTTGCCTGAATGAGGACTGGTAAGCTTCAGCAACATCCCGGATGATCTCCCCCAGGGACACCCCCTCCAGGTGCAAGACCACCTTGCCCCCCAACACCCCGGTCAGGTATAAAAGCCCATTAATCTTGGTCAGCAAGACCCTGCCGCTGTCGTTTATTTCCTTGAGGTAGTCCTTTTGCAGATCATTAAGCGGACCGGTGTTCTCCTGGTCGGAAAGCAACTCGGTAAAAGCCACGATGGCAGAAAGGGGGGACCTCAACTCATGGTTGGTGTTGGCCAGGAAATCGTTCTTGAGCTTGTCCGCCAGCTTCAGCTGCCGGTTGGCCTCCTCCAGGGCCAGCCCTTTCCTCTCCAGTTCCAGGTTGGCCTGGTAAATGCCGTTTAGCGCCTCCTCCATCAGGGCCTTGAGGATAAAGGTATAGGAGATGACATTATAGATATGTCCCAGCAGATTGAAAACATCATAGGCATTGGAGTAAAAGGTGAAATCCAGGTCGCTCATGATGCCTGCCAGCAGGGCGGCCCCGAGGTAAAAATGGCGGCTGTCCTTTTCCTTGTTTTTCAACACCAGCAGCGCCGCAGCCAGCATAACGGCCATGACCGCGAACTCCAGATAGATCTTGAAAGCGGTCTGCCCCTTGAGCTGAGGGTCATACATGGCCGGCAGCCAGTTTGGATGCAGGATGATCAAGTAGATGAGGACCACGGCCGCTGCCGCAGCCACCGGTATGACCAGACTCCCCTTCTTCAGGAACGCCGCCCTGCCGCCGCACAGGACAGCCGCCAAAAGCCCCACGGCCTGAATAATCCTGGCCAGTATATAGAAGGTGGAGGCCTTGTTTACCGAGTTGGCGGTGATAAAATCAGGCATCCCGAAGTAGGAAAGAGCGTGGGCCAGAGTAATCAGCCCTACCACACAAAAGGTGGCCGACAGCACCAGCACCCGGGCCTGACCGTTGTAGCGGTAGTCATACCAGCTCATCAGAGAAACCGACACCGCCACCACGATGCTGACGAACTCCAGGATCATGTGCACGGTGGTGTATAAACTGCCGGGTAGAATAAAATAAAACCGGCTGGCCAGCAGATTCAGGGTCAGGAATAAAGCTCCCAGGACAACCATCCGGCTTAAAAACCACTTGTTTTGAACCTTTTTCAGTGGCAGCCCGGCCTGCAAAAAAACTATTTCCTGTCCACTCCGGCAGCCCTGCCCCGGCAGGGGCGGCATCAAGCCTCAGCCGCCGCCATTTTGGCGGCTGCCTCCCTGATTTCCTGCAGTGCCGGCCCATGAGACAGTATTTCGCCCTTTTTATCCACGCCAGGGTAACAATATGCCCCGGCCAGCCTGAAATCGATCATTTTGAAAAAATACCCGGCCACCTGCAGGGCGCCGTCAAAAACCCCGGGCAGGTTGGATCCGGCCACCGAGATGAATATTCCCCGCCGGGACTTTCTGAAGATCTCGTCCTCGATCACCGGGCGGCGCAGTATATACCTTGTGGCCCAAAACTGCTGGGCCCGGTCGATGAAGGCCTTGGCCTGGGCGCAGAGGCCCAGGCTGAAAATTGGCGCGGCCAGCACAATCATATCGGCCTTGAGCAATTGTTCATATAATGGCCCGGCACCGTCCTTCAACACGCAACGGCCTTCCCGGTGACAGCCGTCGCAGGCCAGGCAGGGCAATATCTCAAGGTCGGCCAGATATACAGCCTTGGTTTCCACTCCCAGGGATCCCAGGGTATCCAGGGCCGTCCGCATTAATATACCGGTATTGCCGTTTTTGCGGGGGCTGCAGGCCACCCCCAGACAGGTCTGCAGGGCCACTAAGATTACCTCCATCTGTGGGCGGATCTGCCGGCTCCCGGCCTTGACCGCCCGAATATTGCATTAAATTATATAGTACCACGGGATTGCCTGTCTAATATATTTTTGCCGTTTGTTACCGGTCTGTGATAATGTCACCCTGTAAGCGGTCTGAGAAAATGTTCTGGCCCGGCGCTAAAAATACTGATACAATAAAGACACGTCAGCCGAAGGGGGTTTGCTGGATTGATCAAACCACCGGGACACCTTCAGGAAAGCACCGTACGCGACACTGCCGCCCGATTTCTCCAGTCCATAAAGAACAGGGACTCCCGGTCCTTTTGGGATACCCTGGACAAAAAAGGGCAGGGCTATTTTTTGGGCATGTGGTTTTATGCCCTGGAATCAATGAATGTGCAAACCCTGGTGCAGCTCACCGGGGAGCCCAACTTCCTGGAGGGTGTACTGGGACCCATCATCAAGGGCCTCCGGGACAGCATGGGCGACCTGCTGGAGGCTCCCTTTTTCGGCGATATACAGTATAGTACACCCCGATCGGCCACGGTGAGGGTCTGCACCGGCGATAACCCCCAGGCAGGCGACTCCATCCCCCTGGTCCTAGAGATATCGGAGACCCCGGATCAGAGCACGGACTGCAGTCTGACCGTCTGGAAGATAGACACCCTGAACTGCTTTCAGCTGAACCGGGGCGCTCATTAATTTATTTGAGGATTATTTAAAGCACCTTGCCGCCCTGACGGCTTTTTGCCAGCCCTCCAACAGGCCCTCCCTGGATTCCCGGTCCATGGAGGGCTCAAATTTTCTGTCCAGTGCCCACATGGAAGCTATTTCATGCCGGTCTTGCCAGAAACCCACCGCCAGTCCGGCCAGGCAGGCAGCACCAAAGGAAGTGGTTTCCCTGACCACCGGCCGATCCACAGGCACACCCAGTATGTCGGCCTGAAACTGCATGAGGAAATTGTTTTCCACCGCCCCGCCGTCAACCCTCAGTGCCCGCAGCCCTATACCGGAATCGGCCTCCATGGACCGCAATACATCGGCTGTCTGGTAGGCCAGGGATTCCAGGGTGGCCCTGATTATGTGCCGGCGGGATGTGCCCCGGGTCAGGCCGAAGACCGCCCCCCTAACCTCGCTGTCCCAGTGAGGCGCCCCAAGGCCCACAAAGGCCGGGACCACGTATACCCCGCCGGTGGAATCAACCTCCCGGGCCAGCCGTTCACTTTCCCCGGACTGCCCGATTATTTCAAGCCCATCCCTGAGCCACTGCACCGCCGCCCCGGCCACGAAAACGCTCCCCTCCAGGGCATATTCCACCCCGTCCGGCAACCCCCAGGCCACCGTGGTGATTAGCCCGTTGGCCGACCTTACCGCCCCCGGCCCGGTGTTCATTAGCATAAAACAGCCTGTGCCGTATGTATTTTTGGCCATTCCAGGCCCGAAGCAGGCCTGCCCGAACAGCGCGGCCTGCTGGTCCCCGGCCATCCCGGCCAGGGTCAGCTCCCCGCCGGCGATCTCCTTGAGCACGCTGCCGTAGACCCGGCTGGAAGATCCCGCCTCCGGCAGCATAGCCGCCGGAATTCCCATGGCCTCCAGAAGTTCTCCGTCCCAAGAGAGGCGGTGGAGATCAAAAAGCATTGTCCTTGAGGCATTGGAGTAGTCGGTGACATGCGCCCGGCCCCCGGTAAGCTTCCAGGCCAGCCAGGTATCAACGGTGCCGAAAAGCAGCCTGCCGGCTGATGCCTTCTCCCTGCCGCTGTCTGCCTGGTCAAGTATCCAACTGACCTTGGTGCCCGAGAAATACGGGTCAATCACCAGCCCGGTTTTCTCTTTGACCATCTTTTCCAGTCCGGCCTTCCTCAGCCTCCCACAAATCCCTTCGGTCTGGCGGCTTTGCCAGACCACGGCATTGTATACCGGATTGCCGGTCAGCCTGTCCCAGACCACCGTGGTCTCCCGCTGATTTGCTATACCCACGGCCGCCACCGCGGATGGAGATACCCCGGTCTTTTGAAAAACCTCCCTGATTACTGCGACCATGCTTTCCCAGATCTCTCCCGGATCCTGTTCAACCCAGCCCGGCCGGGGGTATATCTGTGCTATCTCCCGCTGGGCAAAGCCATACACCGCTCCCCGCCGGTCGAACAAAACCGCCCTTGAGCTGGTGGTGCCCTGATCCAGGGCCAATATGTATCCGTCCACCTTCCAGTCACCCTCCCCCGTGCTTTTGCGCCAACAGTCATTCTGTTGTATGCCGTTACAGGTATGGTAAGATAACGGCAACAAAGGGTCAAGAACAAATTGGGGGGTGCTTACCGCTTTAGTACTGATCTATAATCGACCCCACTATATGCCGGGAGGCCCACTCGCCCAGGGAAAGATATTCCAGGGGCTGCGGGCGGCCGAATATTTTCCGGTCTATTTCCGGCGCCGAAAGTCCCCGCCGGTGCAGTTCCAGCACCTCTTCCCGGATCTGCTCCAAATAATCCAGCTTGGCCGCCAGCAGCCGGTGGCCATCTTCCACCACGCCTGCATGGGCGCAGAAGAGGGTGTCAAAATTCTCTTTTAGAAGCACCCTGATGGAATTGATAATCTCCGGCACCGACTCATAGCGCATAATAATCCTGGTTTTCGGAGTGACAAAGAGGTCCCCGGTGAAAAGAAAGCCCCTTTCCCGGTCCAGGTAACACACGTGGTCAGGGCTGTGACCGGGGGTGGGGATGACCTCCAGCCTCCCGTCCCGGTATTCCACACTGTCTTCCAGAGAAGTGGGTTTAAAGCCGGGCCTTTTACCCCAGAAATAACGCCTGTACAGGGGAATCACGGCCTCCTTCCGGCAGTCTCCGGCGGACAAGGGGCTCACCAGCACCGGAACCCCCCTTTCCCTTTGCAGCCAGGCTGCATTGCCGCTGTGGTCCTCGTGTAAGTGGGTCAGCAGCACCCTGTCTACCCGCCTCTCCCGCAAAAGCGGCGCCAGCTGTCTTTGCAGCCGGGAAGGCCCGGTGTCGACCAGATTGCCCCGATCAAGAAAAAGAAATACCCTCAGAGAGAACCCAGGCATGGACAGCCGACCCTGAAAAAACTCAACACCGTGGTAATCTCCCAGCCTGACCAACAGGCCTCACCCGCCTTTTCATAAACTATTTCGCCCGGATACCATGATCATAGCACAACTGGTCAAAGTGAGTGAACAATCATTTATTATCAATTTTGCGATCAGTTTGCACCAAAATTCAAACAGTTGTGATAAAATCAAAGCAAACCCACCGGGAGGCGAATAACCATGGGGGCCAAGGCCAAGTCCATATCCTACCACAAAGATGTGCTGTTGAGCCCGGACCACACCCTGCAGGAAGCGGTGGCCATATTTTCCCGGACCCGCCTGGACGCAGTCCCGGTGGTCAACGGCGAAAAAAAAGTCATCGGGGTGATGACCAAGCACAACCTGTACCGGGCCCTTCTCGGCGGCAATCCTCTTAATTCCTCCATCGCCGCTTTTTTTGCCCATCCGGCGGTGTGCGTGGACGCAGACATGAGCTTCGGCGAGGTGTACCGCTACATGCAGTCCAAGGAACTGGGCCAGGTGGTGGTCACCGACAGGTCAAACCAGCCCTGGGGCATGGTCACCAAGATGAGCGTCATCGAAAACCTGCACACCCGCAGCGAAAGGCAGGCCCGGGAGTTGTCCTCCCTGCTGGACGCTCTGGAAAACGGGGTGCTGGCGGTGAACAGCCGGGGCATCATCACCGTACTCAACCCGGCCGCCGAGGGCATGCTGGGGGTGCGGGCCGGTGAGGTGCTGGGCCGAAAGGTGGCCGAGGCGCTGCCCCGGGTGCAGCTGGAAAAGGTCATGTACAACGGGAGTGTGAAGAACTGGCATCGCATCGAGGGATTGCCGGGGATCCTGGCCAAATACCTGCCGGTTTACAATCAGGGCCGGCCGGGAGGCGCCATTGCGGTGCTGCACGACCTGACCGACTACGAACGGCTGGCCCAGGAGTTTGAAAGCGTCAGGGAGATGCAGCAAACCCTGGCCACGGTGCTGGACCTGGCCTACGACGGGCTCCTGAAGGTCAACGCCCAGGGCCTGGTGACCACCGTCAACCAATCCATGCTGGACTTCCTGGGCGCCCGCCAGGAAGAGGTGATGGACCGCCGGGTGGAGGAGATTCTGCCGGAGCTGGGCCTGCACGAAACCATTGCCGGCGGCCAGTCCGACCTGGGAGACGTCAAAACCATCAGGGGAAACCGCTGCATTGTCACCAGACTGCCCATCAGGCAGGAAAACCAGATCCTCGGGGCGGTGGCCAAAATCACCTTCAAGGGTTTGAACCGGCTGCCGGACCTGGTAAAAAGGCTGGAGTCACTGGAAAGCCAGATTCTATATTACCGGGATGAACTCTCCAAGGTCACCGGGGCGGGCATAAACTTTGACCAGATTGTGGGCGTCAGTCCACCCATGGCAGCCATTAAGGGCCTGGCCGGCCAGACCTCCAAAAGCCTGTCCAGCATTCTCCTGCTGGGGGAAAGCGGCACCGGCAAGGAGCTGTTTGCCGCGGCCATCCACAATCACTCCGGGCGCAAGGGCCCCTTCGTCAGGGTCAACTGCGCCGCCATGCCTGAGAACCTGCTGGAGTCCGAATTTTTCGGCTACGAGGGCGGGGCCTTCACCGGCGCAAAGAGTTCAGGCAAGCCGGGAAAGTTCGAACTGGCCCACAGGGGCACCCTTTTCCTGGACGAAATAGGCGATATGTCCCTGCAGTTGCAGGCCAAGCTGCTCAGGGCGCTGCAGGAAAAAGAGTACGAGCGGGTGGGCGGAACCCGGACCATCAAGGTGGACGTAAGGATTATCGCGGCCACCAACAGGGATATAGAAAAGCTGATGGCCGAAGGCAGATTCCGGGAAGACCTTTATTACCGGCTCAACGTCATCTCCCTGCGCATCCCTCCCCTGCGTGAAAGGATGCCTGATCTGCAGCTGCTGGTCAGTCATTTCATAAATAAATACAACCGGATCCTGGGGGCCAGGGTCAACGGAATCAGCCCCCAGGCCCTGGAGGTGCTTGGCGCCCACCGTTGGCCGGGCAATGTCCGGGAGTTGGAAAATGTGGTGGAAAGGGCGCTGAATATAGTGTCCGACGGTAAGATCATGCCCTCCCACTTGCCCGAGTACCTGCTGGACCGGCCGGGGGCTATAGTTGCAAACCTCCCGGCGGCGAAAGGGCCGGCACTGAATATGGAAAGCGGCGTGGCCGGGGTGGAGCGGGAAATTATACTGAGGGCGCTCTCCGAAGCCGGGGGCAACCGCAGCAAGGCCGCCCAAATACTGGGTATCAGCAGGACCAAGCTCTATGACCGGATTGTCAGGTATGGCATCGGGCATAAGCAGTGATTCCCTAAAGAAATTCCACCCTACCCTCATCCATGCACCTTATGGCAGCCAGGGATTCGATGTGAATCCCCTGCTCCCTGAGTTTGGCGCCGCCTCCTTGAAACACCTTTTCGATGACTATACCCACACCGGCCAGGCGGGATCCCGCCTGGCCGACTATTTCCGCCAGCCCCCGCAAGGCCTCGCCGTGGGCCAGAAAGTCATCCACGATTAACACCGTGTCCTGGGCTCCCAGAAACCTGCCGGAGACAAAAATGTCCACGGGCTCCTGCCGGGTGAAGGAGTAAATCCGGGCCGAGAAAACCCCGGCGTCCTGGGTGCTGGCCCGGCCCTTCTTGGCGAAGACCACCGGCACCCCCAGGGCCAGCCCGGTGGCGGCGGCCACGGCAATGCCGGAGGCCTCAACGGTGAGGACCCTGCTCACCCCCTGGCCGGCAAACCGGGAGGCCAGTTCCCTCCCCATTTCCATGGTAAAGACCGGATCAATCTGATGGTTTAAAAAAGAATCCACCTTCAACACGGTGGCTCCGATGACCCGCCCCTCACTCAATATCTTTTCCTTCAACTTCTGCATATCAAACCTCTATGAAATCAATATTGATCCCCTATTCTCAATCCCTCATAATCCCTAATCCCCAATCCCTAACCCCCAACCCCCAATCCCTACCTCTCTTCCCTGTCAAAGGCCATGCCCAGCGCCCTGGGCGATCCTGTCCCGTTGGCCTTGCGCCGGCCGATGACCAGGATCAGCACCAGCACGGTAAAGACGTAAGGCAGCATCTTAAGGAAGAAGGTGGGCACAGCCAGCCCTAAAACCTGCAGTCTGAAGCCCAGGGCATCGATGCCGCCGAAGATATACGCCCCTGCCAGTGCCCGGACCGGGTTCCAGAGGGCGAAGATGACCAGGGCCACGGCTATCCAGCCCCGGCCGGCGGTCATGTTCTCCAGCCAGGAAGGGGCGTAGGCCAGGGAAAGGTAAGCCCCGCCCAGTCCGGCCAACATCCCTCCGGCGATTACGTAGACGTACCGGGAGAGGAACACATTGACTCCCAGGGAGTCCGCGGCGGCGGGATTCTCCCCCACGGCCCGCAAGTGCAGGCCGGGCCTGGTTTTATAGATGTACAGCCAGAGGGCCGGCACCAGCAGGTAGCTGAGATAAACCAGAGGGTCGTGGTTAAAAAAGACCGGCCCAATGAAGGGTATATCCCCGAGGCCGCCCAGGGGCCTGGCCACGAAGGGGGCCGGCAGCGGCGTGCCAACGTAGCCCTTGCCCAAAAAGCCGCTTAAGCCTGTGCCGAAGATGGTCAGGGCCAGTCCGCTGACCACCTGGTCCGACCTCATGGTCACAGTCAGAAAAGCATGGATGGAGGCCACCAGCCCGCCGGCCAGCATGGCGGCCAGCACCCCGGCCCAGGGGTTTTTGAAGGCCAGGGCGGCGATAAAGCCGCAGACAGCCCCGATGAGCATCATCCCCTCCACGCCCAGATTGATGATGCCGGCCCGCTCGGCCAGCAGTTCACCTAAAGCGGCGTAAAGTATGGGGGTGCCGGCGGTCACCGCCGTAGCCAGAATGAGCACCAGAACGCTTTGTCCGCTGTCCGCCATCAGGCCACCCCCCTGCCGCCGAACCTTATCCGGTAGCGGTTGAATATTTCCCCGCCCAGCACGAAAAACAGTATCGCCCCCTGCAGCATGGTGGCCACCGTGGCCGGGACGCCGCTGGTCTGCACCAGGTAGCCTCCCACCTGCAGCCCGCCGAAAAGCACCGAGACCAGCAGGATGGCGAATGGATTGAGCTTGGCCAGCCAGGCCACAATGATGGCGGTGTAGCCATAGCCCGGGCTAAGTCCGTGCTGCAGCCTGCCGATGACCCCGCTGACCTCGGTCATGCCGGCCAAACCGCAGACGGCTCCGCTCAAAAGCATCACCAGCAGCACATTTCGCCTTATGTCCATGCCGGAGTAACGGGCGGCGGCCTCGCTCTCGCCGATGACCCTGATTTCAAACCCCCATTTGGTACGGTTGATTAGAATATAAATCAAAAAAGCTATGATGATGGCGAATAAAATGCCTGCGTGCACCCGGGACCCGCCCACCGTGCCCAGCCTGGCGGCCTCGGTAAAGGGGGCGCTCAAAGGAAAGTTAAAACCCTTGGGGTCCCGCCAGGGACCGAAAACCAGGTAGTCCACCCAGAGTATGCCCACGTAGTTGAGCATCAGGGTTGAGATTATTTCGTTGACCCCCAGGTAGGCCCTGGGTATGGCCGGGATCAGCCCCCACAAACCTCCGGCCGCCATGCCGGTAAGTACCATGGCCGGGATCATGACAAAGGCAGGCAGCCCGGGAAAGGTCAGGGGCACCCAACTGGCGGCAAAGGCCCCCATGTAAATCTGCCCCTCGGCCCCGATATTCCACAGCTGCATCCTGAAGGCCAGAGAAATGCCCAGCCCGGCCAGCATCAGGGGGATGGCCTTGACCAGGGTCTCGGAGATGCCGTAGGCGGATCCGAAGGCCCCGGAAAACATCAAGCCATACACCTCCAGGGGGTCGTGCCCGGTAAGGTAAAGGAAGACCCCTCCCAGCACCAGGGACAGCAGAACTGAGATGGCGGTGATGGCCACCACCGAGGCCACGGAGACGCTAACCCTTTTTTCCAACCGGATCATCCTTGTCAAATCATTCACGCCCCCAATCCCCGACCGGCCGATCCCATCATCAAAAGACCAATTTCTTCGGGGTCAATCTCTCCTCCGGGCAGCACCGCCGTCATTGAACCCTCAAACATGACCCCCACCCGGTCACTGAGCTTGCTGATCTCGTCCAGGTCCTCGGAGATCAGCAGTATGGCCGTACCCTTGTCCCTCATCTCCAGCAGCATCCGGTGCACCGACTCGGCGGCCCCCACATCCAGACCCCGGATGGGGTAGACCACCACCATCAGCGCGGGGCTGCCCAGGATCTCCCTGGCCAGCAGCAATCTCTGCATATTGCCGCCCGAGAGCAGGCTCACCGGGGACCTGTGGTCAGCCACCTTGATCCGGAACTCATTGACCAGCCACTGCGCCTCCTGGCCGGCGCGGCGGTAATTGATCAGATGCCGCCCGGAAACCGGGGGCTTGCGATAATTTTTAAGAATGATATTGTCCACCAGCCCCAGCCTGGGCACCAGCCCTATGCCCATCCTGTCCTCGGGCACATAGCTCACCCCCAGGTCAGTGATGGTCCTGGGCGAGAGGTTGGTCACATTCACACCGTTGATTAAAACCCTTCCGGTGTGCACCCAGCGCAGCCCGGTAATGGCCTCGGCCAGCTCCTTCTGGCCATTGCCGGCCACCCCGGCCACCCCGAAAATTTCGCCGCTGCGGACGGTAAAAGAAACATTTTTCAGTCCCTGCCGGCCCACATCCTTGACCGCCCCGACATTCTGCAAATCCAGCACCACCCCGCCGGATTCCGGCCGGTTGCGGTTCAACGCCGGGGTGATTTCCCGGCCCACCATCAGGCGGGCCAGTTCCCTCTCGGAAACCTCCTCCCGCCTAAGCCGGGCCACCACCCTGCCGGCCCGCAGCACCGTGACCCGGTGGGCCACCGACATGACCTCATTGAGCTTGTGGGTAATCAGCACCACCGACCGACCCGACTCGGCAAATTTCCTAAGGTTGGTGAAAAGTTCCGCAGACTCCTGGGGGGTCAGCACCGCCGTGGGCTCATCCATGATCAAAAGGTCCGACCCGCGGTAAAGCATCTTTAGTATTTCCACCCGCTGCTTTTCTCCCACCGAGAGCTGGCTGATCCTGGCCCCGGGGTCCACGCCCAGTCCGTAGGTCCGGCTGAGCTCGGCCACCTTTCCGGCAAGCCGGCTTAAGTTAGAGAAAAATGGGTTCTTCTCGTGGCCTAAAATGATATTTTCAACCACGGTGAAGTTGTCCACCAGTTTGAAGTGCTGATGCACCATGCCTATGCCGTACCTGATGGCATCCCTGGGCGACCGCAGGGAGACCTCCCGGCCCTTGATCAGGACCGCCCCCCGGTCAGGCCTGTACAGCCCTGCCAGGATGGACATGAGGGTGCTCTTGCCGGACCCGTTTTCACCCAAAAGGGCGTGGATCTCACCCGGAGCCACCTCAAAATCTATGTTGTCGTTGGCCAGGACACCGGGAAAGCCTTTGCTGATACCCTTCATCTCCACTAACCGCACAGCACTGCAACCCCCCATAAACCGGACGCTGACGGGAAAATCCCGTCAGCCGCCCGGAAGTGTTAAAAATTCAACTTATAATATTACTTCTTGATGGTGCCCTCCACACCTTCCACGAACCAGTCCAAACTGAGCATGTCCTTGTCGCTCATTTTCTGGCCCTCGGGAACCTTGACGGCGCCGGACTGATCCTTAACCGGGCCGGTAAAGACATCCCACTGGCCGCCCAGTATCTTCTGCTTGGCGCCTTCCACCAGCTTTCTTACATCTTCAGGCACCATGGGTCCAAAGGGGGCGATGTCGACAATCTTGTCGCCCATGGGACCCCAGTACTGGTCGGGCTTCCAGTTTTTATCCTTAACGGACTGGACGGTCTTGACATAGTACGGTCCCCAGTTCCAGACCGCCGAGGTCAGAACCGCCTTGGGAGCATACTTGCTCATATCGCTGTTGTAGCCAACACCGTACTTGCCCCTCTCCTCTGCCGCCTGCTGCGGGCCGGGGGTGTCCTGGTGCTGGGCCACCACGTCACAGCCTGCGTCTAAAAGTGTTTTACCGGCCTCTTTTTCGGCCGCCGGGTCATACCAGGTATTGGTCCAGACCACCTGAACCTTGGCGCTGGGGTTCACTGAGCGCACACCCAGGGTGAAGGCGTTGATGCCCCGGACTACCTCGGGGATGGGGTGGGCCGCCACGTAGCCGACCTTGTTGCTCTTGGTCATCTTGCCGGCCACGATGCCGGTCAGGTAGCGGGCCTGGTAGATTCGCCCGAAGTATGTACCCACATTCTTATCGGTTTTGAATCCCGAGCAGTGCATGAAAACCACGTCGGGGTACTTTTTGGCCACTTCGATGGTGGGATCCATATAGCCAAAACTGGTGGCAAAAATCACCTTGTTGCCCTGCTCAGCCAACTGAGTCAGCACCCGGGCCGAGTCCGCTCCCTCGGGGACCGACTCCACAAAGCTGGTCTTAACCCAGGGCAGTTGCTTTTCCAAATACTTGCGGCCCTCATCGTGGGAAAAACTCCAGCCGGCGTCACCCACCGGGCCCACGTACATAAAGGCAACCTTCAGTTTGTCGTCTCCGGCCGCAGCCTTCTGGTCATCTTTCTTCTCCTCTTTTTTGCCGCCGCAGCCGGAAACCACCAGCGCCGCCGCCAGCAGCAGCACGGCCGCCAAAGACAGGATCCACCTTGTTCTTTTCACTGTTTCCCCTCCCGTTTGATATGTTTTGGCGGGTATTTTTGCCAAAACACCGGCAAAAAGCCCAATCATCATAATTCAATATTTCCAATTGAATTCCTCCCTACCCACATAATTTTCATCATAAATTGATCTTTATCGATGCTTTTCTACCTTCGGTTTTTGCCCCGGTCATGTTGATGGATTGAATATTCATTCAGAAAAGTTGTTGTATATAACTTTTTTCAATGTTAATATACTTCTAATAATTCTGCTATTGGGAGGTATCTCCTTGAACAACAGCAAACCCTTCTGGATTGACTCTTACCCCGAAGGAGTCAGGCCCAACCTGGACTACCCCGAAATAAGCCTCTACGATTTCCTGGAAAAGTCCGCCGGAGAATTCCCCCAGCAAGCGGCCACCGTCTTCATGGGCGGCAGGCTAACCTATGCCGGGCTGAAAACACAGGTGGACAAACTGGCCCGGGCTCTCAGTGATTTGGGCGTGAAAAAGGGCGACCGGGTGGGACTGATGCTGCCCAACATACCCCAGCAGGTAATCAGTTTTTACGCCGTACTGAGGATCGGTGCGGTGGGTGTGGGCATCAACCCCATGTACACCGAAAGGGAGCTGTCGCACCAGTTGAAGGACTCAGGGTCTGAAACACTGATCTTCCTGGACCAGCTGGCCCCCAGGGTACTCAAAACAGCCCCGGAAACACCGGTTAAAAAACTGATCGCCACCGGCATCAAGGACTATCTCCCCTTCCCCAAAAATCTGCTTTACCCCCTTAAGGCCAAAAAGTCCGGGCAGTGGGCCGAGATCCCCCCCGGCAGCGGGGTATTGGACCTCAAAAAACTGATTGCCGGATCGCCCCCGGACCCGCCCCGGGTGGAGGTTTCCCCGGTGGATCTGGCTATGCTGCAATACACCGGCGGGACCACCGGCCTGTCCAAGGGGGCCATGCTGACCCACAGAAACCTGGTGGCCAACGTGCTCCAGTTGAACGAATGGAACCAGGAAACCCAAAGGGGGGCGGAAACAGTACTGTGCGTGCTGCCCTTCTTTCACTCCTTCGGCATGACGGTCTGCATGAACTATGGCATCCAAAACGGGGCCAGCCTGGTGCTAATCCCCCGCTTTGAGCTGCAGTTGGTGCTGGAAAGCATACAAAAGCACCGGGCCACCCTTTTTCCCGGCACCCCCACCATTTACGTGGCCATCATATCTTACCCCGAACTGAAAAAGTACGACCTTTCCTCCCTCAAGGCCTGCTTCAGCGGCGCGGCCCCGCTTCCCCTGGAGGTGCAGGTCAAATTTCAGGAGATCACCGGGGGGAAGCTGGTGGAGGGATACGGCCTCAGCGAAACCTCCCCCGTCACCCACGCCAACCCCTTTGACGCCAAGGCCGAGGGATCCATAGGACTGCCCATGCCGGACACCCTGTGCAAAATAATGGACATAGAAACAGGTGAGACCGAGATGCCCCCCGGTGAGATCGGGGAAATCTGCGTCAAGGGGCCCCAGGTGATGAAGGGCTACTGGAACAAGCCCGAAGAAAACTCCCGGGCGCTGCGGGACGGCTGGTTTTATACCGGCGACATCGGCCGCATGGACCAGCGGGGCATGACCTTCATCGTGGACCGGAAAAAAGACCTGGTCATTGCCGGGGGATACAATATCTATCCCCGGGAAGTGGAGGAGGTGCTCTATGAGCACCCCAAGGTCCAGGAGGTCTGTGTGGCCGGAGTGCCCCACCAGTACCGGGGAGAGACCGTCAAGGCCTTTATTGTCCTGAAAGCAGGGGAGACCGCCACGGACCAGGAGGTTATCGCCTTCTGCCGGGAGAGACTGGCCCCGTACAAGGTCCCCAGACTGGTGGAGTTTCGGCCGGAACTGCCCAAAACCATGGTGGGGAAAATACTGAAAAGGGTTCTGGTGGAAGAAGAGCTGCAAAAACAGAAAAAATGAAAACAGACATCATATTCCGGCCTGCCTTCGGGCGGGCCGTATTTTTTTCCCATTTAAGTATTGCCCGGAGCAGCCGGAGGTGCTAATATGAAACCAAGTAAACTATTCTGTTTTATTTAGTTTACCAGACATCTGCTAATTAACCGATTGGAGATGGAGGGCATGGGCATGAAAAAGAGGGTTATCGGCCTTATACTGCTGGTGCTGCTGGGCCTGGGCTCATACTGGGGCTATGGCCGCTATTTTCAACCTGTTCCGGTGGGGCTGCAGGCCTCGGGGACCATCGAGGCCACCGAGGTCAACCTGGCGGCCAAGCTGCCCGGGGCCGTGGAATTTGTGGCGGTTAAGGCCGGGGACACGGTGAAAAAAGGCCAGGTGGTGGCGGTGATCAGCCGCAGTGACCTGGCGGCCCAGAGGGAACGGGACGCCCTGGGGGTGGAAAAGGCCGGAACCCAGCTGGCCGACCTGGTTTCCGGCGCCAGAGAGCAGGAGATTAGTGACGCCAGGTCCCAGGTCAGCAGCGCCCAGGTCAATCTCGACAGGGCCGGCACCGATTACAGCCGGATCAATTCTCTGCACGGCGCCGGCGCCGCCCCCGCCGCCGAACTGGAAAAGGCCGAGACAGCCCTCAAACTAGCCCAAAACCAGCTCGACTCGGCCAAGTCCAGGCTGAGCCTGCTGGAGTCCGGCCCCCGGCGGGACCAGGTGGAGGCCGCCAGGGTGGAACTGGAGAGGTCCAGAGCTATTTTAAAGGCCGCCGATACCATACTGGAGGACGCCAAGGTAGTCTCCCCCATCGATGGAACGGTGGTCACCAGGAACTTTGAGCCCGGCGAGTACCTCCCGGCCGGGGCGCCGGTTGTCACTGTGGCCGACTTAAGCGACCTCTGGATTAAAATCTATGTCTCCACCGACGACCTGCCCCGGGTCAGCCTGGGCCAGCAGGTCAGCTTCTCGGTGAGCGGACTTGATGAACAATTCACCGGCAGGGTGGCCGAAATTGCCTCCAAGGGGGAATACACCCCAAAAACCATCCAGACCAAACAGGAGCGCACCAACATCGTCTACGCGGTAAAGGTCAGAATCGACAGCCGGGGCGGGGTCTTCAAGCCCGGCATGCCGGCGGATGTTATATTCTGACTGAAAGGTGATTTGTCTAATGATCAAAACCACCGGCTTAACAAAAATATTTGGCTCAGTCACCGCAGTCAGAGACGTTTCTTTGTCTGTGGCAAAGGGGGAAATTCACGGGCTGGTGGGGCCGGACGGGGCCGGCAAGACCACCTTGATGCGGATGGTCTGCGGCATCCTGACCCCCACGGCCGGGACCATCTCTTTGCGGGGAGGGTCGCACCGGGAACTGGAGAGGCTCAAGTCCGGCCTGGGCTATATGCCCCAGAGGTTCAGTCTTTACGGCGACCTGACGGTGCTGGAGAACATCTACTTTTTCGGCCGGCTGTACAGCCTGGACCGGGAGACCATCCGGGTCCGGGCCGGTGAGATGCTGGAGATTGCAGGACTGACCCCCTTCACCTCCCGCTTCGCCGACAACCTGTCGGGGGGGATGAAGCAAAAACTGGCCCTGACCTGCACTCTGATCTCCAGGCCGGATCTGATTGTCCTGGACGAACCCACCTACGGGGTGGATCCCGAGTTCCGCAAGGAATTTTGGAAGATACTTTACCGCCTCAACAGCCAGGGCTTGACAATATTGGTCTCTACCCCGTATATGGACGAGGCCGAGCTTTGCCAGAAGGTGTCCTTTCTGGCCGCGGGAAGTATTGTGGCCGGAGGTTCGCCGCTGGCCCTGAAAAAAAACTTTCCTGCCAAAATACTGGATCTCAAAGCCGGGGCCGCCGACCTGGACTTTCTCTCGGAACTGCCCGAGGTGCTGGACGCCGAGGTCTTCGGCGACCGCTACCACCTCCAGGTGGCCGACACTGAGGCCGGCGCCGCCGCAGTGAAAGAGTGCCTGGCGGCCCGGGGCATTGAAATAGCCGCCCTGAGGGAGATTCCCCCTACGATGGAAGATGTTTATGTCGCCCTGGCCGGGAAGGAGGCCATCTGAGTTGGATTATGTTGTCTCCACTCAAGATCTGACCAAAAAATTCGGGTCCTTCACCGCCGTGGACAGACTGACCATCCGGATCAGGCGGGGGGAGATCTATGGTTTCCTGGGTCCCAACGGGTCCGGCAAGTCAACCACCATCAGAATGCTCTGCGGTATTCTGGAGCCCACCTCGGGGTCTGGGAAGGTGCTGGGACTGGATCTGACCGGGGATGCGGAAAAAATCAAACGCAGGATAGGCTACATGTCTCAAAAATTCAGCCTCTACGACGACCTGACGGTTTACGAAAACCTGAACTTTTTCGCCGGGCTGTACAGCGTTCCGGGGGGAGAGCGCCGGGAGAGGATTGGGGAGATGATTGAGATGGCCCTGCTCACCGGCCGTGAGAAGGTGCTGGCCAGTGAACTAAGCGGGGGCTGGAAACAGAGGCTGGCCCTGGGCTGCGCCATTATCTCCCGCCCGGAGGTGCTTTTCCTGGATGAGCCCACCAGTGGTGTCAGCCCCGGCAGCCGGCGCTTATTCTTCAGGATCATCCGGGATCTGGCCGCCCGGGGGACCACCGTGATGGTGACCACCCACTTCATGGATGAGGCCGAGCGCTGCCACAACCTGGCCTTCATCTCCCAGGGCCGGCTCATTGCCAACGACACCCCGGACAACCTGAAAAACAGCGTGATTAAAGGCTGCCTGGTGGAGGCGGAACTGCCCGGCGCCATGGACCGGATCCCGGATCTGGAGGCCCTGCCCTACGTGCGGGAGTGCTCGGTCCACGGGGCGCTGCTGCACATACTGCTGGACGGCGAAGGAAGTGTCCGCAAACTTGAGGCCTTCGCCGGAGTCAGTGCCCGGCCCATCACCCCTTCCCTGGAGGATGTATTTATATACTTGGCAAAGGATTCAAGATAAAAAAGACTTATAGAACCGGAGAGGGTGAGTATAATGAGTAGATTGCTGGCCATACTGCACAAGGAGTTTTTGCAGATGTTCCGGGACCGGCTGACCATCGCCATGATTTTTGCCTTGCCGCTGGTGCAGCTGCTGCTCTTTGGCTACGCCATCCAGACCGAGGTCAAACACATCCCCACCGTGGTCTTCGACCAGTCCCTCTCCAGCGACAGCCGGGATCTGCTGGACTCATTCAGAAATTCGGGCTACTTCGCCATAACCCGGGTGGCCGGCAGCTACGCTGAGGTTACCCGGCTGATCGACAGCGGCGAGGCCAAGGTAGGGATTATCTTCCCCCCCGACTTCGCGGTCAGCCTTAAAAGGGGCGATCCCGCACCGGTGCAGGTGCTGGTGGACGCCAGCGACAGCATGGTCTCCAACTCGGCCATCGCCACGGCCAACGCCATCGGGCTTTTGAAATCCCAGTCCGTCATCGCCCGGAAGGCCAATGTAAACATCAGCGAACCTCCCTTTGACATACGGGTGCGCCCCTGGTACAACCCGGACGGCGTCACGGCCTTTTACATGGTGCCGGCCATACTGGGCATCATCGTCACCATGACCATGGTCATGATGACCGCCATCGCCATCGTCAGGGAAAGGGAAAGGGGCACCCTGGAGCAGCTCATCGTCACCCCCATCAGGCCCTTTGAGCTGATGATCGGCAAAATAATCCCCAATATGGTGCTGGGCTACACCCAGATCACGGTGGCTCTCCTGGTGGGCAGCCTGGTCTTCAAGGTGCCCATCCGGGGCAGCCTGCTGGAATTGTACCTGCTCACCCTGTTTTTCATCACCGCCTCCCTGGGACTGGGAATACTCATTTCAAACGTGGCCAAGAACCAGATGCAGGCCTTCCAGATGGCTTTCTTCGTTCTCCTGCCCAGCATACTGCTCTCGGGCTTCCTTTTCCCCCGGGAGGCCATGCCGGTAATCATCCAGTACATCGGCAACCTGATCCCGCTGACTTACTACCTGGTGATCATCAGGGGCATAGTATTGAAAGGTATCGGCTTCGGCTACCTGGTCCCCCAGGTGCTGGCCCTGCTGGTATTTTCAGCGGTGCTCCTGGCTATTAGCGTGGCCAAGTTCAAGAAGAAGATAGCTTAATTGGGAATTGGGAATTGGGAATTGGGAATTGGGAATTGGGGTTGGGGCAGCCAAAAGGGGTGATATATTGACCATTCGGGAGCGAATACTGGCGGGGTTTAGGGATCTGGCCTTTGATGTGGGATTTTACCGGGCCACCATGGATGATCTGTCGGCCCGGACCGGCATCAGCAAGCGCACCATCTACCGCTATTTCCGCAGCAAGGACGAGCTGGTGGACGCGGTGGTGGACGAACTGATTTCCGGCGCGGAACAAAGGGTGTTCGGGGCCATGGACTCCTCGGATCACCCGGTGGACCGCATCGTCAACATGGTCAGCGCGCTCTCCCGGCACCTCAGGGTCTTAAGCCCCGTGATCATGGGAGATATGCAGAGGTACTACCCCCAGGTCTGGGCCAGGATCGACCGGTTCCGGTCCGAGAAGGCCCGCAAGGTGGTGGAAATGCTGATTACCGGCAATCGGCAGGGCTATTTCCGCGAGAGCGTCCCCGAGGTCTTTATCACCTCGCTTCAGGCCGCCATCAGGGACGTGGTCAGCCCGGGCTTCATCCTGAAACACAACCTCACCGTGGACAAAACCGTCACCGCCCTTTTCGACATCTTCCTCTACGGCATCGTTGCCGAAGAGGCCCGGCCCGGCAATGACAAGGGACCCCTTCCACCAAAGGAAGAGGCCCACAAAAATAACTTAATAACTTAGACCCCCATGCCACATAAATGTGGCACCATCAGACAATGAAAATTTCGGGCCGGGGGTGCGGTTTTCAGGTATAAGGAACGGGGACACACCTGCTGAAGCTTGGGTATTCCTTTGTGGACAGGAATGTCCCCCATAGTCAGTCCTCCGGTTGAACCGGCTCTAAGCTCGTCGCTTACGGTCTGCCGACCGCCTGCGTATGTGCATCCATGCACTACTCGGCTCGGGCTGCTTCCTGCAGCCCGCCGGCATCCCGTACGCTCCTTCGCCAAGAGCCATTAGCAACCTGCGGAAAGTCGCTCCGTCCTGAAAGGTCCTCCCCCCTCGTAGACTTCCCTCAATGTATTTTCAGGATAGTTAGTCTCTCAATATTGCCTATTTATTTGTTCTTTTGCCTTTTTTCACTATTTTGTCAACGTGCCCGCCGATTTCACGGTATTTTTCCAAACTCATGGTATACTCCACCGGGGCCACGGTGGCCGGGGCAGGCACCCAGGTAAAGGCCTTGGGGACTACTTTCTCCACATCCACCCGGAAGTTGATCCCCCCGCCGGGCAGTATGTAGGTGGGCGCCCCGCCGATGGTCAGGTTGGCCTCACCGTCGTGGACGGCTCTGGTTAGCTTGATGGGATAGTTGGATACCCCGGACCGGGCGCTGCCCCCGGTCCCTCCGGCGTATACAGCCGAAACTCTGGCCTCCTCACAGTTGGACCGGATCAGGTCCACCGCCTCACTGGCCTGCCGGGTCAGGGGTATTTCCTCCACCGCACCCTCCCCGGTCACGGTAAACAGGGCCGCTTTGCGGCCGGTAGTTTCAGTGACCAGTATTTTAATGCCCGGTGCGGCCACGGCCATGTCCACCCTCAGAATGGCGTCCCGGGGGTTGTGGATGTTGGTTCCGCCCCAGCCGTCGCCGTGCTCGCCGAAGTAGCGGCCCCGGGTGCTCCTGCGGGCGTTGGGCACCACCCCGGTCCATTTCATGCCCACATCCTCGCCAGCTACGTGTTCTGAAAGAAGCCCCACCACGTGGTGGTCCAGGATGATGGCCTCATCCACCGCCCCGGCCAGTTGCCGGGCAAACATGCCGATGGTGGCGCTGCCGCAGCCCACCCTCATCTTGCTGTCCACCTGGCCGTTGATCACCGGGGGCTTGCCCACCTGGATCTCCAGCCTGGCCCCCTTGTCAACCTTGAGGGTGACCCTCTCCCCGTTGCAGATCTCCACAATGGTTCTGGCCACAATAAAGCCGTTGGCCCCGGTAAGCAGGTTGGCCCCGCCGATGGAGATCATCTTGGACCCGTACTCCTCGGTTTCTACCATGCCTACCACCTGGCCGCTCCTTTTTACCTTGGCCCCCTCCTCGCCAATAAAGAGGTTGGTGTCAATTTTAACCTTAACCCCGCTGTAGCTTAAGGGCGCCTCAGTTACCACCGTGACCACGTCTATACCGTCCACGGTGTCCATGACGATATGGGGGGCCGGGCGCAGGCAGGGATAGGAGGTGCCGGCCCCGACCCCGGTAATTAGGGGAAGTCCTATTTCAGGCCGGGCTTCCTTGCGGGGCAATGGATCGCTGACCAGGGGCCGGCCCCTGACCAGTGCCCCGTTTATATTGATGTAACGTTGGCAGGCGCCGTAAAATCCGGTCTTTATTTCGCACTGCACCGGGCAGCAGGAACACTTGACGGCCCCTGTCTCCACGGCCCCGGGGAGCATCAGGCTTTCATGCCTGCAAACCCTGACGCACACCCCGCAATTGACGCACTTTTCATCCACCCAGGCCTTTCGGTCAATCACCGTAATGGCGCCGGTGGGGCAGTTCTGTTCACAAATACCGCAGCCCTTGCAATTGTCAAGGTTTACCTCGATCATACGGCCCCTCCCGTAAAAACTCAGAACTGTTTAATTTCGGCCTGGCGCTTGGCCGGGGGAGTATTCCGGCTGACCCTGACCCTGATCACCCCGTCAATAATAACCATGGATACACCGGGCAGGTCCCCGGCCTCCATGGCCTTCAGCGCATCGTCCCCCACCGATCCCAGCGGGGCATCGATGATTACCAGGTCGGCCTCCCGGCCCGCCTCGATAATGGAAGTGTTGAGCCCGAATACCCTGGCGGTGTTGCCGGTGGCCATGGCCACGGCCTTGGCGGCGGGTATAGCTGAAAGGGAGGCCAACTGGACGATGGTCTTCAGTATCCCCAGGGGAATGATGCCGGTGCCCGAAGGAGAGTCATTGCCTATGACCACCCGGTTCAGCCGGCCCTTTTCCTTAAGCCGCCTGGCGGTGTAATCGGCCACTTTGGGGTTGCCGCACTGAACAATCTCCAAGGGCAGATCGGACTCATCAATGAGCCGGTCCACCTCGGCCGGGGGAATGGCGGTGGTGCCGCCGTTGATGTGGGAAACCAGGGTGGGGTCTATATCCAGCACCATCCCGGCGGTGACAGTGGAGCTGCCCGGCAGCGATGTGCCACCGGTGTGCATGGCCACCTTCATGCCGTATTTCTTGGCCCAGCGAACCATAGGGGCCGCCTCTTCAGGTGTCTTCACACTACCAAGGCCAATCTCCCCCACCAGCCAGACCCCGTGCCCGGCCAGATCAGCAAAGTCATCCTCGGTCAGACCCTTTTCCAGGATCACTGCCCCCCCGTGGACCTTGAGCCCCAGGGGCCGGAAATTGTTATAGGATTTATGCGCCAGCACCGCCAGGGCCTTAACCCCTGCCGGGTCCTTAGGACGGCCCGGGGCATGAGGCTCCCCGGCCGAGATCATGCTGGTAACCCCGCCGTGCACCGAGCTGTCCAGGTAATCCATGGTTTTCTGGCGGGGGGTGAAATCCCCCAGCACCGGGTGCAGGTGCGAGTCAATCAGCCCCGGGATCACCGTGGCGCCCTTGGCGTCAACGGTTTGGTCCGGTTTGACCCCGTCCAGCACCCCCTGATCTCCCACGGCCTTAATCAGCCCATCGGCCACCAGTATGGTGTTGCCCTCCAAAACAGGCTTTTCTATGTCTCCACTGACTATGCAGCCGATGTTGACAATGGCCAGCATACTCATTTTGAACATCTCCTCGATTAGATTTCCAGCTTCTAGCTTCTAGCTTCTAGCTTCTAGCTTCGCTAGCTTCTAGATTCTGGCTTACAGCCAACAGCTAATAGCCAATAGCCGACCAATTAGCCTCGACCCACAAGCCTATACCCAGCGGGTGCAGACCGTCTTTTCATCCATAAAAAGCCTCATCGACCCCATCCTTGACTTGGCCGCACCAAGGAAGGACTCCCTTCTTGAGCCCAGCGGGAAGAAGGAGTAGGGCTGGGGCACGGCCACGTTGACCCCTACATTGCCCACGTTGACCTCCCGGGTAAATTTACGTGCTTCTTTGCCGTCGTTGGTGATAATGCAGGCCGAGTGCCCGACATTGGTCTTGTTGTTGATCCAGTCAATAGCGGTATCCAGTTTGTCGCACCTGATCAGGGCCGCCACCGGGCCGAAGGCCTCTTCCCTGGCGGTATTCATGTCCACATTGACGTCTTCCAGGATGGTGGGGCCCAGGAAATACCCTGCGGGGTAATTCTCCACCTTTGGCTCCCGGCCGTCCAGGACCAGCCTGGCCCCCTCGGCCAACGAGCGGTCTATCCAGCGGAGAACTTTTTCCTTGCCCGCCTGGGTGCACATCGGCCCCAGATCGGTGGCCTCGTCCAGGCCGTAGCCCAGTTTCATGGCCACAGCGGCTTCTTTGAACTCCCTCTTCAAGTCAGCGTAGATGTCTCCCACCACCACCACATTGTCGGTGCCCAGGCAGCGCTGGCCTGACATCCCGAAGCAGGACCGGAGCAGCCACTGGCTGACCTCTTTAAGATTGACACCGGGCATGATTACCACGTGGTTTTTTCCGTTGCCGTTAATGGACGACCTTTTGCCCAGCTGGCCGCACAGCTCGAAAAGCTCCTTGCCCGCCTGGTTGGCCCCGATAAATCCCACACCCTGGATTTCCGGCTGCAGCAGAATCTCCTTGTTGACGCTCCTGCCTCCGTGAATGAGGTTGATCACCCCGGGGGGGAAACCGGCTTCCTGGGCCACCCTGCAGATATACTCCGCCGCCACCGGGTCCTGCCTGCTGGGGCTTACCACCATGGTGCAGCCGGCGGCCAGGGCATAGGGCACAAAAGAAGACCAGGCATGCATGGGAATGTTGCCGGGGGTGATGATTAGAAACGGCCCCAGGGGCTCCCAGATCAGGTACTGGTCGATGCCCTTGGCCACCTGATCCATAAATTCATTTTGCTTGCTCAGGCCGTAGACCGCGGAGCAGGCCGACTCAATATTTTCGATCACCCTGCGCACCGATCCCCTGGCCTCATCAATGGTCCGGCCGTGGTCCTGGACCAGCACCCGGGAAAGATCCTCAAAATGATCCTCAAATCTGCCCCGCAGATCAAAAAGCATTTTTGCCCTTTCACGCATGGGCACCTCGCGCCACCCCTTAAAAGCCCGGTGCGCGGCCTCAACGGCTGCCCGGGCCTCCTCCCGGGTGGCGGTGGGGAATTCCGAGATTATCTCACCGGTGGTGGGATTGCGGTTTTCTTCCAGAACCGGGGACTTGGACTCAATCCATTCGCCGTTGATAAAAATCTTCTGCTGGCCGTAATGCTTTTTAACTTCCGCTAGTAACGCCATTTACATTCCTCCCTAATCAGTTGAACTCAGGCTAGTTATAAGACCCTGGCTGAACACTCCCCGGGGCCTGACTTCCAGAAACCCACAGGTTAAATATCTACAGCGCAAAAAGCATGCCAAAAAACAGAAGAGCCGTTTTCCGCTTAGAGCGGGGATCAACAGCTCTCTTTCCAGCAATAAGATCTCATCTATGACACAAATCCACGGTCAAAACTGATACAATGTATCAACATTGACACAATCATCTTCTTCTTAGGCCGTACTTGCGCATCTTCCGGGCCAGGGTGGCCCTGCTGATGCCCAGGCTTTTGGCCGCCCCCTCGGTGCTCCGGCAACCCTGAAGGGCATTGAAAATAACCTCCCTTTCAGCCTCCCCGATGATTTGCTGGATGCTGACATCCCGGGCTAAAGCGGTTCGTCCCGCCGGGGGACCGCCGGTGGCCGGGGTCTCCAGCGGAAATTCTTCGGCCCCCAGAATATTGCCCTGGCTGGTGACCACCATTCTTTCCACCACATTGACCAGTTCCCGCACATTCCCCGGCCAGGGGTAGCTTTCCATGACCTCGATCAGCTCGGCCGCGATCACCTTTTCAAACCCGTAGCGGCGGTTGAAATGACGGACATAGTGCTGGGCCAGGGCCACTATGTCCTCCTTCCTTTCACGCAGGGGCGGCACCCCCAGCGGCACCACATTCAGCCGGTAGTAGAGGTCCTCCCTAAACCGCCCCTGGCTGACCAGTTCGTGCAAATTCCTGTTGCTGGCGGCAATGACCCGGACATCCACCCTGACCAGCTTGGTGCCGCCGATACGCTTGAACTCCTGATCCTGAAGCACCCTCAAAAGCTTGACCTGCAATTCCAGTGGCAGTTCTCCCACCTCGTCAAGGAAGATGCTTCCCCCGTCGGCCAGCTCAAAGAGCCCGATCCGGCCTTCCCTGGCAGCCCCGGTAAAAGCTCCGTACTCATAGCCGAAAAGTTCGGCCTCCAGAAGGTCCCGGGGAATGGCCCCACAGTTAACTTTAATGAAGGACTTTTCCGAACGGCGTAGGCTGGCCCTGTGCAGCAGGGTGGCCACCACCTCTTTGCCCGCCCCGGACTCCCCCACGATCAGCACCGTGGTGTCCACTGCGGCCAACCTGCTGGCCAGGTCCAGCACGTCAAGCATCTTTTTGCTCCTGACCACGATGTCTTCCTTCTGCATCTGGCTGACCCGCATGTCGGTAAGTTCGGCCTGATAGCCTCCGGCCAGCTTTTGGGACTGCCTTAGGCTCTCCTTTAAGCTGTACAGCTCGGTAACGTCATGGCTGCTGACCACCACCATTTCGATCTGGCCATCGGGACCCTTGACCGGAACCCCGGTGGTCAAACACCTTGCCCCCGACCTCACTTCCTGAAGAATAGCCATCGGGCGGCCGGTGGACAGCACCCGGGAGGTGACACTATCGTTGAAGGTGCCCTCATTGACCAGGTCGGTGATGTTTTTACCTATGTAGTCCTCGGCGTTAAGATTGTACAGCCGCCGCATGGCTGGATTGGAGGCAACTATCTTACCATGCCTGTCCACGATGCTCATCCCGTCGTGGCTGTGCTCGAAGACCACCTCCAGTTCGCGCAGGCGTCTCTTTACCAGAGCCAACTCTTCTATAAGCGCTTTTTTATCATCTTCCGGACAGGACATAAGAACCCTCCCCGTACTCAATCTGGTCAAAGGGCGGCGTCATTCAGTTTTTGACGCCGCCGGCATAATCAAATCACAGATGAAGACCAGCAGTTCCAGGATCAACCGCCCGCCTTCCAGAAGCGGGTCAGGGTTTTCCAACCCTTCCCCGCAGCCTTCCAGTGATTTAATCCGGTCCATGATGTCCCGCAATTGGGCTCCCGGCAGATTAGTACTGACGGCCAGTGAATCAAGCATGTCCCGGCAGGCCCCGGCGGCCTTGGCCGGCCCCCCCGGATTTTCCAGGTCTCCGAAGGCCATCAGGGTATTGTGAAGCTGGTCATAGAGTTCCGGGGCCAGATCGGTAAGCCTCAGCAGCACCTGGTCGGCCACCAGGTTGAGGTGATCATAGAGCGCCGTGGAGAGATTGACCACCCTGGAGGCGTGTTCGTAGGAGCTGTAGCTGTCCAGTATGGTGTGGGAGACCGCCATTTCTTCAAAGGTCACGCTTTCAAAGGGCAGGGCCTCGGTCAGGTACGAAGCCACGGCCTGGTCCTTCAGATCATCTGAACCTATGGAATAAAAAAGGTGCAGGGCTTTTCCGGTAATCCTGCACAGTGGCAGCACCGACGCGCCGTACAGTACCCAGTGCACCGGGTTGGCTTCGTGGACCTGCTGGGCGCCCAGGTATGTCTCATCATTTAAAAGGACTTCGTGCATACTGTCCCGCAGCCTGGATCCCATACCCTCAAAGGCCGCCACAAATATTTTGCGGTTGTACAGGAAGTCCATGAAGTCCGGGCGCAGGGACTGCCAGACCGGACGAGGGGGCATAAAAAACCCCCGCCACAGTTCTTCCCTGTTTTTCCTGTCCCTGACATAGTCCAGGGCCGCTATATCCCCGCTGAAGACCTTGAGGTGCAGGCCGGTGGTCTCCTGCCGCTGCAAAAGCTGCCGGAATATTTCCTTAATCACCGGCATCCCGTCGTAACGATCAAACCTTTCGTGGTCGGCGTCAAAGTGAAAGGCTATTTTCACGGTATCACTCCCCTGGCATATTACCCTGGCAAACAGTGCTCCGTGGCAGGCTTGGTTCAAAAAATTCATAGTAGTGACACAATTGGGCGGCTGTTGCCCCCACCTCACCGGGTCGCTATATACTTATTAAATCAGTGAGGCAGGAATCTGTCAATGAGGTCGGAAAATTGTCCGGCGCGGTATTACACACAGATGACCCCGGTCTATTACAGTTGTACACAATTCCAGACAGAAGGCATTTTGACAGAAATGTTAAAATGCCTTGCCGTGCTGAACTCCGGCGGCCGGTGCCCGGTGGCACACAAATTGCGTATGACATATAACATTATTGAGTGAAATGTTTTAACTTTCAGATTGATGCCTTGATTGAACCCAACATTTGAATTGATTGAGCCCAGAGGAGGGGATTGCCGAATGTCAAAAAATGGTTTGAGGGCTTTGGGGGCCGACCTCAAGGAAAAGGAGGCCGAGGTATTAAAGGGGGGCCACCCCAAATACCACCAGAGCAACGCCAAAAAGGGCAAGATCTTTGCCAGGGAAAGGGTCGGCCTGCTGCTGGACCCGGACAGCTTCGTGGAGGACGGGTTATGGGCCAACAACCTGGCCGGAGACCTGCCGGCCGACGGAGTAATTACCGGGCTGGGTAAAATTCACGGCCGCACCGTCTGTGTTATGGCCAATGACTCCACCATCAAGGCCGGATCCTGGGGCTGGCGGACGGTTGAAAAAATAATCCGCATCCAGGAGACCGCCATTGACCTGATGGCGCCCATGATCTACCTGGTGGACTCGGCCGGGGCCAGGATCACCGACCAGATTGAGATGTTCCCGGGCAGGCGGGGGGCCGGGCGCATTTTTTACAATGAGGTCAGGATGTCCGGCATGATCCCGCAGATCTGCCTTCTGTTCGGGCCCTCGGCAGCCGGCGGCGCCTACATACCGGCCTTTTGCGACGTTGTTTTCATGGTGGAGGGCAACGCCAGCATGTACCTGGGATCGCCCCGCATGGCCGAGATGGTCATCTTTGAAAAGACCACCCTTGAGGAAATGGGCGGCGCCCGTATGCACTGCACCGTCAGCGGCTGCGGCGACCTGCTGGCTGAGACCGAGGAGGAGGCCATCGGCGCCTGCCGCCGCTACCTGAACTACCTCCCTCAAAATTACCGGGAGAGGCCCGCCCCTGAGGAAGAGGCTCCGCCGGCCCCGGGCAGGGAGATTGAAGACATCGTGCCCGGCAATGAAAACCTGCCCTTTGATATGTACGAGATAATTACCAGGATTGTCGACCGGGACAGCTGGTTTGAAATCAAAAAGCTCTTCGCGCCGGAGCTGATCACCGGCCTGGCCCGCATCGGCGGCCGGGCGGTGGGCATACTGGCCAACCAGCCCCTGGTCAAAGGCGGAGTGCTCTTTGTGGACTCCGCCGACAAGGCGGCCAGATTTATGAACCTTTGTGACGCCTACAACATACCGCTGCTGTTTTTAATGGACGTGCCCGGGTTCATGATCGGCAAGGATGTGGAGCGGCAGGGCATTATCCGCCACGGGGCCAAGATGATTTCGGCCATGACCGAGGCCACGGTGCCCAAGATTTCAGTGGTCATCCGCAAGGCATACGGAGCCGGGCTCTACGCCATGTGCGGGCCGGCCTTCGAACCGGACTGCTGCCTGGCCCTGCCCACCGCCCAGATTGCCGTCATGGGACCGGAGGCGGCGGTAAATGCGGTCTTCGAAAACAAAATCATGGCCCTGCCCCCTGAGGAAAGAACTGCCTTTGTGGAACAAAAACGCCTGGAGTACAAAAAAGACATCGACATCTACCGCCTGGCCTCGGAGCTGGTGGTGGACCAGATCATCACCGGTGGTGAACTGCGCAGCGAGTTGACCCGGCGCTTCGATTTGTACGCCTCCAAGGACCAGCCCTTTACCCGGCGCAAACACCCGGTATATCCGGTCTAAAGAGCCGGAATGAGAGTCGGAATCCAGAATCCAGGAGCCAAAATCCAGAATATCCGGATGGTTGCACAAGCAACCAGGCTTTAGAACCGGAAATGGTCCTGGAATGCCTTTGACGGAGGAGGTAATCACAATGGGTTATGAAACCTTAAAGCTGTCCCGGGAGGATCACATCGCGGTGCTGGCATTCAACCGGCCCGAGGCTATGAACGCCCTGAGCACCCAAATGGCCCGGGAGCTGCTGGCAGCCCTGGAGGAACTGGAATCGGAGCGGGAGGTTTTTGCCGCAGTGCTTACCGCCGAAGGGGATAAAGCCTTCTGCGTGGGGGCTGACCTAAAGGAAAGAAAAACAATGAGCCACGAGGAGATGAGAAAACAGCGGGCGCTTTTCGTCAAGGCCTTTACCGCCGTGGCGCAGTTCCCCAAGCCACTGGCAGCGGCGGTGAACGGATTTGCCCTGGGCGGCGGCTGCGAATTCGCACTGGGCTGTGACTTCATCATCGCCTCGGAAAAGGCTGTCTTCGGCCTGCCCGAGGTGGGCCTGGCCATCATCCCCGGCGGGGGCGGCACCCAGCTGCTGCCCCGGGTCATCGGCCGCAATAAGGCTAAGGAACTGATCTTTACCGGCCGGAGGGTGTCGGCCCGGGAGGCCCTGGATCTGGGGCTGGCCAACTATGTGGTGCCGGCCGGTGAGCTGATGGAAAAGACCAGGGAAATTCTGCGGGAAATAACCAAAAACGGCCCCATCGCCCTGCAGCAGGCCAAACGGGCCATCAACCTGGGGCTGGAACTGGACCTCAACACCGCCCTGGCCCTGGAGGCCGAGTGCTACAATGTCTGCCTGGCCACTGAGGACCGCAACGAGGGGCTAAGGGCCTTCAACGAAAAGCGCAGGCCGGACTACAAAGGTTGCTGACGCAGCCGCGGAGCCACGGGGACGGTTCCATCGTCTTCCCGATTAAGGAATGGGGACACACCTGCTGAAGCCCGGGCTGGTCTTTTGGGACAGGAATGTCCCCAACTAGGCTTCGCTACGCTCCGGGGACGCTTGAACCGTCCCCATGGCCCATAGCCCTCAAGTTTTTTCTCTGTGTCCTCTGTGGTTTTAAATCGACCTGGGCTGCCGGCTATTAAATCTTTTCTTTGTGTTCTTTGTGACCTTTGTGGCTTTAATAATTTTTTCGCGGAGGGGGAATGCCTGCATGTTTGAAATGAAATACCCTAAAAGGGTTGTCCTGGGTGAGATCACGGTGCGGGACGGCTTTCAGCACGAGGAAAAGACCATCCCCACCCAAGCCAAGCTGTGGCTGCTGGAAGAACTGATCCTGGCCGGATTTAAACGCCTGGAGGTGACCAACCTGGGCAATCCCCGGGGCATGCCCCAGTTCGCCGATTCCAGCGAACTTCTCCGGCTGATCCGCACCAGCAAGAGGGTAAAGGATAAGCTGGCCGAGGTGGAGCTCACCGCCGTCACCATCAGGGAGAAGGCGGTGGAAAAGGCCATCGAGCTGAAGCAGCAGGGCATCGGCCCCGACCGCATACTGCAGATGGTCTCCACCTCGCCCTCCCATATGATTAAAAACTCGGGGCTGGACCACAAGGGCTACTGGAAGATGACCGAGGAGTGCATAAAAAAGGCCCATGACGCCGGGATCAAAGTCAACGGCACCATCAGCACCATCTGGGGCTGCCCCATCGAGGGTCCCACCGAGTTGAAAAAAGCGGTGGAGTTTACCAGGCGCTACCTTGACCTGGGCGCCGACGACATCGAGCACGCCGACCACGACGGCTCCGCCCCGCCCAATAAGGTCTACGAGTATTTTTCGATGATCCTGGACGCCATCCCTAACCCGGACCTGCACATAGCCCACTTTCACGTCACCAGGGGCTGGGGGCCGGCCAATGTGCTGGCCGCCCTGCAGGCCGGCATCACTAACTTCGAAAGCACCCTGGGGGGCACCGGCGGCCAGCCCACCAACTTCATCGACGGCTGTCCCGTGGCCGGCACCGGAGAGTACTACTACCAGGACCCCAATATAGTGGGGCTGGTCTCCACCGAGGACATGGTGGTAATGATGGATGAAATGGGTATAGAAACCGGGGTGGATGTGGACCGGGTACTGCAGCTAGGCCGGATCACAGAAAAAATACTGGGCCGTCGTCTTAGAAGCGAGTGCACCAGAACCGGCCGCATCCCAAAAGGACCCACCGGCTTTTGATACAGAGGGGGAAAGGGAGGACCAGAAAAGGCTGTTATAGGTGGTGAACACCGTGAGCAGCTAAAACCTTTCGGGACCGGGGGCTGTGCTGGACCCGCCGGTCCCGGGGTGGAAGGAGGAAGAAAAATGAATTTTGACCTGACCAAAGAACAGCAAATGATCAGGGACAATGTCCGTGAATTCGCCGACAACGAGATTGCCCCCGGGGCCGCCCAAAGGGATAAGAGCGGCGAATTCCCCCTGGAGATCATTAAAAAAATGGCCGATCTGGGACTAATGGGGCTGCCCGTGGAGGAAAAATACGGCGGGGCCGGGGCCGATTATGTCAGCTACCTGCTGGCCACCGAGGAAATAACCAGGGTTGACGCCTCCCTGGGCCTAACCTACGACGCCCACCTCGCCCTGGGGACCGCACCCATCTACTACTTCGGCAGTGAGGATCAGAAACTGAAATACCTGCCCCCGCTGTGCAGCGCCGAAGCCATGGGCGCTCTGGGTCTCACCGAGCCCGAGGCCGGCACCGATTCCGGGGCCACCAAAACCACCGCCGTACCTGACGGTGACAGCTGGCTGATCAGCGGTTCCAAATGCTTTATCACCAACGCCGGTTACTCCAAATTCGTCACCGTCACAGCGGTCACTGAAAAGGGCCGGGGAACCCGTGGAATCAGCACCTTCATCGTGCCCACCGGCGCCCCGGGGTTTGAAACCCGCAGCAGTTACGAAAAACTGGGAATGCACTCATCCAACACCAGCGAGCTATTTCTGGACAATGTCAGAATTCCCCGGGAAAATCTGCTGGGGCCGCTTAACAACGGCTTCAGGCAGATTATGAAGGTGCTGGACGGGGGCCGGCTGGCCGTGGCGGCCATGTGCGTAGGCATCGCCCAGGCCTGCCTGGACGCGTCACTGAAATACGCCAGGGAAAGAGTACAGTTCGGCCAGTCCATATCCAAATTCCAGGCCATCCAGTTCAAACTGGCCGATATGAAGAAAAACATCGAGTTGGGGCGGCTGATGTATCTCAAGGGAGGCTGGCTCAAGGACAATGGCCGGCCATACACCACCGAGGCCTCCATCGCCAAGCTTTTCAGCTCCGAAATGGCTACCCGGGCAGCCCTGGAAGCCATCCAGATCCACGGGGGTTATGGATATATCAAAGAATTCCCGGTGGAGAGGTACCTCCGGGATGCCAAGCTGATGGAAATAGGCGAGGGAACCTCCGAGGTGCAGCGGGTCATCCTGGCAAGGGGAATGGGGCTTTAGGAAGAAGTTAGGATACAGCTATTTCCCCGGCGGGCCGGCATTCTTGCCGGCGTTCTTTTTTTCCCGGCGCTGCCTTTTTTCCCAGTCCTCCAAGAAATCGAGAAAATCCGACAACCTCGCCTTGCCCTCGGGGGTCAGCCTGGCCATCCGGAGGTAGAATTCTTCCCCGCTATCCAAGGCATAGGTGGGCTTATGCTCGGCCAATAAGTAGCCGGCGGCCTTCAATAATTCCTCGTAGGGCACACAGAGAGGAGCGGAAAGCTTTCTCAGTATTTCCGGGGACGGGGTACCGGAAGCCCCCCCGCATATTTTTGAGATGTAGGTGTGGTTGACCCCGGACAGGCTGCCCAGCCTGCGATAAGAGTAACCCCTTTTTTTAATCAAATCCTTCAAAAACAATGAAAATTGCATTCTCAAGTCTCCTCATGGAGATTATACCTTCTGGTGGTGACAATAGGCAACACTAATTAGCAAATTTACCTAAACATGAGAATAAATTGTAGACAAAAGTAACCATCGGTGTTACTATTATGTATAATAATTTCTCCGCAAAGGTGGTGGCCCAGTGCCCAGGTACACCCTGGATGTGGAAAAGGTGTCCAGGCTTATCGCCGGGGAGTATCCCAGCCTGAGAAAGGCAGCCAGGGAGATGGGCATTGACCACTCATACCTCTCCAAGGTGCTGAGCGGCCAGAGGGAGCCCGGAAAAAAATTTATCGAAGGGGTACTGGCCACATTCAAGGGGGTTAAGTTCGAGGAGATCTTTAAAAAGCAAAATCCGTGAACAGGAGGGGAATCAAAGCTTGTCTTTGCCGTGTATCTGCTATAAATGCGCCCGGTGCCTGACCCAGGAGTCATTGAAGGACCCCGGATGCCTTGCGGTGGAGCAAGAAAACTGCGTCGGACGGGACTGCAGCAACTGTAATTTCACCTGCGAACGCTATACTGACCAGACCGATTTTAAAAGGTCCACCAGAAAACTGCTGCTGATGGAGGGTTAACACCGCCAAAAAGCCCCGCATAAAAGGGGCTTTTTGGCGGATGGCACAATCTAAAATTTTTAAGCTCAAAGACGCCATTCTTTTCCCTAATTTGAAATAACTATTTGTCACCCTCTTCGGGGACGATGCAGATAAATGTCAGTTCTTCCCCGGCCCTGCCCAGGAACTGGTGATCGGCCCCGGAGGGGATATAGGCTATGGACCCCTCCTCAATTTCATGCTCTTTTCCGTCCAGGTAAAGGGTTCCCCTTCCCCCCAGCACATAGTTTATATGGGGCCAGGGGTGGCTGTGCCGGGGTGAAAACCCTCCGTCCTTAAGGGTGAAGGTCCTCATCACCCAGCCCTCCCAGCCCTCCCGGGGGCCGATCAGTGATTTCTTGTGGGCCTTTGAGACGCCGGGAAATTTTAATTCCAGGCTTTCCACGTTTTTTACATGGGAAACAAACACGGGCAGACCCCCCTATTTTTTTTATCCTCTACATTTTCTTTCTCTCCAACCCGAAACCTCCAACAAAAACCAAGCCGTCCATGCTTATTTTTTTGACAAGTACATAATATCTTATATAATAAAGTTGTAATATCTATCGGCAAGGGGATCACCAATGAAAAGTTTTACCGGCTTTTTGTGCTTTGAATTGGGGCTGGCGGCCAGAAAGATTTACCGCTACTACAATAATAAATACTCCGCCTACGGCATTACCGTGCCCCAGTCCTTTATCCTGTTCGCCCTGCTGGACCAGGACGGGCAAAATGTAAAAGACCTGGCTTCCCGGCTTTCCCTGGACAGCCCGGCCATCACCGGACTTTTGGACCGGCTGGAAAAAGAAAACCTGGTGGAAAGAAGAAACGACCCCTTAGATCGGCGGGCGCTGAAGGTCTACCTGACTGAAAAGGGCCGGGGGCTGGCCGGGGAGGCTTATCAAATTGCTGCTGATTTCAACGATGAGCTGAACTCGGCTTTCAACCCCCAGCAAAAAGAGGTGTTAAAAAAATTATTGGGTGTAATAGACTCCATGGGGCTCAACTAAGGCCCATGGAGGAAGGGGCGGCTAATTGCCGCCCCTTCCTCTTTTAGTCGCGCAAATTGATTTTTTCCCTGAACAAATAAGGAATGAGATAAAGTCCGCTTATTCCAACGAGGGAATAGATAATCCTGCTGAACAGAGAGGCAGGCCTGAAGGGATCGGTACCGGCCAGCATTTGCACCAGGTCCCATTGAAAAAGCCCAACCAGCAGCCAGTTGATAGCCCCGATAATGGCCAGCGCCAGGGCGGTTCTAAACAGCCATACCATCTTTTTCACCTCCTTCCAATTAATAATTATTATGGATAAATGTGGTCAACAGTATACATGACCGCCCGCAGGCGGCGCCGTCTTACAGACGGTGGAAGACAGGAGACAGGAGAATAGCATGCAAAAAAAAGAACGCCCCCTGAGCGTTCTCCTATTTTGTATTCTGTCTCCTGACCCGTAATTCAGTCGGCATTAGCCCCTCACCTCTGGCATTTGGGGCAAAAATAAGTGCTGCGGCCACCCAGCCTGACCCTCTCCACCGGCAGGCCACAGCAGAGGCAGGGCTTGCCCTGGCGGCCGTACACCTGCAGACTTTGCTGGTTTGACCCGGCCTCTCCCAAGCCGTCCACATAGTCCCTGAAGCTGGTGCCGCGGTTGGCAATACCCTCGGCCAGCGCCTCCCGAATTCCTTGGTAAAGGCGGGCCACCTCCCGGGGTGTAAGGCTGGAGGCAGTCTTTTCCGGGTTGATCCGGGCCCGGTGCAGCGCCTCATCGGCATAGATGTTGCCAAGCCCGGCGATAAAGGTCTGGTCCAGCAGCAGGGATTTAATCCTGGTCCGCCTTCTTTTCAGTTCCTTTTTCAGGTAATCCCTGGTAAACCCCTGGTCCAGAGGTTCCGGGCCAAGGTTTTTCAGCCCCGGCCAGTCCTCAAGCCGATCAGAGCTGATCAACGCCAGACGCCCGAATTTGCGCACATCGGTATAATGTAATTCAGACCCGTTGCTGAGCCTTAAGATGGCGTGGGTGTGCTTGGCAGGGGGTGTCCCGCCCCCGGTATAAACCAGCCTGCCGGTCATGCGCAGGTGAATGGCGAGAATCAGTTCCCCACTCAGGTGGATCAGCAGGTACTTGCCCCGGCGACCGATACTTTTTACCTTTTGACCGCTGAGGCCCCCGCTGAAATCCCCCGCTGAGGGGGACCTGACAATCTGAGGGTTGATCAGTATGACTTCATTAAGGGTCAAACCGGTAATCCGGCTTTCCAGGCTTCTTTTAATGGTCTCGACTTCCGGCAGTTCCGGCATCCGCCCACTCTCCGATCCGGATCAGAATATTAACGGCCAAACTAAATCTTTTGCACATCGTACCAGTTGGGTCCTGTTTTCATATCCACAACCAGTGGAACATCCAGCCTGATGGCGTTTTCCATGCATTCCCTGACCAGTTCCCTGACCTCTTCCAACTCTTGCCGCGGCGCGTCGAAAATAAGCTCGTCGTGAACCTGAAGAACCATCCTGGTCTCCAGCTGTCTCTTCTTCAGTTCGTTCCAGACCTTAACCATGGCCAGCTTGATTATGTCGGCCGCACTGCCCTGGATGGGGGTGTTCATGGCGGCCCGCTCGCCGAAATTCCTGACCGTCCGGTTGGAGCTGAATAGATCCGGCAGGTAGCGGCGGCGGTTGAGGATGGTGGTGACATAGCCCTTTTCCCGGGCCTCGGCAATGGTCCGGTCAATAAAGTCCTTAGCCCCTCTGTAACGCTCAAAATAGCTCTTGATGTAACGGCCGGCCTCCTGCCGGGTGACCTTGATGTCCCGGGCCAGGCCAAAATCGCTGATGCCGTAAATAATTCCGAAGTTAACGGCCTTGGCCCTCCCCCTCATTTCCCTGGTAACCTGGGCTATGGCCACCCCGAAGACCTCCGAAGCAGTCCGGGTGTGAATGTCCTGGCTTTCCCTGAAGGCCTCCAACAACGCCGGGTCGCCGGCGAAATGAGCCAGTATCCTGAGCTCGATCTGGGAGTAGTCGGCGGTCAGGATGACATTGTCCTCCCGGCGGGGCTTGAAGACCTTCCTGATCCTCCTACCCTCCTCCAGCCTGATGGGTATGTTCTGCAAATTGGGCTCGGCGCTGGAGAGCCGCCCGGTGGCGGTTATGTTCTGGTGGAAGGTGGTGTGCACCAGGCCGCTGGACGGGTCAATCAGTGAAGCCAGGCCGTCCACATATGTGGACTTGAGCTTCATCAGCTGTCGGTGCAGCATGATCTGTCCCACTATTTCGTGGGCCTCGGACAGCTGATCCAGCACCTCGGCATCGGTGGAGTAGCCTGTTTTGGTCTTCTTAATTACAGGCAGCTGAAGCTTCTCAAAAAGTATCTGCCCCAGCTGGCGGGTGGAGTTGATGTTGAAAATTTCTCCGGCCAAACTGTAGATGGATTGGGCCAGTTCATCGATTCTACGGCCCAGCTCAACGGACATTTCAGCCAGTATGCCGGCGTCCGCCCTGACCCCGGACATCTCCATGCCGGCCAGTATCTCCACCAGGGGCAGTTCCACCTCGTAATAAAGTCTTTCCATTTCGGCTGATTTTATCTTTTCAGCCAGCACCTCAGCCAGTTTTCCGGCTGCGTCGGCCCGGGCGCACAGACCAGGGGGGCCTCCGGCCGGCAGGACCACCCCCAGGTGCTCCAGGGCCAGGTCGCTTAAGTCCCGGTTTGCAGCGCCAGGATTTAAAAGGTAGGCGGCGATGATCAGGTCAAAGTCCAGACCTTTGAGACTGATCCCGTGATCAGCCAGCAGCCAGAGATCCGACTTGGCGTCAAAACAGATTTTTTTCAGGTTGGGATTGGCCGCTGCGGAGCTGATAAATTTAAGCGACTCGGCGGAGTTTACCGGGAAGTAATAATTCTCCCCCTCAGAGAAGCTCACCGCCGCCGCCGTCAGTCCCAACCCGCGCTTGCCCTCCAGGGCCAGGCCCATTTTGCCGGCGGCCGCCTTTTTCTGTAGGGCTTCAAAGTCCTGCCGGCTTTCCACCAGGGTGTAAGCTACCTGGTAGGTCTTCAGGGAAAGCCCCCCCCCGGCGGGCGCCTCCTCCTCCCCGGACTTTTTGCGCCGGCTCTGCCCATCTTCTCCGAAAGCCTGCCGGGTAATGCTCCTGACCAGGCTCTTGAACTCCAGCTGGCTGAAAATTGGCAGCAGGGCGTTGTAATCCGGCCCGGTCCAACTGCAGCATTCCAGGTCCAGTTCCACCGGCGCCTTTCTTTCAATAGTGGCCAGCCTCCGGGAAAGCCTGGCCTGATCGGCGTACTCCTTAAGCTTGGAGGCTATCCTTGGACTGACCCGGTCCAGGCTGTCCAGGAGGTTATCCAGGTTGCCGAATTCCGCGATTAATTTGGCGCCGGTTTTTTCACCTATCCCGGGAACCCCCGGGATATTATCGGAAACATCCCCGGTAAGACCCTTCAGGTCCACCAGTTGGGCCGGGCTCAATCCATATCTTTCCCAGACCTTACCCTCGTCGTACTCATCCAGATCGGTGATGCCCTTTTTGGTGAGCAAAACCTTGGTCAGAGGGGAAACCAACTGCAGTGCGTCCCGGTCCCCGGTAAGGATCAGGCTGGCTATTTTCTGTTTTTCAGCCAGGGTGACCAGGGTTCCAATCAGGTCGTCGGCCTCGTAGCCCTCCATTTCCACCACCGGTATTTCCATGACCTCCAGCATCTCCTTGATCAGTGGAAACTGGGGCCTCAGTTCGTCCGGGGTAGCCTTGCGGGTGCCTTTGTAGGATTCGTATTCACTGTGGCGAAAGGTTATCTTGCCCTTGTCAAAGCAGACCGCCGCCAACCCGGGATTCTTTTCGGACAGTATTTTCAGCAGCATGCCCGCAAATCCGTAGACCGCGTTGGTGACCACCCCCTGGCTGGTGGTCAGGAGCGGGATGGCGTGAAAGGCCCGGTGAGCCAGGCTATTTCCATCAATTACCAGAAAGGTCTGGAGAGACATTTTCAACACCTGCCTGAATTACTCATTCTTTTTGCCTTTATTTTTCACCGGAGAGGATGAAAATACCTGCATTTGCACTTAAACAGTTAACCCCCGGGGTTAGCCCCGGAAGGAAAAAGGAGGTCCGGGGCCGAATCATAACCCTGTACTCCCTGTATGGGCCGCCCCCACCGGGGGGCCAGCCAAGAAGAAATAGACGAGGTGTTTTGCATGACGGGCAGAAAAGCCGTGATCAGGGTCCTTTCCCTTTTTTGTTTATGCTTACTTTTAATCAGCGGTACCGGCCAGGTTCAGGCCGCTGAGGACCCCACCAAGGCCAAAAAGGCCATCCTCGAGGTGTTTGAATATATCAAGCAAAGCCACCTCAGTCAGCCGGAATCCGATCAGTTGATGGAGGGAGCCATCCAGGGTATGGTTGATTCCCTGGGCGATCCCTATACCTCCTACCTGACCGAAGAGGACCTTCAGCAACTCACCGAAGACCTGGACGGAGAATTCGGCGGGGTCGGTATTTACCTTGAGGCCATGCCCGACTACCCAAAGGTGCAGGAAATATTCCCGGACTCCCCGGCCCTGAAGGCCGGCGTCAAGGTGGGGGACCGGATTAAAAAGGTCAACGGGGAAAACATCCGGGGCCTTTCCCTGCCTGCGGCGGTGGAAAAAATAAAGGGGCCGGTGGGCAGCCAGGTTGTACTGGTCATTGACCGGGCAGGTGTAGAACTCAACGTTACCCTGAAAAGGGCCCTGCTGAATGTGCCCACCGTGGAGTCCAGGGTAATAAACGGTAAAACAGGTTATATCGCTGTTAAATCCTTCGGCCTGAAGACCCCCGACCAGTTCAGCGCCGCCCTGCAAAAACTTGTGGATCAAAATATTGGCGGCCTGGTCATCGACCTCCGGGACAACCCCGGCGGCTACCTGAACGCCGCCCTGGAAATGGCGGAAATTTTCCTGGATCCCAACTCCACCATCGTCAACACCAAAAATTACGACGGCAGCGAGAATCGCTACCTTTCGGAAAGGCAGGGCAAGCCGGTTAAAACACCCCTGGTCATACTGGCCAACTCCCTTAGCGCCAGTTCCTCCGAGATCATGATCGGCGCCCTGAAAGATAACGGCGTTGCCTCCCTGGTGGGTGAGCAGACTTATGGCAAGGGGACGGCCCAAAGTCTGATCAAGCTTAAAACCGGCGGCGCCCTGAAGATTACCACCACTGAATACACCACACCCAGGGGTCTGGAGGTTAACCAAAAGGGCATTCAGCCCGACTATGAAGTGATCACCAGGGATCTGCAACTGCCCTTTGCCCTGCGGCTGCTGGACCGTGGTCCGGGTCAGATCGTCTTCATCACCGGCAGCGATGAGGTGGATATCGGAGGAGAGCTGGTCAGGTCCCGGAGCATACCCATTATAAATGATTCCAGCACCTACCTGCCCCTGCGCTTCACCATGGAAGCACTGGGTTACGTGGTTTCCTGGGAAGAGACCAGCCAAAGCATCGTGGCCCGGAAAAAAGACTCCCGTCTGATCATCCCGCCGGCGGGCAATCCGTCCCTTAATGGGGCGGAAATCAGCCTGGAGGGTGGAGTGCTGATCCGGGAGGGAGTATCGTTCATTTCCCTGAGCCTGATAGAAAAAATGGGGTACAGCGCAAATCAGGCCGAAGGCCGAATAACAATCAAGGGCTGACGGCGGAGAAGGATCTGTTCAGCAGGTGTGGAATGTCCTCTTACAGCGGGAGGTGACAGGGAATGGGACGCAAGGATGATCAAGGCTGCCACCGGTGTACAGGCCGGGGCGCAAGTAAAAAAGGATCCCGGCCGGCCAAGGTGCTGTACCTTGACCAGTACCGGTGGAGAAAGGCCGGTCAGGCGCTGCGTCAGAAGTTGGGGGAATTCGCCGCCGATCCCCTGTTCTCCAGGGAGGCGGCCAGGGCCCAGGAGATCTACCTTGCCGGCATAAACCCCTACCTGGTCAACGAGAATGAAGAGATGATCATGGAAAGGTGCTTTGAGTGGTTCATCTTCGACTATGTCATGAAGGGTGGAGAAACACTCATCGACATATACTCTGCCATCACCGGGCAGCCGGAACTGGAGGAAAGGCTGGTCCGGGAGTGGTGTAGCTCCAGGATGTCTATCTTTGAGGTCTGCGGGGTATATCCCCACAAAGGGATCAGGCTGAAAGACCTGATCCTCGGAAGCAAATTTACGGTCATCAACTACAACGTGTCCGGAGAGTTGGAAAAAGGGGCAATTGTTTACATGCGGGTGATCCGGGTGGGAGAGGAATACGAGTTCTCCACCGGGGGACTGGCCCTGCCCCCAGCCTACGGCAAAGCATTAATCAAAAAAGTAAATGCCGACATACGCCGGTACACCTCCCGCAAGGGGCGGGGGTCCTTCTCCCCGGAACTCTATCTGCGGGACAGAGCCTATAAAATTAACGCCTGGATGCTGGATGTCGCCCTTAATTACCACAGCTCTCCGGACCGTGAAGGCGTTGCGGCCGAAAGCAATATCTCATCCCTCATTGCCCAGCGCATCACCGATCTGTTCCTGGACGACTATTACGAAAAATGGATCAACCAGCCGGTGCAGGCCCTGGGTGATAAAACCCCCAAAGAGATGTGCAAAACAGTGCATGGGCGGACAAAGGTGGAGCAGTTGCTTAAAGAGCTGGAGACGGTGGAAAAGACCAGGCTCAAAAAAGGTCAGCCCCACTACGACATTAACAAGGTACGGGCACGCCTGGGGCTAATCCCCGGTGGACCTGTAAACAGGGCCGCCCGTGAGCGGATTCACACTGTGGCCCGGATTAGTGAAGGGGAGGAAAACATCCATTGGGCGGACCGCGCCCAGGCAGGGGTGGCAATGCTGGTCCGGGAAGAAATGAAATTAAAGAACTACACACCGGAGCAAATCAGCAGCGCCATAAGGCTGTGGTTCGATTACTGCGGAAAGGAAAACCCCACCATCAGGAAGGAAAAGATCTGGCTGGCCGCCGTGATTTACACCCTGGCCCGGCTGGAATTCAACAATTCGGTGCAGCAGCAAAAGCTGGCCGCCGAATACGGGGTAAGTCCCTCCAGCCTGTCGGAAAAATACCGCTCCCTGTGTAGAAGCCTTGACCTGGTGGTTTTCGACCGCAGGTACACCTCCGGCAGTTCCCCCATTGAGGGTCTGGAGCTTTCCGACCCGCTGCTGGCCAGGATTTTTTACCGTTTAAAGCTGTAGCTTATATTTTCAGGTCTGGTGTGGAGGATTAGCTTTTGGAGCTGATTATCGGTATTATTGAAGATCTATTCAAGGCTGTGACCAGTTGGATAGGCGCCCTGGGCTACTGGGGGGTGGCTGTGGGGATGGCCGTCGAGAGCGCTAACATACCACTGCCCAGTGAGATTATAATGCCCTTCGGAGGCTATCTGGTTTCCACCGGGCAGCTAAATTTTTTCTGGACCGGTATGGCCGGGACCATCGGCGGCACGGTGGGGTCGATACTCTCGTACCTGCTTGGCCTGTGGGGCGGACGCCCTTTTTTGCTGCGCTACGGAAAATATTTCTTCATCACCCCAGAAAGGCTGGCCATGGCCGACCACTGGTTTTACCGGTACGGCGAGGCCACGGTCTTTTTCACCAGGCTGATGCCCATCATCAGAACCTTTATCTCCCTGCCGGCGGGAATCTCGGGGATGAATTTCCCGCGCTTTGTACTGTACACCTTTTTAGGTTCTCTGCCCTGGTGTTTTTTCCTAACTTACCTGGGCTTGAAGCTGGGCGAGCACTGGGAAGAATTAAAGGCCTGGTTCCACCGGGCCGACGCCCTGATGGCGGCAACCATCATCGGGGCGGCGTTATACCTGTGGTATAGGTGTAGAAAAAAGGCCTGATATCACAGGAATAATTCAGGGGCAGAATAAAAAAAAGCATCTTATATTGGTCAAGATATGCCCCGGGCATTTTACTGGTCGGTATTTTTTTTGTCCGGGTCGGAGTTCCGGCTGAAAAGAGATACTATTCTTTTGGACTGCAGTGAGAAGCAGAGCAAACTGATCAAAATAATTACCACCGTGACCTTGGTCAGCAGTCCCTCGGCCCTCTCCAGGCTATGCCCCAGGAAGGTGTAAACAATTATCTCCGGGAGCTTGCCCAAAACGCTGGCCACGAAAAAACCCCCGAAACTGACCTTACTTAGTCCAGCGGCATAGCTGATCACGCTGGAAGGCAGTATTGGCACCAACCGGGCCAGGAAAATAACCTTGGCCCCGGACTTTTTGCTCATCTCATCCACCTGGGGCAGGTACCTGGACAGCCGCTTGGAAAAATAGTCCCGGGCTATCACCCGGGCCAGATAAAAGGCCACCGTGGCGCCAAGCAGCGCTCCCACCAGGGTAATCACAATCCCCCAGGCTACCCCGAAAATGAAACCATTGGCGCCGGCCACCAGGAATAAAGGGACCGGGGTGGCAATAGTCTGGATAATCATTACAATGATGCTAATCAAAACCGCCCAAGCACCAAAAGACAAAAGCCACTCGGCCAATTCCCGGCTGTCCCTGAACATTCCGCGCCAAATCATCAATTTAGGATCTATCTGGTCGGTAATTACTACGGCAATTGAAAGAATTACCACCAGCGTGGAGCAAATAATCAAGAACCTTTTTGCCATGGAAGCCTCCGGTTTTGCCCAGTACCATAATAAATATACCAAAAAACTGTTAACGTAGGAAGTTTTAAATCTATTCAGGAAAAACAGAAAAGACAACCCCCTTGCTAGACGGGGAGTTGTCTTTTTTTGTTTTTATAGATTTTATTTATATACGTTTGAAATCTGCAGATGCTCCACCTCTATGTCCGAAAGCGCCCGAAAGACCTCTTTGGCCCGCTGGTTTTTAGATTCCTTTGCTGCCTGCAAGTAATAGTTGATGGCCCGGTGTTCCCGCAGATGGGCCTCCTCGAACTTCTCCCGGTCGGCATCAGGGCAACTTTCATCTTTAAAGGCAGGCATTTCCTCACCCATCATGCGGGCCAGCAATTCGGCGTGCTCCATTTCATGCTTTGCCAGCCTTTTAAAAATAGCCTGGGTAAATATGTTCTCAGCTTTTTTGGCACAGCACTGGTAAAAGGTCCAGTTACTGATTTCGAAACCCAGGGCGGTACGGCACTTTTCCAGATCTTGTTCATCCATCTCCAGCTTGCCGTAGTCCACCCACTGGGTAGCCTCCACCAGCTGCTTGCCGGCGGCTCCGCAGTAAGGGCAGCGGTCGGCCTCCTGCCCAAGGTAGGTTTCGCCGCACAACTGGCAGCGCATAGGTTTCATCATTCCGGCATCACCTCGGGATTATTATGCCGAAAATAGCACAGTGTATGCTAAAAATACTATATTGGCAGCAGTTTGGAAACATTCCAACCCCCGGCCAACTGCCCCCTAAATATAAAAAACCCGGTTTAAACCGGGTTTTTTATTGCTTTACTTCTGCTCCCCGTAGTAGCCTCCGCCGTAGCCGGATCCGAAAACAAGCAGGATCAGGATCAGGAAAATAATAAAACTAGAGTTGTTGGTTCCGCCAAAGCCGTATCCCATTAGTGAATCCTCCTTAGCTTTTTTTACAAAATATGATCGTTTTTCTAAAAATGTTACTAAATCCAAGAAAAGCTTTATTCTGACTGTAATTAATGCCAGCAGTCCCGGGATTTATTTCTTTTCGTAAACGCCGCCCCACCCCCAACCACTGCCGTAAACCAGCAGGATCAGGATTAAAAAAATAATAAAGCTATTATTGTTTCCTCACCAAAGACATATTCCATGAAAGGAGCCCTCCTCCCTTTTTTACAAATTATTCAAATGCCGTGGAATGTGTGTTACAGTCCCGCATATATCCCTGTCGGCCCGGAAAAAAATAAAGACTGCCCCGGGGGACAGACTTGTAATCCAAGCCTGAGCTGGTTTATCATGATTGATATCAAAAGACTACCGTCAGAAGGTGTTGATCATGAAAAAAACAGTAACCGCCTTTTTGATTATCCTTTCTCTAAGCCTTATAACGGCCGGCTGCGGCCTTTTCAACTCAACCTCCGCCCAGCCCGGTTCAGATCCTGCCGCCGGGAACCATCAGCCGGCAGACCCGGCAAAGCCTCCGCAGTCCCCGGTGCCTTTAATTGAGGCCCAAGTGATCAGGGTAGTGGACGGAGACACGGTTAAGGTTAAAATAGACGGCCGGGAAGAGACCGTCAGGTTTATCGGGGTAAACACCCCGGAGACCGTCAAGCCCAACAGCCCGGTGGAACCGTACGGCAAGGAGGCCTCCAATTTTACCAAAGGTCAGCTGACAGGCAAAAGTGTATTCTTGGAAAAGGACGCGCAGGAAAAGGATCAGTACGGCCGCCTGCTGGCCTATCTCTGGAAGGAGCCACCCAACGAAATAAATGACCTGGAAATCAGGCAGAAGATGTTCAACGCTCAACTTCTCCTGGATGGTTTCGCCCAGGTGATGACCATCCCCCCCAACGTTAAATACGCAGACTATTTCGTCGGCTACCAGCGATGGGCCAGGGAAAACAACAAAGGGCTCTGGGGGATTGACCCCGGCAAGCCCGCGAAAAAGTAAAAAGACTCTCACTGAGGAGGCTTATCCTCCTTTTTCTCCCTGGCCGCGCCCAGTTGATGCTTCATGATAAAAGAAACAACACGGTCACGTTCACTGCCTGAAAGATTGACAAACTGGGTGGAGACCTTAAAAAACTCTTCACCCGGAATAATCTCCTGGGTCCTTAAAACCCTACCGGTTAGATAAAGTTTTTTATCCCCTCCCATGTCCAGAAGAATTTTTATTTCCTCGCCTGGATTCAGTTTTTTGACTGTTTTGAAGCAAAGTCCCCCTCCACTGAGGTCAATCAGGCTATCCCTGTCATATTGATCCTCTTTGGCCCTTGAGGCCTTTCCGGCGGCAATCCACCTGAACTCCGCGTTTGTCCGCAGTCTGAACCAGTTCCTCTTTTGCTGCCCACCACTCAGAGGACGTGTCCGGATCCTGACCCTGCCTTTCTGACTGGCCTGCTTTTCTTTTTTTACCAGGGAAAAACGGAAAAAAAGGAACACCAGAATAAAAAAAAATATCGTCAACACTGTACCGATCACGTTTTTAGGGCTAAGTAGCTGACTGCCGCTGAAGGCACTGTTCAAACTGCTGGAGACGTCTCGGTAGTTCGCGGCCAACCCCGGCTTGGCCATCAAGAAAATTTGCAGCCATAAGAATACCAACGTGAACAGATTCCTGCCACTAAACAAGCCCACCCTTTTATTCATACCATGCACCCCCGGACTGGTAATCCTTCTAAACACCGTGGGTAAAAGGGAAAATACTTTTGCTGATATTCTACTGCTTTAACCAGGGCAGCACAACAAAAAAACGTGAAATTAAATAGACCTGCCGTGGTTTTGCGGGATTAGCCCCGGCCATCGCTCACTCCGGAGGAGTTATCCCCGGGCTTTGGCCGGGCTAATTACCGGCCAGTTGACTCATCTCCTGATAGCCTTCTTTTTCCAGTTCCTCAGCGGTTTTGAAGGCAGGCCACTCTTCTTCCCTGACCGGCAGGTATGCACCTGCCGGGTCCTCGTAAAACAGCTTGACCGAATCCCTACTGACCACGCCACGATAATCAAAATCAGCGGTGATCTTCAAAAACTCATTGGACTGTTCGTTCTTGCCGATATACTGCCGCAGCTCCTGATCCCAGAAATTGATTTTTTCCTCGATCAAGCTGACCTGGGCCGAACTAAGATTGGCCCTGTTTTCCTCCAAGTACCTGATCCGCCCCTTCTGGGGGGGCCATTGAGACGGGTCGGCAGAGCCCATAGTGTGAGTCACCTTAGCCAGAAAAACTGCCTCGGCCCGGCCGTTTCCCACACTCTTTGAGACCAACCCCACTTCTGTGTCGACAATTTGGTAGTGCCTTCCGTATTTCCGGTTCAGATAACTCTCTATCTCTGTTTTCAGCTGTGCCGCCACACCTTCCTCACTGAATAAGCGGCTGACATAGAAGGCCCGGTCAAACTTGCCAACGGCTACCCTGTGCACCGATGTGCCGGCTGGACCGGTGGAAGTTGCCATTTCAAACCTGATCTCAAATTCCCAGGTCCCGTCGCCCTTATTTTCTTCACTGGCTATTTCATAACGCTCAGCCCAAGGACTGGACGTTCCCGTCACCCAGCCAAAGTACTCATAATCCATCCGGCTTTTCTCTTTTAATTCAGGGGACAGTACAGCGTGCTGCAAAGCGCCATTTCTTTCTTTGACCCCCCTGGCCCAGGTTTCCGCCGCCTCCCGGGGGGTCCCCGGCGCCACCGCTGCCTGCAGCATCCTCACTTGGCGCTGCAGGGAGGCCAGATCCGGGGCATCTATAAATATGCTTTTATTGTTTTCTTCCCACCTCACCGTGGCACCCAGGGCTTCGGCCACCGCCCGCACCGGCGCCATGGCCCTGCCGTCCACCACCTGAGGCGACGGGTCCATCTTAATTACCCCCCCGTTTACAAAAAGCTTGATTTGACTTTCGGCAAAAGCCGCCACCGCCAGCATGGACACCAGAACAACAACCCCCGCCGCCATTACCAGGTACCTTTTCACTCATAACGCCCCCACTCTTCAGTTATTAAATCAATTACCCCGGCAAAATAGTACCTTCAAAAAAATATAGACGGCTTTAAACACTTTACAGTTCCCTTTTTTAAAGATATTTTTAAAGATGGCTTAAAGTTTCACGAGTAAATAGTAAGAAAAAGACCTCATTCCGGGAACAATATAATAGTATATGGTATTTTTATAAGGTTGCAATTTATTTAAATTA
>Ga0209347_1000866_pt1 | contig 62012 bp, 59 predicted proteins | sample AutmiccommuBRH23_FD_187382 | JGI IMG/M metagenome (GOLD analysis project Ga0209347, IMG submission 187382) | Deep subsurface microbial communities from Mt. Terri, Switzerland - Autotrophic microbial communities BRH/23 (SPAdes) (version 2) | ecosystem: Environmental > Aquatic > Deep subsurface >... | reverse complement strand
CGTAAAGTGTGGTCAGGAGGGTGTTGAGGTCGGTTTTCACACACAGGGTTTAACACCCTCCGCCTCCGACTAACAGCGTCCACGCGGTCAACGCCTAATAGGACTCACTCATCTAGGCTTGGCTTCCATGATGTTCTCGCTTTCGCTACAACAACCACATTAGCGATCGCGCCTCAGGTGCGCTACAGGGAGCGAAGGAACCTCTTTCGACTGTGAGATTAGCCATACACGGAGTGTTTTCGAGGTGAACTTATTCCATTTTGTCCCGTTTCGCACCCTATTGCACCCCCAATTGTGGGGGCACGGATTTGTGTAGCCTCCACAATCGCGCCGTATGCTTGAGCCCATGGTCGCAACTGCCGAGGTGAAGCAAGACACGCTTCGAAGGCTCCGAGCCGGCACGGGGAAACTCGCAACGGCAGCCCTGAAGGAACTCGACGCCGAGTACCGGTGGTTCGGAGAGCTTCCTGCGCAAGAACGCTCCTGGGTCGGCACCGTGGCGCAGGCCGGAATCACGTCATTCGTCACGTGGTACGCCAGCCCCGGCGATTCCTATCGAGGTGCGATCGAGGTCTTCGCAGCCGCACCACCGGAACTCACTCGATCCATTTCGCTGCAGCATACGCTCAGCATCGTGCGCACCGTGGTGAAGATCGTCGAGGAGCACGCGGACGACTTTGCGGCCGCGGGCGGCGAGGCCCATCTGCGCGAGGCAATTCTTCGCTACTCGCGCGAGGTCGCCTTCAGTGCGGCAGAGGTCTACGCGAGGGCGGCCGAATCGAGAGGCGCCTGGGATGCGAGGCTTGAGGCTCTCGTGGTCGACGCGCTCGTGCGCGGCGAGGTTGACGACGACCTCCCGTCCCGTGCGGCGGCGCTCGGATGGAAACCCGGACCCACAGTTGTCATGGTGGGCCGCACCGACGGTCCGCTCGGCGAGGTACAGTCGGCGGAACTCCGACGGGCTCTTCGGCGAGCCGCACCCGGAGCCATGGTCGGCATTCACGGCGAGGACCTGATCGTCATCGCGCGCTCTGATCAGGAACTTCAAGAGCTCGCGACCAGCATGATCGAGAACTTCGGCCCGGGGCCGGTGGTCATCGGCCCCCCCGCCGTCACCCTCGTGGAGGTCGCGCGATCGACCCGCGCAGCCTTCGCCGGAGTCGTCGCCGCCCCCGCGTGGTCGCTCACGCCCCGACCCGTCTTCGCGGACAACCTCCTTCCCGAGCGCGTGCTCGTCGGCGACGCGAGCGCCCGTGACCGCCTGCTTTCCATCGCGTATGACCCGATCGTGCGCGCTGGAGGTTCTCTACAAGAGACCGTTGCGACCTTCCTCGACTGCGGGCGGTCGCTCGAACTGTCCGCCCGCACCATGTTCGTTCACGCCAACACCGTGCGCTATCGCCTCAAGAAGGTCTTTGAACTCACGGGCTGGGATGTGCTCTCCACGCGCGACTCGCACGTACTCGAAATGGCCTTCGCACTGGGGCGACTTCGGGACGCGGGCCGCAGTCTTTTGTAGGATCACTACAAATCTGGGGTCCGAAGTCGGTACGGCGGTGGACGTTGGTCACACCAAACATGAGGCACCCTTGAACCATGCTCGCCATCGTGTGTCCCGGTCAGGGTGCCCAAAGCCCGGGAATGCTGACCCCTTGGCTCGAAATCGACGACGTGCGCACCGCAATCGGTGAGTACTCAGAGGCAAGCGGGCTCGATCTGGCGGAGTTGGGAACCACCGCCGACGCAGACACCATCAGGGACACCGCGGTGGCGCAGCCACTGCTCGTCGCTACCGCCTTGGCCACCTACTCCGCCCTTGGCAGCATCTCCCCCGCAGTCGTTGCCGGACACTCCGTGGGTGAGTTCGCGGCGGCGGCGGTCGCGCGGGTGCTGTCTCGCAAGGGCGCCGTGTCTCTGGTGCGTGCCCGCGGCATCGCGATGGCGGAAGCCGCCGCAACGAGCGAGGAGACTTCCATGGCCGCCATCCTCGGCGGTGCGGAAGACGAGGTCGCTAGCAAGCTGGTCGAGTTTGGCCTCACGCCCGCCAACGTGAATGGTGGGGGCCAGGTCGTCGCCGCTGGATCAGCCAGCGCCATCGCCGCCCTCATCGCGGACCCGCCCGCCCGCGCGCGCGTGATCGAGTTGCAGGTTGCGGGCGCCTTCCACACTCAGTACATGGTGCCAGCGGTGTCGGTGTTGGCGGAGGCCGCATCGGCCTACACCCGGCGCGACCCCGATATCGCCCTTCTCACCAACGCGGACGGCTCCGTCGTCAAGACCGGCGACGAGGCAGTGGCCGGCCTGGTCGCTCAAGTGGCGCGGCCGGTACGGTGGGACATGTGCATGGACACGATGCTCCAGATGGGCGTCACCGGCATCATCGAACTTGCGCCAGGCGGCGTCCTGACCGGTCTCGCCAAGCGTGCCATGAAGGGCGTCCCCACCGTGGCGCTGAAGACTCCGGACGACCTCGCGGCCGCCCTTGAATTGGCGAGGAATGTGGAATGACAGTCATGCGCACGACTAAGGGCCCCGAGTTCGCGCGCATTCGCGGATTGGGCGTCTTCCGCGGCGAGAACGTGGTTCCCAATGACGACATCGTTGGGCCGATCGACTCGTCCGACGAGTGGATCCGCAAGATGACGGGGATCGCCACTCGGGTGCGCGCCAACCCCGAGACGTCGGTCATTGACATGGCGGAGGCCGCCTCGCGGCAGGCCCTCGAGAAGGCGGGTATCGACGCCAGCGACATCGACGCCATCATCCTGTCCACCATCACGTTCCCCCACATCACCCCCGGCGGCGCGCCGATTCTCGCCGACCGACTCGGCAACACTGCCGCCGCCTTCGACATCTCGGCCGCCTGCGCGGGCTACTGCTACGCCATCGGCCAGGCGGACTCGCTCGTGCGGTCCGGCCAGGCGCGCAATGTGCTCGTGGTCGGCGCGGAGAAGATGAGCGATTACATCGACCCCGCCGATCGCTCGATTTCCTACCTTCTCGGGGATGCCGCCGGAGCAGTGGTCATCGGCGCATCCGACACCCCCGCCATCGGACCGACTGTGTGGGGCTCCGACGGCTCGGGCGCACATCTCGTACGACAGACGGCATCGTGGTTTGAGTATCGGGACAACCCCGGCACGCCCTTCCCGACGCTGTTCCAGGAGGGCCCCAGCGTATACAAGTGGGCGTCGTTCAAGATGGCCCCCGTCGCACTCGAGGCGATAGAGGCAGCTGGCGTCACGCCCGACGACATCAAGGCGTTCATCCCCCACCAGGCAAACACTCGCATCATCGATCAGATGGTGAAGCAGATCGGTCTTCCCGATCACGTCGCTATCGCACGCGACATCGTCGATTCCGGCAACACGTCGGCGGCGTCGATCCCCTTGGCCACCGAACGTCTGCTGCGTGACGGCGACGTCGCATCCGGCGACCTGGCGCTGCAGATTGGCTTCGGCGCGGGCCTGGTCTACGCCGCGCAGGTGGTGGTCCTGCCGTAGCCTAGGCGCCGACGGCGCTACGCTCGTTCATCGTTCCCTACAAGCCCGATGCCGCCTGGCATCGCCCAACCCAAGGAGAAAATCCCGATGGCCCTTTCTGAGCAGGAAGTTCTCGCCGGTCTGGCGGAGATCGTTGCTGAAGAAACCGGTATTGACACCGGCGACGTTCAGTTCGACAAGTCGTTCACGGACGACCTCGACATTGACTCGCTGTCGATGATGACGATCGTCACCCTCGCAGAAGAGAAGTTCGACGTCCGCATCCCCGATGAAGAAGTCAAGAACCTCGTCACCGTTGGTGACGCGGTCAGCTACATCACCACAGCACAGGCCTAACCAGCCCCCTGTCCGCACGCACGCGCATCACTCGGAGGAACACCATGGCAGTGGTTGTCACTGGACTCGGCAGCACCACCCCGCTCGGCGGGGACGTGCCCAGCACGTGGCAGGCAGCGCTCGAAGGTCGCTCGGGCGTTCGCACGCTCGAAAACGACTGGGCGGAGCTGTACGGGATTCCCGTGAACTTCGCCGGTCAGATCGCGGTGCAGCCAAGCGACGTACTCGAACGGCGCGAGATCAAGCGCATGGACCCGTCGGCGCAGTACGCGATCATCGCCACGCGCGAAGCGTGGAAGGACGCGGGCTCGCCCGAGGTCGATCCTGAGCGTCTTGGCGCGGTGGTGTCTTCCGGCATTGGCGGCGTATGGACTCTGCTATCCGCATGGGACACGGTGAAGGAGAGGGGCGCAGCGCGCGTTCTCCCCCTCACCGTTCCCATGCTGATGCCCAATTCACCTGCGGCCTACGTGGAGTTGGAGATCGGCGCAAAGGCGGGGGCGCATGCGCCCGTGTCGGCCTGCGCTTCAGGCGCGGAGGCCATCGGCATGGCTTTCGAGATGATCGAGTCCGGCCGCGCGGACGTGGTCGTCGCCGGCGGTACGGAAGCCGCCATTCACCCCATGCCGATCTCGGCGTTCGCTGCGATGCATGCGTTGTCGAAGCGCAACGACTCCCCCTCCACCGCGTCGCGCCCATACGACACGATGCGCGATGGCTTTGTGCTGGGCGAGGGTGCGGGCATCCTCATCCTTGAGTCGGAGGAGCACGCGAAGGCTCGTGGTGCGCGCATCTACGCGCGAGTGCTCGGATTGGGAATGACTTCCGACGCTCACCACATTGCGGCCCCGGACCCGTCAGGGGCCGGCCAGACTCGCGCGATGAAGCTCGCGATCGAGCGCGCAGGCCTCAACCCATCTGACATCGTCCACGTGAATGCGCACGCCACGTCCACGGTGGCGGGCGACATGGTGGAGGCGCGCGGCATTCGCGCGCTCATGGGCTCTCACGGCGACAGCGTGCTGCTGAGCGCCACCAAGTCGATGACTGGCCACCTGCTGGGCGGCGCTGGCGCCGTCGAGTCGGTCTTCACCATCAAGGCCCTCCAGGACCGCGTGGCGCCGCCGACGATCAACGTCGACAGCCCCGAGCCCGATCTCGAGGTTGACCTGGTGCGGAACACTCCTCGCGCGATGCCCGCATCGGGCGATCTGGCGGCCATCAACAACTCGTTCGGATTCGGCGGACACAACGTCGCACTGGTGTTCGGGACTCCCTAGTCGCGGCTGGCCCAGTAGGCCCGCTAGCCGGTAGTCGGTGGGCCAGTGGCCCGGTCGCGGGTAGTCGGTGGCCCAGTGGGCCGGTCGCGGGTAGTCGGTGGCCCAGTGGGCCGAGCTACGCGGACAGTTCTGACCGCGCGAGCGGCAAACACGCCTGCATCAGTCCGCTTGGCCCGCGTGTCGCAGGCTCTCGCGGTCAGAAATGTCCAGAAGTGTCGCGCTCGGACTCTACGAACCTCAGTGGTGAGTGTTGCGCCGCATGTCGCGCACGATTTTCAGAGTGCGCCGGCGTGTCGCCTGCCGCAAAGGTTCGCAGCGCCAAAGGGGTGTGCGCGTCCTCGCCCCCGCGTCGGCCGGGCCTCTCAACTAACCGACTCTGTGGAGCCACCGCACTGGCGCGCCGTGGCCGGCGTACCTGAAGGGCTCGAGCTCCTCGTCCCACGCGGTTCCGAGGGCCAGGTCCATGGAGCGCTTGAAGTCCACCGCGGTCCCGCCTGCCTCCATGGCGGAACGGATCCGGTCCTCGGGCACCACGATGTTGCCGTGGACGTCCGTCACCGCGTGAAAGATGCCGAGTGAGGGCGTATGCGACCAGCGCGCGCCATCGCAGCCGAAGGACGGGTCCTCGGTGACCTCGTAGCGCAAGTGCTCCCAGCCGCGCAGCGCGGAAGCGAGGCGCGCACCAGTACCTTGATGACCCTGCCAGGCCACCTCGGTACGGAAGAGCTGGGTGCCTGCTGGCTGGTCGATCCAGTCAAAGGTGGCACGCGCACCCAGCACTGACTGTGATGCCCACTCGACGTGGGGGCACATTGCTCGGGTGGCTGAGTGCACAAAAAGTACACCGCGGGCTATGGCAGCCATGACCCCTCCTTGTTGATAGGTGCGTCTTCCCCTACGACCTATCGAGGCGTCCGGTGACACCGGGTGTATCCCTATCGTGCCTCAACGGCACGGAAAGCACCAGCGAGACACGGCAATGTGTTGCGGATCGCTGCGCCATTCACGGACGACGTGCCACGCTGTTTCCATGAGTCACGTCGACGAAACCGCCTCCCCTGGTCTCCCTCCGGTGATGTCAGTCGCTCAGATCAGGGCGGTTGAGGCTCGCGCCATGGAGCACACTCCGGAATCCGTGCTGATGGACCGTGCCGCCGAGGGCCTCGTCGGAGCGTGTACCACGCGACTCAAGCGCGGCGGTATCGAGGTGTCCGGCGCCAAGATCGTGGTGCTGGCTGGAACGGGCAACAACGGGGGCGACGCCCTGCTGGCGGGCGCGCAGCTCGCCCGCCTGGGCGCGGTCGTCACGGCGATTGCCGTGGGCGCCACCGTTCACGAACGGGGACTTGCGGCCGTCCAGTCCGCGGGCGCGTCCTGGTGTCGCGCGGACGGCCCGCCCGGCCTTGCGGAGGCGCTCCAGGCTGTCGGCGCTGCCGACATGGTTCTCGACGGCATCGCCGGCATCGGCTCGTCGCCCGGCCTCAGGGCGCCTGCCGACCGCATCGTCGATGCGATTGCGCCGAGTGCCATCGTCGTGGCCGTGGATGTGCCGTCCGGCCTCGACGCAGACAGCGGGCAACTCCCGGAAACGTATGTCACAGCGGATCTCACCGTGACATTCACCGCGCCGAAGCCCTGCCTGATGCTGCCTGAGGCGTGCCACCGGGCGGGCGAGGTCGTCGTGGTCGACGTGGGCATCTCGCCGATGAGCTAGTGCTCCGTCTGCTCGCGGAGCTCGCGCATGGCGCTGCGACGCACTTCCTTGGTCAGGCGGTCGAGATACAGCTTCCCGTTCAGGTGGTCGACCTCGTGATTGACGAGGCGGGCCCAGATCTCCTCGCCCTCGACGACGACCTCGTTCCCGTCGAGGTCCGTTCCCACAGCCTTTGCGTACAAGGGCCGCTCACACGGGTACCACAGGCCGGGAACCGAGAGGCAGCCTTCATCGCCGAGTTCCTGGTACTCCGCGTGATTCTCCACGATCTCCGGGTTGAGCACATATCCCACGTCGCCGTCGATGTTCCAGGAGAAGGCGCGCAGCGAGACCCCAATCTGGTTGGCGGCCAGCCCCGCACGACCCTCGTGGTCGACCGTCTCCAACATGTCTTCTATGACCGAGCGCACACGGTCGTCGATGGTGGTGATGGGTTCACAGGGGGTACGCAGTACTGGGTCGCCGACTACCCGAATCTCTCGCATTGCCATGGGCGCAATTCTGTCACGTCCTGAGGGGCCTTCTGGAGGCGTGATGACCCAGGGGGGCGTCGCGTGCCAGGCTAGGGCCATGGAGTCCATCGACAGGCGTTGGGTGGCGGGCCGCTGGCCCGTGCCCGCAGGTAGTGATGACAAGTACTCTCGCGGCGTGCTGGGCATCGTGGCCGGCTCCGAGGCGTACCCGGGCGCGGCCGCCCTTGTGGCATCGGCCGCCGTGCGCGCCGGTATCGGCCTGGTCCGCTACGTGGGGCCGCGCCGGGCCCAAGACCTCGTGTTGTCCATGAGACCCGAGGTGGTCGTGCATGACTCTAGCGAGGCGACCCAGCGACTGCCGCGGGTGTCCGCGTGGGTCATCGGGCCGGGCGTGGCCGACCACCCGGGCCAGGATGCCGTCATCGGCGCCGTTCTCGCCTCGGGTGTGCCGCTCGTTGTCGACGCGGGTGCCCTGGAGGCCTGCGCGCGTGCGCGGGCCGCTGGAGACCGACAGGCGCCTCCTGACCGGGTGCTGATGACGCCTCACGCGCGGGAACTGGTGGCCACGCTCGGCGCGATGCGCCACGACATCACGGACCAGGATGTGGCCCGCGACAGGGAGGCCCACGCGCGGCTGCTCGCTGAGACCGCCCGCGCGACCGTGCTCCTCAAGGGTTCCCCCACGCTGGTCGCTCCCCCGGGCGGAGCAGTGGTGACCCTGCCGGATGCGCCGGCGTGGCTCGCGACTGCGGGTTCGGGCGATGTGCTCGCCGGCATCGCGGGCGCGCTCCTGGCTTCGGGCCTCAGCGCGCTTGAGGCGGGCGTAGTGGCGTCGTGGATACACGCGAGGGCGGCGGAAGCCGCGTCAGGCGGCGGCCCGATCGCGGCCTTGGACATCGCCGATGCGCTGCCCGCCGTGGTCGCGGAACTCCTCCTTGAGGGTTCCTAACCTCTAAGGCTGGCCGGTCGTCAGGACGAAGTCCACGCGGTCGCCCACGGCGAGGCCCTCCGCCTTCAAGACCGCCCGCTTGACGGGCATGACGAACGTGGCAGCCTCCTTCGAGGGGAAGACGGAGGTGCGCCACGTGGTCTCGCCAACTGTGACCTCGACCTTGACTGCGCCAAACCCCCTGCGGGGCTCGGGCGCGGCATCCTCGATCTCGTCGGCGACATCCTCGGGGAGGTTGGCGAACACCCACGAGTCCGTCCGCGCGTCCCACAGGTAGAGGTCGGCGCTGAAGCGATACGTCACTCGCCGAGGCTAGCAGCGCGGGGCGACAAGGTCGCCAAGTCCGTGCGACCGCAATGAGGCCACTATCGGTCCCGCCCAAACCACCCGGTGGAAAACCTCCTTCCGAGGGGACGACGGCGGTATGATCAGTACGAAGGCTGATGATAGAGGGAGGCTGAGTTATGGCGACGAAGAAGGGCCAGCACGTGGTGCCATCCGACGGCGGCTGGAGCGTTCGCAAGGCCGGATCGTCTCGAGCAACCCGGAATTTCAACACGCAAAAAGACGCCATTGCCGCAGCGACCGAAATCGCGCGCAATCAAGGGGCTGAGCTCTACATCCACGGCAGCGACGGCAGGATTCGTGAGCGCAACTCGTACGGCAACGATCCGTTTCCTCCTCGCCGCTAGTTGTCTGTGACTCCAGAGTTCGAGCGGTCGGTCTTCATCAACTGTCCGTTCGATAGCGACTTCGCACCCCTCCTCCAAGCGATTGCGTTCTGCGTGGCCGACCTCGGATTCGCGCCCCGCCTCGCACCCGAAAACGCCGACAACGGAGTCAGCAGGTTGCAACGCATCGAGGAACTCGTGCGAGGGTCACAGTATGGGATACATGACCTCAGCCGCTGCAAATCCGACGGGGCCAGCGAGTTTTACCGACTGAACATGCCCTTCGAGTTGGGCCTCGACCATGGATGTGCCAAGTACGGCACCGCCCCGCTCGCGGACAAGAGCATCCTCGTTCTCGAGGATGCTCGCTACGACTCCCAGAAATCACTTTCGGATATCTCAGGCTGGGACGTCGAAGCACACCACGGCAACTTCGAAACGGCTGTGCGAGTGGTGAGCAGGTGGCTCATCCGTCACGCTGGCGCGACACCGCATGGTCCGACACTGATACTGCACCACTACACAGATTTCCAGGAGTGGTATTGGGAGAGGGAGCTCGGTCGCGGCGCCTCCGAGGAGGACATTCGCGAGTACCCAACGATCGAGTTCGTCCGGGCGATGAACGAGTGGGTTGAGGCACGCCGCCCCCTGTAGCCCCAACTCAGAGAATGGTGAGCTTACGAGGGTGCAATCGCCAGGCACCGATCAGCACAACCTGCTGGACACAGCCCGGCGCGCACAACAGCATCGGGTGCGCCAGGTGGCTTCTGCACCTGCGCTGAAGGACCGGACGGTGCGGGGGTATCGCCAGATCTACGACAAGCGCGTGCTGCCTTGGTTCGGGTCTCGACGGGTGAACGCCGTGACGCGGGCCGACGTGCAAACTTGGGTTACGCCGCTACATGGCGAGGGCCTTTCCCCCGCCACCGTCCACCATCACTACGTCGCTCTCAAGAAGGCGTTCCGCTTCGCCCAGCAGGACCGGCTCATCACCTACAACCCTTGCGACGGCGTCAAGTTGCCGAAGGCTGCGACCGTGGGCGACTTCGCGCCGAGGTTCCTCACTGCGGCCGAGGTCGAGCGGATCGCGGCTCGACTCGACGCTACGGCGCCGCCGTACGGCCTGCTGGTGCGGTTCGCGGCGTACACGGGGCTGCGGGCGGGCGAACTGACGGGGCTACGAGTGCGGGATCTGAACCTCAAGGCGGGCCACGTCGAAGTCCGCCAAACCCTCGCCCGAATCGGCGGCGTCTGGAAGGTCAGCACACCCAAGTCGGCCCGCTCCTCCCGCAACGTGCCGCTCGTGGAGCGGGCTCTGGTGCGCGACCTCCGGGAGTACCTCTTCGCCCACCCGAACCGCTCTGGCCCCGACGCGCTGTTGTGGCCGGGGCGGGTATCGGGATCGCATCTGGTCACGTTTGATCGGGTGTTGGATACCGGCTCGGTGCTGCGGAACTACCTACGCCCGGCGGTCGAGGCCGAGGGGCTGGCACAGATGCGACTCCACGACCTTCGGCACACGTTTGCCTCGCTGATGCTTGCGGCGGGCTTCCCTCCGTACGAAGTGAGTCGCTGGCTCGGACACGCCAACCTCGCCACGACAGACGCGATCTACGCCCACCTGTACCCGAGTGACTACTCGGCCCACGTCGACCGGTTCTCCGCGTTCGTGGCGGAAATACGCTAGGGCTTGCGAGCGATCAGCCCGTTGCGGAACAAGTGCACCAGCCCCACCGCCAGGAACACGGCGGTTTCGGCCTCTTCGGGACTCGGATCGCTGTAGGTGCCCTTCCCGTCGGCGTGACGAGGGTCGCGGTGCCAAAGTTCCTGAATCTGGCGCAAGGGCGCATCCTTCGCCTCGTCCCTGCCGCCTTCATGGAGCACGTAACGCCAGTCGCCTTGGTTCTCCATCGCAGACGCTATCTTGCCAAGCGTGGGCTTGAGGTCGTTCTTGATGACCAGTGAAGCGGCAACCTCCTCCACTGCGAGGACAGCCTTTGAATACGCACCCTTGGCGTCCGGGTGGCGCCCATAAACCTTCTGCCACGCCTGTTCAAGCAAGTTTCCGGCGTGACCTGCCTCGGACATCGCCTTTTCTGCTGCCGCTATCGCGGTGTCGCCCACTCGGCGCTCAAGCCCCGGCCTCCCGTCTCGCGTTGCCACGCGCCAGGCCGACCCTCCGAGTGCCAAAGGGCGTTCGAGTTCGTCAATCAGCCTGATCAGGCCAACTTCACGAAGCATCGGCAGCAGGAAATCAAGAAAGTCGAGGATCAAGTCGTCATCTCGCTTCATGACGACCGACCACAAGTAGGCACCTCGCGCCTTGGGGGCCAACGGGTCTTCTAGGCGAGCGTAGAGGTCGAACATTCGCGCCAGCGTGAGGCCAGTGTCGCTGTGGTTGAGTTGACGCGCCAGACTATCGAGCGCTCCGTCGAGCCATGCGCGGATACTCTCGTGGAGCCAGATGGGGATGCCCTCGTGGAGCGCCTCGTGGCGGGGCGTTGGACCCGAGAGCGGGTAGCGCGGCTCGTTCATGCGCCCACTCTAGCGACGCGCACCGACGCGGCTAGTTCTGCCTGTCAGACCCCGGTGCCACGCTGGTGGAATGGATCACCACGAAATGCTTGAGACAGAGATTGACTATGACGAGCACGGGCGCTACTTGTTTGTGTGGCGGTGCGCGTGCGGCAGAAGAGGCTCGGGTAGCCTGTCTGGCGCCAAAGCCTTGACAGGCTTCCGGCGGCACCTAAAGCAAACCTACCGGCGCGAGGGTTACTGAGCGATACTGCTAATGATCGCGCATGGCGCTGTGCGGTATCGCGCGCTTGTACCGAGGGGCGCAAGTCTCTGCGGGCCATCCGCCTCCGAGCGCCCTTTCGCGGTGCAGATGCGGTCGCTCGCCGGGGTTGACTCCAATCAACCTTGGGCCCGGGCGAGGGCATAGAGGTACCGGTTGCTGGCCTGATGCCGGTGCTTCCCCCGCAGTGACGCGTCTATCGCTCAGTGGAGCGTTTGTTTCGGGCGATGCTCTTGCGGTACGCGGTACGCGGTCCTCGACTTCGTGAGGCTCTTCGCGTGAGCGCGCCACTCCAAACGGCGGTCTTCGACGCGCTCAGGATCGACTGCGAAACGTAACGCGCCGAAGTCGACCTTCTGGTCAATGGACTCGTCTTCGATGAACTCCCTGATTGCGTACCATCCCTCCCACCTTGTGCCAAGTAGTCGCGCCCAGGCCGCACGAGGTGAGGAAGGCCATACGCGAGGTCTGCGATCCGGCTGCATGATGGCGACCGCTTCGTTTCGCAGTCGTCCGACGATGAGAATGCACGACCCGCATGCAGGCGCGTCCCGTTGCAGTTTCTGGTGCTGCTTGTACTCTTCGTCGTCCATGTCATAGATGCTGGTGGGCAACTCAGCGCGCAGATCGCAGAGCGTTCGCCGGTCGGGCATCCAGATATGCAGCGTCTTGGGGTCAGACGTTTGGTTCTCTTCTATCTGTGTCGGCGTGTGCATAGGCCAAAACTACCGCGCGACGTATTGGTCACGCACGGTGACCTCGGTGCCGAGCGGTTCGGGCGTCCCGGTGGAGGGGTTTCGGAGGGGTTTCACGCCAAACGATAACGGTGTAACGCCCCCAATCAAGGCATCTACTAGGTGGGCCAGGTGGGGCTCGAACCCACGACCGACGGATTATGAGTCCGCTGCTCTAACCGGCTGAGCTACTGGCCCTTGGTGGTAACGCCGAGACTAGTGGCGTATCTCGTATGCCGTTTCACCATGCTGGTGGAAGTCGAGGCCCTGCTCCTCGCCCTCCGGCGTCACGCGCAGCCCCGTGATCGCCCTCAGCGCCATCGCGATGATCCAACTCGCCACGAACGCAAATACCGTCGCTACCAGCACGGCGACCAGTTGTTTGCCCAACTGCACGGCGTCGCCGCCCATGAGCAGCCCGACGCCCTGGGTGCCGGTGCCCACGATCAGGCGCGCGAAGAAGCCGAGGAACAGCATGCCGACCACGCCGCCCACGTAGTGCACTGCGACCACGTCGAGGGAGTCGTCGAATTTGAAGCGAAACTTGATGCGCAGTGCCAGGTACGACGCACCACCGGCGATGAAGCCGAGCAAGAGGGACGCGAACGGGTCCAGGTACCCGGCGGCGGGCGTGATGGCCACGAGGCCCGCGATGGCGCCTGACGCGCCGCCCAGCGCGGTGGGCTTGCCCTTCAGTCGCTTCTCCAGCAAGAGCCATCCGGCGATGCCGCCGACGCCCGACAGGTGGGTGGCGAGCGCGGCCGATGCAGCCACGCCGTTCGCCGACAGTGCGGAACCGGCGTTGAAGCCGATCCAGCCAAACCACAGTAGCCCTGCGCCCAGCAGAGTCAGGGGCAGGTTGTGCGGTGGCATGGACGTCTGGGGCCATTCCCTGCGCGGTCCTAGAGCCAGGACCAAGGCCAGCGCCGATGCGCCGGCACAGATCTGCACGACGGTGCCGCCCGCGAAGTCGAGGACGCCCCACTCGGCCATCCAGCCGCCCGGACCCCACGCCCAGTGGGCGATGACGGGATAGACGGCGATCGACCAGATCGTGAGGAACGCGAGCATGGCGCCAAATTTCATGCGATCAGCGGCGGCGCCCGTGATGAGGGCTCCCGTGAACACGGCGAACATCATCTGGAACATGGCGAAGGCGATGGGAGGGAAGTCCAGAGTCGACAACAGGGCAGACTCGGTCAGCCCCGCCAGCCCGGCGTGATCGAGGTTCCCCACCAGGCCGTTGAAGGCATCGGGACCAAACGCGAGCGAGAACCCTACGAGCACCCACGTGATCGACACGGCCACGATCGCGCTGAGGTTGTACATGATCACGCCGAGCGCGTTCTTCGATCGCACCATGCCTGCGTAGAAGATGGCCAGGCCGGGGGTCATGAGCAACACCAGCGCAGTGCACACGATCATCCAGGCAGTGTCCCCCGTGTCGTATACGGGCATCGTTGTTCCCCTTAGTTTTGGCGCGCAGCCAGATTACCGTGCACCGACCTGGACCCCAGATCGTGTAGGGTTTTCACGGTTCGCGGCGATGGAATATTCGCCGATCCCCTGTAGCTCAATTGGCAGAGCAGCCGACTGTTAATCGGCAGGTTATTGGTTCGAGTCCAATCGGGGGAGCATCAAGGCCGGTCCCTCGGGGCCGGCCTTTTGCGTACCCTCGTGGGCCCGCGCGCCACGCCTCCGCCGGCGCCTAGTCGCCCCGCAACGACCGGCGCTTGGCCTCCATCGCAATCATCTCAGCGAAAAGTCTCTGAGCCTCGTCGGTGCCAGCACCCGCGCGCTGCATCGCTCCCCGCAACTCCCCGATGCCTCGCGTCAGATGCCCCTCAAGAACCTTGCCCATCACGGATCCGCCGTACACGCCCAGCGTGTCTGCCTTGTCATGCGGCAACGGGGTCACCGCGAGCTCGTTGATGATGCCCGCGAGGTCATCGCCCGCTTCCTGGATCACTTGCGCGACCCAGTCCTTGCCAGCCGCACGCACGCCCCCCGCCGCCGCGATCGCGGAGAAGATGGCGCGATATTGCGGGACGGCGAACGCCTCGGCGACCAGGTCGTCGGCGACCTGCAATGCGCTGGGGACCGCGCGAATCGCGTCCGGCGCCTGGAGCAGCGCGCCCAAGGACAGCGCCTCAGCCTTCACCATCGGGTCGCGGCGATCGGGACGCGCGCCGGTCGACACCGTCGGCGCGCCCTGCCCTTGGTCTGGAGCGGCCGGGCGCTGCGACGTGGAACCCGCCCTGGTGACGGTCGCCAGCACCGTGTCAGTGTCCATGCCGAGCCATCCGGCCAAGCGACGCCCATACTCGGGTCGCATCGCAGAGTCGCGAAGTTTGGCCACCACAGGGGCGGCCGCGCGCAAGGCGGTCACGCGTCCTTCTGGGGTGTTGAGGTCGTGGCCAGCGAGCGTCGTCTTGATGACGAACTCGAACAGTGGCACGCGCGCCTCAAGCAGAGCCCTCACGGCCTCGTCGCCGCGCTGCTGACGCAGATCGCACGGGTCCAGGCCGTCGGGATCGACCGCCACGAACGTCTGCGCCAGGAACTGTTGATCAAGATTGAAGGACTTGAGCGCGGCGTTCTGGCCCGCCTCGTCTCCGTCGAACGTGAACACCACCTTGGCGCGCATCCCGCCGACCTTGACTTGTGCGCCGCCCGTGTCGCCCATGAGTCGCCGCACAATCTTGACGTGCTCCTCGCCAAAGGCCGTGCCGCACGTCGCGACGGCGTTCTTGATGCCGGCCAGGTGGCACGCCATGACGTCGGTGTATCCCTCGACCACCACGGCGGTCCTGTCGGAGCGAATGGCGCCCTTGGCCAGGTCGATCCCGTACAACACCTGGGCCTTCTTGTAGAGCTGGGTTTCCGGGGTATTGAGGTACTTGGGGCCCTGGTCGTCCTCGAGAAGACGACGCGCGCCGAATCCGATGACCTCTCCCATCACATCCCTGATGGGCCACACGAGTCGGCCACGAAAGCGATCGTAGAGTCCGCGCTGCCCCTCGGAAAACAGGCCGGTCGCCTGGAGCTCGGGCTCCGCGAAGTTGCGGCCGCGCAAGTGGTCAAGCAATGCCGACCATCCTTGGGGCGCATAGCCGACGCCAAACTCCTCGGCGGCGTCCTTGTCGAAACCGCGCCCCGTCAGGAAGTCGCGGCCGATCGCGGCCTCAGGGCTATTGAGGGCCTCTCGGTAGAACTCGGAGGCGAGGCGATGCGCCTCGAGCAGTCGCGCGCGCTGGGGCCCCGACGGCTCGGTGCGCTGCCCGCCCGCCTCGTAGCGCAACTCCACGCCCGCCCTGGGCGCCAGGTACTCGACGGCCTCGACGAAGCTCATGCCGTCGAGCTTCATGATGAAGTCGATGACGTCTCCGCCTTCGCCGCACCCAAAGCAGTGATAGCGGCCCACGCCGGGCCGGACATGGAAAGACGGGGAGCGCTCGTCGTGGAATGGGCAAAGCCCCCGCATGGAGCCGACTCCAGCGGGCTTCAAAGTGACGTGCTCCCCCACGATCTGCTCGATCGGTGCACGCTCTCTCACGGACGCAACGTCGTCCCTGTTGATCGTGCCAGCCATGGGTCACACTCTAGGCCCGTTGCGGACCCACTTCGTAGGTAGGCTAGGCGACAGCGACGAGAGGAGATCAGCGTGAGGGTCGATGCCTTCCTTGCCGATTCGGCAGAGGTAGTCAACAACAAGATCTACTCCCTGGGTGCGGGGTGGAACACGGTCTTCGTGCGCTCCTTCCCGGCGGTGCATCGGCGGCTAGCCGTGGCGGCCGTGGTGCACGTTCCGTTCACGGACACGAACGTCTCGCATCGCTTCGAGCTGCGACTCGTGACGGAGGACGGCAAGCCGTACCCCGTGGGCATGCGCATGGGAGAAGACGGCAAGCCCGAGGCCATTCAGGCTCTGGGCGGAGAATTCACCTTGGGCCGCCCGCCCATGCTTGTCGACGGCGATGAGCAGGTCGCGTGCTTCGCGTTTGCAGTCGACGGGATGCGTTTCTCCGAGCCCACCAAGTTCTCATGGGTCGTGTCAGTGGACGGAAATGAGGAGGCACGTCTGCCCATGCGCGTGCAACTCGCCCAGCAGCAATGACCGTATATCTCAACGCCGTCTACCCGGCGGTGCTGGTCGCGACCGCCGTGCTCTTCGTGGTGGGGGCGGTGACCCTTGCCTGGATCCGTGCGCACCGCGTCCTGCAGTGGGTCGTGACCGGGTTCTACGTGGTGACACTCGTCGAGGTCCTGACGCTGCTGTCCGCGATCTTCGGCGGCGGCGTTCCCATCGTGATCACCGTGGGCTACACGTTGGCCGCGGTCGCACTCCTGCCGCTGCTCGGCATCAGCCGTGTTGGCCTGCCCGACGCGGAAGATCCTGACCCCAACCGGCCCGTGCTGCAACCCGACCAGGTCGCGCGCGTGGACGCAGTCGCGGCCCTCATCATCGCCGTCGCTGCAGCGGTGGTGGCGTGGCGGTTGGCCTCGATCTTCCACGGAGCACCGTGAATCCCCTCGCCCGCATCGCACTGATCGTCTCCTACGCCGTGTTGGCCCTCGCCGCGCTCGGCCGCTCGTCGTACCAAATCTCTACCAAGTTCGGGGACGCGCCCTTGGCGTACTCCGTCTCCGCGCTATCGGCCATCCTCTACGCGGTCATCGCGATCGCCTTGTGGAAGGGCCGCCAACGCATCGCCCTGATCGGCACGTCGATCGAGTTGGCGGGAGTGCTGATCGTCGGCACGCTCGGTTACATTGAGGCTTCGTGGTGGCCAGACGAGACGGTCTGGACGGGCTACGGGTCCGCGTACGGCTGGGTGCCGCTCGTGCTTCCGATGCTGGCCCTGTGGGCGCTGCTACGCACGCGCCGCGCCGCTGACGAGTCCGCGGGGAGCGACTCCTAGGCCTTGGCCCGCTTGGGCCTGACCACGAACTTGTGGTGCCAGTCGTACGCCGACTTGTCCGTGAGCGACGCGACCTGATCCACCGCCACCCGTAGCCGCGCGGCATCGTCCGTTGATTCCGACCAGGACACCGCGAAGTGCTGTTCCAGGGCATCCGGACCGCGCTCGGCCAACGCGGCTACGAGGTCGATGAGGCGTTCCCGCTGCGCCTTGTAGGACGGCTTGCGCTCGCGCGGCGCCATCAGGAAGTGCACCGCCACTCCCTTGAGCAACAGGATCTCGGCATGGGTCTCCTCGGGAATCACCAATCGTGCCGCGTGACGCGTGAAGGGGCCGTCGCCGTACTCGGCGCGTGTCGCCCCGGCAATGGCGGAGACCATTTGCCCGATGAGCTGGCTCGTCATGTCCTTGAGGCTTGCCAATGCACGGTGAGAACCGTCGTAGGTGTCCATCCACCACGGTTGGGCGCGCAGCCTTTCGAGCGCCGCGAGCACCGCTTCCTCGTCGCCCCTGCCGTACCACTCGCTGACGTGAACCGCGACGGCCTGCGCCTGGCCATCGTCACGAAGCCTGCTGAGCGCTACCGCGTTGTGCACCACCGCATCCTCGACATCGTGAACCGAGTAGGCGATGTCGTCGGCGACGTCCATGATTTGCGCCTCGAAGCTGGGGGCGCGATCGGGGGCACCCTTCCGGAGCCAGTCAAAGACCGCGAGATCGTCCTCGTAGACGCCGAACTTCCGAGTCGGCTTGCCATCGGGCCGGAGCGGGGTCGCGTTCTCCCGCCACGGGTACTTGATGCTCGCATCCAGGGTGGCTCGCGTCAGGTTGAGGCCCACGCTCTCCCCCGTCACCGGATGGACCGATTTGGGCTCCAGCCGGGTCAGGATCCGCAGGGTCTGGGCGTTGCCCTCAAAGCCGCCGATGTCCTTTGCCGCGGCGTCCAGCGCCCGTTCGCCGTTGTGGCCGAACGGCGGATGACCGAGGTCATGTGCGAGGCACGCGGCATCCACCACATCGGGGTCACAGCCCAACTGCTTGCCCAGCCCGCGCCCCACCTGCGCCACCTCGAGGGTGTGCGTCAGGCGCGTGCGCACAAAGTCGCCGCTGCCCGCTCCGAGCACCTGGGTCTTCGCGCCGAGCCGCCGCAACGCACTTGAGTGGACGATACGCGCCCGGTCGCGCTCAAATGACGTTCTGTCCGCCTGCTTGGGCGGCTCGTCGACGAATCTCTCGGTGTCGAACGGGCCGTAGCCCTGGGGAAGGGAAGTCACTCTTCGATGCTAGTGCGAGCCGATGCTGGTCCTAGCAACAGCGCCGATGTTCCGGCCCGGCAATCCGTTAGCCGCCGGACACGGACAGTTCGGCCTCGCGCAGCTTGATCTCCATGGCGGGCGTGATGTCTTGCGTATCCAGCCAGCCGTCGGGGCAGGCGGGCTTGCGCGCGGTGCCTTGGCGGCCGCGCGGTCCCTCGGCATCGGGCCCTGGGAACGGCGAGTCGAGATCCATCTCGTCGAGAATGCCGCGCAGCTGCGAGAGCGACTCGACCAGGCCGAGACGCCTACGCACGTCTCCTCCCACCGGGTAACCCTTGAGATACCAGGCAATATGCTTGCGAATCTCGCGCATGGCGCGGTTCTCGTCGTCGTCGAAGTGCGTCACCATCAGCTGTCCATGGCGGAAGATCGTGTCCGCCACGTGCCGCAGGTCCGGCTGCACGCGCTCCGGACGGCCCTCAAAGGCCGCCTGCAGATCGGCGAAGAGCCACGGGCGACCCATGCAGCCGCGTCCCACGACGACGCCGTCGCAACCGGTCTGCTCGACCATCGTCAGCGCGTCCTCGGCAGCCCAGATGTCGCCGTTTCCCAGGACGGGAATGGAGGTGACCGCTTCCTTGAGGCGCGCAATCGCCTCCCAATCGGCGTGACCCGAGTAGTAGTCGGCCGCCGTCCTGGCGTGCAGTGCCACCGCCGCGACGCCTTCGCTTTCTGCCATGCGGCCGGCATCGAGATAGGTGAGGTGGTCGTCGTCCACGCCCTTACGCATCTTCACCGTGACCGGCACGTCGAACTTGGAGGCCTCACGGACCGCCGCGCGCACGATGTCACGGAACAGGTCGCGCTTCCACGGAAGCACCGCGCCCCCGCCCTTGCGCGTCACTTTCGGCACCGGGCAGCCGAAGTTCATGTCGATGTGATCGGCGCGATCTTCTTCGACGAGGATCTTGACGGCGGCGCCAATGGTGGCGGGGTCCACCCCGTACACCTGCACCGAACGGGGCTTCTCGTCGGGATCGTGCGCGATGATGCGCATGCTCTCCGGCGAACGCTCCACGAGTGCGCGGGACGTCACCATCTCCGCCACGTAGAGTCCCCCGCCGTGTTCCCTGCACAAGCGCCTGAAGGCCGCGTTAGTGATGCCCGCCATCGGCGCCAGGATCACTGGAGTGTCGACCGTCAGCCGACCGATGTGGAGCGGCGGCAGCAGCCTGGAGGCGCTCTCGGTCGTGGCGGTCATATGCACCATTGTCCCCCACGGCTCGCGTGCACCCGTAGCGCCTCGTGTGGCGGCCTTGGGGACGCGTGGACCTCCGGGCCGCGCTACTCCGAGGCTTGCGGCACCGCCTGCGTTTCCACGACCGAGCCGCGGCCCGCGACCACCACGGCGCCGATCGCGGTCGTGAGCGGCACTGCCAACACGAGTCCGATCGAGCCGACCAGCGTGCGCACCACCTCCTCTGCGATGTCCGAGGAGGTCAAGGTGTAACCCAGGCTGGTGCCGTACAGCGAGATGAACATGAGCGTGGGTAGCGCCGCCCCCACGTAGGCGAACGCGATCGTGTAGACGGTGGAAGCGATGTGGTCGCGCCCAATACGCATCCCCCGCGCGAACAGTTGGATCCACGTGAGATCCGGGCGAGCGGCACGCAACTCCCACACGGCCGACGCCTGGGTCACCGTGACGTCATTGAGTACCCCGAGCCCGGCCAGCACAATGCCGCACAGCAGAATGCCCTGCAGGGAAACTCCGCGATCGAAGAACTGCAGGTGCTGGCGATCCTCGCTCCACAGGCCATTGAGCTTGGAGGCGTCCACGGCCCACCAGGCCAGCACTGTCGTGACAACAAGCCCTGCCAGGGTGCCCAGATAGGCCGTGGTCGTTCTCGCGTTAGGGCCGTGGGCGATGTACAACAGAGCGAAGAGCGCCCCCGAGCCCGTCACCAGCCCGATCACGAGGGCGTTGCCCCCGTCGAAGAGGGCCGGGATCGTGAAGAAGAACACCACGCCGAACGCGACCATGAGGCCCAGGAGTGCGCCAAGGCCCCGCCAGCGAGCGACGACGACGACCACGATCACGTACACGATGAACAATCCGAGCATCGGGCTGCCGCGTTCGAAATCGGAAAAGCCCAACTCGCCCGTGGTGAGCTCGAGCGCACGCACCTTGTCGCCTGGTTCGAGCACGATCGTGGGGTCATTGAAGGTGTCGATCGGCTTGGCACCCGCGTCTTCCTCGCCCTTCACTATGGCCGTCGCCGACCCGTCCTCCGCGACTGACTGGATGGTCACGCTCACCCAGGTAGATCCCTCTCCCAAGGAGTCGAGCGAGCCGCGAAAACTGAAGTCGTCGGGCCAGACCGCGGCGGCGCCCCACAGGGTGACAAAGAGGACGACGCCGACGATGATGCTCAGAATCGTGGTGGTGCGCTCGGAGGCCCGAGGCAGTGCGTCGTGGCTGTGACCCACGCTCATGCCCGTCGCGCCACGCTTCGCCTAGGCACCGATCAACCGTTCTGCCAGGAAGCCCTTGACCTTGTCGAGGCTCACTCGCTCCTGCAGCATCGAGTCACGGTCGCGAATCGTCACGGCCTGGTCGTCGAGAGTCTCAAAGTCGACGGTGATGCAGAACGGCGTCCCCACCTCGTCTTGGCGGCGGTAGCGCTTGCCGATCGACTGGGTCTCGTCGTAGTCGACCATCCATGCGCCACGGAGGTCCTTGGCAAGATTCTGCGCGGTCGGCTTGAGCACGTCGGTCTTCGACAGGGGCAGGACCGCGGCCTTGACGGGCGCGAGCCTGCGGTCAAGCTTCAGGACCGTGCGGGTCTCGGTGCCGCCCTTGGCGGTCGGAACCTCTTCGTCGGTGTACGCCTCGGTGAGGAAGGCCATGAGCGAGCGGGTCAGCCCGGCGGCCGGCTCGATCACATACGGCGTATACCGCTCGTTGGTGACGGGATCCAGGTAGGACAGGTCCTTCCCAGAGTGCTCCGAGTGGGTCTTGAGGTCGAAGTCCGTGCGATTGGCGATGCCCTCAAGCTCGCCAAACTCGCTGCCCTGGAATCCGAAGCGGTACTCGATGTCCACGGTCCGCTTCGAGTAGTGGGACAGCTTTTCTTTCGGGTGTTCGAACAGACGCAAGTTCTCGGGGCTCAGGCCAAGGTCCGTGTACCACTCCATGCGCGCGTCGATCCACGTCTGGTGCCAGTCCTCGTCTGTGCCGGGCACTACGAAGAACTCCATCTCCATCTGCTCGAACTCGCGGGTGCGGAAGATGAAGTTGCCGGGCGTGATCTCGTTGCGGAAGCTCTTGCCGATCTGGGCGATGCCGAACGGGGGCTTCAGGCGCGACGTGCGCATCACGTTCTCAAAGTTCACAAAGATTCCCTGGGCGGTCTCGGGGCGCAGGTAGTGCAACCCCGACTCATCCTGAGTCACGCCAAGGTACGTCTTGAGGAGCCCGTTGAACATCTTGGGCTCGGTCCATTGGCCGCGAGTGCCGCAGCCGGCGCACGCGATCTCGTCCAGGCCGCCCTTGGGCTCGCGGCCCTTCTTCTCCTCAAACTGCTCGATCAAGTGGTCCTCGCGGAAGCGCTTGTGGCACTGCTGGCACTCCACCAGCGGGTCCACGAACGCCTTGAGGTGGCCGGACGCCTCCCACACCTGGGTCGGCAGGATCACCGAAGAGTCGATGCCCACGATGTCGTCGCGCGAGTTGACCATCGCGCGCCACCACTGACGCTTGATGTTCTCCTTGAGTTCAGTGCCGAGGGGCCCGTAATCCCAAGCGGACCGCGTGCCGCCGTAGATCTCGCCTGCGGGGAACACGAAGCCGCGTCGTTTGGCGAGCGAGATGACGTTGTCGAGGCGCGTGGCCATGGGTAACTCTCCTGGGTTGAAGGTTGCCGAAAGTGCTCGCCTAGTCTAGTCACGCACTGCGGCACGCTCGGTCCGGAAGAGGCGCGTCGGCCAACGGACTCAACGGCATCGAAGCCATTTGACAATGATTATCACTTAGATGTAGCGTGTGCGCCATGAAGACCACATCCCCCTCCCCATTGACCTTCGCCATGAGCGCGCTTGGCGCGCTCGCCCTGACCGCCTGTTCGGCATCGGACCCGTCTGCGGACTCCCCATCTGGTGACGCCGCGCCTTCCTTGACCGTCGCCGCAGCCTTCTACCCCCTGCACTACGTGGCCGAGGCCGTGGGCGGCGACCACGTCTCCGTCACCTCCCTCACCCCCGCCGGCGTCGAGCCTCACGACATCGAGCTCTCCCCCTCCACGGTGCGCGAACTGAGCAACACGGACGTGGTGCTGTACATCGACCAGTTCCAGCCCGCCGTCGAGGATGCCATCTCCTCGACCGGCGTGACCGCCTTCGACGTTGCCGCGGCAATCACGCTCGATCCCGCCGAGGAGCACGCCGAAGAAGACGGCGAGGAGCACGATCACGGCTCGTCCGACCCACACTTCTGGCTCGACCCCGCACTGCTGGCCGACTACGCGATCGCGGTGGGAGACAAGTTCGCCTCACTCGATCCCGACAACGCGGACGACTACACAGCCAACGCGTCGGCCCTTGCCAGCGAACTGCACGACCTGGATGACCAGTTCACCACCGGCCTCGCGACCTGCGAGCGCACCGACATCATCACCGCACACGAGGCCTTCGGATACCTTGCTCACGCGTACGGCCTGGAGCAAGTCGGAATCGCGGGCCTGGAACCCGAATCCGAACCGTCACCCGCACGAATGCGAGAGATCCACGACATCATCGAAGCGACGGGCTCCACCACCGTCTTCACCGAGGAGCTTGTGAGCCCGAAGGTCGCCGAGGCCATCGCCCAGGACGCCGACGTTGTGACCGCCGTGCTCGACCCGATCGAGTCTGTGGGCTCCGGCGACGACTACCGTAGTGTCATGCTTCGCAACCTTGACGCGCTCAGGACGGCCCTCGCCTGTGAGTAGCCCCGCATCGACGCCGATCGTCCCGCGCCCCGTCCTGGTGGCGCGGGACGTTCGCGTGTCCCTGCAAGGAAGCGAGATCCTCCACGGAGTCGGCATCGAGGCCGCTCCCGGTGAGGTTGTCGCGCTGATGGGCGGCAACGGTTCCGGCAAGTCAACCTTTGTGCGGGCGCTCGTCGGCGCGGTGCCCACGACGGCCGGAACAATCGAGTTCTTCGACGCCCCCGCCTCCGCTCAGGCCCGCGCGCGCGTGGGATACGTTCCGCAACGGATGACAGCATCGGGCGGCCTCGCGGCCACCGCACTCGAGGTCGTCACCTCTGGGCTCCTCGGCCACCGCGCTCTGCGACCGGGCCGGGGTGCGAACACCAAGGCACTCAAGGCCCTCGCCACGCTGGGCGTCGAGGAGCTCGCGCACCGAGACGTGAGCCACCTCAGCGGCGGGCAACAGCAGCGAGTTCTCATCTCGAGGGCCCTGGTGCGAAACCCGCAGCTGCTCATCCTTGACGAGCCCATGGCAGGCGTGGACCTTCAGTCACAGGTCGCATTCGCCCATGCCCTCGGCCATCTGAAGGAGTCTGGGGTTGCGATCGTGATCGTGCTTCATGAGCTCGGCGCCATTGCACGGCACATCGATCAGGCCGTCGTGATCGAGCACGGTTGCATCACCTATGTGGGCAAGCCGCCCCAGGACCTCGGCGTGCACGCCCTCCCAGGGCACGATCACGAACACGCCCACGAGGAGCCCGCTGCACGCGCAGGTTCCGGACTCGGGCTGGAGGGACCCCAATGAGCCTGCTCATGGAGCCGCTCGTGCAGCGCATGCTGCTCGCCGGGCTGCTGGTCGGCATCACCACACCCGTGGTCGGCACGTACCTGGTCCAGCGCCGCATGGCACTGCTAGGCGACGGCATCGGGCACGTGGCGCTCGCGGGCGTGGCCGCAGGCTGGCTTGCGGGATCCGCTGCCGGAATGGCGCAGCGCGACACTCTTGCCATCCCCGGCGCCATCATCTTTGCGGTTGCCGGCGCGGTGGCCATCGAGCGCATGCGCTCCAAGGGCGCCGCGGCAGACGTGGTCATGGCAGTCCTCTTCTACGGCGGCATTGCGACCGGCGTGCTACTCATCGGCCTCGCCGGCGGTTCCAACGCGAATCTCCTTGGCTACTTGTTCGGATCCATCTCAACGGTCACCTGGGTCGACGTCTGGATCACTGGAGGCTTGGCGGTCGCGATCCTCGTCGTGGGGCTCTACCTGCGGCCAGCACTCTTTGCCGTGACTCACGATCAGGAGTTCGCGCGCTCCACAGGGCTCCCCGTAGCAGTCCTCAACATGGTGGTCGCGATCCTCGCGGCCATCACCATCACCGTCGCCATGCGCGTGGTGGGCGTACTGCTGGTCAGCGCGCTCATGATCCTTCCCGTCGCGATCGCCGAGCAGTTGACCCACTCGTTCTCCCGCACGATGCACCTGGCCATGGGAATCGGCGCCGTACTCACCGTCGCAGGCGTGGCCATCACGCTTGAGCATGACCTGCAGCCTGGCGCACTCATCGTGGTCCTTGGCGTTGCGGCCTACGTCGTCACCAACATCGGCGCCGGCCTGGTGCGACGAGTGAGGGGAACGCCGTGACGGGCGCACCCCCGCGCATGACCAAGCAACGCGCCGCGGTGCTCGAAGTGCTCAAGCAGGGCGGCTTCCGATCGGCGCAGGATTGGCACGACCTCCTGCGTCACGGCGGCGCGGCCATCGGGCTGGCGACCGTCTACCGGGCACTCCAGGCCCTCGCCGAATCGGGAGAAGTAGACGCCGTGCTGACCGACTCAGGCGAGACCTTGTACCGCCTGTGCCAAGCGCGCGAGGTACACCACCACCACTTGCGATGCCGCGTGTGCGGTGCCGCCGAGGACGTGGACATGCCCACCTTTGAGGCGTGGGCGGCGTCGGTGGCCGCCCAGCACGGCTATTCTCGCCTCGAGCACACGGTAGAACTCACCGGCGTGTGCGGCCGATGTGTGACGGAGGGCAAGTAGATGGCGGGCGTTCCCAGCTTCATTTCTGACGGCCCGTGGCTTGGACTGTTTCTCTTTCTGCTCGTTGTCGTCTTCTTCCGCGCCCAGGGCACCTACTGGTTGGGGCGGTGGGCGCGCGGTCGTGCCGACACCGCCTCGCAGGCCTCCCCCGACGCCCGCGGTTCCCGGTGGGCGCGCCGCTTCTCGGGCCCCGGAATGGACAAGGCCGGGGCCTTCTTGGACAAGTGGGGATTCGTCGGCATCCCCGTGTCCTTCCTCACGATCGGCTTCCAGACGATGGTGAACGCGTCGGCCGGATACTCGCGCATGCGGTGGGACCTCTACACCGTCGCCATGGTGCCCGGGTGCGTGGTGTGGGCCATCCTCTACGGGGGGCTCGGCCTCACGATCTACAGTGCGTTCGTGGCCGCACCCTGGCTCAGCCTCGCGGTGTTGCTCGCCCTCATTGCACTCACCTTTGGGCTTACTCGGCTGCGCCGAAACGCCGGTTCCGCCGCGCGTACTCCTCGATAGCCGCCCACAGGTGGGTGCGGTTCACGTCGGGCCACAACACATCCGAAAACACGTACTCGGCGTAGGCGGCCTGCCACGGCAAGAAGTTGCTGGAGCGCTGCTCCCCGCTTGATCGCCAGAACATGTCAACGTCTGGCATGTCGGGCTCGTCCAGGTGCGCGGCCACCGTCTTCTCGGTGATCTTCGCGGGGTTCAGTTCCCCTGCGGCGACCTTGAGCGCGATGGCCTTGACGGCATCGGCGATCTCCGCCCTCCCGCCGTAGTTGACACACATGGTCAGCGTGAGCACGGTGTTGTCGCGCGTCATCTCTTCGGCGCTCTCCAACTCGTCAATCACGGACTTCCACAGCTTCGGCCGACGCCCGGCCCAGCGGACGCGCACTCCCCACTCGTGCATCTGGTCGCGTCGGCGGCGAATCACATCGCGGTTGAATCCCATGAGGAACCGCACCTCGTCGGGGCTGCGCTTCCAGTTCTCGGTGCTAAATGCGTAGGCGCTAATATGGGTCACGCCCGCCTCGATGGCCCCCGCCACCACGTCGAGAAGCGCGGCCTCTCCCCTGGCATGACCCTCTGTACGTGGCAGCCCGCGCTGCTTCGCCCATCGGCCATTGCCGTCCATCACCACGGCGACATGGGCTGGCACCGCCGATGACGGCAACTGGGGCGGCGTCGCGCCCGACGGGTGTGGGGCTGGTCGTGAAGGGGTCACGCTCGAAACCCTATCGGCGCTCATATCCACCGACTATCCGGTCCGGTCCACAAGGCTGAGGCTGCGCATGCGTCGCTCCATGTGGAACTGCGCGTAGGCGGCGACGAGGCCCGCGGCGTCGCGGCGGTGTCGCGGGTCGGAGCGGTCGGCATCGTCCCACCGGCCCGCAAGGAGCGCGGATAGCAACGAGAACACCTCCTGCGCTGGTGCCGCAGAGCCCGGCTGGCGACACGACTCGCACGTCGCGCCTCCCCCGGCAACGGCGAAGGCACGATGCGGCCCAGGGGCGCCACACGTGGCGCACTCATTGAAGCTCGGCTCGTATCCGGCGAGCGCCAAGGAGCGCAACAGGAACGCGTCGAGCACAAGCCCCGCGTCGTGCTCGCGTCGGCTCAGGGCGCCCAAGCCGCCATGCAACAGGTTGAAGTGCTCACGCGCGGGCTCCTTCTCGTGATCCACGAGCGCATCGACCATCTCCACCATCGCGGTCGCGGCGGTGAAGAGGCCGTAGTCCTCGCAGATGCGCCGCGCGTACGGTTCCTTGGTCTCCACCTGACTCACGATGTCGAGGTTGCGGCCCTCGTACAGCTGCACGTCCGCGAGCATGAATGGCTCCATGCGCGCGCCGATCCTGCTGGTGGTCCGACGCACCCCCTTGGCCACGGCGCGCACCTTGCCGTGCGAACGCGTCAGCATCGTCACGATGCGGTCCGCCTCGCCCAGTTTGTGGGTGCGCAACACGATCGCGTCGTCTCGGTAAAGGGGCACGCTCCATTGTCCCTCGCGAGGCCCACACTGACGGCATCGGCGCGTCGCTAGAGGCCCCGACCCTCGCGGTTGACGGCCGAGATGATGGCCTTGAGGGAGGCCGTGGTGATCGACGGATCGATACCGACGCCCCAGAGAATGTCGTCGCCGATCTGGCACTCGACGTAGGCGGCCGCCTTCGAGTCTCCACCCGCGGTCATGGCGTGCTCGGCATAGTCGAGAACCTCGACCTTCACACCGCGCGTGCCGATGGCGGCGACAAACGCGTCCACCGGGCCACTGCCCGAGCCCTCGATCGTGACGAGCTTCCCGGAGTCAACAACATCGGCCGCGAGGGTGTCCGGGCCCGTGTCGCTCGAGGAAGTCCGGGTGCCCTGAAGCGAGAAGCGACCCCAGGCCTTCGCGGCGTCCGGAGCCGGCAGGTACTCGTCCTCGAAGATCTGCCAGATGTCGTTGGCCGACATTTCGGTGCCGGAGGCGTCGGCGGCGCGCTGCACCACTTGCGAGAATTCGATCTGCAGACGCCGCGGCAGGTCAAGGTGACGCTCTGACTTCAGCAGGTATGCGACGCCGCCCTTGCCGGACTGCGAGTTCACTCGAATGACTGCCTCGTAGGACCGCCCCACGTCCTTGGGGTCGATCGGCAGGTATGGCACCGCCCATTCGAGATCGCCCACCGAGACGCCCTTGCGCACGGCGTTCTGCTCCATCCGCTCCAGACCCTTCTTGATGGCGTCTTGGTGCGAGCCGGAGAATGCGGTGAACACCAGGTCCCCGCCCCACGGGTGACGCGGGTGGACGTCCAGCTGGGTGCAGTACTCGACCGTGCGCCGGATGCCGTCCATGTCGCTGAAGTCGATCTGGGGGTCGATGCCTTGGCTGAACAGGTTCATGCCGAGCGTCACCAGGTCTACGTTGCCCGTGCGCTCGCCGTTGCCGAACAGGCAACCCTCGATGCGGTCGGCGCCGGCCATGTAGCCCAGCTCTGCGGCCGCCACGGCCGTGCCGCGGTCGTTGTGGGGGTGCAGGCTCAGCACCACGGACTCGCGGTACGCGAGGTGCCTGCTCATCCATTCGATGGAGTCGGCATACACGTTGGGAGTGGCCATCTCGACGGTCGCGGGCAGGTTGATGATGACCTTGCGGTCCGGCGTGGGCTTCCACACGTCCAGCACCGCGTTGCAGACCTCGACCGCGTACTCCAGCTCGGTGCCGGTGTAGGACTCGGGGCTGTACTCGTAGAACACCTGAGTCTCGGGGATGAGTTCCTCGAACTTTTGGCACAGCATGGCGCCGTGTGTGGCGATGTCCCTGATCTCGTCCTTGTTCGCACGGAACACGACGTCGCGCTGCAGGATGGACGTCGAGTTGTACAGGTGCACGATGGCGTTCTTGGCACCGCGCAGGGACTCATAGGTGCGTTCGATGAGGTGTTCCCGCGCCTGCGTCAGCACCTGAATCGTGACGTCGTGCGGGACCTTGTCTTGCTCGATGAGCGCGCGCACAAAGTCGAAGTCGGTCTGGCTGGCCGAGGGAAAGCCGACCTCGATCTCCTTGTAGCCCATCTTCACGAGCAGGTCGAACAGGCGCATCTTGCGCTCGGCGTTCATGGGCTCGATGAGGGCCTGGTTGCCGTCTCGCAGGTCGACAGCGCACCAGCGCGGGGCCTTGTCGATGCGGCGGGTGGGCCACGTGCGATCGGGCATTTCTACCGTGAACTGCTCGTGGAAGGGGCGGTATCGGTGCAGGGGCATCTGAGACAGGCCCTGGATGCCGCCGGTGTAGTAGTCCTCGTGCGCCATGGTGATTCCTTCGAAGTTGGGGGGCTATCTGCTAGCCGGCACACCAACCACCGCGACGAGATTCCGGCTGATTAGGCCTCGTCGCGGCGACGAAGGAGCAGGGTGACCCGCCGTGCACGCATAGCCACACCCTAGCCGATCCCCGTCGTCAGTCGGCAAGCCCCAGGGACACGTCGAGTCGTGAGATCCGGCCGGTGCGTGCGAAAATCGCCGCCGAGCGGACCTGGTCGAGGCCCAGTCCCTCCACGCGGTCCTGCTCCTCGCCGCGCGTCACGACGATCCCGGCCGTGCCACTGCGGTGAAGAACCACCGGAACCTGACACAGCGTGAAGCCCATCGTCCCCGCCTCCAGCGCAACGTCCTTCAACTCCCCGTCAAGACCGACATAGGTGAGGGTCGCGGGAGCATCGAGGAACTCCTCGGCGCGCACTATCCGCGGCTCGAACCGCACGGCTCCTTCCTCGACGACCACGCCCATCTCGCTCGTGCGCGTGATGAGGTCCTCCTTGACCTGGCCGGTCATTCCTGGCTGCTGCACGCCCGAGAAGCTGGGCGTGTGCGAGTACGGATCGGTGGGCACCGCGCCGTACTCGGCTGGCGACTTGTGCACCCCGATGCCCGCGCGGATCTCGTCGTAGTGTCGCTCCAGCCGTTCCACGACGTCCGCGCCCACACTGGCGTGAATCGCGCCCAAGCGCGCCTCGTCGACCGCGAGCAGGAGCTTGGACACCATGTGCCAGTAGATCGAGCCGAGACCCTCGTACTTGTAGAAGGTTCCGGAGCGTCCCGTGAACGACGCGTGTTGGAAGACATCCTCGTAGATATCGACGATGCGGGCCCGGTCTTCGGCGACGAGAGAGCCGTAGTCGCTCTCGCCGAGCGCGGTGAGGGCGTCACTGAGGTAGGCGGCATTGCGGAACGCGGAGTTGAAATGGACGCCGCCGTCGATGTCCCTGGCAACGATCTGCGCGTCGCCGCTGTCCAGCATCGCGGTCAGCAGCCCGGAGCTGGCGACCTCGGCCGCCGACAACAGGTTCTTCTCGAGAAAGTGCGGCAATTCGCGATCGGGGTACAGGATGTAGCTGTTCTGGTCCGCCCGGTACAGGTCGCTGGCAAGCAACGCGTCGAGGAGGTCAGCGACCTCTCCCGCCTCCAGCAGACCGCAGCTGAGCACGGCCACTTGGCCTTCGAGCATCTTGTCGAGGTGCGTGACCGCAACACCGCCGTCCGACACCTGCATGATGTTGTACGAGTGGTACAGGCCGTCGTCGCGGCGGTTGGTGGCGATCGTCTTGTCTGCGTGACGGAGCGCACCCTCGATGAATCCGCGAATCTCCGACATCGAGGCCGTGGTCGAGGCCCCGCGAGAGGCCGGGTCGTAGGCGCTGGCGCGATACGCCGTTCCGGCCGCGCCGAGGCGATCGAGCAACGCCTTGCGGTCCCGGTCCGAGGCGTCGCTCTCCGCGAGCTCGGCGTGGTCCTCGAAGGCGGCCGCGACAGCACGCACGGACTCCGCGACTGATGCCGAGATCTCGACCTCGTCGAGACCTGAGGCCGCGAACTGCTCATCCAGGAAGGCCAGGTAGCGGCGCAAATAGCACAGGGTCACCATCGACACCCCGTTGCCGACCAGCGCGTTGTTCGCGTCGTTCCACTCGGGGCGCTGGGTGTTCATCCAGATGCCGCCGCCGGGAACGAAGTTCGACAGTTTTGACAGCGCGACGATGAGCAACTTCTCGGTGAGGTTGGCGCGGAACAGTTCGCCGTCAGCGTCGACGACGGCCTTGCCGTCGGAGCCAATGCGTCCCGCGCGGTCCATCGCCGCATCGTGGACGGCTTGATCGAAGTCGATCGTGTCGCGGGGGTCGCGCAGCAGGTCCTCGTACGGCCGGATCCGGTAGGGAACATCGGCGAAGGTGAACACCTTGCGGGTGAGCAACGGGAAGAGGCTGCCGGGTCGGTGCCGGTCCGCCACTTCGAGCAGTCGCAGCAGGTAAATCACCTGGTGATCGCCCCAATAGCCGATGTTCGCCCAGTCGTCCTCGAGATCCCGGATCTCCCACTCGTACCCCTCGCGCAGCACGCGATACGGGTTGTAGCCGTCGATCGTCGACGAGTCGGCGAACTTGAAGAGCATGGCCTCGACGAAGTCCGGGTACGACAGCGACAGCGCCTCCCAGTTTTGGAAGATGTCACGCCAATTGCCCTGGTAATTGAGCATCGGCTGGCCCTGATCGTCCTTCAGGCGAATCGAGAACGAGTTCCAAGGGCGGCTGGGGTCGCCGTGGCGGCGGCTGAAGGACAGCGGCAGGTACTCCGCAGCAAGACGCTCAAGGTCGACGTCGCCCTCCTCCGCGACCCTGGCCATCAGGTCATGGCGCAGCAGCGAGGCGGGAAGCGCGTCAAGGAAGGCCGCATGACGAGCGCCGACGGGGGCGTTGGTCTTCGCAAGATAGGCGCGCAGGTCGTCGCGGGAGACCAGGTAACCGTGATCGGGAATGCCGCCACGCATCGCGTTGAACAACGCGTTGGCGAAGTGCCGCCACACGCTCGGCTCGTCGGCGGTGGCCTGCAAACCATCAGTCTCGCCGACGATCCGCACGAGCCTTGAAGTGCCGCTCGCCACGTCGGCCAGGACGCGAATCTTGATCCCTGGCGTGGCCACATCACGCATGAGTGCCCGCACGCGCGACGCGTCCTGCTCGACCTCGGCGACCACGAGCCAGTCGGCAGACTCGCCCGCTGCAAGCGAGAACGACCCCGACACCAGGTAGGCGCCGCGTCGTCCGCGAATATCCGTCTCGGCCGTGATGGCCGCACCCGACCGGAACGCGTCGCACTGGAGCTCCGAGAGCAGCACCGTGGCGGAGGCGAGGCCCGTGGTCCATGCCACGTTCACCCTCAGTGCCTCACTGGGTTCCGCGGTGTCCACCGGAATCGAGCTGAGGCGGTAGAGCGCGAGGCCGGTGCCCTCAGCGGTCTCGGTGCGCTTGTAGCCGTCAACGAGGGTGCTGAACTCCAGTTGGAAACGTCGCGTGACGCCCGAGGGCAGCACGTTGCGGATGCCATCGAGGATCTCAATGGACGCGGCGCTACCGGAGACATTGCGGACCTCGGATTGGCGCACGAAGCCATACGCATCACTGTTGGACCACGAGTAGCGGAACACCAGGCCGAGATCGTGGTTGGTCTCCTCGAACAACACCCGGTTGCCGTACACGCTCTTGTAGAGCGCGCGCTCGGTGCGGTAGAGGCCCTCTTGGCGAGTCGTGAACGGCTCCCACAGCGTCGTCCGCCCGTCGCGGGTCACGCGCACCAGGCTGATCGATCCCGTGGTCTCGGACGCGTCGTGAATGCGGTCGTCGGTGTAGTACGGGAACAGGGCGTTGTCGGGGTCGCGGCGACCGGCGGTGAGGCCCCCTGTGCTGGACAGGAACATCCAATGGTCCGAGTCACTCACCACGCTCATGAAGAACGGATCCATGCGGTCGTAGTGGCCGATGCGGTAGTACCGCTCACCGGCGAGGTCCACCAGGCGGCCGTCAACATCGCCGCTTCGCAAGCCCGCCTCGTCAGCAGTGGTCGCGAGTCCGTCCGTCATTGCACGCCTCCAGGGCAAGAGTAATCACACCAGTGTCGTGATCACCGCACTGTGAGAGCGCGACCACACCCCTCAATGGAACCGTTTCAGGAGGCGCTTGTCAAAAGCCCATCCGCCGCCACTGCTGTGAATGGCACTGCCACTCCTTGGCAAGCCTCCCGCGCAAGTCCAGGGAGACGCACCCGCCGGAAAGGCACCCGATTCCGACATGCCGTGCGCCGCGCGGCGAGACTCCACGAATACCGGTCCAGCGGCCCACTTTCAGGGTGTCGTCAGCCACAGGCCCAGAGCAGCAGCGGCGAGGCCGAGCAGGAGCATGCCGGCGGCGTGGGCGAACGACAGCGTGAGGGCGCGGGCGCCGGCTGCGAGGCGTACCGCTTCGACACTCGCGGTGCTGAAGGTGGTGTACCCGCCGAGGAACCCCGTCCCGAGGATCAACTGGACTCCGGTGGGGCCTCCGCTGTGCGCGATGACGGCTCCGGTCAGCAGGCCAAGGAGCAGCGAGCCCGTCACGTTGATGACGACCGTCCCCAGAGGAAACGGGAAGGGATTGCGGTGGGCGACCACCCCGTCGGCGACGAACCTGGCGGCGGCGCCGAGGCCACCGGCGAGCGCGATCAGGAGCGGCGTCATCCTGCGCTCCCGACTTCCGGCCGCGACGGCCGAAGCGTCCGGGCCAGTGCGATCCCGCCCAGGGCTGCGAGGACGCCGACGAGGACGCTGACCACCGCGTATGCGGCCCCGACCCACAGGTGACCGGACGCGACGAGCAGATCGGTCTCCACGACGAAGGTGCTGTAAGTCGTAAATCCGCCGAGCAGCCCGGTGCCGATCCCGACCCGAACCCCGCGACGCCAGCCGGCGTCGGGGCCACCGCGAAGCAACGTCTCGAGTAGCAGGCCAAGCAGGAACGATCCGACGACGTTGATGGTGAAGGTGACCCACGGCCAGTGTTCGGGCTCCGGGGTAAAGGCCTGGCTCAGTTGCCAGCGCGCGGAAGTGCCGGCTGCTCCTCCAACCATCACAAGGGCAAGCAGACCAGGTTGCAGGAACGCCGGCCGCGCTGCCCTCGTCACCGGGTCGCTCACCGCCACAGCGGTGTCTCCCAATCGACCACACTGAGCGGGACGACAAGGACGGGCCGGTGCTGGTGATGGGAAAGACGTATCGCCACAGACCCTTCGACGGCCTCACGGAAACGCGCGCCGGGTCCGGGTGCGCGGGTGCCGACGACGATCGCGGCGGCGTCCACCGCGCGTGCCAGGTGCGTCAGTGCGCGGTCGGGTCGACCGGCCAGGTAGCGGAACTCCCACTGGGCGCCGGAAGGGCCCAGGAGGCTCGTCAACGACCGCTCGATCCCCTCCTGCCGGGACCGCCATGAGTCGTCGATGCTGTCCGAGTCGATCTCCGCATGGCGCACGGTGCCGTCGGGAAACTCCGCGACGGCGAATCTCTGGGTATCGACATAGGCGAAGTAGAGCGGAACCCCACCGACAGCCTGGGACCACGATGCGGCGGTGAGCGCCACCAGTTCGGGCTGGTGTGGCACGATGCCCACGACGATCGGGTGGTTGCTGAAAGGAGTAATCCTCGCCGGACTCGGTTGCGGCGCCTCGCGGTTGCTCATCGTTCAGGCCCTTCTGTGGTGTCGAACGGATCCGTTCGGAGCTGGCGGGCTCGCGGCCGTCTCCGCCCTCGTTGCAGGACCCGGGACCGGCGGCGGCGACTGCGCCGCAGATGGAGGTGCGCCCCACCACGATGACACCACAACCCTAGCAACGATGAGGACGCCTCTCTGGGCCCACATCCCGGCCTTAACGGGCCGCTCTTAGAACCCCATGCGCCCCAACTGCTTGGGATCGCGCTGCCACTCCTTGGCAATCTTGATGTGCAGGTCCAAATAGACCCTGCGGCCAAGCAAACGCTCGATTCCCGCGCGCGCCTCGGCACCCACGGCCTTGAGGCGTTCGCCTCCCTTGCCGATGATGATGCCCTTCTGGCTGTCCCGCTCGACGTAGAGCTGGGCGCGGATGATGAGCACGGGCGTCCGGGGGTCGTCCGCGGCCTGTTCGCGCTCCACCATCTCTTCTACCATCACGGCAATCGAGTGGGGCAGCTCGTCGTGCACGCCCTCAAGGGCGGCCTCGCGAATCAGCTCGGCGACCATGACGTCCTCGGGTTCGTCCGTAACCTCGCCATCCGGGTACAGCACGGGGCCCACCGGGAGGTGACCCACGAGGACGTCCGTCAGCACATCCACCTGAATGTCTTCAACCGACGACACGGGAACGATGTCGACGAAGTCGCCGAGTTCCTGCACCGCCACCAGGTGCGCGGCCACGCGATCCCGTGACACCTTGTCGACCTTGGTGACGATAGCGACCACCGGAGCTCTCGCCTGGCTCAATTCTTGCGCGATCCACTTGTCGCCCGGGCCGATCTTCTCGTCGGCAGGCAGGCAGAAGCCGATGACGTCCACCTCGGCAAACGCCTCCCGCACCACGTCGTTGAGCCGCTCACCCAACAGCGTGCGCGGCCGATGCAGTCCCGGCGTGTCGACGAGGACCAGTTGGGCATCGTCCCTATTCACGATGCCGCGAATCGCGCGACGGGTGGTCTGAGGGCGCGACGACATGATGGCGACCTTCTCCCCCACGAGCGCGTTCATGAGGGTCGACTTGCCGGCGTTGGGTCGCCCCACAAACGCGGCAAAGCCGGAACGAAACTCAGTCATCTGAGGTGGCCCTTCTTCTTCCATTGGAACGTCCCGACGAGCGATTGCGGCCCTCGGATGAGGCTTCCCGGTCGTCTTCGTCGGCGATCGGCGCGGGCGTGCGCTCAACCAGTAGCCACGTGAGCCTACGCCTGCGCCCCTCCGCGCGTTCGGCCGTGAGGGTCAACCCGTGGGCAGCCGCGGTCGATCCCGGAATCGGCACCTTGCCGAGCGCCTTGGTGAGCATCCCCGCCGCCGTGTCCACGTCGTCGTCCTCGACCTCAATGTCGAACAGCTTGCCCAGCTCGTCGATCGCAAGTCGCGCCGGCACCCGAAAGCGCCCGCCGCCGAGGTCCACGACTTGGGGTTCGGCACGATCGTGTTCGTCGGTGAGCTCGCCGACGATCTCCTCGAGGGCGTCCTCGATCGTGACGAGGCCGGCGACGCCCCCGAACTCATCGATCACGATGGCCATGTGAAACACCTCGTCCTGCATGCGGCGCAGCAGGTCATCGGCTGGCACGGATTCGGGCAGGAACACCGGCTCGCGCATCAGGTCGTCCACGTCGGTCTCGAGCGCGTCTTGGTGGTCCCACGTCGCACGCACCACGTCCTTGAGGTACAGCAACCCCCGCACGTCGTCCGTGCCGTCGCCGATCACTGGCACGCGGGAGAATCCCGACCTCATGAACAGCAGCATCGCCTTTCTGAGCGGAGTGCCGGACGCGATCGTCACCATGTCGGTACGCGGCACCATCACCTCACGGGCAAGAGTGTCGCCCAGGTTCACGACGCCGCGAAGAAGCTCAGCGTCTTCGTCCTCGAGCGCGTCTTGGGCCTTCTCGACGATGTCCTCCGCCTCAGACAACTCGGGCATGCGCAAGGCCGGAATGACCCAGCGGATGGGGGTCGACAAGGCGATCAGCGCCACGCCGATGGGGGCGAGGACACGCACGGTGGTCTCGGGGTGCGCTCTCGCCACCCCGCGCGGGGCCGCGCGTACCAGCAGCAGCGAATACGCGACCGCCAGCGCCATCGTCACGAGCGCGGCGACCCACCCCGGCCATCCAAGGTCTCTGCCCCAGGTCCACGCCAACACGGACCAGGACACCAGGGCGACCGCCTCGAGCGAGGCGTAAACCACCGATGCCGCGTTGGCCACCTCGTCCGTGTCGCGGGAAAGTCTGGCCGTGTTGGTGAGCCGACCGTCGGGGCGCCTGGCCTCCCCCATGACGCGTTCGCGCGCGTATGGCAATTGCTCAAACGCCGCCACGATGGCGTGCATCACGGCGGCACCCAGCATGCTCGCGAGTCCCAAGGACACGAGCAGGGCGATGGCGTCCGCGCTCATCTAGGCCCTCTGGGCGAGGAACGTGAGCAGGAGGTTGCGCTGGAGGGCGAACATCTCCGCCTCCTCGGCGGGCTCGGCGTGGTCGTAGCCCAGCAGGTGGAGCAGCCCGTGCGTCGTCAGCAGCAGCATCTCCTCCTCCGACGAATGCCCGGCCTTCTTGGCCTGCTCGGCCGCCACCGTGGGGCACACGACGATGTCGCCCAGCAGGCCCGCGGGCGTGACGCGCTCCGGCGTCCCCGGCCGCAATTCGTCCATCGGGAAGCTCAGCACGTCGGTCGGGCCAGGCTCGTCCATCCACTTGACGTGGAGATCTGTCATCGCGGCCTCGTCCACGAACAGGATCGCGAGTTCGGCATCGGGAGCGACGTGCAGTTGCCCCAACACGAAGCTTCCGAGCGCGGCGAACTCCGCCTCGTCGATCTTGGCGTCGGTCTCGTTGTTGACCTCGATCACGCTTCTGTCTCCTTGTGTGGGGTGCCGCGGTGCTCTGCACCGTGCGAATAGCGGCGCTGCTGTCCTTCGCGGGGCACGCGCTCGCGCTTGGCCTCGTCGGTGGCGTAGGCGGTGATGATGTCGCTCACCAAGCGGTGACGCACCACGTCTTGGGCGGTCAACTCGCTGAAGCCGATGTCGTCGACGCCGCGCAAGATGTCGCGCGCCGCACGCAGGCCGGAAATAGTCCCACCCGGAAGGTCGACCTGGGTGATGTCGCCCGTCACCACCATCGTGGAGCCGAAGCCCAGTCGCGTGAGGAACATCTTCATCTGCTCACGCGTGGTGTTCTGGGCCTCGTCAAGGATGATGAACGCGTCGTTGAGGGTGCGGCCGCGCATGTACGCCAGCGGCGCCACCTCGATCGTGCCGGCCTCCATCAGTCGGGGAATCGACTCCGGGTCGACCATGTCGTGCAACGCGTCGTACAGCGGCCGCAAGTAGGGGTCGATCTTCTCGGACAGGGTGCCGGGAAGGAACCCGAGCCGCTCGCCCGCCTCGACTGCGGGCCGCGTGAGGATGATGCGAGACACCTGTTTCTTCTGCAGCGCCGCGACGGCCTGCGCCATCGCGAGGTAGGTCTTGCCCGTGCCCGCGGGCCCGATCCCGAAGGTGACCGTGTGGCGTTCAATCTCCTGAACGTAGGCGGCCTGCCCCTCCGTCTTGGGTCTGATCGTGCGCCCACGCGAACTCAGAATAGATCGCGACAGCATCGCGACCGAACCCGAGGGGGACTCGCTTGCCGTTCCCCCGTGCCGCGCTGCTGCCACGGCGGAACGGGCAGCCTGCAACATGCGAATCGACTCGCGCGCGACGTCGGGCGTGAGTGGCACTCCCGCGGCCAACAGCAACCGCAGTTCCTCGATTGCGGCGGCACACTGCGACACGTCGGCGTCGGCGCCCGTGAGCGAGATGTGGTTGCCGCGCACCAACACGTCGACGGCGGGAAAGGCCTGCTCGACCTCCCGCAACACCGAGTCCCCAGCACCAAGCAACGCGGGCATGGATGCGGCGTCGTCAACAATCACGACTCGGGATGAGCTCACGCGTTCTCCCACTTCAAGTCGGCGCCACCCAAGACGTGAGCGTGGACGTGGAAGACGCTTTGTCCCGCCGTCGGTCCGGTGTTGAACACCAGCCGGAACTCGCCACCGGCCTCAGCATCGGCCACCTGTTGCGCTACCGCGACCATTTCGGCGAGCACCTCGGGAATCTGCTCTGCGGCTTCGCTCACGTTGGCCACGTGAGCCACCGGCACCACGAGCACGTGCAGGGGTGCGTTGGGCGCGACGTCGCGAAACGCGATCACGTTGTCAGTGCGAGCGACGAAGTCTGCGGGGATGTCGCCAGCGGCGATACGGCAAAAGAGGCAGTCGGTCATGACTCCAGCGTATTGCGCACGGGCGCGCTCAGGTGTCTGGTCCCTAACTACGACCCGTAAAGGCTTCGCGCAGACGCGAGAACACCCCACCGCCAAACGGGGCCAGTCGCGCTTCGGGGAACTCCTCGCCGCGCAGCCGCGCGAGCTGGGTGAGCAACTCCGTCTGCTCGTCGTCCAATGCGGTGGGCGTTTGAATGTCCAGGTGAACATAGAGGTTTCCGCGTCCGGCGCGCTGCAGGCGCCCCACGCCCAAGCCCTTGAGGGTCACGGTGGATCCCGCGTGAGTGCCGGGCCGGACGTCGATCTCTTGCGGCCCATCAAGGCTTTCCACCGTGGCCACCGTGCCGAGCGCGGCGGCCGTCATGGGCAGCTCCAGCGTGCAGTGGAGGTCGTTGCCTCGGCGCTCAAAGGACTCGTGCGAGAACTCGCGAATCTCGATGTAGAGGTCGCCTCGCGGCCCTCCGCCCGGGCCGGCATCGCCGGTGCCCGACATGCGGATCCGCGTCCCCGTCTCGACGCCGGCAGGAATGTCGACGTCGATCGACCGGCGCTCTCGCGTGCGTCCCTGCCCGGAGCATTCGGTGCAGGGGTTCTGGATGATCGACCCGTACCCGCTGCAGCGCGGGCACGGGGCCGTGGTCATGACCTGGCCCAGCAGGGAACGCGCCACTCGTTGCACCATGCCCGCCCCGTTGCACTGCGGGCAGGTGGCCGGCTGCGTCCCTGGCGCGCAACACGAACCGCCGCAGGAGTTGCATACCTCCGCCAGATCCACGAGAACCTCGCGGTGGACACCGAAGACGGCTTCCTCGAGTGACACCTCTACCTCGACGAGCGAGTCGCCTCCTCGCTGCGTGCGGGAAGCGGGACCACGGCGGGCTTGGCCGCCCATCGAGGAGCCGAAGAACGTCTCGAAGATGTCCTCGAAGCCGAACCCGGCCCCCGCCCCCGCGGACGAGTTGCCGCCTCGTGGGTCCACGCCGCGGTCATACTGGGTGCGCTTCTCCGCGTTGCCGAGCACCTCATACGCGGCGGAGACGTCCTTGAAGCGGTCCCCCACCTCGGGGCCTCCAGTGTCCGGGTGCAATTCGCGAGCCATCTTGCGATAAGCCTTCTTGATCTCGGCTTCGGTCGCAGTTCTCGGCACACCGAGCACGGCGTAATAGTCCTTCACGTTTCCACCACTTTCGACAGGTAACGCGCCACGGCTCTCACCGCGGCCATCGTTCCCGGATAGTCCATGCGCATCGGTCCGAGCGCTCCTAACAATGCAGGCGAGGAGAGGTTGCCGTATCCGGCCGCCACAATCGACGTGCCAGCGAGCGCTTCCTGGCCGGTCTCCCGGCCAATGCGCACCGCCACGCCTCCCTCTGATGCCATTTCATGCAACAACCGCAGCAGGACGACCTGTTCCTCAAGTGCGTCCAGAATCGATGTCACCGCGTCCGGCTTGAGACCTGAGCCGGCCCTGGTGAGGTTCCCGGTGCCGGAGAAGACGACGCGCTCGATCGTTCCGCCGCGCGACGCGCCCACGACGGACGATGCCACATCGCGCAGCCAAGCGTGCGTCGTGTGGCGCTCGGTCCAGGCGGTGAGCGCCGACTCGAGCGGCAGTGGAGTGAGCCCGGATGCTGTTTCGTTGAGCTCGCGAGCGAGTCTCTCGAACTCCTCCTCGGTCACGGTCTCCGGAACGCCAATCGAGGCCTGTTCGACGCGAGCATCGGCGCTCACCACGACCGCGAGCGCGCGGTCGCTTGCCATGCGCACCAACTCCACGCGCCTCACAGGGCTCTCACGCAAGGACGGGTACTGCACCACCGCCACTTGGTGGGTGAGCTGGCTCAGCAGCCGGACGGAGCGTTCGACGACGTCGTTGAGGTCCACCGCGTCGGACAGGAAGGTCGAGATGGCCCGCTTGTGGCTGTCCTGCAAAGCGGCCGCCGCCAGCATGTCGACGAAGTAGCGGTAGCCCTTGTCCGTCGGTATGCGGCCCGCAGAGGTGTGCGGCTGCGCGATGAGCCCCTCTTCCTCTAGAGCGGCCATGTCGTTGCGGATGGTCGCGGGTGACACACCAAGATTGTGGTGTTGCGCAAGCGCCTTCGAGCCCACGGGCTCGCTGGTGGACACGTAGCCCTCGACAATCGCCCTCAAGATCGCCTCACGTCTGTCGTCGCTCATTCCACCTCCCACTGGCACTCGGTTGTAGCGAGTGCCAATTCTACGCGGTACTGAGACCACCGATGCGGAGCCGCCCACCCGGCGCGCTAGCGTGTGCATCGGAGGCGACATGACTTACACCCCGCCTACGGGCACCAGCACCTCGGCAGCGGGCTTCGCGCACGTCGCGGGCCTGACCGGTCCCGTGATCCCGCTGCTCATCTACGCCCTGCTGCGGCGCCGGGATTCGTTCGTGGCTACGGAGGCCGCCAAGGCGGCCAACTTTTCGACATTGATCGTCGCGATCTTTGCTACTGCGACGATTGTGAGGATCTATGTGCCTTTGGTGGGCTTTCTCGGTACATTGGCACAGTGGGTAGTTCCCGTCGTTGCGATCTACTTCAGTTTGGCAGGTTTTTGGCTGGCTCGGCAGGGCAACCCCGCACACTATCCGTACCAACTCGAAGTGGTGAAAACAGATGAGTGAAATGCCCCCTCCCCCGCCGGCACAGCCCGCAGCTCCGCTGTCGGACAGCGACGCGAGGACTTACGTGACAATTGCACACGCCGGAAACATCATTTTCCCGGCCGTCGCTCCGCTGATCATGTGGCTGATTGGCAAGGACAAGAGCAGATTCGTGGACACGGAAGCGAAAGAGGCCCTCAACTTTGGCATCCTCGCCATGATTGTCTACATCGTGAGTTCAATCCTCACATTCATCATCATTGGTGTCTTCACCTGGCTCGCCATGGCGGTCATCGCCCTCATCTTTGGAATCCAGGGCGCCATGAAGGCCAACAAGGGCGAGAGCTACCGCTACCCGTTCAGCCTGCGCCTCGTCAAGTAGTTATCAGGGTTTTCCCCTGATCGCCCTCAGGGCCTCGGATCGGTCATATGGCCGATGCGGGGCCCTGAGTCGTTCTGGGACAGTGGAGTCATGACAGAAAACACCACCCCTCCTCCCGCAGGTGCTCCGCAACCCGGCGCCCTATACACCCCGCCCGCACCGACGCCGATGCTTGAGTCCGAGGCCCGGACCTGGGCCATGCTGGCCCACATCATCGCCGCCGCCGCATCCGTCATGAGCGCAGGCACGATCGCCTTCGTGGCACCGCTCATCATCTGGCTGCTCTACAAGGATCGCTCGGCGCTGGTGGCACACCACGGCAAGCAGAACCTCAACTTGCAGATCACGAGCGTGGTCCTCGGCGTGGGCGCCGTCCTGATCGGCATCGTGACCCTCGGCGTCGGGCTCTTCATCACCCTGCCGCTGTGGGGCCTCTACGTGCTCTACGCGCTGATCATCTCGATCGTCGCGGGCGTCAAGGCCTACAACGGCGAGTACTACTCGATCCCGCTCGCGATCCCCTTCATCAAGTAGCGGGTGTGTTGACTAGCGGGTGTGTTGACTAGCGGGTGTGTTGACTAGCGGGTGTGTTGACTAGCGGGTGTGTTGACTAGCGGGTGTGTTGACTAGCGCAGTCCGCTAGGTCAGCGCACGCACCGCGGCATCGGCCACGAGCCTGCCGCGGCGAGTGAGGACCAGCAGTCCGCGCAAGGCCGACGCCCCGTCGAGCACATCGTCCGCGATGAGTCCGGCGATGGCGTTGGTCTTGTCGCGTCCCACGGCCGACGCGGGCAGTCCGTCCGCGAGCCGGAGGCCGAGCATCACCCGTTCCAGGGCGAGGTCGGCGTCGTCGAGGTCTTCACGCCCGTCCGCCGGGTCCTCGCCTGCGGCAATGCGGTTCGCGTAGGCGAGCGGGTGCTTGACGTTCCACCAGCGCGTGGCGGCCGCCTCGTCGCCGTCGTCGCCGACGCGCGGCCCCAGGTATGAGTGGGCGCCGGGGCCAATCCCCCACCAGTCGTGGCTGCGCCAGTACGCCAAGTTGTGTCGGCACCGCTGCTCCGGCGCCGCCGCCCAGTTGGACACCTCGTACCAGCCGTAACCCGCCACCGCGAGCTCCTCGTCCGCGGCCTCGTACATGTCGGCCTGCGTGTCCGGATCGGTCGCGGCAATCTTTCCGCGCTTCAGTTGCGCGCCCATCTTGGTTCCCGGTTCGATCACGAGCGCATAGGCGCTCACGTGGTCGGGCCGCAGCCTGATCGCCTCGGCGAGGCTCGCCTTCCAATCGTCCAGCGATTCGCCGGGCGTGCCGTAGATCAGGTCGAGGCTCACGGCGAGCCCTGCCTCACGTGCCCATGCCACGGCGCGTTCCACGTTGGCGGGGTCGTGGGTGCGCTCAAGGGTCGCGAGCACGTGCGTGACCGCGGACTGCATGCCGAAACTCACGCGGGTGAAGCCCGCTTCGGCAAGCTCCACCAGGGATTCGGGTGTCACCGAGTCCGGGTTTGCCTCGGTCGTGACCTCGGCGCCATCGGCGAGCCCCCACGTGGCGCGCACGCCGTCAAGGAGTCGCACCAGGGCGGAGGCATCGAGCATCGTCGGCGTGCCCCCACCGAAGAACACGGTCGATGCGGGGCGCGTGTCCCCCGCCATGACCCGCCTGGCGACCGCCATCTCTCCCAGCGCGGCCTCCACGTAGCCGGCCCGCGTGGCACCCTCCACCTCGCCGGGAGCGTACGTGTTGAAGTCGCAGTATCCGCACCGCACCGCGCAGAACGGGACGTGGATGTAGACGCCAAAGTCGCGCATCGGCTCCGTACCTGCCGATGGAGTGGCGGCCGCCGCGGGGCCCACTACTTCTTCTTGCCGCTGTCCGAGCCGTCGTCCGACGTGCTCAGCGCGGCGATGAACGCTTCGGGCGGCACCTCGACCGAGCCGATGTTCTTCATGCGCTTCTTTCCGGCCTTCTGCTTCTCCAGCAGCTTGCGCTTTCGGGAGATGTCGCCGCCGTAGCACTTGGCGAGCACGTCCTTGCGCATCGCCCGGATGGTCTCGCGAGCGATGATGCGGGAGCCGATGGCCGCCTGAATGGGCACCTCAAACTGCTGCCGTTCGATCAGGTCCTTGAGCTTGCCCACCATCGACAGCCCGTACTTGTACGCCGCGTCCTTGTGGACCACGGCGCTGAAGGCGTCGACGGGTTCGCCCTGCAGCAAGATGTCCACCTTGACCAGGTCGGAGGCCTTCTGGCCGGCGGGTTCGTAGTCCAACGACCCGTAGCCGCGAGTGCGCGACTTGAGTTGATCGAAGAAGTCGAACACCACCTCTGCGAGCGGCAGCGTGTAGTGCAACTCCACGCGCAACTCGCTCAGGTAGTTCATCGTGCCCATCACGCCGCGGCGCTCCTGGCACAGTTCCATGACGGTGCCGATGAACTCGCTCGGCACCAGAATCGACGCTTTCACCATCGGTTCGCGGACTTCCATGATCTTGCCCGCAGGGAACTCGGAGGGGTTCGTGACGATGTGGACCTTGCCGTCCTCCATCTCCACTTCGTAGACGACGTTGGGGGCGGTCGAGATGAGGTCGATATCGAACTCGCGCTCAAGACGGTCGCGCACAATCTCGAGGTGAAGCAGACCGAGGTAACCGCATCGGAAGCCGAAGCCGAGCGCCACCGAGTTCTCGGGCTCGAAGACGAGCGAGGCATCGTTGAGCTGCAACTTGTCGAGAGCGTCGCGCAGGATCGGGAAGTCCGAACCGTCGAGCGGGAACAGCCCGGAATACACCATGGGGCGCGGATCCCGATACCCGCCAAGAGACTCCTTGGCACGGTTGTTCGCGAGCGTGACCGTGTCTCCGACCTTCGACAGCCGCACGTCCTTCACACCGGTGATGAGGTAGCCCACCTCCCCCACGCGAAGGCCCTTGGTGGGGGTCGGCTCGGGGCTGATGACGCCGATCTCGAGCAGTTCGTGGGTGGCGAGGGTCGACATCATGGCGATCTTGTCGCGCGCCTTGAGCGCGCCGTCGATCACACGGACGTAGGTGATGACGCCCCGATAGGTGTCGTACACGGAGTCGAAGATCATGGCGCGCGTGGGCGCATCCGGCTCGCCCACTGGCGGCGGAATGTCCCGCACCACACGGTCCAACAACGCCCCCACACCCTCGCCCGTCTTCCCGCTCACACGCAGCACGTCGTCCACGTCGCAACCGATGAGGTGCGCGAGTTCCGCGGCATAGCGGTCGGGGTCGGCCGACGGCAGGTCGATCTTGTTCAGCACCGGGATGATCGTGAGGTCGTTCTCCATCGCCATGTAGAGGTTGGCGAGGGTCTGCGCCTCGATGCCCTGCGCGGCGTCGACCAGCAGCACCGCTCCCTCACACGCCGCGAGTGAGCGGGACACCTCGTAGGAAAAGTCGACGTGGCCGGGCGTGTCGATCATGTTGAGCGCGTGGGGCTTCCCATCGACACTCCACGGCATGCGCACCGCTTGCGACTTGATGGTGATGCCGCGCTCCCGCTCGATGTCCATGCGGTCGAGGTATTGAGCCCTGGCGGCCCGCTCGGAGACAACGCCAGTAATACCCAGCATCCGATCGGCCAACGTCGACTTTCCGTGGTCGATGTGAGCGATGATGCAGAAGTTGCGAATGAGCGCCGGCGCGGTGGCGGATGGCTCAATGGAGGATGCGGGCACGGGTAGCGGGACTTCCTTCGACGACGTAAGGGGCTCCTATCGTCCCACGATGGCGGCTTCAGAGATCTCACAAGATGCCGATATTGAGAACGATGCCATATCCGACAGCCGCGCCGACACGAAGGGATCAGAACATGGCCGTGCACACCGACCTCTTCGGACTCACCTTCCGGGATTCCCCCATCGGCATGGTCATCTTGGACACCGGCGGCCGCTATGTGGCCGTCAACGAGGCCTTCGCTCGCGTCTTGGGTCGCAGCGTCGATGAGCTCGAGAGCCGCCACTTCGCCGAATACACCCACCCCGATGATCTGCCCCGCGACGTCGAACTGATGAACCGGCTTGCTTCCGGTGAAGTTTCCTTCTATCAAGTGCAGAAGAGACTGCTGCACCGCGACGGCGACACCATTTGGGTGCGCGTCACCGTGTCCGATGTCGTGGCGGAGCACGGGGGCGTTGCGCACCACTACGTCGCCCAGGTTGAGGACATCACCGAGATCCGCCGCGCGCGCGATCTCCTGGAGCGCCGGGCGCTTTACGACCACCTCACCGGACTCGCGAATCGCACACTGCTCATAGAGCGCCTCGAGCAGGCGCTCGAGAGCCACGAACCACGCGCCGCGACCGTGGCGTGCATCTTCCTCGACGTCGACCACTTCAAGGTGGTGAACGACTCGCTCGGTCACGCTGCCGGCGACACGATGCTCATGGAAATCGCACGGCGCATTCAAGGAGCAGTCCGGCCTGCAGACACGGTGGCGCGCCTCGGAGGCGACGAGTTCGTCGTCATTGTCGAGGACGTCATGGGTCTCGAGGACGCCAAGGCCGTGCTGCACAGCATCGCGGCGGCCGTCAGCGAGCCCTTCCACATGGACAGCCACGAACTTGTGCCGTCCGTGTCCGGCGGTCTCGCGTTGGCGGCACGGGGTCTGACCGCCGAGTCGCTGGTGCGCAACGCGGACCTGGCCATGTGCGCGGCAAAGAACGGTGGCCGGGCGCGCATGGAAGTCTTTGACGAGACGATGCAGCAGACGGCCCTCACCAAGTTGTCTATCGAGTCGGAACTACGCGTCGCCATCCGCGAGGGCGAACTCGTCGTCTACTACCAACCGGTGGTCGACCTTGAGACCCAAGAGACGGTCGCTTTTGAGGCGCTTGTGCGCTGGCAGCACCCCGTCAGGGGGCTTCTCCTTCCCGACGAGTTCATCCCGATTTCTGAAGACGCGAACCTCGTCATTCCCTTGGGTTCGGTCGTATTGCACGCGGCGTGCGAGTTTCTCGCCGCCCGCCCCCACTTCGCCGGACGGGTGTTCGTGAATGTGTCGACGCGCCAAATCGGCGCTGCCGACCTCGCCCAGGTGGTGCGCAGCGCGCTTGACGCGACTGGGGTCTCTCCGCACCAACTCGGTCTAGAGATCACCGAATCGGGAATGCTGCTCGCATCCGCCTCGGCGCGCGCAGACCTCAAGGCCCTCACCGATCTCGGAGTCGACCTCATCCTCGACGACTTTGGCACGGGCTACTCCGCGCTGTCGTCCGTCCTGCAGAACCCGGTTTCCGGCCTCAAGCTCGCCCGCGAATTCACCTTGCGGCTGGGAGACCGCGGCACCGGAGACCGCATCTCTACGGCCATGGCTGCGCTGACCCGTTCACTCAACATGTACGGCGTCATCGAGGGCATCGAGACCGAGGCTCAGTTCGCGATCGCTCGCCGTCACGGGTGGCAGCTGGCTCAGGGCTTCCTGTTCGGCCACGCCGTCCCGGCCTCCGAGATCGCTCTCGGATTGCCGGTTGACCAGAACGCACTGGCCGACGCCGACGACCCCCTGTCCCAACAACCCGCCGAAGCCACTCCTCCGACAATGAGTTGGTTCGAAGAAGCGATCTGAAGCTAGTTTGAACGCCATGCGTCGCACCTTCGGGAACCTTGCCAGGGCCATTTCATCGGCCGTGCTGTCCTCCGCGCGCCGACAGCCGACATCGTCGCGGGGCGAAAGCACCACGGCGGGTCGCCGCCGCTACCCGGGCGACTTCACGGGCAAGTTCACGCCGCGCTACGCCGCGAAGCTTGACGGCAATGCCGACCCGGGCGAAGTCCTGTGGGCGTGGGTTCCGTACGAGGACGATCCCAGCCAAGGCAAGGATCGGCCTGTCCTCGCGGTCGGCGAGCGCAGGGGCTGGCTGTTGTGCCTCATGCTGACGTCGAAGGATCACGACCGCGACGCCGCCGACGAGACCCGTTGGGGACGACGCTGGATGGACATCGGTTCCGGGCCGTGGGACCGCAAGCGGCGTCCGAGCGAGGTCAGACTCGATAGGATGATCAGGATCCATCCGGACGATGTACGCCGGGAGGGTGCCGTCCTAGACCGGAAGACCTTTGACGAGGTCATCGGCTCGCTCTGAACCAGCCTTGCTGGTATGCTAGGACGCCGTGTGCGCGCAAGAGCGACGCACGAGAACCTGTCGTAGACCTCAAGGGATCCCCGTGGCAAACATCAAGTCCAAGATCAAGCGCATCGGCACGAACGAAAAGTCGCGCCTGCGCAACGTCGCCGTCAAGTCGGAACTGAAGACGCACGTGCGCAAGGTGCGCGAAGCGATCGCGTCCGGCGACAAGGCAGCAGCCGAGAATGCGCTGAAGAGCGCGGCCGTCAAGCTCGACAAGGCATCCTCGAAGGGTGTCATTCACGAGAACCAGGCAGCCAACCGCAAGTCGGCGCTCGCCAAGCAGGTGGGGCAGCTCTAGAGCCGCTCCCCTCACCGCCGAAGGCCCCGCATCGGCGGGGCCTTTTGCTTTGCCCGAACGTGCCGTTACACGTCGGCCGCGAGGTCCGCGACCTGTCGCACAAGCCTCTCCACCGTAAACGCGGGGGCCCTGTCTCCGCCCTTGACCGCGTGATCGGCCGCAGCCACCAGTTCGATGGCGCTGGCCAGGCGGTCCGCATCCCAGTTCCGCAGTTCGCGGCGTGCGCGATCCACTTGCCAAGGAGCGATCCCGAGATCCCGGGTGGGGTCCACTCCCCTGCCGCGGGCCGCCCCCACTTTGGCTAGGGTGCGCAGCTTGGCCGCGATGGCGGCGACGAGCGGGACGGGATCGGTTCCCGTCTCGAGGGCGTGGCGCACGAGCGCCAGCGCCTTCGCCCTGTCGCCCACGACCGCGGCATCGGCTACTGCGAAGCCCGTGGCGTTGACCCGCGTGCCGTAGTACTTGGCGACGGCCGCCTCATCGATCCCACCGTCGACGTCCATGGCCAGCTGGGAGCACGCCGCCGCGAGTTGTGACACATCGGAACCGACGGAGTCGACCAGTGCCCTCACCGCCGCGGCACTGACCGTGCGTCTGGCCCGCGAAAACTCGGCTGAGGCAAAGTCGACCAGGTCGCTATCGCGCGTGACGGCCGGGCATCCGTATTCGGGAACCGCCGCAGCGCGCGCGGCATCCAGCAGCCTCTTCCCCCGGTTCCCGCCGCCGTGTCTGACGACCACGACCGCTTCTGGGTCCGGAGCCGCGACGTATTCGAGTGCGTCCACAAGGAAGGCGTCATTCATCGACTCCGCGCCCTCGACGATGACGAGCGCGGTGCCCCCGAACAGCGAGGGGCTGGCGGCCGAACGCAGGAGCCCCGGCGTGTACGTCGCGGCCTCAAAGCGGTGGACATCCGTTTCGGGATCGCGCGCCTTCGCCGCGTCCACGATCAGTGTCAGCGCGCGGCTTCCGAGAAGCGCCTCAGGCCCGGACACCAGCACCACTGGCGCCGGCAGGGCACGATGCCACGGAGGCGCACCCGCGTTGCCGCGGCGGGGTGGCTTGGTCGCTGGCACGGCACTAGCCTGCCACGCCCGAGGGACACGCCGACGCCACCGTGCCGTCCGCACCGAGTGCGATGTCGCCACAACGGGCCGTCGTCATCACGGCAGCGACGTACCTCGCGTACAGCGCGATCGTCTCCTCGGCCGGGTGGCCGTACGAGTTGTCGGCGCCGACGCTGATGGCGGCCACCCTGGCGGTCACCGCAGCCGCGAGGTCTGCGGATTGCACGGACGAACCGTGGTGAGCGACCTTCACCAGGTCGACGACCACCGGGTGCGACAGGGTCGACGCGACCGCTGCCTGCCCCGCCGTCTCAAGGTCTCCCCACGCGAGCGCGGTGGCGGGTCCTGCCCGGATAGACAGGACGATGCTGGCGTCGTTGATCTCACTCGAGGTCGTGGCGTGGCTCGAACTGGAGGTGGGGTACAGGACGGCCATCTTGACATCGCCCATGGCCCACACCTGGCCTGCCGAGGGAACGGTCACCTGGGCACCCGCCGCGCGGGCATCGGCCGTGCCGATGTCGTGACCGGCCGTCACGGCCGCCGGCGACACCCACGCTTGCTCCATGCGCGCCACCTGCGCGATCTCGGCGACCGCGCCGTCGTGATCCGCGTGGGGATGCGTGAGTACCAGGAGTGGAACCTCCTGCACCCCATACCGCCTCAAGCACGCGGCACCGGCTCCCCCAGGCGGGCCGGTGTCGATCACAGCGGCGGAGTGATCGGCGACGCGCACCAGCATCATGTCTCCTTGGCCGACGTCGCACACCACGAGCCTCCAGTCGTCGAGCACCGGCCCGGTGCGGACCATGAGCACGGGTGTGACCACCACGCTGACGACCGCGACAAGGGCCGCGGCGAGCTTCATCCCGCCGCGCGCCCTGCGCGCCGCAGAGGCGAATCCCACGGCCGCCGACACGGCGGCGGCAAGGGCAACACCCGCCCCACCGGGGGGCCACGCCAGCCAGTGGCCGGGCGCCTCCGAGAATGCGCGGGCCGCCCACACGACGGGCCAGGCACATGCGCCCGACACCTGCATCCCGACGGCACCAAGCCCGGGCCACACGAGCGCGACGAGAGTGGACAGCAGTCCGACCACCGTGACCGGAAACGCCGCGAGCGCCGCCACGAGGTTCGCGGGCACCGCGTACAGGCCGAGCCCCGGCTGCAGCGTCACCAGCAGCGGCCAGCATGCGAGCCAGGCGGCGAGGGGAACCGACACGGCCTTGGCTAGCGACACCGCCATCCACCGGCTCAGTCGCCGCGCGACGTGGGGCGCCCAGACTACGATCGCCGCGACGGCCACGACGGAGAGTTGGAAGCCGATCGCCCCGCCCAGTCCCGGATCGACGAGGAGCAGGACGATGGCGCCCGCACCGAGCGCCGGCAACGCGCGTGCGGGCCTCCCCCACCACCATCCGAGCGCGACCGCGATGGCCATGGTGAGCGCCCTCAGCACGGAGGGTTCCGGCAGCACGACGGCAGCGAGGCCCGCCATCGCCACCGCGAGCATCACGGCCCTGAGCCACCTGCGTGAGACCAGCCGTGTGAGTGCCCAGCCGAGCGCCACCACCACGATCGCGAAGTGCGAGCCGGAGACGGCCGTGAGGTGAGTGAGGCTCGTGGTGCGCATGTCCGCGCTCAGTTCCGCCGGCATCTGGTCCGTGTCGCCGATCACCATGCCCAACACGAGTCCCCGGACGTCGTCCGGAAGCGATGCGGCGGCCTGGCGCGCGCGCTCCCGCACCGCTCCCACGGCGGCGAGCGGGCCGCGCGGGATCCGAATCACGTCGACAGACGCCTCCCAGATGCTCGCCTGGACGCGGCTGTTGACGCTCTCGCTCGCACGCCCCGCGACGGCCACCGTGTCGCCAAGCCGCGCGGCCATGGGCGCGTCCACGATCGCGTCCGCGACAAAGTCGACGACCTGGGGGCGCTCGCACGGATCGGTGCAGGCGCTGGAGACGGAGACCGTGATCGCGGTCCTGGGCACGCCGGTCCATGCATCGCGGCCCGCGGGTCGCGGGTCAGACACGACGACGCCCACCATCTCCACACGTGAGTGACCGCTGATCGCCGCCCCGATGTCGCTCGGCACGTGCTCGCGCGCGCTGAGAGCCGCCGCCGCGGCCACGATGGTCACCAGGAGGCACGTGAAGGCGGCGACCCGGGCCACGTCCCTGGGTCTGGTGAGGCGCACTTGGGGCGGCCCACCGCCGCGGCGGCGTGCTGCGGTCCCGAGCAGCGCCGCCACCAGCAGCGAGAGCAGTAAAGCCCCGCACCACACAGCCGCCGCAGCAAACCACGCGCCCTCGGTGGCGGCCCACGCGCAGGTGACGATGGCGCATCCGGCTCCGGGGAGAAGCCGCGCATCGTGCTCCGTCACACTGTGGCCGCATCAGCCAGGCCCGCGACGATCGCGGGTCCCAGCCCCGGGACCGATTCCAGCGCACCCACGGACGCGAACGGCCCGTGCTCCTCGCGGTATGCGACGATGCGGCCGGCGAGCACGGGGCCCACTCCGGGCAGGCCCTCAAGCTGCGAGGCGTCTGCGGCGTTGATGCTGATGCGGCCGTCGGCCGAGAGCCCGACGCTCGCACCCGCCTCCTCCTGTGTGGGCACGCGCACTTGCTCGCCGTCCACCACCTGCCGAGCCAGATTGATCGAGTCGAGTCTGATCCCGTCGAGCGCACCGCCCGCGGCCTCGATCGCGTCGGCAACCCGGCTGCCCACCGGGAGCTCGTACACCCCGGGTTGGCGGACCGCTCCCGCCACGTGGACCATCGCCAATGCGGCACTCACCGTGGGAAGCGTCGGAGATTCCTGACCGGCTACCAGCGGAGCCGAAACGACGGCTCCCATGGGGCTCGGCGCCCACACCACGAGTGCGCCGATGATCGCCGCCGCGACGCCCACCGTGACGATCACGCGCGGCGAGACCTCCCAGCGCCACCGCGGCGGCTCGGATGCTTCAGGGCCGGCCCCCAGGACGCCGTGCGCGGCCTCGTACGCGCGCGCCGCGACCTGTCGAAGCGCGTGGTCCACACGGGAGTTCACATCACCTGTCGCGTCCATACACGGACGCTAGGACCGAGGTCAGCGCGGCCGCCCCGACAATCAATCGATCGGGGAGGCGAATGCCCACATCGTCCCTGTGGACGACGCCAGCGAGGCTAGAGCCTCGCGGCCACATCCGGGTGAACGTCGACCACGGCCGCGGCGAGCGTGCCGGGCCCGGCGTGTGCCGCGAGCGCCGCGGACAGCCCCGTCGCGACCACCGGCCAGTCTCCCCTGGTGGACAGAATCTGCCGGGCGTCCGCGACGAGGTCGTCGTCCCCCGGCATCGTCATGATGCCGATCACGGGATGACGCATCGTGGCGGCACGCGACGCGATGCGGTTGAGCATGTCGGCCCGCGCCTTCGCAGCGGACCGATGGCGCGCAATGGAGGCGACCTCGCCATCGACGATGCCGAGCTCAGGCTTGACGCCGAGCGCCCTGCCCACTGCCGCTACCGCCGGGCCGACCCGGCCGCCGCGCCTGAGGTATTCGAGGGTGTCCGGCGTGAAGAGGCACAGCGAGGAACGGGAGGCACGCTCGGCCTCCGCCACCACGTCGAGGTAGGCGCCGCCCGAAGCCGCGACTGCGCGGGCGGACAGCGCCGCGAGACCAGCCGCGAGGCCCACCGTGCGCGAATCGACGACGGTCACTGGCAGCGGAGCGCGCTCCGCGACGGACTCCATGGCCTGAGCGGTCCCGGAGATCTTGCCGGACAGCGGCACAAAGACGAGGGACTCCGCGCCATCGGCCTTGGCCCACTCCGCGATCTCCAGGAGCGCTTGCGGCCCTGGTTGGGACGTGCTGACCTTGCGGCCCGCAACGAGTGCGGCGACCACCTGCAGGGGTGACACATTGTCGCCCTCGGTGAACGTCTCGTCGTCGATGATGATCTGGAGCGGGGCGACGGCCAGGCGCCACGCATTCGCGAGTTCCTTGGGCAGGCATGAGGATGAGTCAGTCGCGACTGCCACCTTGAAGGTCACGGCGGCTACTTGCTGACGACGACGTTGACGAGCCCCGGCGGGCGCACAATCACCGTGCGCACATCGGCGCCGTCCATCGCGCGCTGGACGTTGGGGGACGCCAGTGCGAGCTCGCGCAGCTGCTCCTCGGTGGCATCGGGCGACACCTCGAGCCGGTCGCGCACCTTGCCCATCACCTGCACCACGCACGTGACGGTCTCTTGGACCAGCAGTGCGTCGTCCACCTCGGGGAGTCCGGAAAGCTCCACCAGATCCTCGTGGCCGAGCATCGACCACATGTCCTCGGCGCAATACGGCGCAAACAGGCTGAGCAGCGTGGCCACCACCTCCGCGGCCTCGCGGACGGCCGGGTCGGCGGCGCCGGCGCCCGTGTCGATCGCCTTGCGCGTCGCGTTCACCAGCTCCATGACTCGCGCGACAACTACGTTGAAGCGAAAGGACTCCGTCAATGCTGAAGCGTCGGCAAGGGTCCGATGCGTGACGGCCCGCAGGTCGCGATCCCCGTCAGCCGGGTCCACGCCGGGCTCGCTGGCCACGTCGCGGGCGAGTCGCCACGCGCGCGCCAGGAACTTGGCCGAACCCGCCGGGGAGACGTCGCCCCAGTCGATGTCGTCCTCCGGCGGTCCCGCGAACGACATCGTGAGGCGAATCGCGTCCACGCCGAACTCATCGAGCTGAGCCGCGAGGCTCACCAGGTTGCCGCGGCTCTTCGACATGGCCGAGCCGTCCATCTGCACCATGCCCTGGTTGAGCAGCGCGGTGAAGGGCTCTCCAAAGTCGACCATTCCCATGTCGCGCAGGGCCTTGGTGAAGAAGCGCGCGTACAACAGGTGGAGGATCGCGTGCGTGACGCCGCCGACGTACTGGTCGATGGGCGCCCACTTCTTTGCCTGGTCGACGTCGAAAGGGCCGTCGTCCTTGCGGGGGCTCAGGAAGCGCAGGAAGTACCACGAGGAGTCGACGAAGGTGTCCATCGTGTCGGTGTCGCGCAACGCGGCGCCTCCACATGTGGGGCATGTCGTGTTGACCCAGTCGGTAGCCGCAGCGAGCGGGGACTGGCCCTTGGGCTTGAGGTCGAGGCCCTCGGTCGGCGGCAGCTTGACGGGGAGCTGATCATCCGGCACCGGCACCTCGCCACACGCGCCACAATGAATGATCGGGATGGGCGTGCCCCAGTAGCGCTGACGCGAGATCAGCCAGTCGCGCAGCCGGTAGTTGACGGACGCCGCTGCGGTGCCCGCCGTCTCGAGTTCGGCGATGATCGCGGTGATCGCGTCCGCCTTGTCCAGCCCATTGAGCGACCCGGAGTTGATGAGCGTGCCATCACCCACTGTCGCCACACCGGACTCGACGGGATCGGGCAGCGGGTTGCCGTCGTCATCGCGACAGTCCAGGACGGTGCGCACCGGCAGGTTCATGGCGCGCGCGAAGTCGAGGTCGCGCTGGTCGTGGGCTGGCACGGCCATGATGGCGCCGTGGCCGTAGTCCGCGAGAACGTAGTCGGAGGCCCAGATCTGCAGCCGCTCCCCGTTGACCGGGTTGATGGCGTAACGGCCCAGGAACACACCCGTCTTGGGCCGCTCGGTGCTCAGTCTCTCGATCTCGGTGTCGCCTTTGACCTTCTCGGCGTAGGCGGCAAACTCCGCCTGAATCGCCTCATCGGTGTCGGCCACCAGCTCTGCGGCCAGGTCGGAATCGACGGCGACCACCATGAACGTGGTCCCGAACAGCGTGTCCGGGCGCGTCGTGTAGATCGGGATCGGCGCCTCGCGGCCCTCGATGACAAACTGGACGTCGGCGCCGCGGGAGCGACCAATCCAGTTGCGCTGCATCGCGATCACCTTGGACGGCCACGTCTCGCGCAGCGTCTCAAGCCCGTCCAGCAACTCGTCGGCGTAGTCGGTCACCTTGAAGTACCACTGCGTGAGCTTCTTCTTGGTGACGGGGGTGTCGCATCGCTCGCACAGCCCGGCCACGACCTGCTCGTTGGCCAGGACCGTCTGATCGAACGGGCACCAGTTCACGAGCGACGGCTTGCGGTACGCGAGTCCCCGCTCAAACAGTCGCGTGAACATCCACTGGTTCCAGTGGTAGTACTCGGGGCGGTGTGTCATGAGCACGCGATCCCAGTCGAACGAGCACGCGTAGCGCTCCATCGACGTCCGCTGCTGCGCGATGTTGTCCTCGGTCCACGCCGCCGGGTCGACGCCGCGCTTGATCGCCGCGTTCTCCGCTGGCAGGCCAAAGGAATCCCAGCCGATGGGGTGCAACACGTTGAAGCCCTTGAGGGTCCAGTAGCGCGCGATCACGTCTCCCAGTGCGTACGCCTCCGCGTGACCCATGTGGAGGTCGCCGGAGGGATACGGGAACATGTCGAGCACGTACTTGGTGGGACGCTCGTCGTCGGCGTCGGAAGACCTGAACGGCTGCTTGTCAGCCCACACCGGCTGCCACCGCTGCTCGATCGTGTGGAAGTCGTAGCGCGCGTCGTCCAGGGAAGTCTCGGGGGAAGTCACCCGAGGATTCTACCGAGCGGGGCGGACGCGGCCGACGCCAGCGCAAACACGCAACGTGCTCTGGTGTGGCGCGTCGCACGGACTACTCCAACGAGGAACCTGGTCGCTGGCTCCTCGGACGGTGGCCGACGCCTGATTTGCCCGTGACCACGTCGACTCATCGCGCGTACGCGCGAATGGGAGTCGCGACGTGCTCCACTGCTGGCCTTAACCGTCATCGCCCCGCTGTTCTGCGTGACCGTCGTGCCAAGCCGCGTCAATGCGGTAGGCATCGGCGATTCCGCGAAGCACTCGCGCGGTCCTTGGCCACGTCACTGCAATCTGGGCGGCCCACCCTCGGTATTGGCTCTCAAGGTCGCGCTCTTGGTCGCCACCTTCGAACATGCCGCGGCTGGTTACGCCGCGCCTGTTGACGAGTCCAATGTGGAGTCCCGTCTCTATTCTCTGGTTCACCAGGCCGTCAATGATGTCGCGCACTGCCTCTGCGGGCCATATTCCGTCGGCTCCCGGCGGGCTCGCAGCGAGCACTTCGCCAATCTGCTCGTCGCCGACGGAGGCGCGGTGGGCCTCGGCAAGAGCGCGTCTTGCAGCCGTCACCCAGTCGTTCAGATGCGCGACGTCGATGGAACCGTCGGGCCGGAGCCCAGGGAGCGTCGGCCACTCCCTAAGCACCGACCAGGCCAACGACGCCTTTCCCTCCTCTTGCGCGGTCAGCTTGCGCTTCGCTTCTCCCTCCGCGCGGTAGACGGCGCAGACAAGCTCCACGAACTCTTCGGAGTTTGCACAGAGCGTTCCGTAAAGGGCGCGAGACGGACCGTGGTCGTCGACGAAGCGGAAGAAAACGAACTCCAGACCGGCCAACTCTGGGTCCTGAGGCGTCTCTCGCTCCAACTTCTCAAGCAGCATCGACACGTCGTACTGGAGCATCTGTCGTTCCTCGACGGAGTTTGGGTCTGACACTGCTGCGAACAGCGCCCGCTTCACCTGGCCAACATTTATCTCCTCATCGCCGTGGAGCATGAGGCCAAGCAGTCCAACTGCCGCCCAGGGACGCCCCCGCCCAACGAGCAAGTCGACCGCTTCGTGGCGCTCCGCAGGGGGGACGTCGTACACGCTGGACGTCCGCCAGAACTCCTCCGCGAGCGCAGGGTCTAGCGCCTCCATTTCCGTCCAAAACGTCTTCGCGAGCGGCACCGCTCGCACAAGGAACGTACCGAGTTCCAAACCTGCTTGATCAATCTCGTCCAGCGCCCGGCGCAGCCACCCCATACCCCCTTCAATCAGCCGAGCACGAGCGAATGCCGACGCGGCGAGCCGGAGGTTATCATTCTCCGCGCCGAGCCATCCAAGGACTTGCACCTGGGGCACATCCATTGGAGCCAGGAGCCATCCCACGAGCGCGGGGGTCGTGACATCTCTCACGAGCACAGCCAGCGCCTCAGTTCCGTCCTCCAGCGTCTCAGCAACCGCTGCCCTTCGGAGAGCCTCCAGCTTTTCCGCGAACGCTTCCTCCCCTCGGCGGGTGCCTGCCACCTCAGCACGCCAACTGAAGAGTTCCGAGTGACGTCGAGGATCGCGGGAAGGTTCGAGGGCCCCCGCGATGGACTCAAGTTCCTTGACGTCGTCGTCAGGCAAGGCCCAACCGGCATCGGGGTACTCACGGTGGCGCGCAATCTGGTTCGACAACGCTCGCCATACTGCGTAGCGTTGATCGGCGTCCCAGGCTGCAGATCCGGCCACTTCGCGAAGTGTGGCGATGACCGTCGAACGCTCAGCATGTGGCAGGTCGTCGACGCGCGCGATGATCTCGGCCCAACGATCTGAGCTATCGCAAGCGGCGCTGACAACGATACCTACCAACTCATGCACATATTGTCCCCACTCCCTTAGGCTCACTGAGCGGTCGGTCCTGCTCCAGTCTCGAAACACGGGCTGGTAGGTAGAGAGCCCGACTGCGTGCGCCTCAGGCCACACGCTAAGTGCGAGCCGCCAGCCGACGTCCTCGTACGCTTCGGTCGCCCACTTCACGATCTTGAGCTTCTCCACGACGCCAACACTGCAGTTCGAGATCCAGCCTGCAGTGATGTTGCTGATCGACGACAGGGGCCTGTTCGCAAGCCGCCCTCCAGGATCAAGTGCGGCGAGCCTCACCAACGCACGCGCGGCGTGTCCGAAGTGCTCTGGAGACCAGCAGAGCAACTCCAGCGCCCAGAGCAGATGGGTGTGCGGAGAAGAAGCCCCAAAGAAGTCCCCCGGGCTCGTCTGATCGCGAAACAGGGAGCGCAAGCGAGGTTCATCCCGCGCCAGATCCGTGTCGACCGCGTCGACGAAGACCTCGGGTGCCGCCTCCGCCATCGAGGGAAGATGGGGCGCGATGCGGGCCCAAACCGACCCGGTGCTATCTGCCTCTGCGGCCGCGAGAATCGTCTGCACAATCGCCGCAGCCCTCTTGTCGAGTTCGAAGGACCCGGAGAGACCCGACGAAGTCACCGACGCTAGCGCGAGACCCTTGGCGAGATGCTCCTTGAGCGTCGCCGAGACTTCATGCAGGTCGCCACGAACGGTCGTAGTGAGGCGCGCAGTATCGGTTTGACCCTCGATGCCATCAGAAGCAGTTAGGACCTCAGGCACCACTTCCGCCCATCGCTCCAACTGGCTGTTGGATAGCGAGTCAAGAACGAGGGTTGCCGCCTCCGTGGGTGAGGCCAGCCGCCACACTCCGCCGGATAGTACAAAAGGCGCGTCAGATGCCTTGGCAAGCGATCGAAGCAGTTGGTCAACGAGCTCGTTGGGCACGCCAGCGAGGCCCGCCACCAAGCTCGCGTCGTCCGCACTCGAGGTCCAGCTCCCCGCCAGAACCAGCGGCGCAAGCACAGACGCTTGCTCGCGATCGGTCGACCATGGCGGTGCAACAAATCGGGCGTCTCTGCCCACGGAGCGCAAGAATGCTGGCATGCTTCGCCGAGCGAGCGCGATCATCTCTTCAGCCGACGCGCGCGAGACGTTCTCGGCGACTAGCGCCTGGACACCCATTTCTCTATCGACCTTCGGAAGCACGATTGCACCGCGGCCGCGCACGACAGTGTCGTCGCCAGCAACCAACACAACCCGATGACCGCGGACCTCCGCGTCCTTCAGGTTGATCGGACCTTCAAAGGTCGGCACTAGCACCATGGGACGAGACGACTCAACTAGGCGGTCCCACACCGCTCGATCCGTAACAATCGCGCCCCGATCACGAAGCCCCTCATCCGACTGCAGCACTGCGCACACAAACGCGGTTGCTTCGTCACGCCATGGCGCGACCACGGTAGTCGGTGCCTCTCCGCGAGGGCCCACCGACAGCGCCGAGAGAAGGGCGTCAACCTGCTTGGAGCGCCCTGCCATGAGGAGCGCGGGAGGCAGCGGCACGGTGATTCGACCTTGAAATGTCTCCCACCAGCGGCTTACCGACTGTGCGCCACGCGGGTCGAGGCCCAAACGTTCGGAGAGCCAAATGTGCACTGCCGGTGCTTCCTGGAGCCAGCCCTCGAGAACGTGTGCATCGATCGCCTTCACCCCGGCAAAGACTGCATCGCTCGACTTCGCCTCCGCCCATGCTGAAGCGCCAGCCCAGTTCCGAGGAGTCGCAAACACAAACGTCACCTCGTCAGGGCGCGCACTGTTCGCCGACCGCTTCTTGTACTCGGACTCCGCCTTTGCCTTGGGGTTCCGATCGGTGCCGAACTCGAACCGGAGTGAGCCCGCGGGGAGGAAGACGCTCCCTGCGGACAGCGCCGATCCATCCCACCCGTGCGCCGCGACGCCTTCATGAGCACGGACCTCAAGGTTCGAAATCCCGGAGGTCGCTGCGAGCAAGCGACGCATGAGTTCCGGAAAGGTGCGTTTCGCGTCATCGCGAGAAGCCCATTGGTCAAGGCTCGCCGCCGAGACCAACTCCGGATCCGCAGACCTAAGCCGTGGCGCAACTGCCATGGCCGGGCGCCCACGATTCTCTCGCAGGGACATCACGTCCTCCCGAGCGAATCGGTGCTGGCGCGCGCCGGGGAGCCGACTCGAAACCAGCTTGCCGTCGCTGGCCCAGTTGCGCACGGTGTTCTCGTGCACACCAAGCAGGCGCGCCGTCTCACGGACGCCCAAGTACTCTGACTCTTCTCTCACACTCATAACAAAAGGGTAGAGGATTGTGTACTTTGTGGATATGGGACTTTCGTCCCCTATCGCCACGCGCGCCGCCGACTCCCCTTCCGTGCTGGCGCGCTCCTAGCAGGGTTGCCGTTCCCCAGTTCGCGGCGGGTCCCTCAAAGGCCTCGGTGTCCCCGCCGACCAACCGTCTGTGCCACCGCTACGCGTGACCCTCCATCTCGGCGACCAGCCGCGCGAGACCCAGGTCCGCATCGGCAACTCCGAAGCGGTCAATGCTCCCGCCAATCGCACGCACCGCGCGCCCAAGGTGGTGAGCGTCCCGCTTGGTGAGGGAACTGAGATCGTCACGCGCCCGCACCAGACCCAACAACGTCACGAAGTCGGCGAGGTGGCGTTGAGGGTTGGGGTCGACCGTGATGCTCAGAGCCGCGGCCTTGCCCACAAGCGCGCCCAAGAGGTTTGGCCTCCACAGCCGCGCCTCCCGCCCCTGCACCAGCACGTCCACCGGCTCAGACCGCTCCAGCGCCTGAATGCCTCCCGGGGATTGCACCGTGGTGCCGCCGCCGACACCCCGCCGCTTGGCTGCCCGCTGGCCCACCCCGTTGGGGATGAGCACATCCACCGAGCCCTCGCCGTCGGTCCACCGATGCTGGTGACCCATGAAAGTCTCGCCCCCGGCCGCGAAGCCAATCTCTCTGAGCCTCCCCGTGAACTCCATGAGAATGTGCGGATGCGCCCGCACATTGAGCATGGCGTCGACGTCGTGGGTGTCACGGGTAGCGGCCGCTCCGCGTTCGGCGCAATGCAGGTAAACCATCGAACCTCCCACCACGGTCCACGAGCCTGGCGGGAGCAGCGGCGCGATGTCCATGAGCGCATGCCACGACCTGACGTGACGCTCACTCCGCGAGCTCAGCGCAACGAGGGGAACCTCACGCATGAGCGGCCGCCATCATTGCGACCGCCACGTCCTCGCGCCCTGAGCGGTCACCATGCTGGGCCAGGTAGAACGCGTGGAGCAGCCACGCATCGGGATCAAGCGCTGGGTCACCGACGTGAAGTACGACATTCGCCTCGGCTGGCCCGCTCTCGCGGAGCATGTGCCTGGAGACGACGGCGTCCAGGTCGCGCGCCTCCACTCGGGCCTCGAAGAACCCGGCTCCATTGAGCTCCGAACCCGGCAATGATATCCCGGCGGGGCGAAGGGATGACTCCTCCCGCAGAAACTCCACGTCCTTGCAGACGTAGAGATGCCTCGGCTCAAGGTTTGCCATCCATGAACGGAGCAGCCGCGCAGGCTCGGGTGACTGCTTCAACCGGTCCAGTCGAGCGCTGGCACGTGATCTCTCGGAAGGATCCAAACCCTCAGGACGCACTCCCGAGGCCACGGCAACGAGTGCAACGGCCATGCGGGGCGACAACGGTCGCGACACTCGACCATCGGCGACCTCAAGGCTCACCGGATCGACCCTCCAGTCGCGGCCGGCGCGCTCTGCCCGGAGCTGTCCGCCTGCAATGAGCGCACGGATCCGCTGCGGTGACACGCCACGGCGCGCCGCTGCCTCGGCCACTGAGATACCCATGACACAAGTATTGCGCTAGCGCAATGGAAGCGTCAACCCCGCGCCTGGGGCGGTGACGGGTAATCCGCCGCAGCGCCTGAGTCCCTACGCCTGAGTTCCACAGTTCTAGTGCCCCATGGTGACTGGGGGTAGTTGCTTGAGGATGGCGCGGGCGTCGTCGTCGATGCGGGGTTCGGCCGTGATGAGGTGGTCGTCGATGTTGATGGTGACGGATCG